>Ga0316217_10001545_pt1 | contig 29597 bp, 21 predicted proteins | sample 1anoAmetaG_FD_203633 | JGI IMG/M metagenome (GOLD analysis project Ga0316217, IMG submission 203633) | Freshwater microbial communities from Trout Bog Lake, Wisconsin, USA - 1anoA | ecosystem: Environmental > Aquatic > Freshwater > Lake > Hypolimnion/Profundal zone | place: USA: Wisconsin... | reverse complement strand
GGCACTTTTTCGAATGGGGTACCGCAAACAATCGACTTACGAGGACCGCAGGGCCTCGGAAGCCGATTTTTGCGAAGCGAGTGCGGAACCCGGGCTAGGTTTCGTCGGGCTGGAGCCAGCGGGAGAGGGTCTTGATGTCGATGCCCAGGCGCTCGGCGGTGCGGCTCTTGTGGCCGCCGCAGCGGTCCAGGGCCCAGGCGGCGTAGCGGTGCTGGAGCTCCCGGGCCGGCAGGACCTCGGTGAAGCCGGCGGGGGCGGCCTGGGAATCCTGGAGCAGGGAGGGGGGGAGATCCTCCAGGTCGGCCACCGGGTGCCGGCCCAGGACCACCACCCGCTGGATCAGGTGGGACAGGTCGCGCACGTTGCCCGGCCAGGGATAGTCCATGAGCCGGCTCAGGGCCGCGGGGGAGAAACCGGTCACCGGGCTGGCGGGGTACTTGGTCCGGAAGGCGGCCAGGAAATGCTCCACCAGGGGCAGGATGTCCTCCCGGCGGTGGCGCAGGGCGGGGATCTCGACCGCCACCACGTCCAGCCGGTACAGCAGGTCTTCCCGGAAGGTCTGCTGGTGGACCATGTCCTGCAGGTCCCGGTGGGTGGCGGCGATGATGCGCACGTCCACCGGCCGCTCCCGGGAGGCGCCCACCGGCCGCACCGAGCCCCGCTCCAGCACGTGCAGCAGCTTGCCCTGGATCGCCAGGGGCAGTTCGCCCACCTCGTCCAGCAGGATGGTGCCGCGCTCGGCCTCCACGAACAGGCCGGGCCGGTCCGAGGCGGCGCCGGTGAAGGCGCCCTTCACGTGGCCGAACAGTTCGCTCTCCAGCAGGGCTTCGGGCAGGGCGGCGCAGTTCACCGCCACGAACGCCGCCTTGGCCCGCGGGCTGGCGGCGTGGATGGCCCCGGCCACCAGGCTCTTGCCGGTGCCAGTCTCGCCCCGCAGCAGCACCGGGACGTCCACCGCCGCCACCCGCTCCATCAGGTCCAGCACCTCGCGCATCCCCGGGCTGGTGCCGATGATCCCTCCGGCGCCCAGCTGGCCGCGCAGGGCCCGGCGCAGCAGCCGGGCCTCCTGCTGGAGGCTGCGCTCCTCCAGGGCCCGCTTCAGGAAGATCACCAGCTCGTCCGGCTGGAACGGCTTGGTGAGGTAGTGGTAGGCCCCCTGGCGGATCGATTCCACCGCGGTGTCGATGGCGCCGTAGGCGGTCATGACGATGACCGGCCGCTGGGGCGAGGCGCGCTTGCTGGCCGCCAGCAGGTCCAGGCCGCTCACCTGGTTCATGCGCAGATCGGTCACCAGGGCGTCGATGGCGTCGTTGCCTCCATGCTCCAGGCGCTCCAGGGCGGCGCTGCCCGAGGCCAGCGCCTCGGCCTCGAAGCCGGCGTCCGCCAGGGATTCCGCCAGCATCTCGGCCATCTCGATGTGGTCGTCCACCACCAGGATCCTCGCGCCCATCATTCCTCCCTAGACGGCCGGCAGCCCGACCCGGATCCGCGTGCCCCGGGGCTGCAGCCGCTCGATGCTGATCTCGCCCCGGTGCATGTGCACGATCTCCCGGGCCATGGCCAGGCCCAGGCCGCTGCCCTGGCCCTGGGGCTTGGTGGTGAAGAACGGCTCCATGACCCTTTCGGCCAGGTCCTCGGGAATGCCCTTGCCCTGGTCGGCCACTTCCAGCACCGTCCGGCCTTCCCCGGCCCGGGCGCTGAGCTCCACCCGGTCGCCCTTCCGGGAGGCGTCGCAGGCGTTGAGCAGAAGGTTGACCAGCACGTGCTCCAGCAGCTGGAAGTCGCCGCGCATGCCCGGCAGTTCCGGAGGGATGTCCAGCGCCAGTTCCACCCCGGCCTTCTGGAAGCGGTGCTCGACCATTGTGGCGGCGGAGCGGACCAGGTCGGCGGTGGCGAACTCCTCGGCCCTGGGCGTCCCGCCCCGGGCCAGCTCCAGGAACCGGCGGATGGTCTGGTTGATGTGCTCCACCTCTTCCTGGATGGTCTGGGCCAGCCGGGCGTTGCGCTCGTCGTCCTTGACCCGCGAGGCCAGCTGCGCCGCCCGGCCCGAGATCACCCCCAGCGGGGTGCCGATCTCGTGGGCCACCCCCGAGGCCAGGGTCAGCATGGTGGCGGCCCGCCCGGCCTGGCTCAGCTCCTGCTCCTTGTGCCGGCCCAGTTCCCGCAGTTCGATCTCCCGGGCCAGTTCCATCTCCTGCTTCTGGAAGCGCAGCGCCCACCAGCCCAGGATGAACAGGAACACGCCCATGGAGAAGAAGCTGGCCAGCAGCCGCCAGCGGGAGTTGCGGGAGCGGTCCGGCTCCCGGAACGCCGTGCCGGCCACCCCCACGATCCAGGTGCCGCCGTTGCGGTCCATGGCGCCGCTCAGGGCCAGGGCGGCGCTGCGCTCCGGCAGGCCCAGGCTGGCCGCCTCGCCCGGGCTGACCAGGGACCAGCGGCCCTGGGTGATGGCGGCCTGTTCCAGGGGCGGGGCCAGCATCTCCATGCCCTCCAGGCAGACCCAGGGCCGGGCCGGTGGACGGACGAAGATCCGGGTGATGCCGGGCTGCTCCAGCGGGTGCAGGTCGCGCAGCACCCAGGGCAGCGGGGTGGGGGACGCCTCCAGGTTGGACATGAGCACGCAGGCTGCGGCCTCGGCCACCTTCACCTGGGATTCCTTGAAGTCCTCGAACGCCGCCCGGGCCTCCCGGGCCTCCATGAACAGGTTGACTCCCAGCACGCAGCCCAGGGCCAGGACCATGGTCGCCCCCAGCAGCCAGAGCCGGCCCATGCCGTGGCCGGACCGGGTGCCGCCGGCCTGGCTGGTCTCGCCGTGCTGCGACTTGATCACCGGACAACCCCCGAAACCCAGGATGCAAATGAAGGGCCAACCTGATTGTCCCAGCATTGGGCCTCCCCGGCGGGCCCAGAAGGGGGATGACCGGGAAAAATGCCCTGGTCCCTGGGAAAAATGCCCTGCTCCGGCCGTCAAATCTGCGAGGATCAGGGATCCCAGCCTGTTTCAAGAAATGGCCCGCTTTTTGATGCATGGCCGGGGGAAGGAGGACGGCACCCCATGACCGGACGATTCGCACTACGCTTTCCGCGTGGGATTGGCAGCTTGACCCGGATCACCTCGCCCCAGGGTGGAGGCTCAAACAGGAGATCGCTTATGAAAAGGTTCGTCGTCTACGCCGCCAGCGTGCTGGCCGTTCCCCTGCTGATCGGCGGCGGCATGCTGGCCATCACCGGCCGCTGCTCCTCGCCCAAGGCGATGGAACCGCCGCCGCCGCTCACCGCCGAGGTGATCGCCCCGGCCCTGGCGCTGAGCAACGCCTACGTGGCGGTGGCGGCCCACGTCAAGCCGGCGGTGGTCAGCGTCTATTCCGAGAAGCTGGTCCGCCAGGCCCCGGAAATGGGCTTTCCGTTCGGCGATGACTTCTTCCAGCAGTTCTTCGGCCGGCAGGCGCCCCGCCAGTCCGCGCCCAAGGAGCGCATGGTGCCCCAGCGGGGCATGGGCTCGGGCATGATCCTGGACAAGTCCGGCCTGATCCTCACCAACAACCACGTGGTGAAGGACGTGGACGAGATCAAGGTCCGGCTCTCGGACAAGCGCGAGTTCAAGGCGGTGATCGTCAGCACCGATCCCAAGACCGATGTGGCGATCATCAAGATCAAGGACAAGGTCCCCGCTGACCTGCCGACGGTCAAGCTGGGCGATTCCGACGCCCTGCGCGACGGCGAGTTGGTGATGGCGATCGGTGCGCCGTTCGGGCTGACCCAGACCGTGACCACCGGCATCATCAGCGCACGCGGCCGGTCCGATGTGGGCATCGCCGACTACGAGGACTTCCTGCAGACCGACGCGCCGATCAATCCCGGCAACTCCGGCGGCCCGCTGGTGAACATGAAGGGCGAGGTGATCGGCATGAACAGCGCCATCGCCACCGCCAGCGGCAGTTCCGCCGGGGTCGGCTTCGCCATCCCGTCCAACATGATCAACCGCATGCTGCCCACTCTCACCAAGGGCGGCAAGATCACCCGCGGCCTGCTGGGCGTGGGCATCCAGGACCTGGACAAGGACCTGGCCAAGCAGTTCAGCCTGTCCGACGAGAACGGCTCCCTGGTCACCTCGGTGGAAGACGGTTCCGCCGCCGACAAGGCCGGCGTCAAGGTCGGCGACGTCATCACCCGGTTCGACGGCAAGGACACCCAGAACACCCGCGAACTGCGCAACCGGGTGGCGGCCACCGCGCCGGGGACCAAGGTCAAGGTGGACATCGTGCGCAACGGCAAGCCTATGACCCTCTCGGTCACCCTGGGCGAAGCCACCGCGGAGGGCGCCGGACCCGCCGCCCAGGGCGAGCAGGCCGAGCAGCCCAAGCTGGGCGTCACCGTCCAGCCGCTGACCCCCGAACTGGCCCAGCGCTACGGCCTGGCCGACAAGTCCGGAGTGGTGATCGCCGACGTGGACCAGGGCAGCCCCGCCGCCATGGCCGGGCTGATGGAAGGCGACCAGATCGTCGAGGTCAACCGCAAGCCGGTGTCCAAGGTCGCCGAGTTCCAGAGCGCGGTGAACGAGGCCAAGAAGGACGGCAGCGTGCTGCTGCTGGTCAAGCGCAAGAAAGCCAGCCTCTTCGTTACGGTGACTTTGAACTAGTACGTCTCCTTAGGCTTTCGGGTCCCTCCATTTCGTCGCTGCTGGTGAAGGCTCGCTGACCGCTCGCCTTCCCAGCAGCGTTTTCGCGCTGCGGGTTGGATTCGTGTGCCATTGGCGAGGGGGAGGATCAGGATCTCTCGAAGGCGTCCACGGCTTCAGGCGTGAGGGGCGCGTCGAAATCATCGCCAAGGTCGAAAACGCCGGCGAAGGGATATTCCAGGCTATCGTTGGAATGAGGAATCCATGAATAGCCCAATGCCCCGCACCAAGCCCCCGGCTACCCGTGCCAAAGCAGCCCCGCAGGCCAGTTCCATTCCGGAAGTGGCGTTCGTGCTGGAACTGGGCCGCACACTGCAGACGTTCGGGGTGAGCGTGTCGACCCTGGAGACGGCGCTGGACCGGGTGGCCCGGCACCTGGGGCTGGAGGGAGCGATCTTCGCCACGCCCACCGGGTTCCTGGCCTCGCTGCGCAAGGAAGGGCACCACAGCAAGACCTACCTCATGCGCGGCAATGCCGGCCGCTCGAGCCTGGAGAAGCTGGCCGAGGCCGAGGCGCTGGTGGATCTGGTGCTGCAGGACAAGCTGGATGTGCACGCGGCCCGGGAGCACCTGGCCCGGCTCACCGCCCGCCCGCCCCGTTTCGGCTTCGGGGTGAAGGTGAGCGCCCACGTGTTCGCGGCCATGGGCATGGCCAACATCTTCGGCGGCGGCTGGCGCGAGGTGCTGCTGGGGGCGCTGGTGGGCCTGCTGGTGGGCATCGCCGTGACCGTGGCCTCCGGGCAGCACAACCTGGCCCGGCTGGTGCCGCTGCTGGCTGGGCTGCTGAGCGCCCTGGCCGGCGGCCTCATCGGCCATTTCCTGCCTTCGGTCTCCTATCCCATCCTGGTGCTCAGCGGGATCATCTGCCTGCTCCCGGGCCTGGGCCTGCTGGTGTCGATGCAGGAGCTGGGCACCGGCAACCTGGTCTCCGGCACCGCCCGCATGGCCGGCACCGGCCTGGTGTTCGTGCTGCTGGCCTTCGGCGTGGGCCTGGGCCAGCGCCTGGGCTCGGCCTGGCTGCCCCCGGTCCCGGCGACGCCCATTCCGCTGCCGGCCTGGACCTTGGCCCCGGCGGTGGCTCTGGTGGCCCTGGCCTTCCTGATCTTCTTCCAGGGGCGGCCGGCCGACTACGCCTGGACCCTGGGCGCCAGCGCCCTGGCCTGGTGCACCGCCCACCTGGGCGCCCAGCTCCTGGGCCCCGAGGCCGGCGCCGGCTTCGCCGCCCTGGTCCTGGGCGCCGCCTGCAACCACTACGCCAAGCTCACCCGCCGGCCCGGGGCCGTGCTGCTGCTGCCCTCGCTGATGCTGATCCTGCCCGGCAGCCTGGGGGTGCGCAGCCTGACCATGATGATGCAGAAGCAGACCCTGGAGGGGCTGCAGGCGGCGTTCCAGTCCTTCTCGGTGACCGTGGCCTTGATGCTGGGGCTGCTGATCGCCAACGCCCTGGTCTCCCGGCGCAGTTTCTGACAGCCTTGCCGCGTCATCGTACGCGTCCCGGACTTGCCGGAAACTAGATCGTCCGAGCCACCCGCTTGCCCATGCGGGAATCCAGGTACCAGATCCCGCCCCCCTGCTCGCCCACGGCCCGCAGGTGGTCGACGATCTGGCTGACGCTGGCCTCCTCCTCCACCTGCTCGGACACGTACCACTGCAGGGTGATCTCGCTGGCGTAGTCCTTCTCCTGGCGGGACAGCTCGAACAGGGCGGCGATCTTCTGGGTGATGCCCATCTCGTGCTCCAGGGTCTGCTCGAACACCTGGATCACGCCACCGAACTCCTGGGGCGGGGCGGCGATGGGCTTGAGTTCCAGCTTGCCCTTGCGGTCCAGGAGGAAGTCGATGAGCTTGACCGCATGGGCGGTCTCCTCGCCGGCCTGGATCCGCAGCCAGTGGGCGAAGCCCTTGAAGCTGAGGGCGTCGCAGTGGGCGCCCATGGCCAGGTAGAGCTGGGCGGAATACTGTTCGAGGTTGATCTGGAGATTCAGGGCGTCCTGCATGGTGCGGCTGATCATGGCGGCCTCCGGGGAAACGAACGCCAATCATTCTGCACGGATCAATCCGGAATGCCAGGGCTGAATTCGGCTGGGTAAAAAGCGGCTAGTTGCGCTTGGCCTTGCAGCAGTCCCGCTCGCCGCAGCCGCATCCGGCGGCCTGGCCTTTGCGCGCCAGGTTGCGGAACAGCTTCCGGGCGAAGTACAGGCCCGCCAGGGCGACGCCCGCCAGGACGATGAGACCTTGGACGCTCACGCCGCCTCCTTCACACGAAGCCCCACAGCCGCCCCAGGGTCACGGTGCCCCAGGCCATGATCCAGGCCAGGCCCAGCCCGTAGGCCACCGAGAAGCCGGTCCAGGCCAGGCTGCGGGTCTCCTTGAGGATCATGCCCACCAGGCCCAGGCAGGGGGTGTAGAGCAGGATGAACACCATGAAGGCGAACGCGGTGAGCGGGGTGAAACCGGAGTTCTGCTTGAGGGTCTGCTGCAGCGGGCTCAGCGCCGGGCCCTCGGTGTCCTTCTCGGCCTTGGCCTGGTTGAGCACGCCCATGGTGCCCACCACGATCTCCTTGGCCACGAAGCCGGCGGTGAGGGCCACGCCGTCCTTCCAGGCCTCGGGCCGCTTGTGGTCGGGGTCGAGGATCGGCGCCAGGGCAGGCTGGACGATGTGGCCGAAGCGCGCCGCCAGGCTGGAGTTCATGATCCGGCTCTCGGACGCCAGGTCCAGCGCCTCGAGCTGGCCCTTCTCCTCGGCCGGGGCCAGCCTGCGGGCATGGATCGCCTCCTCCTGCTGCTGGCGCTGGGCGGCCCAGGTCCGGTTGGTGATCCCGGGGTAGTGCGACAGGAACCAGACCAGGGTGGCCCCGGCCAGGATCACCGTGCCCGCGCGGGTGAGGAACAGCCGGCCCTTCTCCCACATGTGGATGGCGGTGGCCTTGAGCACCGGCATGCGGTAGGGCGGCAGCTCCATGACGAAGGGGGTGCTCTCGCCCCGGAACAGGCTCAGGCGCAGCACCTTGCCCATGACCATGGCCAGGCCGAAGCCCAGGACGTGCAGGGCGATGATGACCAGCGCTGCCTGCACCGGCCGGAAGAAGGTCCCGGCAATGAGAATGTAGACCTGGAGCCGGGCCGAGCAGGACACCAGGGGGCTCACCAGGATGGTGATGAACCGGTCGGTCCTGGATTCGATGGTGCGGGTGGCCTGCACCGCGGGCACGTTGCAGCCGGTGCCCATGATCAGGGGGATGAAGCTCTTGCCGTGCAGGCCCATGAGGTGCATCAGCCGGTCCATCATGAAGGCCGCCCGGGACATGTAGCCGGTGTCCTCCAGGAACGAGATGCAGCCCATGAGGATCATGATCACCGGCACGAACACCACCACCGCGCCCACGCCGGGGATGATGCCGTCCACCAGCAGGCTGGTGAGCTCGCCCGAGGGCAGGTGGGCCGCGGCCAGGTCGTGGGCGAAGGCGAAGCCGGCGGTGATCCAGTCCTGGGGATAGGAGCCGAGGATGAAGGTGAGGCTGTACATCGCCCCCATGATCAGCAGGAAGATGGGCAGGCCCAGCCACCTGTTGGTGAGCAGGCGGTCCACCTGGGTAGTCCAGCCGTGCTGGGCCTCCCGGGAATGCTGGAGCACCTCCTTCACCAGGCCGTGGGCGAAGCCGTAGCGGCGCTCGGCGATCAGGGTGGCGGCATCGGCGCCCAGGTGCTCCTCCAGGAAGGCGGCGCCGGCCTTGCGCCGGGTCTCGATGGCCTGGGCGGCGTGGCTGGCCTGGGCCAGGGCCATGGCGTCCGGAGCGCGCTCCAGCAGGCCCAGGGCCAGCCAGCGGGGCACCACCCGCTGGGCCAGCTGCTCGTCCCGGTTGATCTCGGCCTCGAGCCTGGCCAGTTCATCCTCGATATCGCTGCCGAACGAAGCGCGCACCGGCCAGACCCGCGGGTCCGAGCCGCCGGCCACGCTGAGGATGGCCGCCTTCAGTTCCGGCACCCCGTCGCCGCGGTTGCCCACGGTGGGGATCACCGGGCCGCCCAGCAGGGTCTGCAGTCCCTTCAGGTCCAGGGTCACCCCCTGGCGCTCGGCGTCGTCCATCATGTTCAGCACGAACACCATGGGCTTCTTCAGTTCCAGCACCTGGGTGGTGAGGTAGAGGTTGCGCTCCAGGTTGGAGGCGTCCAGCACGTTGACGATGACGTCCACCGCCGGTTCGGCCAGGTAGGAGGCGGCGATCCGCTCGTCCTCGCTCTGGGCCGAAAGGGAGTAGGTCCCCGGCAGGTCCACCACCTGCACCTCGACCCCGTCCAGTTCGTAGTGGCCGAAGCGCTTCTCCACCGTCACTCCGGGCCAGTTGGCCACGTGGTGCCGGGAGCCGGTGAGCGCGTTGAAGATGGAAGTCTTGCCGCAGTTAGGGTTGCCCGCGATGGCGACGGTCGGCATCCGGCCCCGGGAGGCCTGCTGGTCTGGTCCCTCGAGTACGGCGCTTCCGCCCTCGGGCGAAGTCTGGGACACATGGATAGGGGTCATCGAACCCTCGCAGGCATAAGGTTTGGCGAAATTGAAGAGCCGGAAGTCATTTTTTTCTCTGATTCCATGCTAGTTGAGACGCAATCTCGTTATCAAGGAAAAAACGGAAAAGGGCCGTCCGTCACCGTTAACGTGATCAACATCACTGGAACGGGTCCGCCTCCTGATACGATGTCGCATGTCACGCAGAACCACGGAGGGACCACCTTGAACAGCAGGTCGGCGCCGGAGGCGCTCACGGCCTGGGCCATGGCCCAGGTTCCGGAATGCTGGTTCACCATGGCGCCGGACGGCCTGGTCCAGGGGGCCATCCGCGGCTGCCAGGACCTGGGCGAGGACTTCCAGGAGATGGCCGGGCGGCGGCTCCTGGACTGCCTGCATCCGGGCGACCGGGACCGGGCCGGGGAGGCTTTCGCCGCGGCCCGCCGGGGGGTTCCCTGCCGCGGGCTGGCGCTGCGGTACCTGCGCCGGAACGGGGCGGTGGCCCCGGTGCTGTGGAAGCTGGAGTGGTCTTCCGAGGCCCAGCTGTTCTTCGGGGCGGCCCGGGAGTTCAGCGAGCGCAGGACCGCCGATCCGCGCCTGGCGGAGGTGCTGGCCGAACTCAAGGAGTTCAAGCTGGCCCTGGACGCCCACGCCATCGTCGCGGTCACCGACCTCCAGGGCCGGATCACCTACGCCAACGACAAGTTCTGCGCCATCTCCCAGTATTCCCGGGAGGAGCTTCTGGGCCGGGACCACCGCATCATCCGCTCCGACCACCATCCCAGGAGCTTCTTCACCGAGCTCTGGCGGACCATCCTGGCCGGCCGGATCTGGCAGGGGGAGATCCAGAACCGGGCCAAGGACGGCACCTGCTACTGGGTGGACACCACCATCGTGCCGCTGCTGGGCGGCGACGGGAAGCCCGAGCAGTTCGTGGCCATCCGGGCCGACATCACCCAGCGCAAGCAGGGCGAGGAGGCCCTGCGGCTGGCCCAGAAGCAGGAGAGCCTGGGGGTGCTGGCAGGCGGCATCGCCCACGATTTCAACAACCTGCTGGCCAGCATCCTGGGAAACTGCAACGTCAGCTCGCTCAAGCTGCCGCCGGACAGCCCGGTGCACGCCCACCTGGAGCAGATCGAGAAGGCTTCCCAGCGTGCCGCGGAGCTCACCCGGCAGATGCTGGCCTACGCGGGCAAGGGCAGGGGCGCCATGGTCAAGGTGGACATGGAGTGGCTGGCGCTGGGCATGCGGCCGATGCTGGAGGCCATGGTCTCCGGGATGGCGGAGCTGCGCTTCGAGCTGGCTTCCGGGCTGCCTGAGATCATGGGCGATCCCAACCAGCTGCAGCAGATGCTCGTGAACCTGGTGACCAACGCCCGGGAGGCCATCGAGGCCGCGGGAGGGACCGGGACCATCCAGGTGCGCACCGCCCTGGAACAGGTGGCCAGGACCGAGCCCGGCTCCGCCGCGGCCCCGCCCATCGCCGCCGGATGCTACGTGGTCCTGGAAGTTGCCGACGACGGCTGCGGCATGTCCCCCGAGATCCGCGGCCGGATCTTCGATCCGTTCTTCTCCACCAAGTTCATCGGCCGGGGCCTGGGCCTGCCGGCCCTGCTGGGCATCCTGCTGGGCCACGGCGGCGGCATCCGGGTCCACAGCGAACCGGGCCACGGCGCGCGGTTCCGGTTGTACCTGCCGGTGCCGGGGCCGTGACGGCCGGGTTAAATGATGTCCGGGCCCTGGATTCCCCGGTTCCGGCTGGATAAGATCCCACCATGGCCTCAAAAAAGCGACTCGAGCAACCCCTCACCGCAGCCGAAGCGCGGGCCATGAAGTTCCTGGCGGCGCGCCTGCGGGAAGACGAAGCCAGGTACCAGGCGTTTCTTGCTACTCTGGATCCCCGGCAGCGGGAGGCCTTGGCCTTCTCCCCGGGGGCCGGAGTGAATGGATGATCCACATTGCCCCAGGAACCATCGGCGGACGTCTGACGGCCCCCGCCTCCAAGAGCCATATGCAGCGGCTGGTGCTGGCCGCCTCCCTGGCGCCCGGCGAGAGCCTGATCCGGGATCCCGGCCAGTCCGCCGACGGCCGGGCCTGCCTCGCGGTGATCCGGGCCCTGGGCGCCGAAGTGGCCGAGGAGGACGGCCTGCTGCGCATCCGCGGCGGCGGTGAACCCCGTTCCCACATCCTGGATTGCGGCGAATCGGGCTTCTGCCTGCGGGCCTCGGCGGCGGTGGCGGCCCTGGGCGGCCGGGAATCCACCCTCACCGGCCACGGCTCCCTGGCCACCCGGCCCATGGACATGGTGCTGCAGCCGCTGCGCCAGCTGGGGGCGCTGTGCGGCACCCGGGACGGCCACGCCCCCATCACCGTGCGCGGACCCCTGCGCGGCGGCCGGGCGCTGGTGGACGGCAGCGCCAGCAGCCAGTTCCTCAGCGGGCTGCTGCTGGCGCTGCCCCGGGCCGCGGGCGACACCGAGCTGGAGGTGGCCGGCCTGCGCAGCGCGCCCTACGTGCGCATGACCCTGGACGTGCTCAGGGCCTTCGGCGCCGAGGCCGAGGCCGATCCGGATCTCGGCCGGTTCCGGGTCCGGGGCGGCCAGGCCTACCGGCCGGTGGATCTGGCGGTGGAGGGCGACTGGTCCGGCGCGGCGTTCCTGCTGGTGGCCGGGGCGGTGGCCGGCGAGGTGGCGGTGGCCGGGCTGGCGCCCGCCTCGGCCCAGGCCGACCGGGCCGTCCTGGAGGCCCTGGAGGCCGCCGGGGCCGCGATCCGCTGGGACGGGACCGATCTGCGGGTGGGCCGGGGCGATCTGCGGGCCTTCGACTTCGACGCCACCGACTGCCCCGACCTGTTCCCGCCCCTGGCCGCCCTGGCCTGCGCCTGCCGCGGTACCAGCCGCATCGCCGGCGTGGCCCGGCTCGGCCACAAGGAGAGCGACCGCGGCGCCGCCCTGGTCTCCGAGCTCGGCGCCCTGGGCGCCAGCCTGCGGGTGCGGGGCGACCTCATGGAGATCACCGGCGGGCCGCTGGCCGGGGGCGCCGTGGACCCGCACAACGACCACCGCATGGCCATGGCCTGCGCCGTGGCCGGGCTCACCTCCCGCGACGGCGTGACCATGGACGGCGAAGGCTGCGTGGCCAAGTCCTACCCCGACTTCTTCCAGGCGCTGGATTCCCTCCGAGGCAACCCATGAACACCTTCGGCCGCAGCTTCCGCCTCTCAATCCTCGGGGAATCGCACGGCCCCTGCGTGGGCATCCTGCTGGACGGGTGCCCGGCGGGCCTGGCCCTGGATCCGGCCGAGTTCCTGGCCGACCTGGAGCGCCGGCGCGGCGGCGGCGCCCCCGGCACCACCCCCCGGCGGGAGGACGACCTGCCGCTGATCCAGACCGGGCTGCTGCGGGGGCGCACCACCGGCGCGCCGATCCTGATCCTGTTCGAGAACCGCCAGGTGGATTCCAGCGCCTACGAGGCGATCAAGTCCACCCCCCGGCCCGGCCACGCCGACTGGGTGGCCCTGAAGAAGTACGGCGGCTTCGCCGACATGCGCGGCAGCGGGCACTTCTCGGGCCGGCTCACCACCGCCCTGGTGGCCGCCGGCGTGGTCGCCAAGAAGCTGCTGGGCCCGGCGGTGGTGGAGGCCAGGCTGTTGGAGGCCGGCGGCAGCCCCGATATCGAGCGGGCGGTGCGGGAGGCCATGGCCGCCCAGGATTCCGTGGGCGGGCTGGTGGAGTGCCGGGTGCGCGGCCTGCCCGCGGGCCTGGGCGAGCCGTTCTTCGATTCGGTGGAGTCGCTGGTCAGCCACGCGGTGTTCGCCATCCCCGCCATCAAGGGCATCGAGTTCGGCGACGGCTTCCAGGCCAGCAAATTGCGCGGCAGCCAGGTGAACGATCTGCTGGAGGACGCCGAAGGCCACACCTCCAGCAACCACGCCGGCGGCATCAACGGCGGCATCACCAACGGCAACGAGCTGGTGTTCCGGGTGGCGGTGAAGCCCACCTCCAGCATCCGCGCCCCCCAGCGCACCCTGGACCTGGCCACCGGCCGGCCCACCCAGCTGTCCATGGGCGGCCGGCACGATGCCTGCATCGCCCTGCGCGCCCCGGTGGTGGTGGAGGCGGTGACCGCGGCGGTGCTGGCCGACCTGATGCTCCAGGAGGGGCTGCTGCCGAGGGTGGTCCGGTAGCGGCGGCTCCTGAGGCTCACATCCGGGCGAGGATCTCCTTCTTCTTCCGGTCGAAGTCTTCCTGGGTGATCAGCCCCCGGGCCTGCATGGACTTCAGCTGCTCCAGCTGCTTTTCCGCGTCCCGCCGGCTCGCCGCGCTGGGCTTGGCGGGATCCACGCACCGGAACACCAGGGTCACGCTGGCGGGCCGGGTCAGCGCGGCATCGTTCATCTCCAGGCTGACGGTCTCCAGCGCCTTGCCGCGGCCCGCGCAGAACGCGTTGGCCACGGCGTAGACGTCGGCCTCGGCCTGCACCGGGGGGCCGGAGCCGATCTGGGCACTGCGCTTGGCGACCAGGTAGGTGTCGCCGTCCATGGGGACGACCGCCGGGCTCTCGCAGCCGGCGAGGGCGAGCAGGGCGATGGAAGCGGCAAGCAGCGCGGGCAGGCGCATGGGGCCCTCCGGTAGGCATCTGTCGTGGACGGAATGAATGGATGCCCTCTGATCTTACCGCTCCCCCGGTCTCGCGAGCCTCCGATCGTCCGGCGGCCAGGGCGGCTGAACGTGCTTGAGCCTGCCCACCGTCGCCGATGGCTGGCCGGGCGGTCGTCGGCCTGTAAAAATTTATAATTTATTATCGGTGCCTTCGGCAGGGCTCCCGCTGGATCCGCCAGGTCCGATGCCGCGACCCCGCTCTGAGCGCCTGGGCAAGTTTCATATAACCATGAGCTTGCGGCGCTCCGGGAGCCGAGCTGGATTTCATGGGCGATGGGTCCGGTCCTTCCGGTTGCAGTTCCAAAGCAATAAATTAAAAATTTTCCTCTGGTGTTTTCTGGGGTTCCGCCCCATTTTTCTCCCCGATCTCCCCGCCCGGCCTTCCCGGTCACCCGACAGGGGACATCAAGGTAGCAAGCGGCTGCAGCTGCGGTGCCCCTGGAGCGGTCTTGCCCGCTCGCGGCAGGGTCGTCCGGCCGAGCCCCCTTCCCCGAGGGACCCATGCGACTTTCCAACCTTTCCGCCGCCCTGGTCGTCGCCGCCGCCGGCGGCATGGCGCTGGCCCAGGCCCCCGACAGCGTGCCGCTGATCACCCTGGTCTACCATGGCTACCTCACCGAGAACGGGACGCCGGTCACCGGAGCCCGGACCCTCAGGTTCCAGCTGCTGGACCAGAAGAACGTCATCCGCTGGGATTCCAGCCTCCAGGCGGTGGCGGTCACCGGGGGCTACTACGATGTGGTGCTGGGCGCGGCGGGCATGCTGCCGATCACGGCCGGACTCACCAGCCTGGCCAATACGGACCTGAAGCACCCGGCCCTGAGGCTGAAGGTGCTGGACGGGGCCTTCACCGTCCCCGACGTGGCGGTGCTGCCGCCGCTGCAGACGGTGCCGCTCTGGGACTTCCCCGGCGGGCTGGGCGGCGATGCCGGCGGCGCCCCGAACGCCACGGTGGTCAAGGACCTGCTGGGCCTGCCCCTGGCCGGGTTCGGCCCCCTCAACCCGCCCAGTCCGGGCCAGGTGCTGGCCTTCGATGGCCCCAGCCAGAGCTGGCGCCCGGTCTGGGCCGCCGGGCCGGCCGGTCCCACCGGTCCCCAGGGGCCCACCGGGCCCCTCGGCCCCGCAGGCCCCCAGGGCGCTCCTGGGCCTGCCGGCCCGGCCGGTCCGCAGGGCGCGGCCGGCCCCACCGGCGCCACCGGCCCCATGGGGCCTCAGGGCCTGCAAGGCCCGATGGGGGCCACCGGCCCCGCCGGCTTGATGGGGCCGCAGGGCGCCGCCGGGGCCACGGGGCCCGCCGGGCCCGCGGGCGGCCATGGCCTGGCCGGCACGATCATCCTGAACGGCGCCGGAACGCCGGCCGAGACGCTGGGCGTCAAGGACGATTTCTACCTGCAGACCGACGACCCGATGTACACCCTGACCGGCCCGAAGCCGTCGGACGCCACCTGGGCGCTGGCGCCTTCGGTGGGATTGAAGGGGCCGGCCGGACCCGCCGGGCCGCAGGGCGACACCGGGGCCGCCGGCCCCCAGGGGCCCGCCGGGACGGTGGGACCCCAGGGGCCCGCAGGGCCCAAGGGCGCCCTGGGCCCCGCGGGAGCCAGCGGTGACCCGGGGCCGGCGGGCGCCACCGGCGCCACGGGCGCCACCGGAAGCGCCGGCCAGCCCGGCACGGCGCTGGCCACCGCCCCGGGGGCCCCCGACGGGTCCCTGGGCGCCACCGGGGACTTCTACCTGGACAGCCAGGCCAATGATCTCTACGGGCCCAAGGGCGCCGACTGGGGCCTGCCGCTGCACCTCACCGGCAGCCAGGGCGACCCGGGCCCGGCCGGCCCGGCCGGAGCCGACGGCGCTGCCGGAGCCCAGGGCAGCATCGGCCCCGCCGGTCCCACCGGCGCCACCGGCGCCATCGGACCCCAGGGCCCCGCCGGTGCCACCGGCGCCACCGGACCCCAGGGCAGCGCCGGTCCGCAGGGGCCCACCGGCGCCACCGGCGCCCTGGGCAGCATCGGCCCCGCCGGCCCCACCGGCGCCACCGGCGCCATCGGACCCCAGGGCGCCGCCGGCGCCACCGGCGCCACCGTACCCCAGGGCAGCGCCGGTCCGCAGGGGCCCACCGGCGCCACCGGCGCCACCGGACCCACCGGGGCCCAGGGGCCCCAGGGCCTGGTCGGGCCCACGGGGCCCACAGGCCCGCAAGGCCCCCAGGGCGTCGCGGGCCCCGCCGGGCCCACCGGCGCCACCGGCGCCGCCGGCCCGGAAGGCGCCTTCTACACCCCGTACGATCCGGCCCAGGTGGCTTCCCTGCGCCTGCATGCCGCGCCCACCCCGAGCTCCGGCGGGGGCGGCAGTCCCTGGGGGATCGTCTTCGACGGCACCAACATCTGGGTGTCCAACAGTTCGAACAACACGATCAGCGAGATCTCGCCCTCCGGCTCGATCCTCCACGCCCCCTCCGTGGGCAGCAAACCGGAGGGGATGGTGTTCGACGGCGCCAATGTCTGGGTCGCCAACAACAGCAGCAATACCGTGAGCAAAGTGAGGGTGTCCGACGGCGTGGTGGTGGGCACCGCGAACACGGACCTCAATCAGCCCCAGAACCTCGCCTTCGATGGCGTCAACATCTGGGTCACCAACCAGAACAGCAGCACCCTCACCAAGATCCCCGCGGGCGGCACCACCACCACGGCCGTCCCCATCACCTTTAGCGCGAAGCAGATCGTGTTTGACGGCTCCCACCTCTGGATCACGACCGCCTCCGATGTGAGGAAGCTCGCCCCCGACGGCACGGCGCTCGCGATCTTCGGCGCCTCCGGACCCTCGGCCCTGGCCTTCGATGGCGCCAATATCTGGGTCGGCCTTTCCAGCGGCAGCCTCCTCCGCATCGACCCGGTCCAGGGCATCACCACCCCCATGACGGTGGGGACGGGGACCATCGCCCCGGAGTACATCGCCTTCGACGGCGCCAATCTCTGGGTCACTCTGGGCGCCGCCGGCACCGTGGCCCGGGTGGACCCGGCCACCGGCTTCACCACGGCCACCCTGGCCATGGGGCCGGGCATGGAAGGCATCGCGTTCGACGGCACCAGGCTCTGGGCTGCGTCCAACGGCCTGCCCGGCGAGATCTTCACGTTCTGATCAAGGTCCCCGGCCTCCGGAAGGAAACATATGCGCAAAGCATTCCTGACCCCCTCCCTCGCCATCCTGGTGGCCGGCGCCGGGACCCCCGCCGCGGCCCAGGCCACGGACGCGGTGCCGCTGCCCACCCTCGGCTACCATGGCTACCTGGCCGAGAACAACCAGCCGGTCACCGGAACCCGCTCCCTGATCTTCCAGGTGTGGGACAAGACCGGCCACAAGCGCTGGGATTCCTCGGCCCAGCCGGTGACGGTCACCGGCGGCTACTACGACGTGGTGCTGGGCGGCGCCGGCATGCTGCCGTTCCCGGCCGGCCTGGTGGAAGCCGCCGACCTGAACCTGCAGAACCCCGCCCTGCGGCTGCGGGTGCTGGACGGCAAGGCGGCCATGCCGGACGTGCCGATCCTGGCGCCCCTGGTTGCGAAACCGGTCTGGGGCTCCCTTGGCGCCCTGGCGGGGGATCTGCAGGCCGCCCAGGACCAGACGGTGGTGGCCAGGCTGCTGGGCCTGCCACTGGCCGGGTTCAGCCGCCAGAGCCCGCCGGCCCCTGGCCGGGCGCTGGGCTTCAACGGCACCAGCTGGGGGCCGGCCCAGCTCGCCGGCGCCACCGGCCCCGCCGGACCCCAGGGGCCCGCCGGGCCGGCCGGCGCGGCCGGGCCGCAGGGGCCCACGGGCGCCGCCGGGCCGGCCGGGCCGCAGGGGGCCACGGGCCCCGCTGGCGGGGCGGGCGCGACGGGGCCCATGGGGGCCCAGGGCCCGGCGGGCGCCCTCGGCGCCGGCGGTTCCCAGGGGCCGGCGGGCGTGACCGGCGCGGACGGCCCCACGGGGCCCGCCGGCAGCAGCGGCCAGAACGGCCGGTCGGTGCTCAACGGGACCGGCGCCCCGGCTGACGGGCTGGGCCTGCAGGGGGACTTCTATCTGCAGACGGATCTCGACCCCGCGCTGGGCACCCAGCCGACCCTGTGGGGGCCCAAGCCTTCGGACGGCAGCTGGTCCGGAGCCGGCGCCACCGGGCTCCAGGGCGCCGCCGGCGCTGCCGGGCCCCAGGGACTCGCCGGCGCCACCGGCCCCCAGGGCGATCCGGGCGCGGCCGGGGCCCAGGGGCCGGCCGGGGCCACCGGCGCCCAGGGGCCCGCGGGGCCCGCCGGAGCCACCGGCGCCACCGGCGCCACCGGCGCCACCGGCGCCACCGGCGCCACCGGCAGCAGCGGCCAGGACGGCATGGCCATCCTCCACGGCACGGGTGACCCGGTGGCCACCGCCGCCCTGGGCCAGACCGGTGATCTCTACCTGGACCTGGATCCTCAGCACGCGGCCCTGTACGGGCCGAAGCCGGCCACCGGCTGGGACCTGAACCAGGCGCTGCCCCTGCTTGGACCGGCCGGTCCCCAGGGCGCCCAGGGGCCCCAGGGGCCCGCCGGCGCCACCGGCTCCCAGGGCGCCCAGGGGCCCGCCGGCCCCGCCGGCGCCACCGGACTCCAGGGCGCCCAGGGCGGCCAGGGCCCCGCCGGAGCCACCGGGCCCCGGGGCGCCACCGGCGCCACCGGCCTGGCCGGACCCACCGGCCTCACCGGCCCCCAGGGCCCCGCCGGAGCCACCGGGCCCCAGGGCGCCCGGGGCGCCACCGGCCCCCAGGGCGCCGCCGGAGCCACCGGACCCAGGGGGGCCACCGGGCCCCAGGGCGCCACCGGCGCCGCCGGCCCGGCCGGAGCCACCGGGGCCACCGGTCCCCAGGGGGTGCGGGGCGCCACCGGCCCCACCGGGCCCCAGGGGAACCAAGGGCCCGCCGGCAGCACCGGCCCCACCGGCCCGGCCGGCCCCGCGGGCGCCACCGGCGCCTTCGGCACCCGCTACACCAGCACCGACTTCGCGAACCTGGCCTGGTGGGACCTTGGCTCCGGGTCGGCCGCCAGCTTCCCCAGTCCGGTTTCCGTCGCCTTCGACGGCAGCAACCTGTGGGTGACCGACTCGGCCAATCACGGCGTCTACATGGTCGACCCCACCAATACGGCAGCCCCGGCCTTGATCACCCTGGCCGGGTCGACGGCGCCCTCCGGGATCGCCTTCGATGGCGCGAACATGTGGGTCAGCGACCCCTCGGGCGCCAAGGTCTACAAGGTCCCCATCAATGGCGCCACGCCCACGCCGTTCACCACCGCCGCCGGGCCCCAGGGGATCGCCTTCGACGACACCTACGTCTGGGTCGCATGCAGCAGCGGGTCGCTGGTCAGGATCAAGGTCTCGGACGGCACCCAGACGACCTACACCAGCGCCAGCTTCAACGCGCCGGCCAACCTGGCCTATGATGGCGCCAACATCTGGGTGACCCTGGGCGGCATCACCAATAATGTCCTGAAATTCAACAAGGCCAGCGACCCGACAGTGGTGGGCAACCAGACGCACTACACGGCGGGAGGCTCGGCCTACGCGCTCGCCTGGGACGGCTCCAACATGTGGGTCACCAATTCCGCCACCAACACGGTGGCCCGGATCGACGCCGCCGGCACGGTCACCACCGGCATCGTGGCCGCCCCCGCCGGAGGCCTCCAGACCAAGGGCGTGGCCTACGACGGCAGCAGCATCTGGGTCACCAACAGCAGCCAGTCGACCATCACCCGGCTGGACCCGGCCAGCACCCGGATCATCGCCATGTATCGCGTTGGCGGCGGCGGCGCCGGTCCCCAGGGCATCGCCTTCGACGGGGTGAACCTGTGGGTGGCGGCCACCACGACTCACCTGCTTTTCAAGTATTGACAGGGCTTCGCGGCCAACGGAGGTACCCCCATGCGACCTTCACTTTCATTGTCCAGCCTCGCGCTCATGCTGGCCGCCCCCGCCGCCGTCGCCGTCACGCCGGCCAGCGACAGCGTGCCGCTGCCGGTCCTGGTCTACCACGGCCCGCTGGCGGGCCCGGACGGCCCGCACATCCTGGAGTTCACCCTGGTGGACAGCGGCGGCAACCCGCTCAGCCCGCCCTGGGACGTCCAGTCGCAGCAGGTGCTGGTCAGCGCCGGCTACTACGACGTGATCCTGGGCACCGCCGGCATGCCCGCGTTCCCGGCCGGCCTGCCGGAGCAGGCCGGCCTGCAGTTGCGGGTCCTGGAGAACGGCGTGCCGGTGGGACCGGACGTCGCCATCGCCGGGCCGCTGGCCGTGGTGCCCCTGTGGGCCTATTCCGCCGCCCTGCGCGGCGATGCGGCCGCGGCCCAGAACCACACCGTGGTGCAGGGGCTCCTGGGCCTCGCGCTGGACTTCAGCCCCGCGCCCCAGGCCGGCCAGACCCTGGCCTTCGACGGCCAGAGCTGGGCCCCGGCCTGGGTGAGCGCCGTCCAGGGCCCGGCCGGGCCCCAGGGGCCGGCCGGGCCGGCCGGCGCCACCGGATCGGCGGGGCCCGCGGGGCCGAGCCCGGCCGGACCCGCCGGTCCGCAGGGGCCCGCGGGCGCCCAGGGGGCCATGGGCCCGGTGGGGTTCGCCGGCGCCCAGGGGCCTGCGGGAGACACCGGGCCGCAGGGCCCGGCGGGCTTTGCCGGCCCCGCCGGCAGTCCAGGGCCGGCCGGCGTCCCCGGTCTGGACGGGCCCACCCTGCTCAGCGGCTCGAGCGACCCGAACGCCCAGGGCCAGGCCGGGGACTACTATCTGAACACCAGCCTGACGACGCTGTTCGGCCCGAAGGGTGCCGGCTGGCCCCAGCCGGGGGTTCCCCTGGTCGGCCCCGCCGGTGACACCGGCCCCATGGGGCCCGCCGGCGGCGCCGGCGCCCAGGGTCCGGCTGGCGCCCAGGGCGCGCAGGGTCCGGCCGGCCCGGACGGTCCCGCCGGCGACCAGGGGCCCGCGGGCGCCACCGGCGCCACCGGCCCGGCCGGTCCCGCCGGAGCCACCGGCAGTCCCGGCCCGGCTGGCGCCACGCCGCTGCTGATCGGCCAGGTCCCCCCGGCGAGCCCGGTTCCGGCCGGCCAGGACTACCTGGAACTCACGGACACCCCGCCGGTGGGCGCGCTCTACGGGCCCGACCCGGCCGCCCCGGTCTCCCTGGTGGGCCCGGCCGGGGCCGCGGGCGCCGCCGGACCGGCGGGGCCCGCCGGCGCCATCGGGCCCCAGGGCAGCACCGGGCCTCAGGGTTCCACCGGCGCCACCGGCCCCCAGGGCAATGCCGGACCCGTGGGCTCCGCCGGCGCCACCGGAGCCCAGGGCAGCACGGGAGCCGCCGGCCCGTCCGGGCCCACCGGCGCCACCGGGCCCCAGGGCAGCGCCGGGCCGCAGGGCGCCACCGGCGCCACCGGCGCCACCGGGCCCCAGGGCAGCGCTGGTCCGCAGGGTCCCGCCGGCGCCACCGGCGCCACCGGACCCCAGGGCAGCGCCGGGCCGCAGGGTCCCACCGGGGCCGCCGGCGCCCAGGGACTGGCCGGGGCCGCCGGTCCGCAGGGTCCCCAGGGTGCCCAGGGCCCGGTCGGCCCGTCGCCCACCGGTCCCGCCGGTCCCACCGGCCCGCACGGGCCTCGGGGGTCCCGCTTCAACCTGGCCGATGTGGCGAAACTGCGCTGGTACCAGGGGCACCCCACGACCGTGGGCAGCACCCCCACCGGAGCCGCCTTCGACGGCACCAGCATCTGGGTCACCAACGCCGGGGACGGCTCGTTCAGCCTGATCAACCCGGCCACCGGCGCGGTCGTGTTCCGCTCTGCGGACGCGGGCGGGAAACCCAGCGGGGTGGTCGCCGCCAGACTCCCCAACACCAGCACCGTCTGGATCTTCATCACCGACAATGCCCTGAACCGGGTCTACGTCCTGGACACCTCGGGCAACCGGGTGTTCCAATCCGGCATCCCGGTGGGGAGCCAGCCCAAGGGCATCGCCTTCGACGGCACCTACGTCTGGGTCGCCAATAACGGCGACAATACCCTGACCCGGATGACCGCATCCGCCCCGCTCAGCACGGCCTCCTTCACCCTGCCCGCCGGCCAGAGCAAGCCCAACCAGATCTTCTGCGACGGCACCTACCTCTGGGTCACCACCGACAACACCCCGCCCAACGGCAACCTGCTGCGGATCGACCCCAGCAACTTCGCCGGCGCCGGCGTCTTCTCGGTCGGCAACAATCCCTGCGGCGTGACCGGCGACGGGGGCAACATCTGGGTGACCAACAACCTCCCGCTGCCCTCGGCCGGCACCGTCACCGTGATGTCCCTGGGCAACCTCGGGCCGACCACCAGCTACACCGTGGGCAAGAGCCCCCAGGCCATCGCCTTCGACGGCCAGGGCATCTGGGTCACCAACCAGGGCAGCGATTCGGTCACCCGGCTGTCCATCCTGCCGACATCCTTCGTGGGCGCGGGCAACAACGTGATCGGCACCTATCCCGCCAGTTCGGCCCCCATCGGCATCGCCTTCGACGGCAACCACATGTGGGTGGCGGGCTCGGGCAGCGGGAAGGCGATCCAGTTCTGAGCCGGGGACGCGAAAGGACCGCGGAGCAGGCGTCGCCTGGCTTCCGCGGTCCGTGAATCCGCCGGCCCCTGCTAGTACAGGAACATCGGCTTGCCTTCAACGTGGCGGACCTTGGGCCGGTAGTTCTCCACGTCGTAGAGCTCGGCCACGTCCACCCGCTTGAGGCCCTGGGTGATGGTGGTGATGGGAATGCTGGTGTAGGTGCCGTTGCGCAGGGCCACCAGCCGGTTGCGCTCGCCGCCCTTGATGACGTTGATGGCGACGTTGGCGAAGTTGGTGGCGGCCATCAGGTCCAGGCTGTCCGGGGCGCCCGAGCGCATCAGGTAGGACACCTGCTGGTTCAGGATGTCCTCGCCGGTGAGCCGCTTGAGGGCCTCGCCGGTGATGTGGCCGATGCCGCCCAGCTTCTTGTGGCCGTAGGCGTCCTCTTCGCCGAACTCCACCGCGGTGCCGCCGGCCATGTGCGCGCCTTCGCTCACCGTGATCATGGCGTAGTTGCTGGGATTGTCGCGCTTGTCCTGGGCGATCTTCTCGGCCAGGCGGAGGGGATCGAAGGGCACTTCGCTGATGAGCGCGCGGTCCACCCCGGCCAGGTAGGAGGCCAGCAGGGAGGTCTCGCCGGAGTTGCGGCCGAACAGCTCGACGATGGCGATGCGCTCGTGGGAGCCCGCCGAGGTGCGCAGCTGGTGGATGAACTCGACGCTGCGGGTGACGGCGGTGGAGAAGCCGATGCAGTAGTCGGTGCCGAAGATGTCGTTGTCCATGGTCTTGGGGATCGCCACGGAGGGCACGCCTTCCCGGGCCAGGCGCTCGCCGTAGGACAGGGTGTCGTCACCGCCGATGGGGACCAGGACATCGATGCCCAGGCGGTCGATCACCTTCAGCACGTGGGGGGTGAAATCGAACGGGCCGTTCTCGCCTTCCTTGACCTGGGGCTTGAGGAAGTCGGGCACCGAGTTCAGCCGGACCTTGCCGGGGTTGGTGCGGCTGGTGTGCAGGAAGGTGCCGCCGGTGCGGTCCACAGTGCGGGTGTTGAGCTTGTCCAGGGGCAGCACGCACCGGGAGGCGGATTCGGGATCGTCCAGATCGTATTCCAGCAGGCCCGCCCAGCCGCGGCGGATGCCGACCACTTCGAAACCTTCATCGATCGCCCGGTAGACGAGCATCTTGATGCAGGGGTTGAGCCCTGGTACGTCGCCTCCGCCAGTCAAGACACCGATCCGCATGGGTACGCCTCCACGAAAGTTGATTTTAGGCTTTTCGCCTGATTGTAGGGATGAACTATGTAAGCCCATCATACTCGCAGGTTAGGCTTCGGGAAGGGAATTCATGCGCCGCAGACGGGCGGGGGGCGGTGGATTGCTCGTAAGTATTGTGGTGATTGGAATCCGGGCGCGCGCCCTTGCCTTTCCGGGGCAGCATGATTCATGCCGGACGGGCCGCTGAACTATGAAAATTAAGATAGGCTGCTGGCCAGCGCAACTTCAAAAAAATAGCTCGATCGACCGTTTGTTCGTTAGGTTGTGCCGACGCTTAAGTTACAATCGCCGGCATAACAAAGAGAAAGACAAACGCTGAGGACGCTGAGGCGCGGAGGACGCGGAGAAAGAAATGTATTCATTTCCGGTCACTTCCTGGCATGGGATGCGGCCTCTCAACGGCCCTTGCCCCCCAGCCCATGCCGCCACACCAGCGCCAGGGTCCCGAGCCACATGCACAGGTCGGTACGGGACTCGTGCAGGAAGCCCAGCACGCCGTAGTACGGCACCTTCATCAGCGTGAACCGCCCCAGCGGGTGCCCCAGCAGCACCGGCAGCTTGGTGGTGGCCAGCGCGGTGCTGATCACCGCGAACAGGGCCAGGGCGGCGTAGCCCGGGACCTGGCCGGCCAGCAGCAGCAGGCCGCCCAGGATCTCCACCACCGCCACCGCGGGCGCCAGCACCCCGGGCAGGGGCAGGCCGATGCGGGCGAACCGGCCGGAACCCAGGTCCCCCGGATGCAGGAACTTGAGCAGGCCTTCGGTGATGAAAACGACGGCCACGGCCCAGCGGACCAGGATCAGCGGTTCGAGCTTGCGGGCCATGGGCGGGCTCCAGGGAAATTGCGTCCAAACATGGGGCGCTCAGCCGCCCAGCACCCGCTGGAACTCCTGCCGGGCCCGGCCGGCGCAGTCCTCGATGGCCAGGCCGGCCAGGTAGTTGCCCACCACCATCAGGCCGGTCCCGGCCAGGCTGCGGTCCAGTTCCTGGACCCACTGGGCGTGGCCCACGGCGATGGCCGGCATGGTGTGCTCCCGGAGATGGCTTTCGGCCACGGCGGCCCGGGGCGCGGACAGCACCCGGCAGGCGTGGTCCAGCATATCCTCGGGCCCGCCGCTGCGGGCGCCGTCGAAATGGAAGGTCCAGGCGCGCATGCCGGCCACCGGGAAGGCGTCGCCGGAGACGGCGGAGAAGCAGGGGCCTTCGGGCAGGATCAGGCCGGCCAGCCGGGGCAGGTGGGCCAGGGGGTCCCGGAACACCACGCCCAGGGAGCGGACCGTCCGGGTCTCGATCCGGCCCAGCAGCCGGGCGACCTCAGGGTAGAGGCCGGCGAGCAGGCGGGCGCCGGCCGGGGCGGGGGCGGCCAGGGCCACCCGCGCGGCCTGGAAGGTCTCGCCCTGGGCGGTGCGCACCTGGAAGCCTTCCGCGGTCTTCGCCAGTTCCACCGCCTCCTGGCCCGGGACGCAGCGGATGCCCGGGAACCCGGCCAGGGCCCGCACCGCCGGGCCCAGGCCGCCGCGCACGGCGAAGCTCCGGACCACCTCCTTGCGCCGGCCCGGCCGGGCCTGGAACAGGGCATCGGCCGGGAAGTTCCGGGTCTCCTGGGAGGCCACGGCGTTGAGCGCGGGATGCAGCACCCGGGCCCAGTTGCCCGGGCCCAGGATCCGCGAGTAGTAGGCCTCGGCGCTCTGGCCTGCCTTGGCGGCGCCGAACATCCGGGGCAGGTGCAGCGCTGCCTCGAGGAAATTAAGGCAGGACGGGATGGAGCGCAGGGCGCCGCGCTCGATCATGCGGAAGGAAAGGCCCTTGCGGGGCGTGGCCCGGTCCAGGAATCCGGTGCCGTCCATGATGTCCATGAACTGGCGGTAGGAGTTGTAGCAGGTGTGGGCGCCCAGCTCCAGCCAGCCGCCTGAACCGACCGGGGCGGTGCTCAGACAGCCGCCGGCCTCGCCGCCCCGTTCCAGAAGCAGTACCCGCAGGCCCTTGCCGGCGGCCAGCCGGGCGAGGCACAGGCCGCTGACGCCGGCCCCGATGATGCAGAGGTCGTGACTGCCGGGGAGGGAAGAGGGCGCGTCCATCGAGCCACCCTACCAGACTGGCCGGGAACCGGGAGGCTTGAAATCGCGAAGCCCTATCAGGGCCTTGCCAAACCGTACCGGAGCGATTAAGATTGCATCCCAAGTGGAGCACTTGTGTCGCAGATGATCAACACGTTGGCCTGGTTCTGGCGCCTCTGGCCCCAGCGGTCGGGTCATCGCGTGCGAAGCGTCAGGACATAGGCGCAGTTCCAACGCAAGGTTCCCGGCCCACCCCTCAGGTGGGCTTTTTCGTATCTGCTCGCAGCCAACGCCATTCCCGAGGTCCCCATGCAGCTTCCCCCCACCATCCCCAGTCCCCAGCCGCCCCTGGTCCTGGCCTTCCCGGCCGACCTCACCACCCCGGTGCGGGCCTTCCTGGCCCTCACCGAGCCGGGCCAGGACGCCTACCTGCTGGAGTCGGTCACCGGCGGCGAATCCCAGGCCCGGTTCTCCTTCATCGGCCTGGACGCCACCGAGACCTTCGAGGCCGGGACCCGGGCCGCCATCGTCCGCAATGGCGTGGCCCAGCTGCTGCCCGGCGACCCGCTGGAGGCCCTGGCCGCCTGGGCCGCGGAACTCAAGGCGGTGACCGAGGGCGTGCCGGTGCCGTTCCTGGGCGGGGCGGTGGGCTGGGCCGACTTCAGCGCCTTCGCACTGGCCGAGCCGGTGCTGGAAGCCTCGTTCCCCGGCGCCCGCCAGCCGCGGCTGCGCTTCGGCCGTTTCGCCACCGGACTGGTGCTGGACCACCTCAAGCAGCTGGGCTACCTGTACCACTTCCCCGCCGCCGACGAGACCCCCGCCGACGGCGCGGCGCGCCTGGGACGGCTGCGCCAGCGGCTGGAGGGCGCCCTGCCGCGCCGCAGCAAGGCCGCCAGCTTCCACCTGACCCGCACCCCGGACCGGGCCGCCTTCGGCCGCAACTTCACCGCGGTGCAGGAGGCGATCCTGGCCGGGGAGGCCTACCAGATCGTGCTGTCGGAACCGTTCGAGGGCCGGCTGGACGGGGACCCGTTCGAGGTCTACCGCCGGCTGCGCCGGCTGAACCCCTCGCCCTACCACTTCTTCGTGTCCCTGGGCGGACGCCAGCTGGTGGGCGCCTCGCCGGAGATGCTGGTGCGGGTCGAGGGCACGGCGGTGGTCACCGTGCCCATCGCCGGCACCCGGCGCCGGGGCGGCTCGCTGGAGGAGGACAACCGGCTCGCCGCCGAGCTCAAGGCCGACCCCAAGGAACTGGCTGAGCACGCCATGCTGGTGGACCTGGCCCGCAACGACCTGGGCCGGGTCTCGGTGCACGGCACGGTGACCGTGCCGGTGCGGGCCCAGGTGGAGATGTTCTCCCACGTCATGCACATGACCTCCGAGGTCCACGCCCGGCTGCGGGACGGGGTACGGCCGCTGGACGCGCTCTGGAGCACCTTCCCGGCCGGCACCCTGAGCGGCGCCCCCAAGATCCGCGCGGTGCAGATCCTGTCCCGGCTGGAGGGCGAGGACCGCGGCGCCTACGGCGGCGGGGTCGGCATCCTGGACCGCTCGGGCAACCTGGAGCTGGCCATCACCATCCGCTCCATGGAATTCCAGGACGGCACGGTGAAGTTCCGGGCCGGCTGCGGGGTGGTGGCCGATTCGGTGGAGGCCTCGGAATGGGCCGAGATCCACGCCAAGGCCGGAGTGCTGCTGGCGGCCCTGGAAGGCCGCGAACTGCCCGCCGCGGCCCAGTCTTCCGAGGTGGCCTGATGCTCCTGTTCATCGACAACTACGATTCCTTCACCTACAACCTGGTGTCCATGATCGGCGCCCTGGAGCCGGGGCTCCAGGTGGCGCGCAACGACGCCATCACCGTGGACCAGGCCCGGGCCATGGACCTGGACGGCCTGGTGCTGTCCCCGGGCCCCGGCCATCCGCGCGACGCCGGGGTCTGCGGCGCCCTGGTGGCGGCCCTGGCCCCCAGCGTGCCGATCCTGGGGGTGTGCCTGGGCCACCAGATCATCGTCGAGGCCTTCGGCGGCAAGGTGGACCGGGCCCTGAAGCCCATGCACGGCAAGACCTCGCTCATGAGCCACGACGGCACCGGACTGCTGGCGGGCCTGGCCGACCCGTTCCCGGTGGGCCGCTACCACTCGCTGGTGGCGCTCAAGGGGACCGTGCCGGGCTGCCTGGCGGTGCAGGGCGCCACCGAGGACGGCGAGATCATGGCGGTCCGGCACCTGGAGTACGACTGCCACGGGGTCCAGTTCCACCCGGAATCGATCCTCACCCCGGGCGGCATGGACCTGCTGGGCAACTTCGTGGCGCTGTGCCAGGCCCGGCGCGCCGAAAGGAGGAACGCATGATCATCAAGCTCGCCAGCGATGACCTCCAGGCCCGCCTGGAGCTGACCGCCGCCCTGGAGGCGCTGGGCGCCGAGGTGCGCTACCTGGACTTCCCGTTCGGCCAGTTCCTGGCCGCCCTGGGGCTGAAGCCGGCCGCCCTGAAGAAGGTCCAGGCCATGGCCGGGGTGGCCTGGGCCCGGCCCGCCGGATCCAAGCCGGTCCTGGCCGCCCGGGAGCTGAACCCCCAGGGCAGCCGGGTCCGGCTGGGCCGGATCGACCTGGGCGGCGAGGCCCTGGCCCTGGTGGCCGGGCCCTGCTCGGTGGAGGACCGGGAGATGATCTTCAGCACCGCCCGGTTCGTGGCCGCCTTCGGCGCCACCGCCCTGCGCGGCGGGGCCTACAAGCCGCGCACCTCGCCCTACGCCTTCCAGGGCCTGGGCCAGGCCGGGGTGGAGCTGCTGCGCGAGGCCGGCGACGCCGCCGGCCTGCCGGTGGTGACCGAGGTGATGGAGCCCGGCGACGTGGCGGCCATGACCCCTTTCGTGGACTGCTTCCAGATCGGTGCCCGCAACATGTCCAACGGGCCGCTGCTCAAGGCGGCGGGCCGCTCGGGCCGGACCGTGCTGCTCAAGCGCGGCCCCTCGGCCACCCTGGCCGAGTTCGTCCTGGCCGCCGAGTACATCCTGCTGGAGGGCAACGCCCAGGTGATCCTCTGCGAGCGCGGCATCCGCACCTTCGAGACCGCCACCCGCAACACCCTGGACCTCAACGCGGTGCCGGTGCTCAAGGCCATGACCCACCTGCCGGTGGTGGTGGACCCCTCCCACGGCACCGGACTGCGCCACGCGGTGATCCCCATGGCCCGGGCCGCGGTGGCCGCCGGGGCCGACGGCATCCTGGTGGAAGTGCACCCGGACCCGGCCACGGCGCTGTCCGACGGCGACCAGTCGCTGCACTTCCCGGAATTCCGCCGGCTGGCCGAGCAGCTCAGGCCGGTGGCCGAATCGGTGGGCCGCCGGCTGGACCTGCCCGAAGCCCTCCCCTTCGCCCCCAACCAGGTCCCGCTGATCCGCCGGGCCATGGGCTGGGGCGGAACCCGCTGAAGCCCTTCCGTCCCCGCCAACCTTTGGAGCCGCCCATGTCCCGTTCCCCGTTCCACCTCTCCCCCGCCCTCACCCTCCAGGAGGCGCGCGCCTTCATGGAAGCCTGCCTGGACCCGGCCTCCGACCCGGGCGACGTGGGCCGGGCCCTGCTGGCCCTGAACCAGCGGCCCCTGCAGGGCACCGAGCTCACCGCCTTCGCCCAGGTGCTGGGCGAGCGGGCCCGGCCGTTCCACCCCGGGGTGCGGCCGCTGCTGGACACCTGCGGCACCGGCGGCGACGCCCGCCAGGGGGTGCACACCGCCAATCTCTCCACCCTGTCCGCCCTGGCCCTGGCCCAGATGGGGGTGGACATCGTCAAGCACGGCAGCCGCGCCGCCAGCAGCCGCTGCGGTTCTGCCGACCTGCTGGAGGCCCTGGGCATGGACCTGGA
>Ga0316217_10001543_pt1 | contig 29599 bp, 36 predicted proteins | sample 1anoAmetaG_FD_203633 | JGI IMG/M metagenome (GOLD analysis project Ga0316217, IMG submission 203633) | Freshwater microbial communities from Trout Bog Lake, Wisconsin, USA - 1anoA | ecosystem: Environmental > Aquatic > Freshwater > Lake > Hypolimnion/Profundal zone | place: USA: Wisconsin... | reverse complement strand
TCCCTCATATCCGCGAGTAAAAATTCTGGTATCAGGTTCTAATTTAGATAGAAAATCAATTAATTGCTTTGCTGTCATGTTGCATAATTTAATATGAAAACAAAGATAAACAAAATAATTGTAAGAAATTACTTTTAAATAAAAAATTCTTCTTTTGTTCCGTCTGCATGAGAGTATATATATGAAACTGGCGTTACAACTAATAAATTAGACATGTTTTTTTTATATTTTTTTCCAGTTCCAGGTTTTACATAAGCTATTGTCATGTGAGGTTTATATTCTGGATGTGAAAGAGTGTAATCCACTTTATCCCTAAGAGTTGCGTTCATTTGCTTCAGATAATTTCCCTCAACATTAAATTTAACAACATCAAATTTAGGATTAGAAAAAATATCAATCGTTTGAGTTTTGCATTTTATAAATTTTATTGGAACTAAACACTTTTTGATTTCTTCTAAAGGAACGTAATCATGAATTCCAAACAAAACCGTTACATGAGGCTTTGATTCTATGCCATAGCCTTCTTCTTCTGTCAAGAATATATCTTTAGAGTCTATTAATTTGTGAACAAAACTATCCCAATTTTTAATATCAAATTTTAACATAAGACAGTTATATTCATTTCTTGGGTTTTCCACTTTTTCTAATTCAATTTTTTTGTCTTTTTCCATTTAATAAGTTTTATCTATTACTTTTTGCGGTGTAAAAGCTCCAGTTTTTTCGTCATATCCTGGGAAAACATTTTCTATATTATCTTTAACAGCCGTTACTATACCTTTGTCATTAGGCGATGTATGCCATATATTTTCTTTTAAATCATCGTCTTGAATTAAATTTTGAATAATATATGAAATTTTTTCTCTAAGTTTTGTTTCGTTCATTTTAATATAAATATTAATTAAAACCTATTTTTGAAGGTTTACGAGGAAAAAACTTTTCTTCTTTTAAATTATACACATCAGAAAGAATCATTGGTTTTATATCTTCTTGATTGTAGTCAATTTTCAATTTTTTTAACAAAATTTCAACATTTTCTTTCGAAAGATTGCCAAATTCATGTTCAACAATCAGTCTTCCTTTTCTTAATAAAGCATCATCAATTTGTTCTCTTTTTGTGTTGTGTGTTGCAATTATTTTTATTTTTAAAATATCTCCAAGAATGCCATCTGTTACGTTTAATAAATTAGAAATTCCGTTGCTTGAGTAGTTTTCTCTTGGACGTATTAATTTTTCAGCATCTTCTATAACAAGAACAGAATCTTTTTGTCCTATCATAAATTCAACAAAAGATGGAGAAGTTAAATCTTCAGCCATATTTGATGGAAAAAAAATAAATTTCTTTTTAATTTTACTAGTTAAATACTTAACATATGTAGATTTTCCAGCCCCTGGTAATCCATGAAGCATTATTAAACCAGTTTTGTCTTCATCATTAAGAGCTTTCATTATCAATTTATGCTTCTTTTCAAATTCGCTGCCATAATTAAGACCAATATCAAGTTTTACTTTTTTAACGTTAAAATTACTCAAAGAAAAACCATAACTTGCCTTTACTATTAGATGTATTTTTGATTCAAGAGCAGGTTTTTCTATATGTTTTTTTATTTCGTTTATTTTATGTTCTACTTTAGAAAAATCTGAATATAACACATTAACAGAAAGCAAATATTTATCATCATCTTCATAATATTCTCTATCTAAAATAAAAAAAGAGTCTGAACTTTCAAAAATAATTCCGTCAACATATTCTTTTCCTTTTTCATCCATTCTTCTTGATTCATGAATTTTTGTATATTCTTTTTCATCAAATAAAGAAACAACGTCATCATTAAACTTTTTGTCAAATTTAAAAAAATTAGGAATACTATTAAATTTTAACATATAAAAATTTTCCGCAGGAAAACTTCCAGAATACTGTAATTCAAAAAGCATTCTATTATTTAATAAATTATCTTTTCCATTATCAACTTTTTCTTTCATGCTGCTTGTTTTATTTTTTTGTATGCTTTAAACATTTTTTCTACATCCTTTTTTAAATAATCACATTTAACTGGCTCATAATCTCCATTTTTATCATTAAACCAAATAACAATACTATCACCAAGTTCAATTCCTAAATTTTTCTCTATAATATATCTGTATATTGAAGTTTGTAGAGAGTAAGTGTTAAACTCACATTCATCCAGGTGACTTATTGGGTCTAAATAATAGTTTCTATATTTAGACTCAAACTCAAACTTTTTGTTAGTTTTGTAATCAGAAATATAAAAATAATCTTTTTTCTTATTATAACAAAATAAGTCTATCATACCAGCTATTCCAAGTTCTTCATCTGCAAGCACATATTCTGTTCTTATTACAAGATTATTTTGTATAAATTTTTGATAAAAAGAATTAAATTGATTAATTAATGCATCTGGAACGTCTGTTGGAAACACTCTGTTATGCATAAAATTGTCTGAATAAGAGTGTAAATCAGAGCCTTTTGCACAAGCGGTATCTTTAATATCTTCCCACTCAAGGAGAATTTGTTGCTTTGAAACCCCTCTTTCTATAGCTTTTTTTGTTGCCCAATAATCAGAGTTAAATGGCTTTTTAAATTTGCCAATAAGTGTTGTTGTGCTTATTAATTCTTTGTTTCCGATAAAGTATTTATGTGAACTTTCATAAAACTTAACATTATTAAATGCAGAAAATATTTTTAATAACTCTTCTTTATTCATTATTTTTTAACCTTTTTATTATATCCATTAACCACAACCTATCTTCTTTGCTTAAATTAGTATTAGCAAAAAACAAATCGAATTCTTTTCCAAACATCTTAATATCTTTAATTACTAAGCCATGTTTATTCAACATTTTTTCCGTTATTGTTTCCATAAATTTTATCTTTATAAGATGATATACAAAAATAAGATTAAATACCAAAATAAAAAAGAAAAATAGATACTTTTTCTTGTTTTAAAAACAAGAAACTTCTTCAATATATCTTTCGCCATTTTCATAAAAAATAATCAAATTAACATCGTTGTTGAAGCAAATATAATCTTTTGCAACTAAATAGCAAGCAGAAGTTCTATAATCCATCAACAAACCAGACTTTGAAGCTATGTCTTTTATATTATTTAAAACTTTATCAAAATTAACTTCTTCCTCTCCCTTAAAAAGTCCTTTTATTTTCTTTTTTGGACTAAAAACATTCAAATTATTTACTATTTCTCTTTTTTTTCCGTTAAGATTAAACCAGCCATTTGTTATGCTTACATTATATAAATCAGAATTTGGAAAGCTTTCTTTTAATGCTTCAGCAAAAATACCTGACTCAGAATAAATAAAAATGTTTTTCAAGTTTTTATGACTTGCTTGTAATTGCAACTGTAATTCCTGGCAAAAACTTATTTTATAAAAATCTTTAACCATTTTGTCATCATAAAAATCTACATTTAAAAGCCCAGGAGTGTTTAAGATTATTTCATCTCTTTCTTTTTTTAAATATTCAAATTGATTTGAATCAATCAAATAAATGTTTGCACCGAACATTTTGCAAAGACTAAGATGATTTTTATTAATATGTTTAGGACAAATAATATTACATTTATAACCCTTTTTGGCACAAAAATAAGCAAAAGAAACAGCATATTCCCCATTTAATATAGAAATAAGGCTTGAGCCTATTGATATAATTCCATCATTTCTTAATTTAGTTAAAACTGATTCCGTTATTCTATCCTTAATTGAACCGCTTGGGTTTTTGTTTTCCATTTTGGCAGCAATAAAGTTATTTAAAAAAGCAATTGGTGTAGTTCCTGGCTTTAAATCCATTGTTTAATTTTAGGTATAAATATAGCGTTTTTAAAAAAAAACAACTATTTATAAAGAAAAATATTTCAATAAAAATGGAAAATAAAAGCATAGAACAGTTTCAAAGAATGTTAAAACTTATTGGACACAAGCAAGTTAACAACAAGTTTGATGTAAAAGAAGCTATAAATAAAGCTATAAATAATCCATTATTAAAAGAATCTAAAGCTAATGTATATGACCAAGATGTCGAACATAGCACTAAAGATGTTGAAACCAATAAAGAAGTAGGAAGTGGTTCTGACCCTAAATATTACGCAAATACATTAGTCTCAGCTACTGGTGGTGATAGAAATTTTGATATGCCATACAGAATGTGGATAATCGGAATTCCATATGGAGAAATGGAATTAAGAATAAATCAATATAATAAAAAAAATCTTAACGAACCAATAGAATTTGATTTTGATGATTTAAAAAACAGTTGGATTAAAAAACCTTTTTCTACTTCGGTTAAGGTGTCAACCCTTGGAAATGTGGGATTTCTTGAAAAAATAGGAAAATATATTCTGGAATTTATGGCAAGAATATATTCTGGACAATTAAATGCAGCAGAAAGCAAATTTGAATCTGATTGTGGCGATAAACTATTTGAAACAGATAAAGCTAAATCTATTTCTTTTAATTTTTTAAGAGAATTTTTAGGCTCAGTTACATTTAGTCAAGCTTTTGGTGCTGCAAAAATAAAAGTAGATGATGAAGTTGATAAAAAAATTGCTGCGCGTGGTTTTAGAATTGGAAAAGAAAAAGTTTTTAGTGGTTTAACGGGAAACAAGTATAATGCTCGTATTCCTAATTTTAATGCCTGGGCATTAGAAGTTGTAAAAAACGAAATTATAAATCAATATTCAATATTTGGCGAAAGAAATCTAGTTTCTCGTGCTGATATATCAAGATATCTGGACACACTTAAATATCCTTATGTTGTCATAGGAAACGAAAGATTTACAGAAAGAATTCGTGCAGAATTTGGAACAAAAATGACGAAAAAAGACTGGGGAGATTATAAAAGATTGTCTGGAACTCAATATAAAGGTTATCCAACAATAATAGGGAAAAAATATTTTGCTTTTTCTTATACAAGACCAGAACTTTTATTGGCTGATATAATTTCAGCGCAAGAAGGAAAAGAAAAATATAGTTCTTTTTCACCCCTATCTCTTCAATACATATCTGCTAACGAAAAAAACGTAAAATTAAAAAGTTTAATACAATCAATTTTTACATCTTCTCTTAAACCATCTGGAGAAGGTAAACCTACAGATTCTCCTAGCAAAGAATATGAAGATGCTATATATAGAAGCATGGGATATTCTTTTGGCGATAAAAGCTCTGAGGGAGATGAAAATGAACCATATAATGGTGAAAAAAATTCATTAGTTGGTGGCAGTGAAGAACAAAAAGACTTTGAAAGATTAGACAGAGAAGAAAGAGTTCAAAGACTTATGGGAACTAAAACTTTTATAGACAAATTTAGTCAAATAATAGGAAATAAAAATCCAAAATTATACAAAAATTTTATAGGAATTACAAACAGAGCAAATAGAAATAATATTAAAAATAATAAAAGTTTAGTTAAAGAATTTTATTCATTTATTGGCGATTTGATATCTGAATCTTTATTATCTTTTACAAAAGCAAGTAGAGAAAAACATCAAGCAAAAATGAAAGACATAGGAGGTATTTATAATGAAGTTTTTGAGAAATATTACAACAGAAATCAAAATCTTTCAGATGAAGAAAAAGAATCTTTATTTTCAAAAGAAAGATTAGGCACAAACGATAAAGGATATAATGGAATATTGTATTTAACAGATGACAATTTAAGCACAATAAAAAATGCTGTTAATGAATTTATGTATGCAGATAAAAAAGAAAAAAGAGAAACTTTTAAAGATATGGAACTGAGAGAGTCAATTCAAAAAATAAGAAATCTTATTAGAGAACATCTTATGAAAGAGTTTGGCACAGAATATCAGGCAGATTTAGATGAAGAAAGAATTTCAAATGAAGAGGGAGCAAAAAAAGTAAACGAAAAACACAATTTTATAGGGTCACAGGTGTTTGGTGAAGATATAGGAAACATAGGAAAAGAAACAGATTGGAAAGATGGTATGTATGGAGTTTTTTCTTACGGAGAACAATTTCCTATTTTTGTTTATACCAACTCTCCATTTTATGACCAAGATGGAAATTTAAAAAATAAAGATGGAAAGTTTAGATGGTTCCACAACATTGAACAATACAAATATGACATTGACAAAGATGGAGAAAAAGAAGTAATGAAATCAGTTGAAAAACATAAAGATTTATTAAAACCAAACTCAACAACTCATGGTCTTACTACCGCAACTTTGTTGGATATGATTAAAGCCTTCAAAAATAAACACAAAATAAAAGAATTAAGTCATGTTAGTATCAAGCCTGGAGAAGGTCAAGGAATACATTTTGGTTCTTCTCATAAAAAAGATTAATGAATCAAACCATCAACATATTCTTTTATTTCTTTTTTTGACCAAAGCACAACCAATTTATCACCACTGTCTTTTACTGCTTGCCATTTTGCTTCGTTTTCTAATTCTGAGTCTATATCTGCTCCGCTCTTATTATAAGTCCAGTCTGACTTTATTTCAATGGTTATACCTCTAAATAAGAAGTCAGAATGATAAACGTGACTTTCTTCATTTAAAATGTAATCATAAGATTTGCCATTTGACACTTCGGTTAATAAGCTTTTTTTCTCTATTTGTTCAAGAAAATATTTTTCGTATCCACCTTGATAAAACAAAGATGTGTCTCCATATTTTTCTATTTTAAATCTTGTTTTTATTCCTTTTAAAAATATTTCTCTACTTTGCGTTGGATATTCAACTCCATGATTCTTTTTACATGTTTGTTTTGATTTTTCTTTACAATCATCAATTTTCATATTATGATTAACGCCATATTTTTCTAAACATGTCTGTTTCGATTTCTCTCTATTGTTGAAATTCTCATTTCCATATCTTTCTAACTTGATTTGTTTAACTTGCTTTTTAAACTCTATGCTTTGAGATATGAATTCAACTCCATATTTTTCTAAACATGTGATTTTCGACTGTTCTTTGTTGGTATAATTTTCATTTCCATATTTTTCTAATTTGGTTTTTTTTGATTTTTCTTTTATCTCTTCGTTTTGAAACACGTTTTCATTTCCATATCTTTCTACACAAGTTTTCTTGGCAAGCTCTCTGTTCGAATAATTTTCATCACCATACTTTTTAAATTTAATTCTCTTGCACTTTTCAACGGCACACTTTTCAGAACAACAATATATTTCTGTTAAATTTTTAGTATTCTTTGTGTATTTGTTAAAAGAAAGCTGTTTTTCTTTTTCGCAAATATCACATTGAACATTTATTTTTATCCCACTTTTGTTTGAAAGTTCTGTTGGTTTAATGGTAATTGTGTCTCCAAGCTCACAATTGTAGCCGATATTTCTAAAATGTTTTCTTTGAGAACAACATCCTATTTTTATTTCTTTATTTTCATCTAAAATCATATTTCTCCCTTTAAATCTTTTTCAATCAAAAATCTTATTCTTGCTGCTGGAGAATATGTTTTTTCTTTGCAGTAAGTAAAAAATTTTTCTTTCAATGAAGGTTGTATTGATACGTGCATGTATTCTTTTATTTCTTCATTTTTTTTTGGTCTTCCTTTTTTCATAAACTAATTAGTTTATTATAAATATTGATAAAAAAATTATTTTCTATTATTTATAACAAAATTTAATAAAACAATGGCAGCAAAGAAAAAAGATGATTCAACAGCTTCAAGCAGAAGTTTAAACAATGTCCACATTAAAAGAAAGGGAAGACATTCAAAAAAGAAAAATTCTAAAACTAAAACATCTAAAAATTATAAAAAAAGATATGTAGGTCAGGGCAGATAATTATTTATTAAACCAAGTTTCTAACATTTGTTTTGCAGTTTCAAAATCTACTAAGGCTTTTCTTTCGCTATTATTAAGAGAAGTTATTTTTAAATAATTACAAACTGTTAAAAATCTTTTTATATCATCTATAGAAAATTTATTAATAAAAACTTCTTCAACTTTATCTTTAAATTCTATGTAATTAAGTAATGTTTCTCCTGGTTTAACTTTGCCGTCTTTGTATAAAACATCAATAAGTTCGATGAATTTTGTTCTGTATTTGTTTATATTATTGGTTTGTTGTTGATAATATTCTTCAAATTCCTTGTTTTTATCGTTTGTTGATTCGACAATATTAGAATCTCCAGATAAAGATGTATCTCCAGAAAAAACATAATCCATTGAAGACAATAAACCCAATCCATCTGGAGCTTTCATGGGTTGCACCGATACAATTTCATCTAATGGAGATTTGTTGTTTGGTGATTGTATTATTTTTTGTTTTTTATCCTTAGTTTTTTCTCCTTCTTCTTCATCTTCTATAGATTGTGCGCTTATAAAAAGAATCATTGCCAATGGGTCAAATACAAATATAAGCATTAAAATTAACCAGTTAACAACAGTATCCATTGGTTTTCCAGTTAAAGTAGCAATATATTTTAAAGGACCTACTTCAGCAACTTCATTAGAATTTGATAAAGCTAATTTTTGATTTTCATAAACAGTTATAGAATCATTTAAAACATTAATTTCAGAGTTGTATTTAGATATATCTAAATTAATCTCTTTTATCTCTCCATTAGCATCGTTTATGCTGTTTTGTGCATTCTTAGCTGATGTTGTGTGATTTGTGCTTAAAAGATTGTCTATTCTTGTTTCTTGAGTGGTTCTTAGATTAGTTAAAGATTTTTCTCTTTCTGTCCTTGATTTAATCAAATCTTCGTTTCTTTGAATTTGACTCTTTATCAAAAATTCTTTTTTATCAATTATTGCAGTTTGTTTTTCTATATTATTAAACTTACTAGCTGTTTTTTGATAAGCATCAGTTAAAAATCCATATATACCAGCACTTGTTATAAACATTAAGGCTACTGTAAAAATGGTCAACAATGCACTTTTAATTATCCCAAGCTGTTTTTTATGTCTTTGAACATAAGATGCTGACATTAATTTACCCATCTCTAAAACAGATGCCATAATAATAACTGGAATTATTGCTCCAGCAAATAACTTGGAAAGACCAGTTATTGAAAAATAAGCAGCGACTCCAGCAATTATAATAGATAAAAAAAATCCAAGATGTTTTCTAATATTGTTCATTAGCTTGCTAGTATTTTTCTTTCTTTTTCAATATCCCTGTTTAAAGCACTTTCTTCACTAAACTTTTCACCATATCTTGCTTTTAATTTAGCAATATTTCTTTCGTATATTTCAAAAACATTAAACCCTTCTAAATTAACAATAACTTTTAACGCTTTAGCGGCTTTATAAAAAGCTTCTTTATATTTTGCTTCGTCCATAGGTTTACCATAATAAGCCATTTTTTTATGTAAATCCAAAACATTTGCAACAGCTTTAATTAAATCCACACAATAAATAACACCAAATTCTCTAAAATAAGATTCATCACTTTCAGTAGAAGTAAAATAATCATCTTCAATATTAAAACCTAATTCTCTCTGGATAATCGAAAAATACCAAAAAATATCTCCGCATTCTTCAAATACATTCACTGAATCGCATTCTTTTGAACCGTCATAATTTTCAATTAATTCAGCGGATTCGGTTACCATACCCATTGCCGCGTGAAGCATATTTATTTGTTTTTCATCATTTACATAAAAATTTGAAGAGATTGTCTTTTCTGCTAATTTGTTATAAGTTTCCTGGTTCATCTGATTTTTGTTTTTGATTTTATTTTAAATTTTTATTTCTACCACTTTTTGTTTTTTTTGTTAATTCTTTAGTTTCATCTTTTAATGCAACAGGATTATCAGAAATAACAGGTTCTTTAATTTGTTCTGCAAAATTAAATTTTATTTCTTTATTATTCAAGTCATAATCAATTTCAACCCTCATTCCATCCACAATTTCTTTTCTTAAAACTTTTTGAGACAGTGGTGTTTGAATTTCTTTAGATATAGCTCTAACAATGGGTCTTGCTCCATATTTTTCATCATATGAATTATCTGCTATAAATTTAACCAAATTATCTGTAAAAGTAAGAAATATCTTTTTGTTTTTTAAAACCTCATTAATTTCTTCAAGCTTAATCTTAACAATTTGCTGAATATTATCTTCAGATAATTTTTTGAAAATTATTTGTTCATCAATTCTGTTCAAAAATTCAATTCTGAAGTATTTAGTAAGAGCATTTTTAATTATTTGTTCTTCATTGTAGTTTGTTGAACTTGCATCATCTTTAAAGCCTACTTTGCCTTTCAAGTTTAATTCTGCTGTTCCAGCGTTTGAGGTCATTATTATTATAGTGTTCCTGAAGTTTATTTCTCTTCCGAGCCCATCAGTTAACTTTCCATCATCCAATATTTGTAAAAGAATATTTAAAACATCAGGATGTGCTTTTTCTATTTCATCAAACAAAACAACACAATAAGGATTGTTTTTTACTTTATCTGCTAAAAGACCACCTTCTTCATATCCAACATAACCAGCTGGAGCACCTATTATCCTGGATACAGAATGTTTTTCCATATATTCACTCATATCAAGTTTAATTAAACTATCTTTAGTGCCAAACAGATATTCCGCTAATGTCTTAGCCAACTCAGTTTTGCCTACACCAGTCGAACCTAAAAATAAAGCAGAAAAAACTGGTTTATTTGTATTTGAAACTCCAGCTCTTCCTCTTTGTATTGCTTCTGAAACCTTTAAAACAGCCTCATGTTGACCGATAATTTTTTTCTGAATTTCTGTTGGCATATTAATCAATCTATCACTTTCGTCTTTTGATATTTTATTTACTGGAATTCCAGTCATTTTAGCTACAGTCTCATAAACATCTTCTTCTTTTACAAGAACCTTATTGTTCATAGAATCTTGTTTCCATTTTTTCTTTAATTCTTCAAGCTGCTTTTGTTTATCTCTTTCTTTATCTCTTAAAAGAGCAGCATTTTCAAAATCTTGAGCATCTACAACTATTCTTTTTTCTTTTGTAATATTCACAAGTTCTTTTTCAACATCTAATATATATTGAGGAACAACAATATTTTTAATATGAACTCTTGCTCCAACTTCATCTAAAACATCCAAAGCTTTATCTGGAAAAAATCTTGAAGTAATATATCTATCAGCCAAGTCAACACATGCTTCAATGGCATCTTCAGGAAAATCAACCAAATGATGTATTTCGTATTTATCTTTGGCTCTCATTAATATTTCCTTGGTTTGTTCTTTCGTTGAAGGTTTTATTAAAATTTTTTGAAACCTTCTCTCCAAAGCATGGTCTGTTTCAATGTATTTTTTATATTCATCAATTGTTGTAGCGCCTATACATTGAAGAGTTCCTCTTGCCAAAGCAGGTTTCAATATATTAGAAACATCTAAAGAACCAGAAGCATTTCCTGTTCCTACAATTGTATGAATTTCATCAATAAACATGATGATGTTTGGGTCTTTTTCTATTTCATCAATAATTACTTTCATTCTCTCTTCAAATTGACCACGATATTTTGTTCCAGCAATAACCGAAGTTAAATCTAATTGATAAATTATTTTATCCTGCAATATACGAGAAACCTGATTATTTGCTATTTTTATAGCCAACGTCTCAATTAAAGCTGTATTGTGTGATAAAATTCCGTTTGTATAATATCTGTGGTCAGACTCATCAGATAATTCGAAATCATACATCTCTTCTTCATATCCAAGAGTAATAACAGATACCACCTCTGATTCGGAAACTTGTCCATTATCATCAACGCAAACAAATGAACCTGGTCTTAAATTTTTTACAAAAACTTCTTTTAATGATGTTTTTAAAAAACTCTGTTCATCATATTCTTGAATGAATACAATGTGATTATCCGCACACTTTAAACTCATTCCGTTTTTTAATGTTAACTCATAAACCTCATAAGGGACTGTTTTATGAAGTTTAGTTAACTTCTTATATCCAGTATCAGTCATGATACTATAATCGCTCAAATCAAAGCTCTCAGTTATTTTTTTAAAACTTTCTTCCATTAATGTTTCTTTCATTTTTCTTGTTTGTTTTTATGTTCTTCATTACATTTTTTCATTAAAAAATCACTCCACCAGTTTTCAAAAGTAAAATAATCCAACAAAAAAATTACAACCTGGCGTTAGAAAGCGATGTTAAAAAATCTTTTACTGATATCTTTTTCTCCTCTCCAGTTATATCATTGCGGAGAGTAACAAGTGTATACTTTTCTATACATTTACCTGTCCCAGGCTCGCCCACAAGAACTGGGTTGTTTTTCTTTCTTCTACTTAACACTTGGATTAATCTTTCGATTTCATTTTCTCTACCAATAGCTTCATCTAATTCTCCTAAAGAAGCTAAAAGTGTTAAATTTCTTCCAAAATTATCTAAAATTTTAAATGCTTGATTTTGACCTTTTTTATTTGATTTAGAAGGTTCTGGCTTGTTATCCGCTTGCTCTTGACTCATGTTTTCTATTTGTTTTTTTTAATATTTTTTCTTAATGTATCAATATAATTGTTTTTTATATTTAAAGGTAATATAATTTTTATTTTATTATTGTAAATTTTTATTTTGCTCAAATTTATATTAAGACCAATTTTTTCTTCTAAAAAAATAAGTTCTTGTTTTTTATTGAATAATTCTAAAACTTGCTCATTCATAATTAAACTAATTTTAAGCTTTAAAACTTTAGTGTCATCATAGTATTTATAAATAAAACGTTCAACATCATTATATTTACAATATATTATTCTACCTAAATTGTCTTTTTTTTCTATCATTTAAAACAAAGTTTACAGGAACAAAAATAAATATTTTCTATTTATAAAAAAAGGATTTATGCAAGAAATAGCTGCTGGTTTATTAGTTTATCATCCAAAGTCTAAAAGAATTCTATTAGGATTAAGAAGCGATTTAAATTGCTGGGCAAACTTTGGTGGTGGGTTTGAACCAAAAAAGGATAAAACAATAAGAGAAACTGCTATAAGAGAATTTTGGGAAGAGACGATGTGTGATACAAAATATAATATATCAAAAAATCCAATAGAAATACATGAAAGCAATTTTTTAAGATATTACACTTACCTTGCTTTATTTGACGTATTATTTGAACCAACCATAAATGATGAACACAAAAATTATGGTTGGTTCAAACTTAACGAACTTCCTTCAAATTTATTGCCAGAATTTAAACAAACCCTGGATAAAAATATAGGAATGTTAGAGAAAATTTAAGCATTAGCTGAATTAGCGAACAATTTAATGTATGCTTTATACAAAAGTTCTACATCATTTTCGCAATGATTTGATATTTTTTTCAAGTCATTTTCTAAATAAAAAATATCTTTAATCATTGTTGAATCAATATCATCCATTGATTCTGAGAAGCCTAAAGTGTAAGCTAAAAGTTTAAACGATACTGGCGCTTCATATGAACCCCACCTCCAAAGAGTTTTTAAATCTGCAAGAAAATTTCTTTCCCAAGGCTTTAAATCTGGATAGAAAAACATTTTTGGAACCATTATTCCATTTATAATTAATCTTTTTGCTATAAACGGTAGATGAAATCCTTCACCATTATATGCGCAAAAAACCGTTCCTCCACTTAAATCATTTAACTTTTCTGCTAATTTTCCGCCTACGAAATCGTTTAATAATTTAGTTTCATCAGGTGATATAAAAGACTTTTTAACAAACTTGTCATTATATATCATTCCAACAGATATGCAAACAATTTTACCAAATTCTGGATGCAGAGATGCTTTTTCATTCCACAATTTTTCAAAAAAAGTTTTGTCATCACCTGCTTCTTGTGTGTCCTCTGGAAGTTCATTTTTAAACTTCTTTAAAAATAACTCTCTCAATTGTTCTGGGGCTTCTGCAAGCTTTTCAAATTGTGGCACTGTTTCAATATCAAGGAATAAAACCTTATCTACTTTTTTTAAATTCATATTTTTTATTTTTAATTGTTTTGTAATCCTCTTTCTGGCATTTCATATCTTTCTCCAAGCTGGACAGATAGAGCGGCAACTTTTCTAAGATATGTTAATGTGTTTTTGTATGGAGCTGGCTCATTATACCAGGCATCGTTTGCCCTGTTTAAATTGTATTGAATTGCAGCCAATGCATCCCCAGCATGAAAATCTTCAATAATGTCTGGACGCGCCAAATTTTTCTTTGCCTGTTCTTGATAATCTCTTTCAGAATCAATTGCTTTGTAAACTTCTTTTCTTTCCATTTTTTTTGTTTTTATTTTTAATAATAATTTTTTAATAATGAACTTGAATCATGCATTCTTAATATTCTTATAGCACCATCTTTTATTTGACGCACACGCTCTCTGGTAATATCAAATTCTTGACCAATTTCTTCTAATGTTTTTCTTTCATAATCGAACAAACCAAAATACATACAAACTATTTCTTTTTGTCTTTTGTTTAATTTCGACAAAGACTTTTCTATATCTCCAGAAAGCAGTTTAACGTTCAATTTTTGTTCTGAATCTTCTGATTCATCTACAAGAACATCTGTAAGTGAAAAATTGTCATCATTTTTAGAAAGATTAGCATCTATGCTTGTTGTTTGATTTCCAAAAACAAAAGCTTCTCTAACATCAATATTTTCATCATTAATATATTTTTGCAACTCTTCAGCAGAAGGTTCTCTGTGATGTTCTTTTAGGAAGTTTTCAAAGAAGAAATTTACCTTATTGGTATTTCTAACTTTATTAATAGGCATACGCACTGCTTTGCCATTTTCAGCTATGGTTTGTAATATTCCTTGGCGAATCCACCATACTGCATAAGAAATGAATTTAAAGCCTCTTGACTCATCAAATTTTTGAGCAGCTCTAATAAGCCCTAAATTTCCTTCGTTAATAAGGTCTTCAAGTGATATGCCTTGACCTTGATATTGTTTCGCAACTGAAACAACAAATTTTAGATTGTGGGTGACTAACTTTTGAATACTTTTAGCATCTCCATTTCTTGCACTTGCTGCAAGCACAAGTTCCTCCTCATTGCTGAGGAGGGGTATTTTATTTATTTCATTAAAATACTTACTTATGGATTCACTTGATTTGTTTGTAATTCTTTGATTTATCTTCAATTGCTTCATTTGCCTTTTTGTGCAAATATAGCAATTTTATAGATAATGAACAAGTTTTTGTTTAATTTTTTTGTCATTAAGTTTATTTAAAGCTCTTTCTTTTATCTGTCTTACCCTTTCTTTTGACGAAGAAATTTGTTTTGCAATAGATTCTAAAGAATTTTCTCCTTCACCATCAATATTAAAATATTTAATAATTACAAATCTTTCTTTTTCATTTAATATTGATATACAACACATCAAATCTTTGTTTAGAGATTGATTGTTAACTTCTTTATAAATGTTCTCTTCTGCCAAAACATCTTCTAAAAAATCAGCCATAATCTCTTCGGATTCTCCATCTGGATTAACTTTTTTATCTAACGATACTGTGTTTTGTTCTGATAAATTGACAATTATCAAAGCGTCTTCTTGTGTTATTTTTAAACTATCAGCTACTTGTTCTATTGTTGGCTTTTCTTGAAAGTCCTGAAGAAATAGATTTTCAAGTTTTTTGTATTGATTTATTTTTGCTGATTTGCTTACAGGAAGCCTAACAGTTTTTCCACACTCCTGGATATGTTTCATTATTGACTGACGAATCCACCATACAGCGTATGATATAAATTTAAAACCTTTTGTTTCATCAAACCCATGCGCAGCTCTGATTAAACCTTCATTGCCAACATTAATTAAATCAGCAAGAGATATGTTTTGAACCATATATTGTTTGGCAACTGAAACAACAAATTTTAAATTTGAATTAACAAGTTTATTTAAAGCTTTTTCGCTCTCTTTTGGGTCTTCACTTCTTATCTTAATAGCACACTCAACCTCTTCTTGTATGGATAGCTTTGGAAATTTATCAATTTCTATAAAATATCTCTCTATTGATTTTGAATCTCTGTTGGTAATTTTTTGACTGATTTTTAATTGTTTCATTTTTATTTGTTTTTGTGAATTATTTACATAAATGCATGACTATAAGCAAATTACCTAAAAGTGTTTAGTAAAATAGCTGATTATCTTGCTGTTATGTTTTATAGAACGCAAAAAAAGCAAAAAAGTTATGGATTTGGAGTATTATTTTTTAAAAATTCAAGTCGTTGTTGTATTTTACTGCATAGCTCATAGTTTTCTTCTAATTTTGCCCTCTTAAATACTTGTTCCAGGAAATCTGAATCTGTAATAGAGTTTAGGTTCTTTTCAAATAATTCTTCTAATGTAAGATTAGAATTTGTTCCACCAGTTTTTATTAAATTTTCTGAAGATGCAGCAGAGAATAAAATGCTTTTGTTTGTATAATTTGAGAAATGTTGGAATAAAATTAACATTTCTTTTTCTTGTTCTTTTATAGTTAGCTTAAAAAAAGCATCAAAATCTTCTTTTTCTTTTGATATGTGAATTGCGTTTTTAGAATAATATTCATCGCACATATCAGAAAATTCTTTAGGCAAATTCTTATAATCTAATTTATAAGTTATAAAATTTTTAGAATTTTTTTTAATGTTTTTTGGCAAATCTTTATTTTTAGAGGCAATTAAATAGCATCCTTTGATAATGTTTGTTACGCCTAATTTTTTTAAAAAAATTGGAACTTTTTTGCTGTCTATTTGTTTTTTTATTTTAGATATTATGTTCATATGCTCTTTTTGTAAAGATTGAAAATCTAAGAACATACTGTTTTCAGGAAACATTTTGTCATAATCAACAGCATCAAAAGCATTATCAAATTCAATAACAATATAATAATTTAAGTTATCATAGTTCAAATTTGAATTTGGCTCACTGTCTGTTTTAAGCTCTATAAATCTTTCTTGTGAAATTTTTTTAAATAATCTCATTTTACTTAGACCATTCTAATTGTGTAAAAAACTCTTTAATTGCTTTAAAACCTGCCTCATCTATATTCACAAAAGATTCTTGTGGGACAGGAGGTTCTTGTGTTAAATTTATACCACTAAAAGTTACCGACAAATATTTTTCTTCTTTGCCTTTTTGTCTAAATGTTATTAAATCAAATTCCAACACGCCTGAATCGTCACCTACTTTTAAGTAATATGATGGACTAATATCTTTTTGTTCCATTTTATTTTTTTATTAAATTTATCTCAACGTTTTGAAAAAATTTTTTTGCCCAAGTTTTAAATCTATCTGCATCAAACTTTTTATCTTCAAAGAGAACAATTGAATTAATATTGCTGTCTGTTGTTAAAATTTTTTTTATTTGATTGCATTTTACCTGGAAATAATCCTCTTCTCCTTCTCTATAAAATGAAAAATCAAAATCAAACCCATGCTTATAAAGCAACTCCTCTACTTTATTTTTTACTTTTATAGGTCTTTCAGAAACCATACAAACAATATTGTTTGCATTTTTTTTTGCGTTTTCATATTCAATCTTCATTTTCATGTTGATTGTAATTGGAAAAACAGATGTGTCTAAAGATTCTTCTCTATTATACCAACCATGATGAGTCCAGTCTTTTCCAGTTTTTTTCCTATAAATAATTCTACCATAGGCTGCATCAACCGTATTAAATAAGGTTCCATCAAAATCAAAAACTACAATTTTGTTTTTCATTTAAAGAAGTTATTTTATCTTCTTTATTCCACAAATAAATATTTCTGCTGTAAGCATTTGGTGCGACAAATTTATTTGTTCTACATCTACTATATGTTTACATTTCTCTGCATCTTCCACAATGCATCTACCATTATTTTTATCGTTAGAACTATCAGACATCATTTTGCTGGTCTTAAAGTAAAAAGCATTAAAAGACTCTTCATCTTCAAATTTAAAATATAGTGGTTCATAAAATCTACGAGATGTTTTAATGTTACTATACATCCTTGCAGGGACATTGCTAATTTTTCCTAAATATTCCACTTGTATTAATTTTGTTGTTAAAAAAATATTATTAACAACATAATAATATATAAAAAACAAAAAGTCAAATTAAATTTTGTCTTTGTATTTTAATATTTTATTTAATTTTACCTGGTCAAGAGTCATGCCTTCTCCCCCATCAAGTACAATATTGTAATTTTTGTTTATTGCCATTTCGATAGTCTCAAAACCAAATCTTGTATTTCCAACCAAAAAACCACGTTCAGTAAACAAAACTTTCCAAGGTTTACCTGTGCTTTTATCAAATGTCACTCTCACATTTTTTTTAACAGGAGTCTGTATCGGCTCTTGAGATGGTGTTACAACGTGTTTTTTTATAATAGGCTTTGAAGCTGGTTTTTTTCCATTGAAATTATTTTGTATCATTTCGTTTATTTTTTTTCTTAACATTACTTCGTTTATGTTTGATGTGTCAGAAGAAGATGTAGCATCTGTCGAAGGCGTGTTTAATATTTGTTTAACTACTTTTTTCTCAGAATCTGGTTTTTTTGTTTCTTCTTCCTGTTTTTTTAAACTATCTTGTTGATTACTTAAAAGTTTTCCTTTTTTTGCAATCTCATCACCTTTGTCTTTCATTTGTTTTGACAAGTAGTTTCTTTTATAGGTATCTTTTGTAACAGATAAAACTTTGTTTATTTCGTCTTTTTTTGTTTTATCGTTTTTTATATCGTCTTGAGTGTTTTGAATAGAATTTTTTAAAGTATCTACCACATTATTGTCTTTGTCAGCTTCTCTTTTTTGAATTGTGGGCTGAGGTATTGAAGTTTTGTCATCTTCTTCTTTAAACAAAAAATCAGATAAATCATTCTTTTTTTGAATGACATTATCTGATTTTCTTATTTTCTTATTTATGCTCACTTATATTTTAACAATAAATAGTGAGCAATTTTTAAATCTCAGAACTATTTAAAAGACGAGCCATATGTTGCCTAAACTTCATTTCTTCAGCCATTTTTTCTTTTAAAGCTTTATCTTTTCTAATGAATTTAGACTTTTTTCTTTTTGAATTTTTTACATGTTTCTTAAAGTCTTTTTCAGCTTTTTTTACTCTTTGTTTACGTGTTGTTTTATCTTTTACCATATATTTTTTTTGTAAAATTAATTAATTAAATCAATAAAGTCAATGAATAATTATTTTTTATGTATTAAATCTCTTAGTTTTATTGCTAATTCAAAATTCTCTTCAATCAGAGCATCTGAAAGTTCTTTTGACAGTTCTTTTTTGCTCATTGTAAAATAATTTTTTTCAACATAATCACATTTGTCATCTACAAGATGAGCAGAGTTTTGATTAATATCTAATTGATATTCTAAAAACTTTTTAATATCCATATTTATAGAATGAATCATTTTTTTTATTCTTTCTAAAGGAATTTCTCTTTTATTTTTTATGGATTCTCCAGGATTTAACATGTCATCAATAAGTTCTATAAAAATTTTAGCATCTAATGTCGCTATTTTATTTATAATAAGAGGTAACATTTCTCTTTTATTTTCAATATCAAATAAAGTATTTTGTTCTAAATATTCATCAAGAGCAATTTCTATCCCATAAAATATTTGTTTCCAAACTTGAGGACCTAACAATTTATGAAAATGTTCATCTTCATAACTATCTGCTTCATCTGTTATTGATTTTCGTAGATTTTCACTAAAAACACTTAACCTAATTGCAAATAAATATTCCATAGCACCTTTTGCAAGCTCATGCAATAATACTGGAAAATTACATGCAACAGCCTCTACTTTAGATATTTTTATACCATTCTCTTCTTTAATTTTTAACTTAACGGAACCAACTGGAGCCCTTTCAAACAAACTATATGGATGCATTTTCCAAATAATAAGCCCAGAATTTGCATTTATTTTGTTATATAAAAAATATAATTCTGGATTAATTTCATCAATTTCTTCTTTAAAATCTTTTAAAACATCAAATAATTTATAACCACCACCCATTATCATTGAGTTTATTATTTTCCTTATCTCTATTTCTTTGTGTAAAATATTTTGTTCTTCTTCTGTAAGCTTAACTTTTTCTACGTTTCCGTTTTCATCCACTTCAAAGTCCTCAGCAATACATTCCATGCTTTCTTTGGATATTCCCAAAATTTTTCCTTCTATATTGTCCATTATATCATCTGAAAAACCAAATTCTTTTTGGATTATTTTTTTTGCTAAGAATTCAAGTTTTTTATAACATGGTTTTTCAATTTTTGCAGTTTTATTTATTAAAAAATCGAAATCTTCAATAGAATCTATTTTACCAGCTATCATAACTTTATCCATAATTTCTTCAAACTCTTTGGATGCAATTCTCTCTTTAGTAGTTACTTTTCCTCCTAAACAAAACAATTTAATATTAGAATATGGAGTGGCATATATGTTATTTTTATCTGCCAACCTTTTTTCTGTATCAGGATGAGGTCTTTCAATTTCCCCTTCTTTAAATAACATCATGCTTTTGGTTTTGTTTTAATTCCAGGATTAGGTATTTGTTTTGGGTTGTTAGGCGCTGGTTTTGCTGGCTCTGTAGTAGGTTTAACGATTGGTTTCGTTAATGGTTTAGTTTCTGACAACACTTTAATAAAATTTTCGATAATCATAATTGTATTTTTATTTAAATCCAGAAAAAAATGGAGATTATATTTGCAAACCTTATAAATTCAAGATTGAGCCGTTTTATATTGCAAAATTATTCTTGTAAAACAACAACGTTATTTAAATAATATTCTATACATTTTTTATAATTTTTAATATCCTTATCTTTTAATGGTAAAAAAAGATTAAATTTTCTATTGTCACAAGTTGGTGTAATATCAATAAAATCACTTTCTTTTTTAACTACAGAATGTAAAATAAAATAAAATTTATTTTCTTCAATAACATCTTGCAAAATATAATATCCAACGACTTGTTCTCCACATTTGTAAGTTTTTATGTAATTTATAACATTATTGTGACAATTATTCAATGAACAATTAGGTTTTGGATTAATAAATATTTTATATAAAATAAATTTATCATCTATTATTTTACAAGCCGATAATAGTTCTTTTGTTAATTTTGGATACTTACAATCCCTTTTACCATCATTAACATTAAAAGTTAAATTCATCAAATTTTGCTTCATTTAAATCTTGGTCAAATGAACCCACTACGTAGGTTTGTATCTGAGTTTCTTGCGGTGCAACTTGCACATCTTTGCTATTAACCCAATTATTCATCCAAGTGATTGGATTATTTATTTTTGAAAACAACGGCTCAAGTTTAATAGCTTTCATTCTTTGGTTTGTTATCCATTTCATGTAATCGCACATAATTTGTTCATTTAAGCCAAGCAAAGAGCCTTCTGTAAACAAATATTTAGCCCAAGCCATTTCCTCTTCTGTAGCTGATTTAAACATTTCATATACTATCGGCTCACATTCTTTTACAATATGTTGGAATCCTTCTGTTTTTTCGTCTCTAAGAATATTTAAAACCTTTTGAGTAAATCCAAGGTGTAAATTTTCATCTCTCAAAATTAAAGAAATAATTTTCGCATTACCTTCCATTTTTTTGTTCTCAGCAAAAGCAAATGAGCAAGCAAATGAAACATAAAACCTTATTCCTTCCAGAATGTTAATAGACATTAAGGTTAGATATAATTTCTTCTTTTGAGAATCTAAAGCATCATCTGGTAAAGAATTAATCAAATCATCGTAATACTTCGTAACTGAAGAGGCTCTTTTTAAAACTTCCTCATCATTCAAAATATTATCGAATATGTCTCCAGGATTTGAGTATATATTTTTTATGATATAAGTATATGAATAGCTGTGAACTGTTTCAGAAAACTCCCATGTCTTGGCAAAAGCTTCCAACTCTGAATTAGAACAATTCTCTAATAGATTAGATATACCTCTTGACTGAACCGAGTCAAGCAAAATTTGATAAGATAAATTTTTAGTGAAGATGAATTTTTCATGTTCGGTTAAAGATTCAAAATCGCTCTTTTCTTTCCCAGCCAAAGAAACCTCTTCTGGTCTCCAGAAGAATCCCAATTGTTCTTTGAAGAAATTAAATATACCTGGGTATCTAAACTTATCATAGCGTTGAATATTCAAGCTCTTACCAAAAAACAATGGTTCCTTCGTAAAGTCTACGTTATTATCTAAATTAATTATTGATTTCTTGTTGGTCATTATATTGATGTATTTTTACTTTTAAATTTCTTTTTTTTGCTAAGTCAATCATGTGCTTACTACCATTACTCTTTCCATCCCAAAAACAAATAAGTGCATCAGCATATTCTGCCATTTGTTTATTCCTTAAAAATCCAGCCTGTTTACCGATGCTCCAATCTGGTTTAAACTGTTTAATAGTGTAACCTCTTTCTTGGGCATATTTTTCTCCCAGCTTATCAGCTCCACTTGCAGCTCCAGAAACAATTTCTATGTCTTCTTGTCGGCTCAACATGAAATCACATATTTCACATAACTTTTGATAATCATCAAAGGTTCTTGAACCAGCTATAATAATTTTCATAATTAATTTTTATATTGAACAAGCTCCACCTTCACAGTCCGTAACTTCTTCTTTGTTTTCTAATTTATTTTCTTGTTCTGCAAATTTAGCATTTTTTTCTGACTCTTCAAAAGAATCTGACTTTCCATCGTATGTATTTGAGTAATAAATTTGTTTTCCTCCCATTTGGTAAAAGTATAAAATATCTTTTGCAACATCGCTTAATGGAAGATTTTTGTCTGGATATTTTGTCATATCATAATAATGATTTGCGGAAATTCCCTGGTCAACATATTTCTGAATAACGGAGTATATATTCATTAAACCTTTATTATCTTTTAAATCATAAGACAATGTGTATTTATTTTTTAACTTAGCCAATTCTGGCAAAACAAATTTAACCGTTCCTTTTTTTGATTTCTTGGTTGTAATCAAAGCCCTTGCTGGTTCTAATCCATTTGTAGAGTTAGTTACTACAGAAGAAGATTCACAAGGCATCATAGCAGTCAAAGCAGAATTTCTCATACCATATTGAAGTACGTCTTTTCTTAAAGAGTCCCAATCTAATGAAAATTTTCTTTTTGATATTTTGTCAACATTTTTATTATATGTGTCTATTGGAAATATGCCATCTGCATATTTTGTTTTATGAAACCATTCACACTTACCATATTCTTTAGCTAACTTAACAGAAGCCTTGATGCAATAATATTGAACGTGTTCCATTAATTCGTCTACTAAATCTATAGCAGCAGGGTCATCATAGCTTAAATTGTTTTTAGCAAGAAAATAAGCCAAGTTAGTAATACCAATCCCAAGAGAACGTCTTTTTAGCATTTTTTTTGCTGCGTTTACTGGATAATCTTGATTTTCTACAACAAAATCACCCATTCTAACTGCGTTTTCACATATTACTTCAAGTTCAGAAAAATCTTTAATTATACCAGCATTAATTGCAGCCAGGACGCATAGAGCTATTTCAGATTCTGTTTCATCTGCATCATCAATGTGATTTAGTGGAGTGGTAGGAAGTGTTATTTCCTGGCAATTATGCACTAAAATACCATTTGCAAAAAAATTTTCATTTTTATCCACCTTAATGTCGAATACTGGTTTAGTCTCATTTAATTTTTCAATTTTTATCATGTTTTTATTTTTTAACTCTTCCTTTTTTGTAAATATTTAAATCTATATTTTTTTCATTATCCTTATGAATTCTTATATCTTTATTCCCATCATTATACCATCTCCATTCTGATGATTTTTTAGCTAATTTATTTCTATGTTCATTTGTTTTAATGTAATCAATGTCTTTAATATTTATATTTAATTTTTCACAAATTCTTTTTTTGAATTCAGAAAACCCTCCTCCATTGAATCTAAATTTAGAAAAATTTTTTGGTAAACCATTTTGTTCAGCAAATTCATACCACTTTCTAACTTTAAATATACCAAATTTTCTAATAAAAACACATCCCATTTCCACTATTTCATCGTCTGTTTTTCCGCAATATCTTGGATTATTTTTACCTTGAGTTCTTTTTATCAATTGATTTATGTAATTTACAAATTTTTCTTCTGGTAAAGAATTTATAATATCTCCACCATCTCCTCCAATTGTCATATTGTATCCATTTTTAAAGGTATCAAATTTTTTAATGAATTCTTTTTCTTTATTTATGGCTTCAGTCATTATTTCAGTTTCATATAAACACTCGCTTTTTATATCATTAATTCCATATTTCCTTATAGCTCTATAAAAATGTGTATCTATACCAGATAGAGAATTTGTTAAATGTTTATGCAATCTTTCTTCTATTTTTAAAGATGTATATCCAATGTATGATTTATTACTTGATTTAAACGTATGCTTGTAGATTTTATATTTCATGTCGATAACTTAACTTCATTTAGAAGTAAATAGTCGACAATTTTATAAAATCAATAAAACATCATTGTTTTTTAAATCATTTGCCAAAACATATCCCCTATTTTCTGTCCAAATTTGATGGTCTGGAGTGCAAACAATACTTTTTCCACTGCTCTCATCTGTTATTTTTAACACTTTACTATTCTCATTCATTAATGCAGAGCTTAACACCGTCATATATTCTTCTTTTTTATTAACAAAATCATAAGATTTTACTTTAATAAGACTTTTAGCATACATAAAAATTTTATCTTCAACTTCATTAGAATTAATAAATGTTTTACTAAACAAATCATTAAGCTGGACAAGATTCATATCTAATAAAATACTTCCATCATCTTGCCATGTCCATTCTACTTTTTCTGGTAATAAATCAAATTGATAATCAAATATTTTAACAGAAACTTTAGAATTGCCATCCAAACAAAGATTGCTCATGGTAATCTTATCTTTAAATGAACTATGAGAATTTGCATTGTCAATGTTCATAACATACATTCTACCCGTTCCAATTCTTTCCTGACAAAATTGATTAAATAAATCTCTTGCATTTACCTTTTTTTTATCAATAGATTTATCTGCTTCATATTTTTCATATAACAAATCAAACTTATCATTATCTAAACCAAAAGCGTCCAATAAATCTGGAACATCAGCTGGAGAAAAAAGAGTAATATCTTTATTTTCTACAAATCTTTTATAAAACAATCTACAGAACTGAATAGAATAATCTAATTTTCTAACTCTATTATCATCTGTTCCTTTGTTGTTTTTCAAAACAAGAATATCTTGAATTTCCTTATGCCAAAAAGGAAAGTGAACAGTTGCGCTGCCTCCTCTAACTCCATTTTGAGTACAGGATTTAACCGTAGCTTCAAACATTTTTAAATAAGGAATAACTCCAGTGTGAATAACTTCACCGTTTCTTATCTTATCGCCAAGAGACCTTATTCTGCCAGCATTTAAGCCTATTCCAGCCCTTTTTGACGTATAGTATCCTATAGCTGTGTTTGAATTAAATATAGAGTTTAATGAGTCACCTATATCTATCAAAGTGCAACTAGACCATTGACGACCTGGAGCTCTTACTCCAGCCATTATTGGAGTTGGAAGATTTATTTTAAATTTTGAAATGTCGTCATAAAAAGACTTAATTCTTGACATTCTTTTTGTTTTGTCATAATCAGCAAACAAAGTCATAGAAATCATTATATACATATACTGAGGGGTCTCATAAACTTCTCCATTCTTTCTATCTTGAGCAAGATATTTATCAATTAGTTGCTGAATTCCACAATAAGGAAAATCTAAATCTCTATCATGTTTAATGAAATTATTAATTTTACCTATTTCTTCTTCTGTATATTTTTCTAATATAATTGAATCATAAACTCCTCTTTTAATGTTTCTTTTTATTAAATCAAATAAATGAGGCAAATTTGAAACAGAACCGTGTAATTTTTTTCTTAAAAGATAATTACATAAATTTCCAGCAACAAACTGATAATTTGGATTATTTTCATTTGTTAATTCATCTGCTGACTTAATCATTACTCTATGAATTTGCTCTGTTGTAATTTCGTCATGAATTTGAAGTTTTGCATTCATGGCTACATCAGACGCAGAAACATCTTTTATTCCTTCTGTTGCCCAGATTAAAACTTTATTTATTTTATCGTAATCAAGGTCTTCCTTTCTACCATCTCTTTTTACTACTTTAATATCTCCTTTCATTTTAATTATTTATTAATTGTTTAAAATATCCTGTTCCATTTGTAATCCATTAAGTGCCACTTTTCCTGTAGCATCTGGCGAAATTATTTCAATATATACTTTTGATGTATCAAATATCATATCTAAAGAATATCCATCTGCGCCATTTCTGTTTTTCATCATTAACAATTTTGCAGAATTGTTTACTTTACTTTTGTTCGGTCTTGCAACACCTAAAATTAAATCAGCAGTGTTAGCTTTTCCCATATCTTCAGATATATTTGACACATTAAATTCTTCAGTATTATATCCGCCTCTATTTACCTGGCTTGCTGTCCATAAAGGACAATTAAATTCATTTGCTAAACCTCTTAGATTTTCATATATATCTGTAAGAGAATGTCTTTTTTCTGAATATGACGATGTCGCTTTCATTAAATCGGCATAATCAACTATAATGACATCAGGAGTAAAATTTTGTTCTCTTTTTAAAGAAAGTAGATGATTTCTTAGTGTATTTACTGTTGGTTTTTGTTGCAAAAATTCAGTTATAATTAATCTACAACCATTAGAAGCTAATCTTTGACAACCATCATCTATTATGTGTCTACAATCAGATACCATATTTATCGGAACATTGTTTAAACAAGCGTCAAATCTATTTCCAATTGCTGTTTCAGCAAGTTCTAAGGTATAGTAGACAACTTTTTTACCAGCCAATAAAGCTTCGCTTCCAACCTTAACCAAAAACATAGACTTTCCACCGCCTGTTGGAGATAATACAATTGCAAGTTCTCCTCCAGCTAAACCACCACCTATTTTTGAATTTAATCCTTCTAAACAAGGAACTGGTTTCCTTATTTTTTTTTGCATTCTTAGGTCTACATCTTTAAGATAATCGTGACCTTTTGCTTTTGTTTCGCATTTTAAAATTGCTTTATTTATTGTATTTGCAATTTCATTAAAATTTCCCATATCAAAATCTTCAGCAGCTTTGAATAACGCTTTTTTTAATGATTGTTTTCTAAAAAAATCAAGCGTAGTATCTATAACAAAATCTCTATCTTTTACTTCAAAGTCATATATAGAATCTATTGCATCATGAAGTTCTTTTACTTGATTCTTATCTCTAAAACTTAAAACCATCACTTGTTTTAAAGTGTCTTTTTCTGGGACAGAGTTGTATTTATTAATTAATTTCAATGTAGACTTTAAAATTGTTCTATAATATGTATTATCAAAATAATCTAAGTCTATTATATCAATAATTTGTTCCCTAAATGAATAATTTTGAGGTTCTAAAATGAGTGTAATTGTTTTCTTTTGTAGATTAATGTCGCTCATTACATTTGAAATCTCAATGTCTTCTATTTCGTTAGATAATATTTTTTTGTTCATAAATTTTTTTGATTATTAAAATTGTAGCTATAAATAAAAGAAATAAGTTAAAACCCAAAATTAAAAAAAATCATATTTTATAATATGTTGGTTTTGAAGTGAATATAAAAAATCAAAAATTATGTTAAATTTTCTTTTGAAAATTCAAGTTCTTTAGTTGAAATTCTATAAAATGGCTGAAAAAACAACCCATAATCCTGGTTATATACGAATTGGTGAAATCCATCTTTTACAAACATTTTCATAGCAGTGTCAATTGACCTTTCTGACATATTATCTGGGTCTGCAATTAAGCAAGAACTAATTTCAATAATTCCGTCAACAGCTTTTTGAGTTAAAAAAGGACTTTCATTTAAATCCATTAATTTTTTGTTTAATTCAAACTGGTCTTTTGATTCAATAATTATTTGAAGTTTTTTACTTGGCTTTTTTAACTTCCCTTGTTTTATCTTAGCTTCTTCTACCAAGTCATTAATAGTATATTTTTTTTCTTTGAGAAGTGGAAATTGTTCTAATAAGGTTTTTTCACCGATACCTTTTATACCTTTGATGAAATCGGAATCGTCTCCATCAAAGCATTTAAATAAAATAGAATTCTCCTGAATATAACCAAATGTTTCTTGAAAATTTTCAGGACTTATTATAAGATTATCTGATGGTCTTATAACATAAACATTTTCATCCACTAAACAATAGTAATCTCTATCAGCAGATGATATGTATATAATCTCGTCTTCTTGTTTATTTTTTACATAACCAGCTATTAAATCATCACCTTCTATGTAATCAACTTCAAGTTGTCTGACATACAGTTCTTCCAGATAATTTTTAACTTTTATCTTCTGTTTAAGTAAAGAGTTCTTTTTATTTTTTTCGTATTCTAATCCTTTATCTGTAAACCCATAAGCCTCCCTGGAGAAGTCTCTGTCTCTATTTGATTTATACAAAGGATAAATGTCTTTTCTAAATTGACCAGCAGCTTTTCCATCCCACATCACAACTACTCTATCTGGCATTAATTTGTTTATTAAAGCTCTTAAACTATCCAAAAAACCAAACAAGCCTCCACACCACTCACCTCCAGAACGCATATCTTCTCTTTTGGCTGCATTTCTACGAAGATTCCATTCTCCATCTAAAATTAACACCTTTTTCATTTTCATGCTGCAAATATAAGTTCTTTTGATTTAAAAAGAAGTTTTTGTAAGAAAAAAAAAGAGGGAAAAAAATCTCCCTCTTTTTTAATCAAACTATATTAACCAATCAATTACTCATTATCTGGTTCTGCATCATATTGAACAACTCCATCTTCAGACTCTTCAATGGTTGTCACTATTGCTCCTTCTCCATCTCCCAGAACTTTTTGGAAATAGTCCATATTATCAACCTTGTATTTATCAATTTCTTTTTTGTCATCAAGAATAAATCCTGTAGGTGTAATAATAATCTTTCCACCAGTGCTTATTCCGTTTACATGGTTTTTATCAATCTTGATTGAAACACGGTTTGCAAAGGTAATATCCTTGCCGTTCTTTGTTGCTTTAATCTTGTTAATACCAGCAGTTGCTTCATTACCACAAATGATAAGCATAGAAGAATCGTATTTCATAGTAGTTCCACCTTTGTATTCCATCTTTGGTTGTCCCATTGGATTTGAAGGTTTTCTAACCCAAGCTTTGTTTACACAAATTAAAGAGTTAGTAAAAGGGTAATCAGCTTTTCTTGAAGCAACAATGCGTTGATTTACGTGATTTCCAAATTGAACTGACATAGCTCCAGCATTCCACTCGTTGTTATTTTTGCCTTTTTCAATGGACATTTCACAAGGAATTGAGCCAACAGAATCCCACAAAAACAATAAATCGTGTGGCAACTTTCCCTTCTCTTGGTCATCAAGTAGTTTGTTTATAAAATGAGCAACACCTTCAATAGATTTTAACTGAGGTCTATCTGCATAAATAAACTCTCCATCAATAGAGGTTAATTCACCAGTTGTTTCGTCATACTTTTCTTCTATTTCAAGACCCATCAATTTAGCATGTTCCCAACTCCATTTCATTTCTGTAATAATAAATACAGGAAGAATACCCATTT
>Ga0316217_10001542_pt1 | contig 29617 bp, 19 predicted proteins | sample 1anoAmetaG_FD_203633 | JGI IMG/M metagenome (GOLD analysis project Ga0316217, IMG submission 203633) | Freshwater microbial communities from Trout Bog Lake, Wisconsin, USA - 1anoA | ecosystem: Environmental > Aquatic > Freshwater > Lake > Hypolimnion/Profundal zone | place: USA: Wisconsin... | reverse complement strand
AACTTGGGCCGAAGGGTCGTCAAAAAGGTCCTGGCCGCCATTGATCAGACAGTGGATGGATTTCTCAATGAGGCTCTGCAAATCAGCCCGCAACAAATATCGGTTCAATTGAAGGCGGAAGCGTTAGACTATTTGTGACATTTTCGGCGTCAGATTTATCGCCAAAATGTCAGTTAGATGGTCTCCAACTCCCGTGGTTATCGTACTGTGTAGATTAATGCGAGAACATATCGAGATTGAACAGCGTTCATTGTAAAGTAATCCGGTTTTCCTGTGGCCTTTTCCAACTTTAAACAATCGGTGAAGATGTGAGCATCCACAATCTTTTTCAGATTTATTGTCGTGTTTCGCAAATCGCCGTTAAATAGCAGGCGGTGTGATGTGATGTAAAGTACTCCATTGGAAAGTGCGGTAATATCTTCAGTCTTTATCGGAGTGTAGCCTCCAAATCGAAATCTAACGCCTTTGATTCCTGTTGGTAAGCTAACGGAGGTTCCGGAGTATCCATGGGAATGCACTCGAGTTTGCTGCCATACGCTTTGGACTGAGTGGTAAGCATACTCGTCAGGCTCAAGCATTAAGTTCGGCTTGATGGGTGCAGGAGGCTTCCCAGTGGACTCCATCAAATATATGGCACGAAATAGCGCGGCATCACCCGTTATGGCCATTTTTACATTGTACTTTGTCTTAAGCTGATCGATAGCGAGGACATCATCATCAGTCATCAAGAACGACGATACCATACGTTGTTTGATGGGTTCGAATTCGCTCATGAAAATCTCCTTAAGCAACTCCGAACCCTCCGTAGCTGGAAGACCCAAGGCAACGCCATTTCTGTTAAGTTCATTCTCTGCCTCTTCTGAGATGATACCATCATGTGAGACCATCAATTCGTCCAGGCGCTGCATGAGTATCTTCTTTCTGCTGGATTTTAAGAAGGGTAGTTTTTCTGGCAACCAGAAACTTGTTTGTGAAGTTAGTTCTACTGTCGGATCTTTCTGGATGGGCGGAGTAGCGTAGAATTCAGACTGGCAGTTTGGACATATGCAGTTCTGGCCGACGAGGGATGCAGCGACCGAACACCCTCGGGCACAATTCGGACACGTGTAATTAGACTCTGGTTCCATAAGACGAGTTTGAGTCGATTTCTGTTCTTTGCGCAAGCTTTTCCTCCTTGATTGCGTGGAGGCTCTCTTTCCAGACTGGCCTTTGCCGAATGTCCGTGGTGAGCTCCGAAGCTATACTCATGGATAGCATTGGCTATGACGGTAAAGCCGCCTCGGTCACGAATTCGGACAGTACACAGGATCAGCCGAAGACAGGTTGACTTTGCTAATCTTCGTCAACGAAAGTCCTTCTCTCCTGGTTGTACGCTACCATTAACTTCGAAAATGCTGGTCCGACAATATTTCAAGCGTCATCAAGGTTACCTCTTTGGACCAGCTTTATGATCTTGTAGCTTCTATTTGCTCGCCAACATCTTCTGCGCTCCGCTGACCTGCACCGCGCTAACCGGTTGGCTGACGCGCGACTCAAACCTCATACACAACTTCCGCAGAAGCCCGAACTGATTTCAGTTCCTTCCGGAAACATGAGTTCCCGCCGGCACGAGCGAAATCGCTTCCTCTGGCGCCAGGGAAAGCGAGAGCCGGCTCTGGATCACCGGAACACACCTTTGCAACAGCGATCGCCCGCCCAAGGTGATCCGGTAAAGATCGACGCCCTTCACGCGGCGCCAAGCGTCCGGCAGCAGCCATGTTCTGCCCGTATAACCCAGCCGGCTGTAAGCGATGATCTCCCGCTTGCGCCACGGGGCGGGCACGAACAGGTTGTCGTCCTCCCGGAGCACGAAATCGCCGCGGCGAATCATTTTCTTCCCGTCCTCAACGCGAGCGACCACTCCGTCGCTGTAGGCGAGTGTTTCCTTCTCGAAGGTCACGCGCTCCAGACGGCTGAGATAGGACCATGGCAAGGTCGTGCGACAGAACATGCCCAGGAAGCCGGGCATCGTGTCCTTGTCCCGCTGCCAGATTTCTTCGCCGTGCATGCTGGAGCCGAAGCGAAAATCGCCGTCGCTGCCGCGGTCGGTCCGTCCCCGGGCCATCAGGCATTCCGGGATCCGCATTTGGTAGCCGGTATCGCCGGGGTACCACCAGGACATGGCCTGCAATCCGGTGAAGCCCTCTCCCGGCGGGTGGGCCCAGAAGATGCCCTCGCCGGTGACATCAAACCCGCGGTCGCGCCAGTAATGGAAGATCTTGCGCTGGGTTTCGACGTATTTGTCCGGCGTAAGTCCGCCGTTCTCGGGTTTGGCATGCCAAGGGCTGATCGGCTTGCCGTTTTCCCGTTGGGCGATGAACACATCCACATGAATCGTATGCCCCGCTTTCAATTCGGGGATCATCTGAATCAGGCGGTCGATCCGTCGCTGGGCCAGGCCGGCGGCCCATTCCCGCGGATAAACGACGTTGTACATGCCCTCCCCTTTCATCTGGATCCCCGCGACCAACAGTTGACCGTTTTCGTCTTTGGCGAAACAGTCGTTCGCCACGTACTCGTCCCACAGGGGGCTCTGGCGGTAGGCATCCACCATGTTCAGATGCAGACTCACCGTGGTGTTGAACCTCCGGGCTTCGCGGATGAGCCACCGCAGGCTTTCCAGCGCGGTGGCGTCCCGCGCCCGCTTGAGGCGGGGATTCACCTCATCCCAGGAAGGATATCCGTGATCGTGGCCGCCTTTCTGCCAGCCGACGAGATACACAATCTTCGGCATCTCCCGGGTGAGATTATCGGCCTTCCGGATGACTTCGAGGGCTTCCTCAAAGGTGCAGAGGACGTCGTGCGGCTTTTGAAACAGCGGGTCCTTCTCCACGCGCTCCACCGGGACGCCCTCCATGCCCAGGAACAGTTTCAACACCAGCGTCTGGTGGTAATCCCGGTAGAAGGGCGCCACAACCACCTCGGTCGTGGCGGTCAGCGGATGGCCTCCTTCGGAGCCCGTAGCTTCAAGGGTGGCGATGCCGCCCTCCCGGGGTACGACCTTGCGGCCTTCGATCGCAACCACCGTCACGTTTCCGCTGGCTTCCTTGACGCGCGCGGTGATCACCGCTTCCTCGGGACGAAGCGCGCGTCGCGTACCGTCTGAATAAAACCCGGTGAGCGTGATTCTTCCCACGGATCGTCTTTCACCGACCAGGTGGAGGACCTTCGGGTCGACGGACAACACCACCCGCTCGAGCGATCTGGCCCGCCCGGAGAGAGGGAGAAGCCGGGCGGCGAGCGTTTCTTTCGGGACCGTGGCGAGTCCGCCTTCCGCCGCCGCCCCCGCGCATGTTGAAGATGCCACAACGAGGGCGAGGCCCAGCCAACCGCTCAACGCCCAACCCACCAGCCCGTAACGGGTCAATAATAGTCTCCTCATGAGCTTACCTTTCTTGATTCGCATCGATTCAGGGTTTGGACGACTCCCGCGTCTCCTCTATGGCGTGGAACGCCCCCACCTCGGCGGACCAGGGTGGCATCTCTAAACTGACAGTGAACTTGCCCTCTTTTTTGAATCCGCCCCATCGGCTCGCTCCGATGTAATACCGGTTCAGATCGAGGCCCTTGGCTCGCCGCAGATCGAACTCGCCCCGGATCACGCGGGTTTCACTCGAGAGATTGAAAAGGTTGGCCACGAAGGCGTTTTCTTTCGGGAGGACGTGCAGATGGATCTCCTCGCTGATCCCGAAGAACTCGCCGCGCTTGAAGAAACGCTCCCACTCCCGGTAACGCTTCATTTCGCGCCGGTGCAACTCCGCGACAAAGGGGTTGGGATGCGTCCCCCCGATGCCCAGGTGCCGGCACGTAGATGCGTACCACCACAGCACCAGCGCGTGATCGTTGTCGTCGCGCAAGTCCACGTGCAGATAGGCCGGCACGTTGCAGCCCAGGTTGTAGTAGTACAGGGCCTTGGCCGCGCCCGCGCGCAGGTCATGCATGGGCCGCCACATTAATTCAAAACCCCAGTTTTCATCGAAACCGCCCGGCAAGCCGTACTTGTAATACACCGGCGTGAACTTGGCGGGGCTGCCGCTGCCGATGGGGTCGTGCATCTCGATCAGCACCCGCGGATACTTGGCATGGACCCCCTGCGCGAGACCCGAGACCGCCTCGACCTGGTCCTCCTCGCGGTACGGCACCGGATGGCCGTGGTCCCGGTTCCAGCATCCCCCCTGGTACCAATCGCCGTCGAACATCAGAAAACCCACCCCGTCGGCGCAGCTTTCCAGCATGCGCCGCAGCGCGAGATCCAAATACTGCCGCGACCCGCAGCAAATCGAATTCGTGAGGATTTTTCCCTCCGCGTCCTTCCGAAACGACGTCTCCGGGTAAGCCCGAACTCCGGGATTATTCGTCCGCATGACCGGATGCGACATCCAGGAGGCCAGCGGACAGTGCAGTGACAAACCCAGGCCATATTCCTTTTTCATCCGGTCAACAAACTCCCGGCGCGGTCCCAGCCATTTCTCGCCCCAGATCAGGGTCCCAAAATTGGAATCCCACCCGGGGTCCAAGTACAAGGACTCGCAACTGTAGTCGCGGGCCTTGGCGGCTTCGGTCTCCATCAGCGCCTTGGTATAGAGCACGGCCCGCGTGTCATCGATGTTGCCGTCCGGTTTGCCGGGCGTGTCCACGTCCCAGAATGGACTATCATACAGCTCATTCCACTGCGCTGGGGGATTGTAGTCGGCGGGAAAGCGGCAGCCCCGCTCATCGAGGAATTCGCGCATGGCGTAGAGACCTTCGACGTAATCACCCGACACGGTCTGGTAGCGGTTAAGCCCCAGAACAACCGAGCGCCCCGGTGGAATCGCCAAGAGACGGGAAGGCAGGCCATCCACCATGCATGCCCCGCCGAACCGAAGGCTCACTCCGTCCGGTTCGACGACCGTCGAGAGCGCGCTAAATTCGAGCAAGTCTTGGCTGAACTTGAACACGCACAAACTCGAATCTCTATGAGTCCAGGCCCATCCTTCGGCGCTCCGGTGGCGCGACGGCACATAGCCGCTGATGCCGCGATCCGCCTGCCAACTCTCCTCCATGTTGACCCGTTGCGCGCCGCCCGGCTGCGTCAACAGTTGGTTCAAAGTGTAATCGTGGAGTTCTCCCTCGGCATCCGTGGGGCGTTTTCTAAAAGGCAGCGCAACGATGCGGTCCTCGGTCAAGCCGGCCAGCACCCGGCCCGTCATGCTCGCCACCCTCCGCCGGAAACCGGCTTCGAATTCCTCCAGCCGAATCGCCTCGCTCGTGCCGTTGACCAAGGTGATCTGTTCCTCCAGGCAGGGCTTGCCAGCAGGCAACGTAAACCGCTGTTCCAAATCGAGGCCCGCCAGTTTTCCCCGGATCGTCAACTCGTCGCCCGTCACCGCCACCGAACAGGACTTGAGTTCGCGAGAGAGCAAGGCCCCTTCGGCCACGGTTCGCTGGGCGCGGTAGATTAAGCCGTCCGCCACCGCCATGCCCATCCGCTGGTCGCGCAGCGCCAGGGTCAATCCGCTCGGCCCATTGGTTACTTCCAGCCGGTAAGCGGTATTAGTCAGCGTTTCCCCGAGCGCGGGGCGGGCCCCGAGCATGAGCAGCGCAAGAGCCACTTTTCCGCAGTGTTGCATGCGAACATCTCTAGACGGTTTCCCTGAATTTGTCGCTCGTTTTCCGCGTTGCCGCGTCCCTTTTCTGGGAGGTTGTCGGAGACCAGCCTTGAAGTCCGCGCGCCTCGCGGCCCGTAGTTGGCGTCGCCGGGCGATAGGCGCGAAGCGGGAGTAAATGCGCGCCGCGCTAAATAAGGCGCGCGGGAGATCGTTCGCCAGGAACAAAACCGGCCGCGTTCAAAGCGGCCGCTTGGCAGGCGGCTTGTAACCGCGATGCCAGTAAACCTGCCAGAAATTCTCCAAACGGATCGTCTCTATGTGGCCCTCAACAAAAGCCATGTGGACCCCGCCCGGCAGGCGCGACGTGGAGGGATAAGCCGTCGGGATCGGGTTGGGCCGGGAGCCATGGCGCGCAATGCAGAATCGGGCCATCATCGAGCCTCCCATGTTATCTCCGTTAAAGAGGTTCTTCGCCGGCGAATCCGTTTCTTCGGGCCAGCCATCGGCCCAGACGCAGTCGGCGAAGATCGGGTTCTTCACCGGAACGTCGAAATCGCCCTCCTTGTAATAGTGCCAGTTCGAGTCTCCGTAGCCCAGGGAGCCCTCCGGCGAATACATCCATCCGTTCATGCCATAGCTGGCTTCCCAACCTGTGTCCCACTGCACCGGTGTCTTCTTGGGCCCGTACCAGGCGGCCTTCACATTACCGGGCAACTCCTGGCCCGCGTTGCGATTGGGCGGAACCGGGGCGGCGGGACAAATCCGAATCTGGTCCGAAGGCACGAACGTCCGCAGTTTGGCCATCCAGAAATTGGTCGGGTCATACGCCACCGGGAAGGTCTTGGAATATTCGTTCATGTACGCGATGTACCCCAAGGCCATCTGCCGCAGGTTGCTGCGGCACGCCGCCTCCTGCCCCTTCAATTTGGCGCGGCTCAGCGCGGGCAGCAGCATCGCCGCCAGGATGGCAATGATGGCAATGACCACCAGCAACTCGATCAGGGTGAAGGCGGGACGGCAGTGCCGGTCTTCAGACGCTTCGATAGACTCGCCGGTAGCGGCCGGTGTTGGAATGGGCGTGACATTCATAGGCTGTGTTGCGAGTACCTTACTTTAATCCAGGACCACCCCGCCTGTCATCTATTCTCGCTCGATTCCAGCTTGGTTTCCGCCGCAACATTGCCCAACACTCCCAAGAGCTTGCGCTCGGGCGCGACGCCCGACACTCTTAACCGCACCTTCCGCACCTTTCGGGTTGCCATCCATTGAGTTTTCAGTTAGACGATGAGCAAACCTCGCTCTGACTCCAATGCGCGCCGGAGCGCTCCTTAACGCATGATGACACGCGGCGATTTCATAAAGAAGACCCTCATCACCGGGGCCGGTTTAATGACCGCGCCAGGATTGCCTTTGGCTGCGGCTGCCGCAGAGCCGCGACCGGCGGCCGGCGCGCCCTCTCTCATGGGAAATCGGTTTGTCACGCTCTGCATTATGATTCGCACCACGCCGTGGGAGGTTTCGCGCGACGTGAAGCTCCATCCCCGGGAGGAATACGACTTTCACACGCTCGCGGTCGCGCGGGATATCCGAACGGCCTTTGCGAAGAATAATCCGCGGGGCCGGTTGACGTGGGGATTCACCTTGAACGCGCTGGAAGACAAGCGGCCGCACTATGCCGACATCAGAAAATACGCGGCCGAATGCCAGGCCAAGCATGGCGACGAGGTCACCTATTTCCCAGGGTATTTTCCCGCCATGTATCTTCCCCGCGAACGGATCAACCGCGAGACGAGCGAAGCGCTTGAGATCATTTCCGACATTGTGGGCGGTGGCTACCGGCCCCAGTGTATCATCGGAGGATTCCTGCCCGCCGATACCCTGCGGCACCTCGCTCAAAAGGAGGGCATTCATGCGGCCCACGGGGTCATCTGGAGCCAGCACGAGGTGGATGGCGGGGGGGCGGATGGATCGCCCTCTTATCCGTATTACCCGAGCGCCGAGCACTTCTGCAAGCCGGCGCAGGGGGCCAATGACTTTATTGATTGCGTCAATCTCGACGGCTGGAGCGTGGATTTTCTCTGCGCCAAATTGAGCGGCGGGATTGACGGCACCAACCGCTTCAACGGCGCGTCGAGCCGTCGAGGGGTCGGGCCGATCGAGACCTTTTGCGATTGGGGGCTGGACTTGGGCCTGGAGGCGGTGATGCATACCCAGGCGTTGCATTTCGACCGGGGCTTCGCCTTGAATGGTTTTGGGTGGATTCCCAACATTTGGGAAGCCAGCCTGGTCAAAGTCCCGGAACGGAGGGACTGGGGCGACCAGTTCATCCTGCAGGCCCTGGAAAAGTGGGTGGGCGCCACCCGGTCGCGCTGGCCCGAGGCGCAGTTCGTCACCTTCGGCGAATATGGCGAACTTTGGCGCCGGCGCTTCAAGGATAATACCTGGAATTACCGCTTCGAAGAAAAAGGGCTGGGGATTGGAAACTCCTACGCCAACGAGGAAATTCAATGGTTCATGAACCGGCAGTTCCGCCTGGCCCTGCTGCGGAATTGGCATCGCCAGACCGAATGGAAGGTGATTGATTTCACCCGCTACGATTTGCCGGCCAAGGAACCCCCGGACCCGAGTCCGGCTAAACCCGTTAAGGACTGGAGCCTGATCAACCGGATCAACCAGAAGGGACTGCGCCCCCAGGACACGCCGGTTTCCCTCAAGGAATTGACGGCTGACGAGCAAGGACTCATTGCCCGCCATTATCCCCAACTCCTCGGGTCGTAGAGCGGCGCCGGCGCGCCGGCGCGCGAAGCCGCTCCGCCGGGTGGTTTTGCCCGACGAGATGGCTCGCGAAAAGAGCTTTACCGCTTGGTATCGGAGGGCGAACCGGAGGCGATAACCGGCAGGTCCATCGCCGAGGCATCGAGTTTTAACCGCACCACCGTATCGACCGCCTCCCGCGCGGCGGGTGGCACGTTAATGGTCCATTGGTCGCCGTCCTCCGAGACCTTGACCTTGCCGGAGGCGCCGACGAGCGCGGCGGCTACCACTTTACGGTTCAACTTGGGTAAATGAAGCGCATCTCCATCCCAATGAAAGACGTGGACGTAAACAGTCTTCCCCTTGCGAGCGCTGGCGAAGGCCTTGGTGGGTTTCCAGGGGCCGCCGCGCGTACCATAGATGCTCTCGCCATGTTTCTTCAGCCAGGCGCCCATTTCCTTTAGCCGATCCACCTGGCGCGGTTCAATCCGCCCGTCGGGCATCGGACCGACGTTGAACAGCAGGTTGCCGTCACCCCCGGCGCAGTTCGCAAGCGTGCGCAGACACTCCTCGAGGGATTTCATGGTGTCGTCCGGTTTCCAGGCCCACTGTTGGCAAATGGTCATACAGGTTTCCCACGGGCGCTGGTCCATATAGGCGCCAATGGATTGTTCCGGGGTGTCATACTCACCGGCGTATTTTCCCGTGGGCCCGGTCGGTCCCTGGCTGACCCGGTTGTTGATGATCACGGTGGGCTGCAGACCGCGGCAAAACTCATAGAGGTCGCTGCCGCGTTCCTTGGTCCACGGCTTTTCCCATTGGCCGTCGAACCAAAAGAGCCCCAACGGCCCATAGTCGTGGACCAATTCCCCCAACTGGGCTTTCAGGTAGGCATCGTAGCGGTCCATGTTCGGGTTGGGCTTCTTGGAACTGCCGCCGGGGCTGCCGAGCGGGTAATCGGGATGGCGCCAGTCCAGGATCGAATAGTAAGCGCAGAAGACAATGCCCTCGCGCTTGCAAGCCGACGCCAACTCCTTAACCACATCGCGACCGAAGGGCGTGCGCATAATGTTATAATCCGTCTGCTTGGTGTCCCACAGGCAAAAGCCGTCGTGGTGCTTGGTGGTGAGCACGAGATACTTCATGCCGGCGGCCTTGGCGGTGGCGGCCCAGGCGCGGGCATCGAAATTGGTGGGGTTGAATTGCAGGTAAAGGTTGTCGTAAACCTCCGTCGGCACCTGGGCGCCGCGGGACCAGCCAATCTCGGTGCCTTTTAGGCTTACCGGCCCCCAATGCACGAACATGCCGAACCGAGCATCGGCCCACCACCGCAGGGGTTGCGGATAGGGCGCGGGTCCGCCGGCGGGATTGGCGGCGCTTTCCTCCGCGGGGAGAGTTCTTACCAAGGCTACGATGCCGAGGGTGCAGATCAGAGTGATCAATAGGCGTTTCATGGCTGTTTTTGGTTGTGTCGTAAGCAACGCTGTAGCTGCGGTCATGCTTTCTCGAATAGTCTGATTCCAGCGCTCGCGCAAGAACCAAGATGGCAAACCCGGCGTAGTTTCATCTTTTGTAACCACCATCGCAAAGCCTATGGACTGCGGTGACAAGCGCAGCGCGGCGCCGCTTTGGCTGGCCGCTCCATGACTCCCGCCAATTTGAGTCTTATGCGGGCGGAGCGACAACCACGCTCTGGTTCATTGCCGGAGCGGTGACCGGCCAAACCAGGCGCCGACCGGCGGCAGTGGCGGCGGATATGCGGTATTCGAAATCCTCATCCGCCGGCGGCAGCGTGGCTTCATAGACGTCGCGGCCCAGATGACGCGCGGCGACCGTCCGCCAGGAGCCTCTGCCCAGCGCGCGGACATGGACCGTCACGGAGGCGCCCGGCTGGCGGTCGAGCGCGATGATCCTCAAATGCAGGGATTCGCCCTTGTCCACCACGCCGCGAACAGTCGGCACGATCAGGCGCGACGAGCCGGTGTAGTCCCGCTCCAGAAGAGCGGAGTCCGGCAGGGGATGGCCAATCGCTTTAACCAGGGCCTCATCCTGACCGTCCACGAAATGGGCTCGGGACCGGGTCTGTTGTTCGAGGTTGGCGATAGTGCCGAGTTCGCCGGGCGTGCGGACGATGCTGGTCTGCAGCGTGAGCAGGCGCGACCAGGCGCGGGCCAACCCGACCCGCGCGGCCAGGGCCTGTTCGCCTTGCTTTTCCTTCATGGCCGCGTCGAGTTGGCCGCGCAGGCACCCGGCCTCGGCCATGGCGGCCATCGCCTGGTAGGCGCCGAGCCAATAGTCGAAGCGGTCCAGGTTGCCGGCGCCCTTAACCCGCGAGCGCAGGGCCGCCAACTCGTCCACAAACGCGTAGCGCTTGCGCTCCTCCGCCCAGGGCTTCGGATTCGGCGTCACCACGCCGGGCCCCACGTTCCACCCGCTCACTTCTGGCAGCGCCGCGCCATCGATGCGCGCCAGCACCCGCGCGATTTCCCGCGCCGCGGTAGCGCCAAATTGAGCGCGCGCGTAATCCTCGTAGAAATCATCAATCGGCATCGCCCGCGTCTTGCTCGAAGGGGGTACGGGAGGTCCGCCGCCGACCAGGTCGGCTTCGTACGCGCCGACCTTGGGTCCGCCGCAGTTGATCCGGCGCGCAAAGGGCGCGCCCGCCACCTGGTTGGCGGCCTGGGTCGCGCCCTCGATCACGATCCCGGCGATGCAGGGAAACTCGACTTCGCGCGTGAACTCCACGCGCAATTGACCGTCGCTGACCGCGATGTCCGGGTAGCTCAGGTCGAGCGCGCGGTTGGCGCCGACCCGGGCAAAGACATCCAGACCGGTGACAACCTGTCGGCCTTGGAGTTTCACCCCGAAGACCCGCTTGCCGGCGGCGGCATACGCGGGCTCGTTGAATTGCAGTGTCACCGTGTAATTACCGTTTGGCACCGCGAGTTGATAGCCATTGAGATCGTAGCGGACGGTTTGATAAACCTCGGGCGTCGTGGTGTCGGCGACCGGCGCGGTGAAGCTGGCGGTTTGTCCCCCCATCGCGCCCTCGCCGCCTTTGGAAGGTTTGACAGGACGAGTGTCAAAATCGGCGGGAACCCAGGATTGGTCCCAGCCGGCCGCCGCCAGGGCGGCGACGTTCATCTCCATGGCCTTGACGCGCCAATGCAAGCCGAACAGGCCGGTGCAGCCAAAGCGGCGGGCGTCGGCGGCGTCGTAACGCATCCGCGCCGCCCAGGGCTGCGGCCCGACCAGATTCGGGTCGTTCTCGAACCAAGGGATGGCCCACTTGGGGCGGCCGATCACGTTGGCGAAGGAGGGTTCCACCCCTTCGTGGCCCACCTGGCGGTTGATGCAGGCCATCGGGCTGGTCTTGGGCAGGAGGGCGTCCAGCGCCGCGCGGTCGCTGGCCGGCCCCAGCACCCAACCGCAAGTGGCGAGGGGGAAGGGGTTTCCCAGATCGTCCAGGGCGCCCAGCGCCGCCCGGATATCCTGCTGCGTCTTCTCGAGTTCCCCGGGTTGGTTGCCGCTCCACGTCCAACCCTCCGGCGTCCACAGCCAGTAGTAGTCCACCGGGAAGGCGCGCGTGAGCCGTTGGAAGACGCCCCGGTAGAGTTCCCGCGTCACCGCGGGATCGCCCGGATCGCGCCCCTGCGAGCGCAGCTTGTCCTTGACCTGCCGCGGCACGGTCATGGGCGTTTCCGTCCCGACGCAGAGCTTGATGCCGAGGGAGCGGGCAAAACCAAACGCGTCGCGATACATTTCCGCCGTGCGGTTAAACACCTCGTTGCAGCCGGCGGGGTCCGTCGGCCAGGGGAAGTAGCCCCGCTGCGCGTCCGGTCCGAAGACATCACCCTCGAACAAAACGGAAGCGCCTCCGGCGTATTGCGAGGTTTTCATCGGCGCGTTGCCCCAACCGGGTCGCAGCGTGTTGGCGAACAACGCGGTATAGCTATGCGTCACGCGTCCGTCCGCGTCGCAATCCTCCGGCCGGCCAATCCACACCGTGGGTTCCCCTCCCGGATAGTCGCCTTCGCTTTGCGGATAGTTGTGCAGGCCGATGAAGTTCATCCGCAACTTGGCCAACTGGGACGCGTAGGCCTTGTAATCGTCCCGATTCCACCAATCGGGGCCTTCCATGAAATCGTGGAACGGCTGAATGCCTCGCAGCGCGAACAACGGGCGCGACGTCTCGTCCATCTCGGCCAGGAGCAGCGGGCAACGTTCATCCGGGATTACATCCCCATGGAGATAAAATCGCACCCCCAATTTCTCCGCGAAACGATACGCGCCATACAGCACCGCAACATCGCTGCCACCGCTGATGACGAGCGCCTCGCCGTTCCCCTTCAGGCGATAGTCCTGCGCGCCCAGCGACGGATCGAGCTTCAACACGATGCCGGCGCCAAATTCCGCGATCGGCAGCAACTTGCCCGTGCGTAAATACACGTAGCGCCGAACCTCTTGGGCCGCAAGCCGGACATTCCGCGGCGCGCCCGGCGGACAGACCACCGCGGACGCCCCGCCCCGGGCTTTGCCCAGGGCCGCGCGCCCCGGCGAACCGGTCCAGACCTTGACCGGATGGTTCGCGCTCGCCGCCACCTCGAACGGACCGGGGAAAGGACTCTTTTCACCGCGCTTTGCGCCGAAATAATCGGTATCGATCCGCAGCGGGGAACCGTCGCGATTTTCATAGGCGCAACCCGACACCACGGCCTTCCCCAGCAGCTCGGTGGTCACGCGTTTGCGGCTGGCTTGGTCCCGCCACCGCGGGTCTTCGGACAGTTCGAGGTACCAGCCGTCCGGCCGCTCCGTCAGCTTGATACCCAGGTCGTAATCGGACGCCAACACCGCGCCGGCGTCGAACTTGGACGGCCGCGCGCCGTGGGTAAACACATTGCCCTCCGCGAAGCAGGGCAGCATCGCGTTGTCGAGGCCGTTAAGGCTGGACGGCGCGGCGAAGAGGTTGTTGTAGAATCGCTGGTCGCCGTTGGTGGAGTTATGAAGCCCGGCGACTTCCGTGGAATGAGGTTTGTGGAACGGGGTATCGCGCCCGTCGAAACGCTCCTGCTCCACGGGAGCCGCGATCAGGTTGTGGGCGAAGGCCACCCCTTTCGAATTGAGGTAGATGCGGTGCTTGGAGAGCAGCAGATTGTTGTCCGTCAGGAGCGGACCGTGCTGCATTTCGAAAAAGAGATCGCCGCACCATCCCGTATTGTCGTGCATCAGATTGCCCGTCACGCGCGCGCCTTGCGCCATCCAATCGAGCCAAATGCCCGCCACATCGCCGCAGCGGTAGATGTGGTTGTGGCTGATGATAACGTCGATGGCGCCGTGGAACTTGATGCCGGCCATCTCCGCGCCGCCAAAGAGCTGGCGGAGATGAATGTCGTGGATGACGTTGCCGGTGACGGTGCTGAAGGAACAGCCGAGGCTGCCGACCACGCCGGTCTGCTCGCAGTGATGGATGTGGTTGTGACGGACGATGTGCCCGCCGACCGTCGCCTGGTTCCAGCCGTTCGTCAGGGCGCGCGTCAGCGTGCCGACATAGCCCTCAGCCGACTCGGCGCGGTTGTCCCAGGCGTCGCTGTATTTTCCCAACGCGACGCCGCAACAGGTGGAATAACTGATTTCATTGTCCTCAATGATCCAGCCCTTGCACCAGTAGGCGGAAACGATCCCAATCTGGCCGGCGGTGGGCGGCGCCCAAGGCGTTGCCGCATCGCGAAGATCAAACCCGCGCAAGGTAATATAATCGATCCCGGTCTTTTCGGGCGTGAATACGGTCCGGCGGACGTTGACCTCCACCGTCTCCTCGTTGGGGTTTACGCCTTTGAACTGCGCCCACAGCGTCGTGGTGTCGCCCGCGACCTCTCCGAACCAGAGCGGCGCGCCGCTGTCCGGCTCAAACACCGCATCGCGCTTGGCCGCTTCCGTCAGCCACTCGCGATTCAGATAAACCGCGCCGGTGTGGTGCGCGCGACCCTTCGCGTCAAACCAATCGCCGTGGATCAGGTCGGCGTAGGGATTAAAGCTCCCAAAAAAGCTATTCGGTATCGCCACCTTCCAGGTGTCGTTGGTCGCGCGCTCCCAGCCCTTCACGATCTCCGCGCCAGTGATGACCACCCGCTCCCCGGGGGCGGCCTGGAAGGTAATGCGCTGGCGGTCGGAAAGACCGCCGCGAGGGGGCGTGACGCGCTCGCGGTAAACGCCGGCATGCACGGTGATGACGTCGCCCGCCCGGGCGAGGTCCGCGGCGCGCTGGACCGTCCGGAAGGGCGCCTTCTTCGCGCCCGGATTGGCATCGCTGCCGCTGAGGGCCACATGGAATTCCGCGGCATGCAGGGTCGAGGTGACCGTGATGACGCCCGTTACCAGGATCGCAATAGTTCTGATGTTCATGGGTTTTCCAAAATTACACAGTCGAGGCCAAAAAAGTATTTCGCGCCTTTGGCGGCGGGATTCGCCCCGGCGACTTCCACCCGCAAGGTGAACTTGCCGTCGCGCGGAGGAAACGCGCCGAGCGAGAACGGCGCGGCCGGCCGCACAGATTCGCCATAGCCATCCAGGCTGGCCTCCACCGCGTGGCCGTTAACGCGAAAACGCAGGGTCGCATAGTCGGGCGCTTGGGTGGCGTAAAGCACGAGCTTGCGCGGGGCGGCGTCGAGCGCCGGCCATTCAATCTCGGCCCAGTCGCCCACCGCCCGGGTTTGCCCCAACAACTGCCTGCCACCGCTCCACCGGCCTCCCTCGAAATCGTCCATGGCTTGACCGCCGACGAAAAAGTCGCCGGACTTGGCCGGCACTTTCATCGTCTCGCATTCGATCGCGCCCGGTTTGCGCGGAGGAATGGCGGCGGCGATCGCCTCGGCCAGCGTCGGCACGGGCAGCGCGGCCTCGCGGGGCTGAGGTCGGACGTTCGACGCGGCGCCGGGCATCGCATACCAATAGGTCGTCGCGGCATAAGTCAGCGACATTGGTTTCCATGGGATAAGTTCCATGTCGAACTGAAGGGAGCGGCGGAAGGGGATGCCGTCCAGGTTGCGCGTGCGAGTCAGGGTGTTGTGGCCCTGCGTCATCTCCTGGTCGAGCCGCGGTTCCCCGCTGAAAGGGGTTTGGTGTACCGGCATCGGCGCGTAGGAGAAGCTGTAATAGTCCTCGGTGCCGGTTCCCATATGGGAGGGGAAGGATTCGCCATCCACCCAAATCTTCTCATCGCCTTCGCCGTACCAGGTGGCGATCGGATTAAACAGCGCCAGGGTGTCGCCCACATAGACGCCGCGACCGGTGACGTTGACGAAGTTCCAGTCACGATAAGGCGGGGTCTTCAGGCCGGCTTCATAGTGCCAAACCGCGTGAAAATGCATGGCACGGTCGTCCCAGTCCCAAGGACTGACGATCGCCCGCAGTGACACCGCGCAGGGCTCTGTTCCGAGGTTCAGCAGGGTGAGGCGCGCGTGTTTCGCGTACGGCATGACCCAACGGCAGACCAGCGCGCCGTTGGCAACTACCGTGCGATACCAACTCCGGACGGGATTCAGCCCGACCCCGCTTCCGAAGAAATCGCTCACCGGGCACCAGACGCACGGTTCTCCATCGCAGTCGATGCGCAACACCAGGGAACGCAAAGCCCGCTCCGGCGAAGCGAACCGGTCCAAGGGCGCGCGCAGTTCCAAACGGCGCGCGCTGGCGGGCCCCGGTGGAAACTCGAGGGAACCCTCGCTCCCGGCGGCCAGTTCCTTTTCCATCCCGACCGGTACGCCGGCCGGTTCGTCCGGAGGCGATAGCAGGGCGCTTTGGGTTCGTTCGATCAACGGGCGCGCCGCCTCGAGCGCGGCGCGGGTGAAGGTCCGAACCGGCGTCCCCGGGGCGTAAGTGCGATAGTTCACCTGGTAATAGCGCGCGCTCTGGCTGGCTTCCTCCCAGGTGATCTTGCAATGCTTTGCATAGGGAATCGGGAGGTAGAGGGTGTTGCCGCCATTCGCATCCGGTAGGTAGCCCGGATGAGGCTGGAGCATCGGGGGGCCGAGTTTGAGGCCGCCGGTGAACAGATCGTAGGCGGGAAAGGTCAGCGCGGGTTCCTCCGCGCCATCGAGATAGAGGCGCAAGACGCCCTGTTTGTTTTTGTCGGTAGTCAACCAGAAACGCGCGAGGCACCCGGGCCCCTCGACGTCCAGCATCACCTTCTCCGCGCGGCCGTGGAAAGTCTCGGTGCGGATGAACTGGTTTTGGTCGCTATTGGCAAACCATCCGGGCTGGCCGGGGGCGACCTTGGCGCGGTCGTAGCTGCTAGCCTGTTTGCAGGAAAACTCGGGCCGCGGCCAGCGGGCGACGGCGGCGTAATCCGTCATCTCGGTCAGAAGCGACTCCAGGGTGACCTCCGTGGTCTTCGCCGCCGCCAACGAGCTCAGCGGGAAAGCGGCGAACACAATGGATTCATAAGGGCTGGCGAAACCGGCCTCGTAAAGGCAGGCGATCTGCCCGCTCGGCAGCGCTGCCAGGTCGGAATAGGCGCTGGGACCGGGGTAAAGCACCCGCGACACCGGCCAGGTCTCGCCGTCGTCGAAGCTGGCGCGCACGGTCAGTTGATTTCGTTCGCTCGCGCTGGCCGGATTGCTGAAGAGGACGATGCCGGGGTTGGCGCCGTCCGGCCAGCGGTAACGGGTGATGGCGGCCTGGCAAATCGGCTCGATCAGCGCGGCGGCAAACCGCTGCTCGGCCCAAGCGGTCCCGCCATCCTCGCTCACGCACGCCTGTCGGGTGCGCTTCGAACGGTCATAGTTGCGCATGTTGAGCATCAGCTTTCCGCCGGCGAGTTCCACCACCTCGCACTCGTTCACCTGGTCCACCGGGCTCGAACCACCCAATCGCCAACTCCGCCCGTGGTCGTCGGAATAAATAATGTGCGAGTAGTAACGCCGAGTGTCGGACTCGATATGATCGCAGGGGATGACGAGGCGGCCTTTTCGCGGACCATGCTGGATTTGGATGCCACTGCCCGGGCCCGTGGCGTACCAGGTCCAAGCGTCCTTTTTCACTTGGGCCGTGATTTCGCTCGCGCGGCTCCAGGTCCGCCCGTCGTCGGTGGAACAGAGCGCGAACACCCGCCGCGTGTCCTTGCTGGTCTTGGCGATGATTCCAGCCTCGTGGTCATCGCCGCGGTTCCAGGTGGCCAGGAGCCAAATCGCGCCCGTTTCACGGTCGACCACCGCGCAGGGGTTGCCGCAGGTATTGCCCGCGTCCGCCCAGAGCGCCTGGGGTTCGCTCCACGTTACGCCCTCATCCGGCGAGCGTTTCATCAGCAGGGCAATCTCGCCCGTGTCGCTCGCGGAACCTTTCCGCCCCTCGCAGAAGGCCAGGATGGCGCCTTTGGGGGTGCCCGCCAGCGCGGGAATGCGATAAGTATCGTAACCGCCCTGGCCTCGGGTGAACAACGCCTGGCCGAACGGCGCCGGGCGGGCGGGGGGTTGGCCAAGATCAACCTCCGTCGCGCCAATGGCAAAGCGCGGCATCGCTAACAGGGCAAGGAGGGAGACGATGGATAGGAGCTTTACCATAGGATCAGGGTCTGGCATCGAGTCGGAGCGCCCACAGGCCAACGGGCAAATCCGCCCTCTTCCAGAGACGCCTCGAGGTAATACTCCAGGGTTCCCTCGGACCGAACAGGGACGGTGGCGAGAAACGCTTGCCGGGCGTGGCGCGTGGCATCGGGACGCAGGCTAATGGCGTTGGGCGTGAACGCGCGCTTTGCGGCATCCAGAGGCGCAGCCCCGACCGCGCATGGAAGCAGGCCAAGGGCGGCGAGGAGGCAGAGCCATTCCAACACACGCTTCATAAGATGGTTTTGCGGTTGGAAAACTATGCTTTCTGTTCGCGCAACACCACCACGAATTCTCGCCCGCTCGGCAGAATATGGGCGCCGCTTCATCGGCCCGATGGCCCGGTCATCGGCTATTGGGTCAATTAGCCGGGGCGGGTCCTGGCGGCCGCGCGCCTTACCCCGGGAACGCGAGCTTTACCCGGATCGGCAGCAAAACCGCGCGAAGGTTTTGACGGCGAGGCGTGGACAATCGTATGCTGAAACACCCGATTTACCCGATGAGAACCCTAGAGAGCCCCGAGGGCGCGGAGCCAGATGAATTGACTCAAGCGGTCAGCGACGCCGCGATCGAGGCGCATCGCGCCCTGGGTCCGGGCTTGCTCAAGTCTGCTCGCGAGGAGGCGCGCGCTTGAGATGAAATTCGCCGATCTGGAATCTTTCGATGTCCTTGGACTGGGCGCTTTGGCGGTGGACGATGTCCTCTACGTGGCGTCGTTTCCGGCGCCGGATGAGAAGCTGCGGGTCAAGCGGAGCCTGAGGCGCTGCGGCGGGCTCACGGGGGTGGCTTTGGTCACCGCCGCCCGTTTGGGGGCCCGCTGCGGCTACGCCGGCTGCCTTGGAACCGATGACCTTTCGCGATACGTGGCGGATCATCTCATCCGCGAGGGCGTCAGCGTGGCGCGCGCCCCGCGCCTGCCGCAAGCCCGGGTGGTGCATTCGATCATTGTTGTGGGCCAGGACACCGGCAGCCGCAATATTTTCTTCGACGACCGCGGCATGGTAGGCGCGCACGACTCCTTGCCGGCGGATGATCTCATCGGCGCCGCGAAGGTGCTTTTTGTCGATCATTGCGGCATGCGGGGAACCCTTCGCGCCGCCCGCGCCGCCCGCGCCGCCGGAGTTCCGATTGTCGCCGATCTCGAGGATGCCACGGATCCCTTGTTTCAGGAGGTCTTGGAACTGGTGGACCACCTGGTTCTTTCGGAGGGATTTGCGTTGGGATTGACGCGGGCGGCAACGGCCGCCGCCGCGGCGCTCGCGCTCTGGCGGCCCGACCGCGCCGCCGTGGTTGTCACCTGTGGATCCAAAGGTTGCTGGAGTGTCTCGCCCGAGAGCGAGGGCGCGGCTCGCCACCACTCCGCGTTTGCGATCCAGGCGGCGGACACCACCGGCTGCGGCGACGTCTTTCATGGGGCGTATGCGGCGCGCCTGGCATGCGGCGATGATCTAGGGCGGAGACTTCGTTTTGCCGCGGCGGCGGCGGCCCTCAAAGCCAGGGACGCGGAAATACCGGGACGCGCCGCGGTCGAGCAGTTTCTGCTTCAAACGCCAAACCTAACCCCGAACCTATAAACCTTTCCACCGCTCGCGGGGACGGGGCGCGGCGGCCCTTATTCAACAAATTCCAACACGCCGAACCGTTCCGGAACGTGGAAGGTCTGGCTCAACGGAGCGCGCCATGCCAAGGCCGCCTTATTGGCGCGGTCGGAACGGAACAGATTCATCCGCCAGCGGGTTCCGGCGATAGGCTTGGCGGCGCTGAGGCTGGCCAGCGGAATGCGCATTTCGCAATCCCATATCTTCTCATCGGCGCGGATCTTCACCGCCGATTGGAATCCGCTGGACCACTCGAAGTCCTTATTCGAAAGCGCGAGACGAACATCCAGCCGTTCGTTGGTGGGCGCCAGCTCGAACTCGGTGTAATTGCGGATATCTTGGGAATCGCTTCCGATAAAGGCCTCCACCACATCGCGGTCCCACAGGCTGACGCCCGGCGCTCTCAGGTCAAACCGCTTGCGCTCGCCCTGCGACGGTTTGAAAACGGTCAGTTCCGTGTAGGGACAACGGTAGGCCAAATACAAGTAATCGTCCGACCAAAGACAGCGCACCGCGGTGGAAAGCTCGGGCCGAATGCCCCCTTCCCCAGCCTCGGTTTCCACGCGCGTGGCGGAGGTCGTCTGCCAAAGGGTCTTGGTTAGATCCCCGTCGGGTTCGAAGTCCCGCCGAGTATGCCGGGCTTTTAGGGTGGGCGCGGGCAAGGACCGAGCAAGCAGTTTGCGCGCATTGTCAAAATAGATTTTGCGCAAGACCGACGCCGGCAGGCCGATCGAGCTGATGGTCCAATCCCCTTGGATCGGCGTCATGTGGGCCCAATTCCTGTCCCGCGTTTCGAGCCAGCGCCATTCCTTGGCGAAAAAGACCTCGGCGTCCGTCTCCGTGGGGAGTGGTTCGTTGCCGCTGGACCCCAGAATCATCCTGCCCTCCAGCGACTGGAAATCGGTGCCGAAGAGAATTCGGTCCTGGTACTTGACGAAGAGCCGGTGGACTTGCTCCGGATCGTGCCGGCCAATTTCCGGAATCCGCGCGGCCAGATCCACCCTCAGATTCGGATATCGCGCCAGCGCCTGATCGATCCAATCAAGTTCCTCAGCGTTGTTGCCAAAGTGGACGCTTACGAACGTGGCGCCGGGATGCCGAGCGATGACTCGGTTCAGCGCTTCCAACAAACCGTGGAAGGTGGGGAACTTGTTGGTGTCTCCAAACCACCATCGCGGGTGATCTTTCAGTTCTTTCCAGCGCTCATTTTTCTCATTATAAGGTTCAAAGAAGGCCTTGGGATCGCCCACGTGGATCGAGACCGGCATGTTCAACTCGCCCAGGCGTTCCCACATCGGGTCCAGCTTCGGGTCGTCAACTTTGATCAATTGACCGTGGCCATCGCGCAAATATAACCCGAGGCGTTTTTCCTCCTTGAAACCCGCCGCGCCCAATCGGCGTCCCTCTTCCACTTGTTTGACCGCCTGCTCCGCGAAGTCCGGCTGATCCCAATGGGTGTAATCAAGATTCATGTACTGCACCCAGCGCCCCGGAAAGAGAGTGTCCGCCACCTTCTTATGCGCTTCGAATTCGCTGGGCTGACCGTCGGAACCGGGGGTAACCGTGCCCGGCGTGAGATCAACTCCCAAACCGACCCCGGACGCGTCCATTACCCGAATCGCCCGCTCCAGGAGCTCCGGCCGATAATCCAGGTGTTGGTGCAGGTCAATGACGCGATGTTCGGCGCGCCATTGGCGCGCCTCCCGTCCAGCCGCCCCTACATCGTCCTCGGCGCTCGCCGTACGATGAAGCGCGAGCAGACCTCTCAATATGAAGGAGGCGATGATGCCAGCCTGGCTCAATTTCAAGCGGATCGATGGTGGGATCATTATCTACGTTTCCTTTCCGTTTCACTGCGATATCACTGAGACAGTCCCCGCCTTTCCGCAGGCGCCGCGAAGCAAGACGGCCGACGCCCGAGTGAGCGCGCGGCGACAGGAGCCGCGGCCCGGGTAAAAGGTGGAATGCATTACCAATCGGTATTATTGATACACCAATAGAAAGAGCGGTTCCCTTACGAGCCTTCGGCAGGGTGGCGACTCGAGGTTGCGCCTCTCTTCGGGATAGTCGCACGATGTTCATATTCTCGGTATAGCAGTCTCCGCCCAACAATTTGCGACTGCCACTGCCGCGCCGAGGCATGGACCTTCTCTCCTTCATAGGTCGTATATTCCCAAGTGTGTTCTTGAATAGATCATACAACGACTGTTTCCGTGATTTCAAGCCCGACGTGGGAATGTCCTTCCTCTTCGCCACCGTGGTCGACGCCCTGGCATCGTTGCAAGACCACGTGATCGTTCCTGGCTGCTGACGCGGCTCGAAATAACCGACCGAACCGTCCGTGGATCGCTGATCCATACAAAACCTGGCTGTTCTTGTAGTTGAACCATCCTGATCTCAGCCCTAAGCTTAGGCAAATGATGAACCCTCGCCGCGAACGCATAGCGAGGTGGGCGGTTACACCCGCTGGATTTTTGGCTTCACGGGCAGCCACCGATTTTACTACGGAAACACCTATGAGAACCTCAGACCTAGTGTTCATCGGCATCAGGGGATCGGTCGTTGCGCAGAACCGCGCCACGGGCCAGAAGGCGTGGGCTACCCATCCCAAAGGCTCCGGCTTTGTCAACGTCCTCGTCGAAACCGAGGCGGTCCTTGCCGCCTGTACTGGCAAGGCCGCGCTCGTGCTGAGCTACGACCCCTGGGCGCAGTAACCAAGGGCACCCATGCTATTCATCCCTTTACTTCGCTTGTGCCAGGCTGGGGACGTTCAAGCATGGACTTGATACTGCAAATTCGCTGTCATAATAATGTGTAAACAGCGGCAAATCAAATGACGAATTGGTCACGAAACTGCAACAAAAACCGCCTCGGACGGCATGGACATAATCGAAACGTTGTCTTAGGCTCACTTGGGCGATAGAAAGCCCCTGCCACCATGAATATCGAAGAGATCCGCGCGAAACTCTGTGAGCTGGCGATGGCTACGCCGGTTATCGATGCTCACACGCATGTCCAGGATGACCTCACAAATTTCACCCCGGAACTGGCGGCGGGGAATCTGGCCGGCACGCAGGCCGCCGTCAACCGGCCGCCGGTGCATGTGGTCCAGGAAGGCCTCCAACGAGGTCGCTTGGTTCGGCGCGCCATGACCGATGCGACCCACGGTCTGTTTTATTCCTGGTTCGCGCAAATTGCCGAGGGGGCGGACAACCGTTTGGATGAGGCGATCGCGTTGGTTGGCTCCAATTCCGAAGAGGAGCGGCGGGCGGCGGGGAAGTTTTTGCTCGGCCAGCTCCAGGACAGCCGCTACTCGGAGTACGCGGAGTGGCTGCGCCACATGTTCCGCCTCTACCGCGGCGTGCCTGCGGACATCGATCCCCTCCAACCCGAGCATTTCGACATCGTCGCCGACGCGATTGCCGCCGAGCGGGACGACCCGGCCTTTGCGGCCCGCGTGCTCGAGACGCATCACATCCGCGCTTACGTGACCAGCATCGAAAACCGGGACCGGGTGCCGTTGACGCCGCCAGTACGGCCCAAGGATGTCGATTTGGCGTACTGCACCCACCCCGAAGCCTGGAATATGTTCGATTTCAACGGCTTTTTCTGGCCCGAGCGCGCGACGGATTTCGGCCTCTTCACCCAAGGCCACAAGTTCGAGGCCGAGAAGTACCTCCTCCATCTTGAAGAGTATTTGGAAAGAGAGTTGACGAGCGTGGCCGCGCTCCAGGACGCCACGCGCGCTTTTTTCTGGCGCATCCTGCGCAGTCCCAAGACCAATCCCCGGAGCCGAATCTTATATGTGGACGGGTTTCAGGCGCAGGACTGGCGCTTCAGCCGGCCGTATTCGAAAGCGGTGGTGGATTGGGCGCTGGCGCATCATCGGACCCAGTTGGATGGCGAGAACCGGCGGCAAGTCCTCGCCTGCGTCGCCGAGGCCATGCTGGAGGCGCTCAACGATATCGGCCAGGAACGCAAGGATGCCGGCGCGCGGTTTGGGGTCTGCCTGCAGCTCTGCGGCGGCGCGCGGCATTTCATGGACTGGGCGCGGGAAATCCAGTCGCTCCCCGAGTACATCCCCAACCTGCCCCAGGACGAGTACCCCGTGTGGGCGCGGTATCCGCAGGTGCATTTCGAGTACCTCTGCGCGCATGAAATGCTCTATAACGATATGGCGAACGCCGCCAAGCAAGTCGGCAATGTCTCGGCCGGACCCTGGTGGCACTATTTCCGCCGTCATAAGATCGCCCGGATGGCGCGCGACCAGCTCAGCATGGGGCCGTTGAGCTCGATCGCCTTTGGCTTTACCGACGCCCGGTTCGTCGAAATGGTCGCCGCCAAATATGTCTCGGCGCGTTTGGCCCTGGCCGACGCTTTGGCCGAACTGGTGGCCGACCGCTACTCGACGCTCTACCTGGATTTCGACGCGGCCGCGGTGGTGATGAAACAAATTCTATTCACGAACCCCGCGGCGGTGCATTACCTGCCCGTGACCAATTAGCCTAAACCATCCAAGATCCTGCGGACTTTCCGGCGGTTCACACGGTCCCGAAGCGCCTGGGAGTCAGAATTCGCGCCCCAACATCGATCTTCGTCTTTGCAGGGGCGCTCAGTGGAACTACTTGCCTGCCGCCGCCATGCCGTCGGTGAAGGTGTCAGTGGTCAAGGACATCCCGGTCAGGTGCTCGTTGACCCATTTGATGCCGGCGCTGCACGCGCCGAGGATCTGAGGCGCCGGAGCGGTTAGCGGCAGGATGCTGTCTTCGGCCTCGCTGTACAGGGGCATGACGTCGCCCCCAGTGAGGGCGCAGAACCGATCCCCGGCGCCGATGGCCAGGAGCATCTTGGCGTAGCTCTCCAGGTTTACCTCGCCCTCGCCGTGGCCGCAGAACTGGTGTCCGCGTTGCGACCAGTCCTCGGTGATCATGAGCGTCGAGGCGCCCTCGAGGTACTTGAAGTTCTTGGCATGGCTCCCCACGACTCGCGGAGCGACCAGCGGGCTGGTAAAACGCTGGGTCCATTTCTCCCCCGCCCAGCAATGGCTCGGGTCGCCCCAGACGCACAGGCTGCGATCATAATCGGTCGCCATGAGCAACAAGCCGAAATCGCGGGAGCAGATGGCCCCGGTGCCGGGGTGGATCTCGTGGGCAAGGCAGGCGCCCAGCGCGTTGGCGCGCGCGCGGATTTTTGCCGTCTTGTCCCGGAAGCGACCCAGTCCTTCGGCCATCATTCCATCCCAGCCGAAGACCCAAGGGTAACCGCTGTGCAGCACCGGTTGGCCCCACAGGCCCCAGAACCAGCCGAAGATGCGAATGCCCGCGGCCGCGCCGGTATCCAGCAGGCCTAAGAGGTATTCCTCCGACCAGTCTTCAACGTATTGGACGCCCTTGGCCGCGACCGAGGCCGGCACAAATTTCTCGGCGTACTCCAATCCCCATTTCGCGCTCAGGTGGGCAAAGGCGGCGCAATGCGCGCTAATGGTCGGCGCGACGATCTTCATGGCGGCGAGCGTTTCGCGCACCTCTTTTGGATCGCGGAAAACGATCTTGCCGTTTTCGCCGTGGCCCGGCCCGTTCAGCAGATAATTGCTGATCATGAGGGAACGGGCGCCAGAGGCCGTGGCATACTCGCCGACCGCTTCCAACGTTTTTAGACTTCCCACAAGCTGGCCGGTTTCAACGCCCGCAATGACGCTGACCTGCTTGCCGCAGCCGAGGTTCAGCCGAGCGCGTTTCGGGTCGAAGTAATCATTAAATTCCTTGAAATAGAGCGGATTCATAGTTTGAAGTGTTATCGCCACATTGCCTGTCGCCCGATTCATTCGGGCCATGCGCCCATTCTTACGCCGCGCCAAGGACGTGCGCCAGCATAATTTGAGCGACCAGCGCGCCGGAATTTCAAAGCCCGTTGTGAACCGGTCGCGTCTTGGGGCGCAGGTCCCTCGCGAAGGCTATTGGCTCGCTCGCGCCTTGACTCGACGCGTAAGCCGCATGGGCGGGGACCCGCGCCACGGTCTGGGACCCCGCCCTGCCTCAATCGCCAATTTGGCGTGGCATCCGCCCCCCGGGGCTGATACTCTTTGCTTATGCATGAAGCGAAGCATCGCGTTTGTCCCTGGCGGCCGCCGGACCGGCGGTGGCTCGATTCGACTCGTCCGCCCCAACGCCCCACCGATGCCGTCAATCCCCAATGAAAACCCCGCGAGCGCATTCCCGGCAAACCACAACCAGGGCGGACTTATGAGCGACTCCTGCCAGGTCATCGCCAGCTTTCTCGACCAGACTTGCGCCTTGCTGCGACAAGTGGACGCGGCGGCCATCGCGCGCGCGCGGGACCTGTTGCTGGACTGTCATCGGCGCGGCGGCCGGGTGTTCACGGCGGGCAACGGCGGTTCGGCCTCCACCGCCCAACACTTCGCCTGCGACCTCGCCAAGTTCGCCATCCCTCCGGGCCAGCACCCGTTGGACGCTTGCTGCCTGACCGACAATATCAGCCTTTATACCGCCTGGGCCAACGACGCGGATCGCGCGGACGTGTTCGTCAATCTCCTGCGCGGCCCCCTCCGGCCCGGCGATGTCCTCATCGTCTGCTCGGTCCACGGCGGGACAGGTTTCTCGACCGACCTGGTCCGCGCCGTGAGCTTTGCCAATCAAGCCGGAGCCAGCACACTCTGCCTGGTCGGCTTCGACGGCGGGGCGCTCGGCGCCCAAGCAACGGTCTCGATCCTGGTGCCCGCGGCTTCGACGCCCCAGGTCGAGGCGATTCACCTGGTCATCGAGCACCTGTTGATGTCGCTGCTCAAATTGGCCCTGGGCGGGACGTTGGAGGAAGCGCGCGGTTTCTCTTCCACTCCCTGAACCCAACGGATTATTACCCGGAGAGGCGTTTTCGACGTCATGCATTCGCGCGGAGAGCCAACCTCAGACATCGTGGGATCGGCCGAGGGTTCTCCGGGCGACATCGCGGTCTTGGCCATTGGTCACGCCGCCTATGACCTGTGCATGGTAGTGGACGGCTACCCGGCGGAAAACTCCAAAGCGCAAACCGAACGGCTTCACGAGTCCGGGGGCGGACCGGCGGCCAATGCCGCCTGGTTGCTGGCGCATTGGGGCGCGCGGGTCGCGCTGGCCGGCGCCATCGGGGATGACGATTACGGTAAACGGGTGGCGGCCGAGCTGCGGCGGGGCGGAGTGGATTGCCGGCTGTTGGAAATGCGGCCGGGCCAGGCCACGCCGGTGTCGTGCATCATCGTAAACCGGTCCAATGGCTCCCGCACCATCATCAATCGCAAAGCCAGCGCCGCGGCTTTGGAGCTCGACCCCGGGAAATTGGCCGAATTCAAACCCCGTCTGCTCCTGTTTGACGGACACGAGCCGGCCGCTTCGCTGGCGGCGATGGCGGCATTCCCTTCCGCGATCACCGTGCTCGATGCCGGCTCGCTTCGCGAGGGAACGCAAGCGCTCGCGCCGCGCGTCCAATACCTGGCCTGCTCCGAACGCTTCGCCGCGCAGGTCACCGGCGAACCCGATGTAGCCGGGCATTGGCAAGCCTGCTTGCGACGTTTGCGCGAGCTGAACGGCCAGGTTGTCGTGGTGACCCTGGGAGAACGCGGCGCGCTCTTCGATGATGGCCGCCGTCAGGGGCGCCTGGCCGCCCTGCCGGTAACGGCGCTGGATACCACCGCCGCCGGCGACATTTTTCATGGCGCCTTCGCCTTCGCCTTGCTTCAAAGCGCGGACCTCAAGGGAGCGCTGCGCATGGCGACGATTGCGGCTGGCCTGTCGGTCCAGAGATTCGGCGGACGCTCGTCCGCGCCGACGCTGGCCGCCGTCCTCGATCGGGCCAAGGAGACGGGCGCCGGGCTCAAACGCGATGACTGAACTGATCTCATTTTCCGGCCCGCCCCTGTGCGTGGCGGGCAATCTCAACCGCGACGTGAAGGTGCAAGGGGCGCCCGAGTCGGCCGGACTATTCGCGGATGGGGAGACCTCCGTGCCGCTGATCAGCGAAACCATCGGTGGCGGCGGCGCCATCAGCGCTTGCGCCGCGGCGGGACTAGGGGCCACCGTGCGTTTCCTGGGGAAGGTGGGGGCCGATCCCCTGGCCGAACGGCTGCAACGGGCGATGGAGTTGCAGGGCGTCCACACTCGCCTGGCGCGCGACCCGCGCTTAGTCACCGGCACCACCGTCGCCCTGAGTTACGCCAGCGGCCACCGCCATTTCCTGAGTTGCCTGCCCAACAACGAGAGTCTGCGCTTCGAGGATTTGGACCTGGCGAGCCTCGACGGATGCGGGCATCTGCTGCGGGCCGATGTCTGGTTCTCGCAAGCCATGCTTGAGGAGGGCAACCGACGATTGCTGTCGGAAGCGCACCGGCGCGGACTGACCACTTCCCTCGACATCAACTTCGATCCGTGCTGGTCCAGCGGCCCGGGGCCGGCCATCGCCCGCCGCAAGCGCTTGCTCAGGGACGCGCTCGACCTCGTGGACGTGGCCCATGGCAACACGCGGGAGTTGTGCGAGTTCACCGACCGTGACGACCTGCAAGCCGCCCTGGGCGCATTGACGGATTGGGGCGTCAAGGCGGTGGTGGTCCACCTGGGAGCGCAAGGCGCGGGCTACTTTGCCGATGGCCATTGGGCCACCGAGCCCCCCTGCCTGGTCCGCCACCCGGTCCAATCGACGGGCACCGGCGACGTGCTGAGCATCTGCATGATTCTGCTGCACCACCGGCTCGACTTGCCGATCGAGCGGAAGCTCCGCCTTGCCAACGGCGTTGTGGCCGAGTTCATGGCAGGTCGTCGCCAACTCATCCCCTCGCTTTGATCGAGGATCGATCCGCGGCTCCGCTTTTCGCTTGCCGCGCCTAAGTTAATCGGTTAACCGCATTAAACCGCCGCCGACGGCGAGAGATGCGGATCCATATTGACTAAGACATGAAACTCGTCCCGATGCACCAATTGTTGCAACCCGCCTGGAAGGCGGGGTACGCCGTGCCATCTTTTTGCGCCTGGAACGTGGAGGTCACGGAAACGATTCTCCAGGTGGCGACGCGCTTGAAGGCACCCGTGATTCTCATGAGCGGACCGGGGGAATTCGCGTTGAACTCTCCCGACACCCTGGGCCGGATCGCGAGAACCCTCGTGGAGAAGTACGAAGCCACGGCCGCCCTCCATCTCGATCACGGGGATTCTCCGGAGTTGGTCGAGACCTGCCTGGAGGCGGGCTACACCTCGGTCATGCTGGACTACTCCTCCCGACCGTTCGAGGAGAACGCCGCCGCGCTCAAGGCCGTTGTCGCCCAGGCGCGCCGGAGGAACGTCACGGTGGAGGGCGAGATCGGCGCGGTGGGGAAGGTGGATGATTCGACCGTCGAGGGCGGCGGATCCACGCTCACCGATCCGGCGGAGGCCGCCCGCTACGTCCAGGCGACCGGAGTGGATGCGTTGGCGGTTTCCATTGGCAATGCCCATGGGATCTACACGAAACTGCCGGTCTTCGACTTCGAACGGCTCCAGAAGATTGGGGCCGCGGCCCCCGTTCCGCTCGTCCTTCATGGCGGCTCGGGCACGCAACCCGAGTACGTCCGCCGCGCTGTGGGGCTGGGCATGGCTAAGATCAATGTGGCGAGCGAGTTGTGCAAAGCGTTTCGCGACGCCTACGCGGAGCAGCACGCCCACGGCCGCCAGCCTTGGCTGCCGATGGCCCTGGGCGCGGCCAGACCAGCCATGGCGAAAGTCGTTGAACGCTGGATCGCGCTCTGCGGGGCGGCTGGCCGGGCGGCCTAAGCCAAAGGCGCCTCTCCTTACGGTGACGGGGTTGGCGCTGGCGACGATATTTGGGTTCGCTTCACGCTACCCGCGACTGCTCCATGAGGCTCAGCGCGTCGGCCAAGCGCTGCCGCCACAGGCTCAGGACTCCTGATCTCGTATCTTGTGCCGGAGCGTTTGTGGAAAATCGCTGAACCCAAAAACCGCCCGGAGCAACGGTGGGAGAGGGCGAGTTTTTCGACTTGCCCAAGGGCATGGACGCG
>Ga0316217_10001541_pt1 | contig 29618 bp, 17 predicted proteins | sample 1anoAmetaG_FD_203633 | JGI IMG/M metagenome (GOLD analysis project Ga0316217, IMG submission 203633) | Freshwater microbial communities from Trout Bog Lake, Wisconsin, USA - 1anoA | ecosystem: Environmental > Aquatic > Freshwater > Lake > Hypolimnion/Profundal zone | place: USA: Wisconsin... | reverse complement strand
TGCGATGAGGATGCCCGAGACCGTGACCGCGATGGGCACGGCCAAGACATTGAGCCATTTGACCTCGGTTTGCAGGGAGACGACCTCCTTGCGGAGGTCCTTTTGAACCTGCTTGAGGTGTTTGCGGGTTTCGGCTTCGTCCTTGCGAAGCTTGGCCAACTCCGCCGACTGTTCGGGCGAGAGGATGAAGCGTTGATCCTTGTCCTTCTTGGCCTGCTGCAATTCGTTGATCTTGCGCTGCGCCTCGCCCGCGCTTTCCTCCAGCGCCTTAATCTCGGACTGGAACTTCTCGTTGGCCTTGGTCTCCATGGCCTGAATGCGAGTGAACGGCCGGCTGAGCGTGGCGCGACTACGGACGGTAATGAGGTTGTTATCGCCCGACATCTGCTCGATGGTGTTCTGGGCGAAGCTGAAGTTGCCGTTGCGCGGGGTAAAGGCGACGCCGAAGAGCGTAGGCACCTGCTGCAACGCGACGGCGTCCGACAGCATATCCGCGTCACCCACCAGGACTACGGCGGTTTCTTTGCTTTCCTTAATGGAATCGTCGGCCTTCTTTTCGCTGGGCTTCTTGTCGTCGTCTTTCTTGTCGCCGTCCTTTTTATCCTCCGGCTTGCCGTTCGGGAAGGCCGTCTTGAACTTGCCGACCAAGCGAACGGCGAGCGCGTATTGAATACCCGAAGGCTTGAATTCCTTGAGGGTGTTCTCTCCCGCCAGATTGGCCATAAACCCATCCACAAGCTGCGAGTCCTTGGTGCTCTTAAGCAGGACCGTCTCCTTGAGGCCCGCGACCGGGGCGCCGGTGAAAGCGCCCGCGTAAGGGAGCCATATGCTGTCAAGCTGGCTGGTCACAATATCATCGTGGTCAATTCCCAGTGAGTTAAGCGACAACACCGCGGGAGCCTCCTGGGCCATCCCATTGCGACCGCCCACCTGCATCTTGAAGTTGAGATCGGCGACCACTTTGGTCGCATCAAACGCGAGACCCCAGGCCGCGAGCAATTTCGGCAGCGAGGAACCGGTGTTGGGGACGTTCCCGAGCATTTGGTTCTGCTCGCGCGAATCGATGACAAATGGCATGGGGTCCAGGAAGGCCACCAGTTTGCCGCCGCGCATGATGAACTGATCAATGGCGAATTGGGTTTTGTCGGTGACGTCGCGAGGGTGAATCGCTACGAGCACCTTGATGTCGTCATCGATTTTATCGGTATCCATCGAGACGCTGCGAACGGTGAACTGGCTTTTCAGTTCGCCGATGATGCCCCAAGGCTGCTGGCCTTGCTGCTGTCCCATGCGCGCCATCATCGGGTTGGACGGCATGCCAAAGACCGGCAACGGGCTCATGATACCCACGACCGGCTTGTCGGTCGTCACCACGCCGGTGATCGCGCGGGCCAGATCGTACTCCAGGAGCCGCTCGCGGTTGGGGTCCAGGAAAGGAATGGCCTGCTTTTCATCCAGCAAGCTGACCGCCAGGCCCATGTAGAAGCGTTCGCCATCCCGAAGCGGCGTGCCTTCCACGCCATCCAGCCGCGCGGAGTCTTCCGCGTCGGAGTCCGGCTCCGGATTGAATTTTTTGATGACGAGCTTGCCGTTGGAAGCCTGGCGGAATTCCTCCAGCAAATCCTCCACGCGCTTGGCATAAGTCTTGAAGTAAACCGTCTCGGGCGTCGCGCTTTCCGCCTGCGTGCAATAAAAGCGGATGGTCACGGTGGAATCCAGCTTCTTAAGAATGTTGCGAGTGCCGGGCGAGAGGGTATAGGCCTTTTCCTGGGTCAGGTCCATGCGCACCGGGGCAAACCCGACGATGAAGTTAAATAAAACCAGCAGGACGACCATCACGCCGATGCCGGCCGCGGAATAAAGAATAGTTTCGATTGATTTTTTTTGCATCATTGCCTCCTTAGGTCAGCCGGCTCGGTGAGTGCGCAAGATTACGCTGGTGGAGAAAAGAGAGAACCCGATCAACGATAGGAAGAACAGGACGTCGCGTGAATCCAGCACGCCTCTCTGAAATCCTTGGAAGTGGGTCATGACACTGAACTGAGTCACCAAATCCACGAGGTGCGAATTGACCAACTGCTGCAGGAAATTAATCACGGGCGGAAAGCCGGCCAGGATCAAGAACAAGCAGGCCACCACGGACAGGATGAAGCTGACTACCTGGCTGCGCGTGATCGCAGAGGTGGTGCAACTGATGGCCAAGTAGGCTCCGGCCATGAGCCAACTGCCCACGTAGGCCGAGAAAATGACCCCGTTATCAGGGTGGCCGAGGAAATTCACGGTCAGCACCACCGGGAAGGTCAAGAACAACGCCAAGCCCAGGAACAGCCACGAAGCGAGGAATTTTCCTACAATCGCCTGCCAGGCGGTAATCGGCATGGTCAAGAGCAACTCAAGGGTGCCGACGCGGCGCTCTTCCGCCCAAAGCCGCATCCCTACCGCCGGGACCAGGAAGAGGTAAAACCAGGGATGCCAGTCAAAGAACGGCATCACCAGCGACGCTTCCTTGCGCTCGAAAAATCCCCCCACGAAGAACGTGAAGAAGCCGCAGAGCAGCAGGAAGATGACAATGAAGACGTACGCGATGGGGGAGCTAAAATAGGCGCCCAGTTCGCGTTTCGTAATAGTTTTGATGTTGGACCAACTGTTATTCATTTCTTTTCCTCCCGCACGGTGTCCGGCATGGTGATAGTGTGGAAGACTTCGTCAAGCCGGCCTTCCTCAGTGTGTAGTTCTTCGACCACCCAGCCTTTGGCGAGGTCGGCAACGCTGCTGGCCAGCGTGCCATTGCCGTTGATTTTGGGAAAGACCCGAGCCGTGACGCGCGTGGCCTCTTCCTTGAGGATGGTGGTTCGCTTGACCGCGGAGAGTTGAGAGAGTTTGGCATTGAGCGTGGCGGCATCGATGCCGCTGACACGCAAGGTCACCGCTCCGGCCCACTCGGATTTCTGGCGGAGTTCCTGCGGCGTGCCGTTGGCCACGATGCGGCCCCGGTCGATGATGATGGCCCGGGAGCAGACGGCGTCCACTTCCTCAAGGATATGCGTGGAGAAAACGATCGCCTTGGTTTCGCCCATGCGCCGGATCAACTGCCGGACCTCGTGTTTTTGGTTGGGGTCCAGGCCGTCGGTAGGTTCGTCCAAGACCAAAACGTCGGGGTCATGAATAATGGACTGGGCAAAACAGGTGCGGTGGCGGTAGCCCTTGGAAAGCGTCTCAATGCTCTGGTGCAACACCGCGCCGAGGAAGCAGGTTTCCACCACTTTATCCACCGCCTTCTTCCGAGCGTCGCCCCGCAGGCCGCGGATCTCCGCGGCGAAACTCAAGAAGCCATGCACTGTCATGTCCGTGTAGGCCGGGGCGTTTTCGGGCAAATACCCGATAAGGCGCCGCGCCTGGATGGGAGCATCGACGATGTCATAACCGCCGACAGTGACTCGGCCGTCGGTCGGCGGGATAAACCCGGTAATCATGCGCATGGTGGTGGATTTTCCCGCCCCGTTAGGGCCGAGAAAGCCCAGCACCTCGCCCCGCTCGACCGAGAACGAAATATCGTCCACGGCGCGCTTGGTTCCGAAAACCTTCGCGAGATTCTGAACTCTTATCATAGTAAGTTCTTTATTGTGTCTGAAACGAACGGTTCAATTACATGGTCCGCATCCAAAAGTAAATAATTTTCTCAAATCGAATTTGACGGCAGTGTTCCAAAACAACCGCCGAGCCCGATCCGACCGCCTGGCGCCGGCGCGTTCAGCGCTTGTCAGCCACGCGCCCCTCAAGAGGCTGCCACCCACGGGGGTGCAGGCCAATCAGCGATCGCCGAACCGCAAGATCCATTTCTTAATCCCGGCCGCCCGGGGCTTGCGCCAGACGAACTTGGCGGCCATACCAGCCCGCCGTGAATCCTTCAAGACGGTTTCGGAATTCTTGGATTGTTTCGGCGTTGCTACGTTCAAACTTTTTTTCCTTGCCGACGCCCGCATCCGCCAAGCCTCAACCGGATAAGACCTTCTTACCCGCATTTTGGATTAAAAGCCCTTGCCTATGATGGTTGAAAAAAGCAAGATCGATTCGCATCGACTGCGGCGGCGGTCTCTAGCCCCGTCGCGAGGTCGAGAACCAATGCCGGACGAAATAAACGGTAAAAACGATATGACCTCAGAGAATTCCCCCGCAGCAGACCAATCCACCTCGCGTCGCCGATTCCTGCGGCAAACCGTCACGGCCGCGGGCGCCGCGCTCCTCTCCCCCGCCCTGATTCCGGCGGCGGCGCTGGGCCGGGGTGGGATCGCGCCGCCCAGCGAACGCATTGCAATGGGCTTCATCGGGGTGGGCGGCCAAGGGGGCGGCCATTTGCTCGGCGGCGCCTGGACCTATGTCGCCGGCGGCTATGCGGGGCGGAAGGATGTTCAGGTTCTGGCGGTTTGCGACGTGTGGCGCGACCGGCGTGAGAACGCCCGCCTGAAGGTCAACGATCATTACAACGAGGTTTACGGCAAGGGCAAATTCACCGCCTGCGAAGCCTACACGGATTTCCGGCGAGTGCTCGACCGGTCGGATATTGACGCCGTGTTGATCGCGACGCCCGCGCACTGGCACGCCACGATGGCCGCCATGGCGGCGGAGGCGGGGAAAGACGTGTATTGTGAGAAGCCCACAGCGGTCACGATTCGTGAAAGCCAAGGCGTCCTGGCCGCGGTGAGCCGGTACGGACGCGTCTATCAGGCCGGCACTCAGCAACGCAGCGAATACGGCGGCCGGTTTCGCCTCGCCTGCGAATTGGTCCGCAGCGGCAGGATCGGCAAACTCCAGACTATTTACGCTTACCGCGACGGCGGAGGCATTTTCTGGCCCAGGACCTTTGGCGCTCCCAAGCCGGTGCCCGAGACGCTGGACTGGGATCTCTACCTGGGGCCGGCGCCGTGGTTCCCTTATGACGGCGACACCGGGGCCCACCGCTTCGACATCGGGGAACTCAATTGGGGCCAGCACCATTACGACGTCGTCCAGTGGGCGCTGGGGGCGGATGACACCGGCCCGGTCGAGATCTTCCTTGACGGCGACCGATCCGCCCTAAAATACGCCAACGGAGTCATCGTCTACGGCAAACCTCATCCGGACGAGCCGGTAGGCGGCGATGGCGGCGTTTGCCTCGTGGGCGACGCCGGCAGGATCGCGGTGGGGCGGGAGGTAATCGTCTCCGATCCCCCTGACATCGTCCGGGAACCCCTGAGGCCTGAGGAAACCCACCTCTACCGCAACCCCGGTCACGCCACGAATTTCCTCGAATGCGTGCGGACTCGAAAACGGCCGATCTGCGATGCCTCGGTGGCGCACCACGCGGCCAGCGCCTTGCTCCTGGGCGGTGTCGCCAAGCAATTAGGACGCGCTTTCAAATGGGATCCGAAGGCCGAAAAGTGCCTGAATGACGACGAGGCTACCCGGATGCTCTCGATCGCCAAACGAGCGCCCTGGAACTGCATCGGATGAAGAAAAAGGAGCCGCCAACCATGATCCCTCACTATTTAGACCCCCGATTCACGAGTTCGTCCTTGGTCCACAAAGACGCGAACCACAAAACAAAGCCGGCAAAATTCCGGCTCTTGAGCTTGGTTCCGCTCGTCCTGCTCTCGCTCCGGCTGATGGCCTTCGATTCGCAAGCGACGGAGACCAACAACGAGCCGGGACTGATTTCCATCCTCCGATCTTCCGCCTCTTTTGTGGAAAAGAACGCCGCATGCGCGCAACTCAAACGGGTAGGCACTTCCCAGTCTGTTCCGGCGCTGGCCGCTTTGCTGACCGATGACCAATTGTCCCACGCGGCTCGGTATGCCCTGGAGTCCCTGCCGGGGCCGGAAGCGGAAACGGCTTTGATCCAGGCGCTCGATCAGGCGGCCGGCCTCAACCGGCTGGGGATTATCCAGTCTCTGGGCGCCCGCGGAGAGCCGCGAGCGATTCCGGCGCTGTCCAAGACTCTCAACCATGCCGACCCCGGCGTTAGGGCCGCATCGGCCACGGCTTTGGGGCAGATTGGCGGCCTCCAGGCCGTAGCCGCCCTCGAAGCCGCCAAATTGAACCTGGCGCCGGACGCCCCCGCTCCGGTCCGCGACGCTCTAACCGGCGGCCTTCTGCGGTGCGCTCAGCGCCTGCTGCAGGACGGCAACCTTGAGCAAGCGTTGAAGGTTTTTGAATCGATCCACCGGGACCAACCCAGCGATGGGGTCCGGCTGGCCGCCTATCGCGGCATGATTCTGGCATCGAGCAAGAGCGAGGGTCTGAAGCGGATGGTTGATGCGATCACGGGAACCAATGGCCCGGACCAATCCGCCGCGCTGGGGCTGGTCCGAAGTTTTGAAGGCGAGGGCGCAACCGCAGCGTTGGCGGACCTGCTGTCCCGGGTCGCGCCGCCAGTCGAGGTAGCGCTCATTGAAAGTCTCGCCCAACGTGGCGACCCGGCAGCGGCCCCGGCGATGGTCCAGGCAACCAAAAGTCCCGACACGCTCACGCGCACCGCCGCCTTGGCGGGACTCGGCGCGCTGGATGACACCTCGAGCATCCTGCGCTTGGCCGAAGCCGCCGCTTCGGCCACCGGCCCCGAACAGGCCGCCGCCCGGCAATCGCTGACCGTGCTCAAACGCTACCACCCCGCGCTGGCGATGCTGACAGCCCTCCCGATCGCTCCCCTGCCTGTCCAAGCTGAACTGGCGCGCGCGCTCGGCGAGCGGAGCGAAACGACTGCGGCGCCGAGACTGATTGAACTCGCCCGCCAAGGTCCGGACTCGGTGCGCGCCGCCGCCTTGCAGGCGCTGGCCCGCTTGGCGGACCAAGCCCAGATCCCAACCCTGATCTCCCTCATCCTCGAAGCCAGGACTGACTCCGCCCGCGCTCCCGCGGTCGAAGCCCTCAACCGCACTTTCCAACGGCTCCAGGCTAAACAAGGCCATGTGGACCCAAGCCCGCTCGTCCAAGCGCTCGCTACGAACTCGGCCGAGGGCCGCATCGCGCTGCTGCCGGTGTGCAGCGGCTTGGCTGATCCCCAAGTTCGGGCGGCCTTGCGGACCGCGCTCGGCGACACCGACGCCCCTACGCGCCAGGCCGCCGTCCGCGCCTTGGCCGATAGCAACGACCCCGAGCTCCTGCCGGAACTACTCGAAGCCGCCCGCGCCACAGCGGAAGAGAATCTGCGAACCTTGGCCATCGGCGGCTGGGTACGCCTGGCCATCCGCGAACCCATCGCCAAAGTTCCGCCCTCCCGTCAAATCGAAGGGCTCGCCGCCCTGCTGGCCACGCCGTTGACCATCGAGCAGAAACGTCTCCTGCTCTCGGGAATGGCGGAAGTTCCCGCGACGGAAATCCTGGCTCTCGCCGAGCCTTTTCTCACGCAGGAACCGGTTCGAGTCGAGGCCTCGCGCGCCCTCATCAGCATCGCCGCCGCCCTGCCGGAGCCCGCGCTCGCCGCGGCCACGCTGAAGGGAGTCCTGGCTTCGGCCCAGGAAGCCGATGTTCGGCAAGCGGCGGATGCGGCCCTCAAAGCCATCGAAGCTCGGGCAGGATACCTGACCTCCTGGAAGGTCGCCGGGCCGTTTCGGCAGGCGGGCAAGGACTATGCCGCGCTGTTCGACATCGTTTTCCCACCGGAGACTGATGGCGCCGCGGAGTGGCGCCCCCTGCCGCCAGGAAGCGATCCCAGCCGGCCTTGGCTTATGGATCTGCTCAAACCGCTGGGCGGCGAACAGTGCGTCGCTTACGCGCGAACCTGGGTGTTTTCCGAGCGGGCAACCCAAGCGCGGTTGGAGATGGGTAGCGACGACGGCGTGAAGGCCTGGATTAACCACGAACTCGCGCTCGCCAACAACGTGGCCCGTCCCTTGACTCCCGCCTCCGACAAAGCCGCCGTGAACCTGAAAGCGGGCTGGAATCTTTGCCTGCTCAAGATCACGCAGAACAATTTGGGCTGGGAGTTTTGCGCCCGCCTCACGGCTCCGGACGGGGGCCTGATCGAAGGGCTAAAATCGGACGCAAACCGATAAGAAAAACCCTCCATCGTATTGGATTCTCAGCGGGCGATCGGCTAAGCTCGCTGCGTGTTGACCGATATACGATCCCAAACCGCGGAGGAGTTGCAGGCCCAGTTTGACGCCTGGGATCAGCCGTCGTACCGCGTTTCCCAGTTGCTGGACTGGCTCTATTCCCGGCGAGCGAGCGACTGGGAGGCCATGACCAATCTGCCCCGCTCATTGCGGGCGTTGCTGCGGGGTCGCTATGCCCTGCAATCGCCCGCGTTGGTTCGCCGGCAGGGTTCCCGGGACACTACGGAGAAATACCTTTGGCGGCTCGAAGACCGCGCCCTGGTGGAGAGCGTGCTCATCCCCGCCAACCCGGCGCTGTATGGCGAAGCGAGCGACCGCCATACCTTATGCGTCTCCACGCAGGTGGGGTGCGCCTATGGGTGCAAGTTCTGCGCCAGCGGGTTGGACGGCTGGAAACGCAACCTGGAGGCGGACGAGATCGTCAACCAAATTATCGCGGTCGAGCGCGCGGCGGCGATGGAATCGGCCGCGCCAACGGAACCCTCCGCCAAGCCCCAAGCCGATTCGCGGCTCATCGGCAACCTGGTGATCATGGGGATGGGGGAACCGCTGGCGAATTTCGAGCGCCTGATGAAAGCGCTGCGCATCCTCAACGCGCCTTGGGGTGGAAAAATCGGCGCTCGAAAAATCACGATTTCCACCAGCGGTTTGGCGCCGGAGATCCGCAAACTAGCCGACGACCCCATGCAGTTTCGTTTGGCGCTTTCCCTCCACGGAGCCACCGACGAGGTGCGGGACAGAATCATGCCGGTTAATCGAAAGTACCCTTTGGCCCAACTGACGGCGGCGGCGGCGTACTACCAGGAGAAAAAGGGCCGGATGATCACCTTCGAGTATATTCTCATCGCGGGCATCAACGACGGTCTGGACCAGGTGAAACCGCTGGCAAGCCTGGCGAGACGTCTCAATGCCAAAGTCAATTTGATCCCTTACAATACCGTCGAGGGGTTGCCTTGGCAACGACCCGCCCCGGAGGCGCAGGAGCGCTTTCTCGAAGCGTTGGAGCGGGAAGAGATCGGCGTTACGTTGCGCCGGGAAAAGGGCCACGACATTGACGCGGCTTGCGGGCAGTTACGCCTGAAGACCGAGCGGGAAGCCACTACCCCCGCTGAGGTCTAAGCACTTTGAGACCGGTTGCGAACGATTCGAGTTCATGGCGGCGGCAAGATAATCCGCGCCCCGATTTGAGACTCCGCCCCTTTAAAACAGATAGGAGAAGCCCACCACTAGGCCGTCGGCGTTGATGCCGAGGTTGTTCGCGCTCAAATTGGCGTTCGAGATGTGCTGGTAGCGGTATTCCAGGTTGACCGACCAGTGAGCGGAGAGCAGATAACGCGCGCCGGCGCAGAGGTCCAGGTTGAAATTGAAAGTCTCTCCCAGGAGGTGTCGGTCCACGTCGGCCAGCGACAAGCCCGCCCCCGCCTCCAGATAAGGAACCAGCCGGGCGGTTGCCTTGGGGACAAAGTTGTAACGCAACCACAACGTCGCTCCGCTGACATAGTTGCCAGCGCCCTCGAAGAGTCCGCCGCCAAAAAGGCCGGCGAGAACTTCAAAATTGCCCCGCATCATCCCCGCTTCGCGGACGTCCGAGAGCATCACGCCCAATTGAACTTCGGAAAGGGTGTAGTTCAAAATCGCCCGGTTCTGCCGGGCCAGGAAAGGCGAGAACATCAAGCCGTTATTCAGCGAAGCTTCGCGGCGGCCCTCCTGAAAGAGGCGGTCGGCGGAGATTTCAGGAGCGGCCGCCGGGGGCTCATCCGCCGCGGCCAGGCAGGCGCCCGCCAGAAAGAGCGCCGCCCGGAGGAGTTTTCCCCCGCGCTTAGTGTTCAGTTTGGTCATTTGATCTTTCGATCCGCATAAAGCGCCGTAATTCCCGCGCGCGAAACGCAGTGTGCGCCATCGCGCCGCCCGAGGCAACCTTCTTTAAGAAATCTTTAAGAAATCTGCGTGCATTCGGCGCCCTTTTCTGTTATACCCAGGGCGTGGAAAAAGAACGACACGCAGGAATAACTTATGAAATCCATTAGGTTTACAATCGCGCTTCTTTTGACGGCCCTATGCCACCAACTCCCGGCCGGCGCGGCGCCGGCGGGCGAATCACCCGCGCAACACGATCAGCGCATGGCGTGGTTCCGCGACGCCCGTTTCGGGCTGTTCATTCATTGGGGCGTTTATTCCGTGCCGGCGGGCGAATGGGATAACAAGACCGGCTACGGCGAGTGGTTTCTAGAGGAAACCAAAATGCCGGTGAGCCAATACGAAAAATTCGCCGCCCAGTTCAACCCGGTGAAGTTCGACGCCAAGCAGTGGGTGCGGATGGCCAAGGACGCCGGCATGAAATACATCGTCATTACTTCCAAGCATCATGACGGCTTTGGCATGTTCCGTTCCGATCAGACGGATTGGTGCATCAAGTCCACTCCGTTCCAGCGCGACCCGCTCCAGGAGCTGGCCGCGGCGTGCAAAGAGGCCGGCCTCACCCTTTGCTTTTATCATTCGATTATGGATTGGCATCATCCGGACTGGGGTACGCGCCGAGCCTGGAACGACAAGGCCGCCGGCGCTCCTGACATGGACCGTTATACCGCCTACATGAAGAGCCAACTCAAAGAATTGCTGACCCGCTACGGCCCTATCGGGATCCTGTGGTTCGACGGCGAATGGGAGAGTCCCTGGACGAACGATCGGGGGGTTGACCTTTATAACTACGTCCGCGGTCTCCAGCCGAACATCATCGTCAATAACCGGGTGGGCAAGGCCCGCGCCGGGATGGATGGCATGGACAAGGGAAAGGAACGAATCGGGGATTATGGCACGCCCGAGCAGCAAATACCGGCCACGGGTTTCGGCAAAGGCGTGGACTGGGAGTCCTGCATGACTATGAATGACCACTGGGGGTATAATTCGCACGACCAGAACTGGAAGTCCGCCACCACCCTCATCCGCAATCTCATTGACTGCGCCAGCAAGGGCGGCAACTACCTGCTGAACATTGGCCCCACCTCCGAAGGCCTCTTTCCCGAGGCCAGCGCCCAACGCCTGGCCGACATCGGGCAGTGGATGAAGGCTAATAGCGAGGCCATTTACGGCACCCAGGCCAGTCCGTTCGACAATTTAGCCTGGGGTCGCTGCACGCAGAAGTCCATTACGGGCGGCAAGACCCGCCTCTACCTCCACGTCTTCGATTGGCCGAGCAACGGAAAGTTGGTTCTGCCCGGGTTGAGCAACCAGCCGCTACGCGCCTATTTTCTTGCGGACGGTCGCGCGGTCGAGGCGACGCTGGGCGACCACCAGGTCGAGCTCTCCCTCCCCCTTTCCGATCCCGGCAAACACGCCACAGTGATCGCCCTCGAAATCAAAGGCAAACCCCAAATCTTCAAACCCGATCCTTATGCGGACGAGACCCCGGCCCAAAGGGACGCCCGCATGAAATGGTGGCGCGAGGCCCGATTCGGCATGTTCATTCACTGGGGTGTCTATTCGGTTCCCGCGGGGACTTACAAGGACAAGCAGATCCCAGGTATCGGCGAGTGGATTATGAACCGGGGCAAGATACCAGTCAGCGACTACCGGGAATACGCCAAAGAGTTCAACCCGGTTAAGTACGACGCCGAAGAATGGGTGCGGCTGGCTAAAGAGGCCGGCATGAAATACATCGTCATCACCTCCAAACATCACGACGGATTCGCCATGTTCGACTCCAAAGCCTCGGATTGGAACATCGTCAAGGCCTCTCCGTTCGGCCGGGATCCCCTCAAGGAACTGGCGGCGGCGTGCAAGAAATACGGGCTTAAACTGGGGTTTTATTATTCCCAGGCGCAGGACTGGAACAACCCCGGCGGCGCCGCGGCCGGAGGGCACTGGGACAAGGCCCAGGACGGCGACATGACCGATTACATTCGGAACGTCGCCGCGCCGCAGGTGCGCGAAATCCTGACGCACTATGGGCCGATCGCCGTCCTCTGGTGGGATACGCCTGTGAATATGAACCGCGAGCGCGCGGACCTGCTGTTGCCGCTGCTGCGGCTCCAGCCCGGCATCATCCACAACAATCGACTCGGCGGCGGGTACCGTGGCGATACCGAAACGCCGGAGCAATTCATCCCCGCTACCGGCTATCCCTCCGGACGGGATTGGGAAACCTGCATGACCATGAACGACACCTGGGGTTTCAAGAGCTATGACAACCATTGGAAGAGCAGCGAGACGATTATCCGCAACCTGGTGGACATCGCCAGCAAGGGGGGCAATTACCTGCTCAATGTCGGTCCCACTTCCGAGGGTCTCATTCCCGGGCCCTCGGTCGAGCGGCTCAAAGAAGTCGGCCAGTGGATGAAAGTGAACCACGAAGCGATCTACGACACCACCGCCAGCCCCTTCAAGCGCCTGTCGTGGGGCCGTTGCACCAAGAAAGTCAACGCCAGCGGAGCGACGCTCTACCTCCATGTTTTCCAATGGCCGAACGATGGGAAACTCCTGGTGCCGGGTCTGAAGAATTCCGCGGAAAAGGCCTGGCTGCTGGCCGATGCGAAGGAGACCGGCTTGGCGTTGGAGCCCGGCCCCGAGGGACTAACGATCACGCTTCCCCCTACGGCCTCGGACCCCATCGCCTCGACCGTGGCGCTCAAAGTGAAAGGCGCCCTGGACATTCAATCGAGCGCGTTGGGCCAGGATTATGATGGCTCGCTTCTCCTTCCCTCCGCGGAGGCGCGCCTCCATGGCGATCAGATTAAGTACGAAGACGGCGACCAGCACGATAATATCGGTTATTGGTTGAGCCCGGACGAGTGGGTGGACTGGGTATTCAATGCAACCAAGACCGGCAAGTTTGAAGTCAGCGCGGAGATCGCCGGGCTTGATTCCGCCGCGTTCGAGGCGAGCCTCGGGGAGCAAAAACTGAAAACCACCGTTGAGGCAACCGGCGACTACAGTAAATTTCGGCGGGTCAGGATCGGGACGTTAGAGATCACCTCAACCGGTCAGTTGACCTTCAGCGTCCGGCCGGTCAAAGAGGGCTGGCATCCCATCAACCTGAGGTCGGTGCGGTTCAAACCGGCGAAATAGGTGAGCGAAACCAGGCAAATACTTGGCTCCAAACTGGCTGCAACGCGTGCGGCGGGCGGCTGGTTCTTCGCGCCGGCCCTTTTGCTGTCGCTCTGCGTTGCCGCCAGCGCCCAAGTCGTCTCAAAACCTCCGGAGCACTGGAAATCCAATTCCCATGTCATGGGGGCTTCCATGTTTTCCAGAGTTGATCTGCCGCATAACTTGCCCGAAGCCGTTCGCGGGGAAATACTTGATCCCAGCCTGTTGCGAATGATCGCCACGGCTTGCGACCTTTCAGCCGAAGACATGGCCGGCCTCCAGTTGGTCAAGAGCCCAGAGAGCGAAATGGTCGAGCTTTACCAAACGGGCGACGGCCGCCGCGCTTTCAACGTCGTCGGCGACCGGCTCCGGGCTTACGTGGAGGGCCGCAAGGACGGGCACACGCGCGAATTCATGCTCGCGGCCATGACTAATCAATCGATCCTCCACTTTGCTCTCTCGGATGTGGATTTACGTTTGCTCCTAATCGCCCGACCGATGCTTCCCGAGGCCTGGGTCAAGAAGACCGGATCCGGGACTCAGACCAACCTCAATCCGCGCGGGTTCTACCGCTTCGAGGATTCCGGCGCGCGCGCCACCAATACTGTCTCCCGCTGGACCTCTTATTGCGTTGTGGATGGCGCGGTTGCCTGGGGTTACGTGCTGCATTTCAAGCCAGACGACACCCTCGACTTCCTCGAGGAGATGAAATGCGACGCCCGAGAACTCGACCCTAAGCAGGCCGCCTTGTTCAAGGAGGTGGACGCCGAGGTTGAAGCGCAAATGAAGAAAGAGGGCACCTACGGCCGGTTTGGCTCGCTCGGCGTCTTCTGGCGGCTCCGTAAGGCGCGACTCCAAGAACGCGGAATGGACTGGCGCTCTCCCGGTGAGTTGAATCCCAATGCAAGGTATGAGTGAATTTGGACCATCCAAACCGAAGCTGGAGGACTTGCGCATCGAACGGCGCGAACGGCCGGACTCGAGCTCCCGAGCGTGGTTGATCGGGGCGTTGGCGCTCTTCGTTCTGGGCGGGGCGGGAACCTGGATCTTCGCGCGGCCGCAGAATATCCAGGTAACGACCGTGCAAGTCCGGACTTCGGCCGCCGACGGCCCGGAGCGAACGGTGCTTAATGCCTCGGGCTATGTCACTGCCCGGCGCGCCGCCACAGTCTCCTCCAAAGTCACCGGCAAAGTGGTCGAGCTATTCATCGAGGAGGGCATGAAAGTCAAGGAGGGCCAAATTCTCGCCCGGCTGGACGACACTAATGTGAAGGCGAGCCTGGAATTAGCCGAGGCGCAATTGGTGTCCGCCACCAACGCCCTGGCTGAAACTCGCGTTCGCATTCGCGAAGCCGAGCAGGAACTCGAGCGCCAGGCGACCTTGGTCAAGAACAAGATCGCCACCCAGGCCGATTACGACCACGCGGAGGCCTCCGCCCTCGCTTACAAGGCCCAACTCTTCCGGCAGGAGGCGGATGTGATCGTGGCGCAGCGTACGATCGCCACGTGGCAACAGCAGATGGATGACACCATCATCCGCGCGCCGTTCAGCGGCATTGTCACCTCGAAAAACGCCCAACCCGGCGAGATGATTTCCCCGATCTCGGCGGGCGGCGGCTTCACTCGCACCGGCATCTGCACGATCGTTGATATGCAGTCGCTCGAAATCGAGATTGACGTCAACGAGAGCTACATTAATCGGGTCGAGCCCTTACAATCCGTCGAAGCCACGCTGGACGCTTATTCGGATTGGAAGATACCGTGCAAAGTAATCGCGATCATCCCGACCGCCGACCGCCAGAAGTCAACCGTGAAGGTCCGCGTGGGGTTCGACAAACTCGACCCGCGGATCCTGCCCGAGATGAGCATCAAGGTGGCCTTCCGTGAAACGGCCAGCCCGAGCCCTGCGGCCGTCAACCGCGCGGTGGTGATCCCGAAAACGGCGCTCCAACAAATCGATGGCAAGGACGTCGTGTTCGTGGTCCTTAATGACCGCGCCGAGCGCCGGGCCGTAACGGTCAGCGGCAGTTCCGGCGAACAGATGGTGCTGTCCGCGGGGGTCGCGGCCGGCGAACGAGTGATCGTGGATTCGCCCAAAACCCTCTCCGACGGCAGCATGGTGAAGGAGCGGCCAACGCAAAGGTAAGGGCCGGCAAAGCAGGCAAACAGCGTCGTTCCGGGCCCTCATTTCAAGGCCCTCATTTCAAGGTTGAAGCCGTCGCGTGTGATGGTATCCTATCGGAAAGATGAGTGATTACTCGCCACGGTTGACTCAGATCCCCGCCCTACTCTGCCTGGGCGGCGCGGTGCTGATGAGTTTGAGGTTGTCTCCAGCGGCCGCAGCCGAGGCGCCGCAGACAAAACACGTTTCCTTTCCCCCCAGCGCCCAAGCCCTGCGATTGCATCCCGATAACCCGCACTATTTCCTGTTCCGCGGGCAACCCACCCTGTTGATTACCTCGGGCGAACATTATGGCGCGGTATTGAACCGCGATTTCGACTATACTCGCTATCTCGACACCCTGCAGCAGGACGGCATGAACGGCACGCGGCTCTGGGTGGGCGCCTACTGCGAACCGTCCGACGCCTTTCAGATCGCGCGCAACACCCTGGCACCGGGGCCCGGCCGATTCCTTTCCCCCTGGGCCCGAAGCGACTCCGCCGGATACGAAAATGGCGGCGGCAAATTCGACCTCAGCCGGTGGGACAAGGCGTATTTCAAACGGCTCCGCGATTTCGTCGCCCAGGCCGGCCAACGCGGGATCATCGTCGAAGTTAATCTCTTCTGCCCCTTTTACGAGGAATCGATGTGGCGCCTCAGCCCGATGAACTCCAGGAATAACATCAATGGCCTTGGGTCTGTCGCCTCCACTAACGTCTATACGCTGGATCTAAACGACGGCCTGCTTGCCGTCCAAGACGCCCTGGCGCGAAAAGTCGCGGCGGAGCTGAACCGGTTTGATAATTTCTACTTCGAGATCTGCAACGAACCCTATTTCGGCGGCGTGACCCTGGAGTGGCAGCAACACATCGCGGCGGTGCTCGGCGAAACGGAAGCGCGGCTTAGGAATCAACACCTCATCTCGCAAAACATCGCCAACTTAAAAGCCAAAGTGGAGCGCCCCGATCCGGCGGTTTCCATCTTCAATTTCCACTACGCAAGCCCGCCGGATGCCGTCGCGATGAATTACCAACTGAACAAGGTCATCGGCGACAACGAAACCGGCTTTCGGGGCACGAATGACGCGCCGTACCGGATGGAAGCCTGGGATTTCATGATCGCGGGCGGAGGATTATTCAACCACCTGGATTACTCGTTCACCGTCGGACATGAGGACGGGAGCTTTGTTTTTCCAGCCAGTCAACCGGGCGGCGGCACACCGACCCTACGGCGCCAACTGCGTTTTCTGGGCGACGTGCTTCGTCGTTTCGATTTTGTCCGCATGAAACCAGCGACCGACGTCATCACTGAAGGCGTGCCTCCTGGAATGACGGCGCGCGCGCTGGCCCGATTGGGCTCGGATTATCTAATCTATTTACGTCCGGCCCCCCAATCGCATGGTGAACCTGCTCCCCTCGTCTTTGCCAAGGGCCAAGTCGCACTGGGCGTTGCCCTCCCGGCCGGCCAGTTCATCGAGGAATGGTATGACCCCCGCCAATGCGTGTCCATCGGCTCCGAGAGCGTTGCGCGCACGAACGGAGTCTGCACATTAGCCGCGCCCGCCTTCCAAGATGATCTCCTCCTCGTCCTCCGGCGAACCGACGGTTCTTCCCCCAGAGGATCCTCACGGCCGGGACGGTTCACCGCCATTCCACGGCCGGGCGAGGCGCCGCAGGAGGAACCCGTCTCCAGTTTGCCCGACTTGCCGACCGTCCTGGTGGTTACCAACGTGCTCCGCCATGCGCCAGACTCCAAACCAATTTCCCCCCAACCGGAACAACCGCGTAGCAGCAGGATGCCTACAGAACCCCTAGCCAGTGGGCGCGACAAGGCGCCGGCTGCGGAAGCGCCCCAAGCCGCCGTCTTTCCTCCCAACATTGTGGTCGTGACGAACACCCTGCGCTGGACCTCGGAGCCAAGGTCGGGTCCCCAAACCAACTTCGAACCGACTCGCCATGCGATGCCGGCCGACAAGCCTACCCCGACCAGAGCGACCTTGGATTTCCCGCCGTCGATTCCCGACGTCATAGTAGAAACGAACCTCCTGTGGCGCTCGCCCTCTCCGGTCGCGAGTTCGCGTTGATCGACCGCGCCTTCCCCGGGCTCCGGCGGGGCGGGCCACGCTAAAAGCCGGGAAGGAGGAGGAGAGAATGGCTGAGGGCGCTGACTGCGCGCGCGAGCGGCCCCCGGTTCAGGGCGTGACCGAATCGATGAATGCATGTCTGCTCGATTGACGGGGCGCGTGGAGGTTGGCAGAGTTCTGCTTGATGAAAGAAACACTGCTCTCGCGATTCCTCAGATATGTCCAGATCGATACTCAGAGCGACGAATCCTCCGCCACTTGTCCGAGCACGCCTGGACAGATGGACTTGCAGCGATTGCTCAGGGATGAACTCAATGGGATGGGGGCGGAAAATGTCCGACTCACCGAGCACGGGTACGTCCTGGCAACCCTGCCGGCCACCTCCAGGCGAGCTGGCGTTGCGACCGTTGCCTTTCTCGCTCACGTGGACACGGCTCCCGATTTTTCAGGCAAGGGCGTCAAGCCAATCGTGCATCGGGATTACCAGGGCGAGCCAATCCGATTCCCCGACAATCCCCGTCTCGCGCTCGACCCCGCCATCGCGCCGGAACTGCTGGAGGCCAAAGGCAAAGACATCGTGACCGCAAGCGGCAATACGCTGTTGGGGGCCGACGACAAGGCCGGGGTTGCGGTCATCATGACGCTGGCGGACCAGTTGCTCAAAGACCCTTCGCTGAAGCACGGCCCGGTCAGGCTCTGTTTCACCCCTGACGAAGAGATCGGCCGGGGGATAGACAAGTTGGACCTGAAGGAACTGAACGCGAAGGTCGCCTACACCCTCGACGGTTCTTCGCTGGGCGAAATCTGCTGGGCCACCTTCTCCGGGGACGCGGCGACGGTAGTTATCGAAGGGATCTCCACTCACCCCGGAGAAGCGAAGGCCAAGGGGATGGTCAATGCGCTGCATCTGGCCGGCAAGTTCCTGGCCGCGCTGCCCCGCGAACACTGCGCTCCCGAAACCACCAGCGGCGCCGAAGGCTTCATCCATCCGACGCATGCCGAAGGCGGGGTTGAACGCGCCACCATCAAGCTGATTCTGCGCGATTTTGACCTGGACGGATTGGCGGAAAAACGAGCCATCCTCAAAGGGCTGTGCCGCGGGTTGCAGGCCGCTGAGCCGCGCGCCCGAATTACCTGCAAGATCCGCAAACAATACCGGAACATGGCTTATTGGCTGTGCGAAGACATGCGGCCGGTGGAGCTGGCCCGCGAGGCGATCCGCGCCGCGGGTCTGCAACCGGTGGATCACCCGATTCGGGGCGGCACCGACGGCTCGCGACTTACCGAACTCGGCGTCCCCACGCCCAACCTCTTCTGCGGCGAGCATAATTTGCATGGCCCCTTGGAATGGGTGGCCGTCCAGGATATGGAGGTTGCCGTCGCTACCTGCGTTCAGTTGATCCAGCTTTGGGAGCGGGAGACGAAAAGCTAACGAGGCAGGGTCTCAAACCGTGGCGCGGGCATCTTGCCTGCGCCACAAACGCGACTGATTCGCCGCGGCTTTGAAATTCAATGATGCCCGGTGGGCGCTCGGATAATCCTACCTCCGCTCCGGATGGAACTTCGCCTCGAGGGTAACGGCCCTTGCCTTGGGCAAGGCCAGCTTGCAGCCCTGCTTGCGCACGCCCTGATCGATCACGGTCAGAGCTTTGCCATTGACGGTCAACCGCTCGACCGCCATTCCCGGCGGCAGCACCACATCCAGGGTCTGCTTAATCTCCGAGACCAGCACCGCCGTCAGCGTCCCGGCGTTCAGGTCCCAAGTGATCCGATCCACGCCGACCTGGCCGCGCGCCCGCGCGCCGCAAATGGACCCCCGAGCCAACGCGTCTGGCAGCGCCGGCAACAACATCAGCCGTCCGGGTTTGGATTGGATCGCCAGGCGGTTGACGATTTCGGGAATCGAGCCGTTTCCATCATCGCAGAGGATCTGGGGCCCATCATTATGGGCGGTGATCATGTTCGCATACATCGAGCGATCGGTGGCCATCAGTTGGAGCCGGCCAAAGGCCTCGTTCCCCATCCCTAAGGCGGCGGCGGAAAGCCCCATGTGCATGCGGCCATGCGTGGCCGTCTCCTTGGCTTCGCGCAACCGGTTTTTCAGCGCCACTCGGGCCGCTTGGAACATCCTCGGGTCGGCTTCTTCGCTGAATTCCTGGCTCTCGAAGGCGCCGTAGAGATGCATCAAATGGCGGTGGTTATTGTTCTCGGGCTTGTTCGGGATGGACCACTCTTTCAACTGTCCTTCCGCGTTGACCAGGTACGGCGGCAGCTTGTTCAAGAGCGCTGTCCAGCGCGCCACGCCCTCGGATTCGATCTTGAGCGTCTGACAGGCGGCGATCAGGTTGGTCAGCAATTCACGGGTGATGGCAATGTCCTGCGTGGAATTGTCGCCCCAACCATTTTCAGCCGAAAAAGAAGGGCTGAAGCGGACCTTGCCGTTGGCGTCCTCCGTCCCCTTGAGAAAATCCTCCCAAAACAGGGCGCATTCTTTCATGTAGGGGACCGCATGCTCGCGCAGGAATTTCCGGTCGCCGGTGTACTGGTAGTAGTCGTAGAACCAATGAGCGAGCCAGGAGGCGCCGGGGGTCCAGAACTGCCCCGGCCAGCCGCTTCCCCAATGCAAGTGCAGACCCGTGTTGGAAGCGCGGCTGCCGGAGAGGATCCCGCGACAGCCGTAGAGATTCTTCGCGTTGAGCTGAAAATCCGGGATGAATTGCTCCAGCAATTTGAAATAGCCCGCCATGCATTCCGCCATGTTCCCGCTGAACGCCGACTCGATGTCGAGTTGCAGATTCGTGTCGAGCGTGTAATCGCCCGACCAAGCCGGCGCCCAGGTCCCGGTCCAGATGCCAAACAGATTGGGAGGAGTATCCGGCCCCGCGGCGCAAATGAACTCGTAGCGGCCGGCATCGTACATTCGTTCCAGCAAGGCCGCGGGCAACCGGTTCTCCTTCTTCGCCAGATCCAGCAACGGCTCGGTGGCCAACCCGCGTTCGGAGGGCGCGCCTCCTAAGTCCACTACGACCCGGTTAAATATCTTCCCATGGGCCAGCGCATGCGGCTTCAACAGCGCCTCATAATTCATTTCCAGCCGCGCCAGAGAGCGGGTCAGCCCCTCCAAGGGTGCGGGCTCGCCCGCTGGGTATGGCGCCACCCGCATCACCAGGGTCGCGGCATCGGCATTGGCCAATCGAATCGACTGGCCATCAGACTCCACCACCCCACCCGCGACCGCCACGCGCATCGCGCAATCGTATCCGCCCTTTCCGTTGATATAGACATTGTGCAACGTGATCTGATCTTTCCTGTGGACCACAGTGGAATTGATCTTGTCGTTGCCGACCTTGGGCACGGCCAGCGAGCAAGTCAGTCTCCCCTTGGGCGCGGTGATCTTGAGGACTACGACATTATCGGTCCGGGAAACAAAGACCCGGCGCGCGAATTCCCCCTCCGCGGTCTTCCATTGCGCCCAGACCTCGCCGGTGGAGAAATCCTCGACGCGGGCATAGTCAACGACGGCCTCGTTAGACGGTTGGTCGATCTTGACAAAGAAGGCCGGATGGAATGGATCCGTCCAGATGATGTTGCCGCCCCAGCCCTGCTCTTTGGCGCGGGCCTCGAAGAAGCTCTGAGCCTCGCCGTAGCCTTGCTCGGCGATAATCCGGCGGATCTCGGGCAGATATCGCCCCACGTCCGGCACCACTTCTCGCGAGCCCAGCGGGAGCCACATCTTGCAGTGGTTCACAATCAAAGTTTCCCGCCGAGGATCGCCCGAGAGCAACGCCCCCATCCGCCCATTACCAGCGGCCAGCGAATCCTCCCACCGCTTGGCCGGATACAAACTCACCGTGCCATGCTTGGGCATCAGGGTTGCGCTGTCCGCCACCGGGGTGACCGGAGTGACACTTCCCTCCGCGGCAATTAAACGCGCCGCGGCCAGGAGGCTCAACGTGATGATGGCTATTTTGCTCATGGCGCGACTCTATCAGAAGCCGTGGCGCGGGGAATACAATCTTGACCCTTTCGATGAAAGTTTGGCGCCTGACAACCGGCCCGCGGCCTGCCATGCTTGGGGTCAACATGAAGAACCTGAAGATTCTCGGCCTGCCGTTGGCCTGGTCGCTGGGCTTGGCCTGTCTCCACTTCCTAAGCGTCCCTGCCCTGGCCGCCAGCGGCCAGCCGGCCAGCCCCCGGGCGAGGTTGCTCTTGGATTTTGGTTGGAAGTTCCACCTCGGAAACGAGTGGGGCACCGGTGAAGATCTAGCCAAGGCGGGATCGAGCACCGGCCCGGCCAAACGCGATTTCGCGGATTCAGGTTGGCGCTCGCTCAACCTGCCCCATGATTGGGCCATTGAGTTGCCCTTTGACGAGCGGTCGGACGGCTCGCACGGCTTCAAGCCAGTAGGCCCGGGTTATGGAACCAACAGCGTGGGCTGGTACCGCCGCACGTTTACCCTGGCAAAAGAGGACGCCGGCAAACGGCTCTGGCTCGAATTCGATGGCGCGTATCGGGATTGCCGCGTGTATCTCAACGGCTATGCCGTCGGCCATCATGAAAGCGGCTATAGCGGTTTTCGGTACGACATCACCGACGTCGCCGATTGCGGCGGTAAGAACACGCTCGCCGTGCGGGTCGACGCCTCGCAATTCGAAGGCTGGTTTTATGAAGGGGCCGGGATTTACCGCCACGTCTGGCTGGTCAAAACCGCGCCGGTGGCCTTGGTTCCGGACGGCGTCTTTGTGTACACCACTTTCAAGGGCGCGGCGCCCGTGATCTCTGCGGAGATCCACGCGGAGGCGAGGGTCAGAAACACTCGAGAACGCGATTTCAACGGCAATGTCACTTACCAGGTGACGGACGTCTATGGCAAGGTCGTGGCCGAGGGCGCCCAACCCCTCCGCTTGACGGCGGCCTCTATTGGACGGGCGACGGTCGTCCTGCCGATCGCCTCTCCCGCCCTCTGGACGCCCGAAACGCCCACCCTCTACCACCTGACGACGACGCTCGAGGCGACGAACGAAGTGATGGACGAGGTCAAAACCGCGTTTGGCGTTCGCACGGCCGCATTCGACCCGGACAAGGGCTTTCTGCTCAACGGCAAACCCTACGAACTCAAGGGCACCTGCAACCACCAGGACCATGCCGGCGTCGGCGCCGCGCTGCCAGACCACGTCCAGTCTTTCCGCATCGCGCGCCTCAAAGAGATGGGGGATAACGCCTATCGCACCTCGCATAATCCGCCGACCCCGGAGTTGCTGGAGGCCTGCGACCGGCTGGGCATGCTGGTGATGGACGAGAACCGCTTGCTGGGGAGCGACGCCGCCAACCTGGATCGGCTCGAACGGCTGGTTCGCCGCGATCGCAGCCACCCCAGCGTCGTGGTTTGGTCCATCGCCAATGAAGAGGACGTCCAAACCACCCCGACGGGCGGGCGTGTCGCCGAAACGATGCAACGGCTCATTCATCGCCTGGACCCGAGTCGACAGGTGACGATGGCCGCCAATACGGGCAACGACTACGGCGGACTCAACCGCATCATTGACGTGCGCGGCTGGAACTACCACATCGGCCAGGGCATGGACGATTACCACGCGGCGCACCCGAAGCAGCCGAATGTCGGCACCGAGCAGGCCAGCACCGTCTGCACCCGGGGCGTTTATGCCAATGATAAAGAGCGTGGCTACGTCAGCGCCTACGACGATAATGCCCCGCCCTGGGCTCACACTACCGAGACCTGGTGGAAGTTCTTCGCCGACCGTCCCTGGCTCTCGGGCGGCTTCGCTTGGACCGGATTCGATTATCGGGGCGAACCGACGCCCTACGGCTGGCCCTGCATCAACTCGCATTTTGGCATCGTCGACACCTGCGGTTTCCCCAAAGACAATTTCTACTACTACCAAGCCTGGTGGGGCAAGCGTCCGATGCTGCACCTGCTGCCCCACTGGGATTGGCCGGGCAAAGAGGGCCAGGAGATCGACGTGCGCTGCTTCAGCAACTGCGAGGAAGTCGAACTTTTCCTCAACGGCAATAGCCTGGGGAAGAAGCCGATGGAGCGGAATTCGCACCTGGCCTGGAAGGTCAAGTACGCGCCCGGCGCGCTCTCGGCCAAGGGGTTCAGGGCGGGCAAAGTCCTGGCGGAAGACAAGGTCGAAACCACTGGAGCGCCGGCGGCGATCAAGCTCACGCCGGACCGACCGGCCATCAACGCCAACGGGGAAGATGTCAGCATTCTCACCGTCGCGGTAACCGATGCCCGGGGCCGCGTCGTGCCGGTGGCGGGAAACCTGGTGAACTTCGAATTGACCGGCCCCGGACGGATCCTGGGCGTAGGCAATGGCGACCCCAGTTCGCACGAGGCCGACGTTTATTTCTCCAAACCGGTGGTTCGCACCGCGCCCTTGAACGAATGGCTCATGAAGGAAGTCGAAAGCGTCCAGAACTCTCCGGAGATCGCCGCGGAAGTCGACGAAGGGGCTTGGAGTCCGGCGGACGTCCGCGCCGAATCGGGTCCGCTGAAACCCGGCAAATGCGCCGTTTTCCGCGCCCACTATCGCACCACCGCCGAAGACCTGTCGACCACCAACATCCTTCTGAACATCGGGATGATCGATGACGAGGGGTGGGTGTACATTAACGGCCAACTCGCGGGCGAATCCCACGACTGGTCTTCGTCGCCTTCTTTTGCGGTCGGACGCTTCCTCATTCAGGGCGACAACACGATCGCAATCGCCGTCAAGAACAACGCGGACTCGGGCGGCCTCAATAAAGGCGTCGTCCTCGAGTTCGTGACCAAACCCTCTCCGGCAAATTGGAAGCGAAGCGTCTTCAACGGCCTCGCCCAAATCATCGTCCAGGGGACCAAAGAGGCTGGGGAACTAAAGCTGACCGCCAGCTCCAACGGCCTCAAGCCGGCGACCCTCGGCATTCAGACCAAGCCCTGCGCGCCCCGCCCGTTCGCGCCTTAGCGCCCGCGCAAAAAGAATACCGTTTTTCCTGTTGGCGGGCGCAGTCAAAGCGCCGGCATGCCGTGCGCAAACACAAACTTGCGCTTGGCGTCAGTAACGCCATCATCCTGGAACTTATGAATAAGCTCATTCATCTGTCCATGGTGGTTGCCATCGCGACCTTCACCGGTTGCTCCACACACCCCAAAGGAGCGCACATTCACGAGCGTGGATGGATCGGTGGCCGGTACAAGTGCGCCAAGGCTCACGCGAACGTCGCCAACTGGATCTCCGGCGGGGATCACATTATCTACAGCTTTCCACCGGATCTGGACCGAACGCAAGCCTCGGGCATACTCGTCACCGAGTTAGGGACCAATAGTCCCCTCTACCGAGCCGGACTTTGCGCGGGCGATTTGATCCTTGAAGTGAGTCATCGACCCGTCCCGAGCCTGCCCGCCTTTTGGACCCGGATACACGCAGCCCGCTCCGGGGCAACACTGCCGGTCAAGGCCTACCGAAACGGGCGAACGATAGAATGTGAAGTTGCGGTCGGACGGGAGAAATATCAGCAATGGGCCACGCTGGCTATTGGCCTGCCGGGTTTCTGGGAATGTCTGCATCCAGTTCCAACCGGCGAACGGCCGCTCTTTTCCCTGATCGCGCTGGGCTGGCAAGGCGAGGAGACCTCGCCCGTGGAGTTTGATTCGGTCAAAGAACGATACCGGCGTGAATGCCACCCGAAGGATGGGCAAAAGGGCGAGGACCGAGACTGGCGAGGTTGGCTCGCGATTGTTCAATTATCAAAAGCAAAAACCATCCTCAGTCAGGAGTCAGTGGTGACAACCAACTCAGTTTCTGTTTACTGACGCAGGGCACCTCGTTGGGCGCGGCTAAACGCCCGCGGCATCCGCTTGCGGGATGAAAGCGGTTTCTCGGTTCTTCCGCGCCGCTGCTAAATGTTCAAATCTCTTGATGCAGAGAAGGATAGGGTTCATCCCTACCAGTCTCGATGGCCGGCTCTACCCGCGAACACTGTTCGCCAAGCTCCGTCGGTGGGCAACTGCCAACAAGCCTGCGCCCATCGCGAGGAGCACCATGGTGCCAGTGGCTTCCGGAACGTTGGTTGCGGTCCCGTCCACGGTGAGGCTCCAGCTTGTCAAAATCCCAATCCCGCCCTGGGATTCATCAGCAATGAACAAGGTCCAAGCGCCGTCAGCGCTTCCCCCGTTCAGCCCGCTGAGAGGCTGGTCCGGCTGCCAGGTTCCGGTCAAAGGGCCGGTTCCCGGATTCACCTCGTTTTGATAGGTTTGTATGCCGTTGGCGGCGGTATCTGAGAGCGTAACTTGGGAAAAGCCCCCGTTATCGTAACCATAGGGGCGCTGACCGTTCAGTCCCACTCGGTTTAGCAGCACGACCATCGAGTTGTTGTGTTCGAGGTAGGCGAAATAATCGCCATTGAAACCGCCTGTGATGTCCAAAGTCAACTGCACATCAGTTACACTCTGAATGCCCGTGTGGTTGAACGTGATATTCTCCGCCAACCCACTAAGCCCGTTGTTCGCATAGTCAGGAATCGGCTGCGAAAGGGTCGGTGAAGTTAGAGAGGCGGCGGACGCCAACCGCAAACTTCCGGCTGCAACCAGTGAAATCGCGAGTATTTTATTCATGTTATAATTGACGTTTCTTAAAGTCTAGTGTCCGACAACCCGTGTCCGGTAGAACCCAGTCGGTGAGGATGATGAATCGGTGTATTGCACCAAGCCGATGCCGTTCGCTTGAATTTGTCCACTCAAGTCGGACCACGGACCGGAGGCAGAGGGTGAAGATTGCACGATATAGGTTACGCCAGGCACCCCATTGAAAACGACGGTCATTCCCGTCGAGCCGGGCGTCAACGAGACCTGGTTGAGCGACGGCAAGTTGGTGGAGAGCACCTGCACCATGATGGTCCCGGTCGCGGTGCCGCAACCGTCGCTCAGGGTGTAATTGAGGACATCCGTGCCGATGAAGATGTTTGAATAAACGATCTGCCCACCTTGAATCGCCACTGAAGCATGACCAACCGTCGGCGAAGTGACGGACGTGATATGCAGCGGCTGCCCGCTGGGGCTCGAACAACTCAAGAGCATCTTGGCCACATCCACGGCTGCCGGCGCGCCCTGGGAGACGCCCATCTGATTGGGACCAGGAATCGGAAGCTGGTCGTCCACCACGGTCACCATGAAACTGCAGGAGTTGGTGCCGGCCACGTTCGTGGCTGTTACGCTCACGACGCTCTGCCCCACCGGGAATGAGTAAGGCGAGGTGATCTCGCTCCCATTAAGCTGGTAGGTCACCACCGGGGCCGGGCTGCCCGCGGTCACCGTCGCGGCGAAGGCCAGGGTTTGCTGACACTGCCCGGGGGCGGAGTTTGCGGTGATGTCGAGCGGACATTGGATTTCCGGCGCGATTGTGCCGGTGGCAAACGTCATGTCCGCGCCTTGGTTGGTTCCCAGACTATTCCAGCCCACCGCCCGGAAGTGGTAGGTCTGATTCGCGGCGAGTCCTCCCGCCAATGGTTGGGGCATGGCTTGCGCCACGCTGCCGGCGGCAAACGTATTGGTTGGCGTGAAGCTTCCGTAAGTCGCGTCCAGACCATACTCAATATAAGCCATGGTCTGTTTGCCATTGGGGTTCACGGAAGCGTTGAGCGTGGCGGAAGAAGCGGTTACGCTGGATGCCGCCACGGTGGTTACGTAAGGCGCCGTAGGATCCGTGGTGAGCATGAAATCTCCACCGAAGTTGGTTCCGCTGGAGTTGGCGCCCACCAGTTGAAAATGATAGACGGTGGCGGGGGCCAAATTTGTGCATTCGTTGGTTGCCACCAGGAAGGCCAACCCTGCGGGTATCGAACTGGTCGCTGAATAGCTGCCGTAGTTCAAATCCGTGCCGTATTCGAAGTACCAGGCGCTCGCCAACCCTTTGGGGTTGATACTTCCGTTGAAGGTCGCGTTCGTCGCTCCAATATCGGTGGCCGCCGCGGTAATCACGACCGGGGCGCTCGCGGTCGTGAAGGTCAGGTCGCCCCCGCCTGCGTTCCCCATACTGTTCACGACCACCAGTTGGAAGTGGTAGAGAGTGCCGGCAGCCAGCCCGGTCACTATCATCGGTTGCGCTTGGGACGTGTTCAGATTCGCAGTGATCGTATTGGTGGAGGTGGACTGCCCGTACGCGCTGCTCAATCCGTAATTGTAATAAACACTGACCGTTTCACCGTTCGGGGTTGCGGTTCCGTTCAGGGTCGCTCCTCCCGCCGTAATGCTCGTCGCCGCCGCCGTTACGGCTCCGGGCGTTGTTGCTCCGGTGACTTGAACAAGGAAGTCCACTTCTGTCTTTGGGGCGCTCACGACGGCGGCTTGGTCCGGCACAGGGTTGAACCCTGCCGCAGCCAGGTTTTCCAGCCCCACGACCCAATCGCCGTTGGTGACTCCCACGGTATAGTTGCCCGCGCCATCGGTCGTCGTGCTCGTATAGATGCTAGGATTGCCCGTTGTGAATGCGGCTACGGTTATGCCTGCCACGCCGTGAGTGGGGGCGTCTTTTACCGTGCCGACGATTTGCGGACCCGTTGCGCCTGGGCTCACGACCTTCAGAACTACGTTGGCGGCATTGTAGTTCACCTGCCACATGTCCCCCGCTGGAACAGGCGAGAGGTTCAGGTTGGCGAAGTTGCCGCTGTAGCTCGGGTAGCTAATTACGGTAAACGTGTCGCCAAGCAACGGCGTATAGCCGCCCAACAAGTGGATGGCGAGAGTCCCGTTGAAAGTCACCGGACCCGATAACCCAAGACTGCCATAAACCGCGGGACTCGAGCTGCTCAGCCCAAAGTTCAGCGCGCCGTTGTTGTGCGTGTAGGAACCGTTGCATATTACACTCCCGTTCTCAACCGTCAGCGTCCCATTGTTCGCCAACGCGGTTCCGGCTGTAAAGGTCGTGCTGCCGTTGTCTCCCACTCGATGGAACAGCCCGTTGTTGATGAATGAGAAACTACCATAGCCGCTGTAGTCGTCGTTGATCTGCTTGTCGGACTCCTCCTGCCAGGTTCCGCTATTCACAATCGTGCTGCCGCCGCCGCGGATGTTGCCATCTTTGTGAATGATGGTTCCAAGGTTGCACAAAGTCTGGTCTGGCATGTTGTGGTCGTTCCCGGTCTTGATCACAAAGGTGCTTCCCGCCAGGTTTGTTCCCGGTCCAATGTATGAGCCGCTATCCCATTCCAGGTTCGCCGAAAAGAAATTTCCCGTAAAGATCGCTGTTCCCTGTAGGCTATTCAGCCCGGCTCCCAGGAATTGACTCCCCGTGTTAAAGGTGTACGTGCTCGTCCAAGTGCAAACGGCTCCTGGACCAGTTTGGAATGTCCCCGTGTTTGACCCACCGCCGTCGGCGACAACCAAACTGCCCGATTGAATGTCCACCAACCCGCTGTTGATCAATCGAGCTCCATTAGGGAATGAAGATTGCCCAGACGTGGTGTTCTTGACGAAGGTCCCCATATTCGCGAACGTCGCGTAGCCGTAACCGGCGTAGTCGTCGTTGAGAGCTGCGTCCGTTTGCTCGAACCATGTGCCGCTGTTGCTGATGAGCGAACCGCCTCCTCTCACATTGCCTGCCCCGGTATGCACAATATGCCCCAGGTTGTACAAACTGGCGGTGGGCATGTTGTGGTCATTCCCGCTGGTTACGAATATTGTGCTTCCAACGGGGTTGGTGCCATTTCCGGTGATGTATCCCGACTGCCATTGAACGTTGGCGGAGTTAATCGTTCCGTTCAGATTCATCGTTCCGTTCCAGGACACGACTCCATCGCCCATGAAGTTGTTTTCTGCATTGAAAGTGTAGACCGAGCCGAAATCAATTTGCGCGCCCGCTGCGACATTAAACGTCCCACTTGCGCTGGATCCGCCACCGTCAACGATCTCTATAAGCCCGCTCTCATCATCGATTATTCCGCTGTTAACCAAGTGGGCCCCTGGCGCGAAGGTCGTGTTGCCGCCGCTAGTCGCCGTCTTTCTGAAGATCCCAGTGTTATAGAATTCCAAAGAGCCATACCCCGCGTAGGCGTTGTTAATTTGGCCGTCCGTTTGCTCTAGCCACAGCCCGTTGTTCTTGAGAATCGTGCCGCCTCCCCTCACATTACCGCCGCCAGTATGCGCAATGAGTCCGAGGTTGGTGAACGTTACGCTGGGCATGTTGTGATCGTTGCCGCTTACGA
>Ga0316217_10001540_pt1 | contig 29636 bp, 28 predicted proteins | sample 1anoAmetaG_FD_203633 | JGI IMG/M metagenome (GOLD analysis project Ga0316217, IMG submission 203633) | Freshwater microbial communities from Trout Bog Lake, Wisconsin, USA - 1anoA | ecosystem: Environmental > Aquatic > Freshwater > Lake > Hypolimnion/Profundal zone | place: USA: Wisconsin... | reverse complement strand
TGAAACTGAATTCGATTCATCTTCACGGCCTGCCTCCTTGGTAGGAAAGTACCGTGAGTTTAACCCCCAAGGGTGACAGAATATGTCGCACCGCTATTGCAGCGGAAGATCATCGCTAATCAGGAAATGAATTGCCTCGGGTGGTCCTTGAGCAGTGGAGCGCTTCGACTCCGCTCAGCGAACGGACGGTCCCTGGGCATTGCCGCCCTTCGTCTGCGGCTCAGAACGGTCTGGTCCCTGAGCGGAGCCGAAGGGCCTGCTCACCTCAGCTAACCCGCCTCTGTTTTGCCTTCCCTGCTCAATACCTGGCTTGGTGATGTGCAAACTCTGAACATCTGCGGAACCCGCGTTACGTGCTCATTGCCGTCATGTCTTGATTTTACGGTTACTTAGCGTGGGTGTAGTCCTGGCATGCCGCGTGAAAGAAAGGAGGCGACGCCGATAATCCTAGCCCAACTTGTTCAATCTGAAGCTATTTACCGTGAAAGGAGACCTCCCATGTTTTCATTAGTCCATTTCAGCCGGGTCTTCCCCTATATCCACCCTTATCTCTTTCCCATCGAAACGCATAAAGCGGACGCGCCCCCGGCGACCACGAGTGCACCTCATGTCAGCCCCGAACCGCCTGCAGTGAACCATGCTGCGCTGAGCGTCGTTGAGAACGCGGCTTCAGTCCGGCCCGGGCAGGGGAGGCAGCTGAAAAGTCTGCACCGGCGCCATCTGCGCAGCCAGCGCAACGAAACCCTAACCTACAGCGGAACCTTCCGGCACGCCGCGTGGTAATCACACTTCCAGGGTAGCGTCCCTTTGGCTTTTCTATTCTCACTAGGCTTGTTCGTCCCCCTCAGGAAACTGTTCCCGAGGGGGACGGCTGCACCCTTCCAGCACGAGCCCCGGTAACCTTACAATCATAAAATCACCAAAGTGCTCACCACAAGATGGGTGCGAGCCTTCTGGGCATGATCCCCTCCCGCTGACCAAATACCGCCAATCCCAATCATTCTTCTCGCCCTACTAGACAATAATGAAGAAAAATCATCATCATTAGGATGAGCCTTGGAAAATGTAATCTGAAATATTTTTTATTTAATTGTAATATCCTGAAACTGTATTAACCTGTTCACTGTTTGATTTTAGCTACGTGGAAGCCGATATTTATAAAAATTTGTGTATATTTGCGCCTAATGTACAAATATGCAATGTGTTTTTGAATAGTTAGATTTTATTAGACCCTCAGACTTTTGGTTTAATGTGTAAATCGATGTCGAGTGGCTGATATGTACTGCATTGATAATTAGATACTGCTCTTAGAATCGACATTCTACGTTTGTTCCGCGAATACATTCATTCCCTAAAGTATGCTCAAGTTCATTGCGACGGGAGGAGAACGCGATGATGCCTGTCGTAAGGACACTGATTGGTGTAAGTACGGCCTCCCTTCTCTTCGCGTGCTCTTCCAAGCCGCTGGTAAAACAGCCGCCTGAATGGAGCTATGAGAAAGACGCCATTTCCCTTCATTTTGCCAGTGATCCTAAGCTGAATCTCTTCCAGGCGCAGGCTCACTCTCTGATTATTTGTCTCTATCAGCTTCGGGACCCTAATGGTTTCAGCCAGCTGATCGACGAGAAAGACGGCCTGCCCAAGCTTTTGGATTGCAGCCGCTTCGACCCGAGCGTCACCTATGCCAAAAGGCTGGTGGTTCAGCCCAATCGAAACGTCTCCGAGTTGCTGGACCGAACTGAGGGTGCCAAATTCGTCGGTATCGTGGCTGGCTATTACACGCTTCAAAAGGAGAGCTCAACCCGGTCCTATGCTATCCCCGTTGCGGAGCTCGGCAAAGACTCCGCGGTGCAAAAGCCGGCGAAGCTCGGTATCGATCTGCATCTTGGTCCGCAGGGGATCAGACAGTCCACGGAAGTTCCCAAAACGGGGATGCCCTAAAACGGCGGAGGCCGCGTCATGCAGACAGAAAGGCCACTATTCTGGAGCCAGGGCGCCCTGTTGCAGCCCCAGCATTTTCAGCTCTTGGAGCGAAACTGCCAGGGACTTCTTGCTCCCTATCAGAAATACCTGACGCCCCACTTCTGGGGGGTGGCAGCCATGGCACTGCAGAAAAGTGCGCTTGGGACGCGCAGCTTCAAGCTGCAGGAGGGGGAATTCTTCTTTCCCGACGGGACGTTCGTGTCCCTGTCCGATAACGGTTGTCTCGACGCCCGAACCTTCGATGAATCCCTGGTGGCAGGTGGCAAACCTTGCACCGTCTACCTGGGTCTTAAGAAATGGCGCGATACCGGGGAAAACGTCACGACACTGGCGACACTGGATACCGTGGCGGAGGCTTCCACCAGATTTGTCACGACCAGCACTCCCGAAGAGGTCAAGGATCTGCACGCCGGAGGTCCGGAGAGCCAAGTGAAGAGACTCCGCTTCGCCCTGAAACTTTTTTGGGAAGCCGAACTGGACCGACTGGGTGAGTACGAACTAATTCCCCTGGCCCAGTTGGAGCGGTTCGGCGCCGAAATCCGGCTTTCGGACCAGTTCATCCCGCCCAGCCTTTGCTGCTCGGCCGCGCCGGCGCTCCAGAAGCTGATCAGCGAAATCCGCGACCAAGTCTCCGCACGGAGCCGCCAACTGGAAGAATTAAAGTCCAAGCGGGGCATTCAGAGTGCCGAATTCGGCTCCCGGGACATGGTCTACTTGCTGGCCTTGCGCTCGGTTTCCCGCTACTTGCCGCTGCTGTTCCATTTTACCGAGGCCGGGCAAATCCACCCCTGGCAGGTTTACGGCCTGCTGCGCCAGATGGTTGGCGAACTGAGCACATTTTCGGAGCAGGCGAACGTGCTGGGTGAGCGATCCGAACGGAAAAAAGCACTGCCCGACTACAACCATGAAAACCTCTGGAGTTGTTTCTCCGCGGTCCAGAGCCTGATTTCCCGGCTGCTCGACGAGATCACCGCCGGCCCCGAATACGTCATCGCTCTCTCCTTCGACGGTACCTCGTACGTCGCCGATCTGAAACCCGCCCTCTTTGAGGGACGTAACCGTTTCTACCTGGCCGTGACTACGGAAGAAGAGGACAAAAACGTGGTGCGCGCGCTGGGGGAGATCGCCAAACTCAGCTCCCGCGAGCATCTGGAGCTGCTGATCACCCGCTCGCTGCCTGGCATCGGCCTGCAACATCTGCAGCTTCCGCCCCAGGAACTACCCCGCCGGGCAGGCACTTCTTATTTCGCGGTCGACCAGCGCGACGACCAGTGGGCGCGGGTCGCCAAAGAGAACTGCCTCGCCCTCTACTGGAATGGCGCCCCGGCTGACCTGGCAATCGAGCTGATGGTGGTCGGGAGATGACAGCCAAGCACCTGAGCGACTGCTTTGTCGGTGTCATGGCTTACGTCAGCCATCTGCTGCAGTCGGTGCAGGGCGGACAGCCACCTTACGATGAGGTGAAGAGTGACATCCACCGGTTACTTGCCGAGAGCGAGGCGCAGCTGGACCGGGGAATGATCTCCCGTGACGATTTTGATCAGGCGCGCTTTGCGGTCTGTGCCTGGGTTGACGAGGCGATCCTAAACTCCCGCTGGCTGCAGAAAAACCGCTGGCTCAATGACCAGTTGCAGCGCTCCCACTACCATACTGCCGAGGCGGGGGAGCAGTTTTTTGAACGTCTTAACGGACTCGGTCCGCGGCAGCGGGAGGTACGCGAAGTTTACTACCTCTGTCTGGCACTTGGCTTTGCCGGGCGTTATTGCCATCCTGAGGACGCCTTTCCTTTGGAACAGATCAGGGTCGCCAGTTTAAAGCTCCTGGTGGGGGACGCGGCCGCTCTCGCCTCACTGGATCGGGGTGAGCTTTTCCCCGAAGCTTATCCTAAGAGCGACCTGGAACCGGGGCAGCCGCAGGGCAGGCCAGGCTCCCGATTTGGCAAGGCAATCTGGCTGGCAGCACCGGTGCTGCTATTTTGCCTCCTGTATCTGGTGTACCACTTTGCCCTGAGCGGGATCAGCGAAAACTTTCTAAGGACGGTGGCCAACTGAAATGAAAGAAGCACTCGCTGGCAAGCTCGGGTATTTTCTCATCCTGGTTGCCGTGGCCATCTTGCTGGCGGCAGGTGGCGTGCTGGTCTTCGACTTGCGCTGGTGGGCCGGTCTGTTCCTTGTGCCACTTTTGACCGGCCTGACGCTGGGCGGCTTTTCCCTGGGTAAGGTCTGGCTCGAACGACGGAAGCAGCGCTTCGTCGACGCCGGCGGCGAGCGGGGCCAGGCCCGAAACAAGGGACTCACGCAGCAGGGCAAAAGCGAGTTGCTGAGCTTGCAGCAGCTTTGGGCTGCCGCCGTCGAGACGCTGCGTCACTCGCGCCTTCGCAGGCACGGTAACCCGCTGTACGCCCTTCCCTGGTTTCTGATGCTCGGAGCAAGCGGTTCCGGCAAGAGCAGCGCGCTCAGGAGCGCCCGGCTTGCCTCACCCATAGCAAGCTCCGGCCGGGACCAAAACATCGTCGCAACCAGGCAGTGCGAGTGGCACTTTTTCGAGCAGGCAGTCGTTATCGACACCGCCGGGCGGTATGCCGTGTCGCTCAGCGAGGAGCAGGACAGGGAAGAATGGCGGAAATTCCTGTCCTTATTGATCCAGTACCGACGCCGGGAGCCTTTGAACGGGCTGGTGGTAACCGTGGCCGCCGACCGTCTGCTGGAGGCCGAATCGGCTCAGCTGGAAAACGACGGCTCCTCGATTCGCCAGCGCATCGACGAGCTGATGCGGGCAGGCGGCGTCAGGGTTCCCGTGTACCTCCTGGTAACGAAATGCGACCTGGTCCCGGGCTTGGCCGGCCTCTGCGAGCAGCTGCCGGCCGATTGCCTGCACCAGCCCATGGGGGCCCTTAACCACGAGTTGTCACAGGAGGCGGGCAGCTTTGTGGAGCGCGCCCTGCAGGCCACTGAGGAGCGTCTGCGGACCCTGCGCCTGCGGCTGCTGCAGCTGCCCCAGGAAAGGTGTGTCGTGCCGGAACTGTTGCTCTTCCCTGAAGAGTTTATGCGCCTCAAGCAGGGACTGGTCAGCTTTACGGCCCACGCCTTCGGTGCCAACCCCTACCAGGAAACCCCTCCGCTGCGCGGCCTTTTTTTCAGCAGCGGCCGGCAGGAGGGGACGCCCCCTGGCCGCTTTTCCCGCACTACAGGTTTAGCCGGGACCGGGGAGCCGCTGCCTGGCACCGATCAGGGCCTATTTCTGCACGACTTCTTCGCAAAAGTTCTCCCCAAGGACCGCCCCGGGCTGGTGCCGACCCGCAGGTCCCTGGAATGGCGAGCCCTGACCGGCAACCTCGGGCTCACGGCCTGGGCCCTCGTGGGCCTGGCATTTTGCGGCCTGCTGAGCCTCTCGTTTGTCAAAAACCTGCATACCATGCGGGAGTTTTCCCACGGCAGCGCCAAAGCGGCCCCGCTTCGCGGCGACCTGCCGGCAGACCTGGCCACTATGGAGCGCTTCCGCCAGGACATACAAAAGGTTGAGGAGCAAAACCGCCACTGGTGGATTCCGCGTTTCGGTCTCACCGAAAGCCTGAAGGTGGAGCAGGGGCTCAAGGGGAGGTTTTGCCGGCAGTTCCAGGACCAGATACTGACGCCGGCCGAGCGGCAACTGGAGGCGGGCCTGGCGACCGTTGCCCCGGCTACCCCGGACGGTCTCTACGGCCAGTACCTGATGCACCTGGTGCGGCGCATCAACCTCCTCAAGGCCCGCCTCCATGACAACGGACTCGATGCGCTGCAGGCTAAGCCCCAGCCGGCCCAGCTTCGGTCTCTGGATACTCCGGCCGCGGCCGGCACGCCGGAAGCGCGGAGGGTATTGGCATCCCTGTATCTTTCCTTTCTGATCTGGCGCGAGGACTCCGGGTCGACCAGCAGGGAACTGGCTAAGCTGCAATCCTGCCTGAAACAGCTGATGGTGCCTACCGGGAGCCACCTGCAGTGGCCGGCGGTCTGGGTGGACCGGGAGAGCGGACTTGCCGCGCTGACCCTCAGGGACTTCTGGGGTGGAACTCTGAGTGTCGCAGGGGAGAAAACGCTGGCCCCCTCCTTTACCCGCAAGGGGAAGGAAGCCTTGGACGGCTTGCTGGGAGAAATGGAAGCGGCCCTTGGGGACCCCACTCCGCTAGCCGCCCAAAAGGGCGCCTTTGCAGCCTGGTACCGCGGCGCCGCTTTGGAAGCCTGGCACGGATTTGCCGCGGACTTCCACCGGGGCGAGAATAGCCTGCACGGCCCGACCGAGTGGCAGCAGGCGGCGTCCAAGATGGCCTCCGAGCAAGGGCCCTACTTTGCCCTGGTCGATAGGATGGTGCTGGAACTGGAGCCTTTGACGAGGGAAACGCCCATGCCGCCCTGGCTGCAGCAGGTGGGGCGGTTCCAAGCAGCACGGGCACAAGCGCTCGCCCAGGACAATGCCGCCATCAACAACGCTGCCGAGGGAGGCAAGAAACTGCTCACCAGCATCCGAAAAAACGTGGGCCAGCAAACCGGGGCGCGCCAGCTGGAGGACCAGATGGCGACAGCCAAGGCCAGCCGGGAGTACTGCGGCGCCCTTAGGGCCATCATTCCTGCGCTCGCCTCGCGCAGCCAGGCCTTCCAACTGGCCTCCCAGACCTTCGGCGAGGAGCCGGCTACCGGTAAGTCGCCCTGCTACGCGGCAAACTTCGCTGCGGCCCGACTGCAGGCCGGGTTGTCCGGACCGGTTGCGGATCCCGTGGTCGGGCGACTGGTAAACGGGCCGCTGGATTTTCTCTGGACCTACCTGCGCAGGGAAGGCGCCGCCCGACTTCAGGGGCTCTGGGAAGAGCAGGTCTTGGCCCCTACGGTGGGCATGACCGAGCAACAGGCTATCCCCGCCCTGCTCGGCCCGGACGGTCTGGCCTGGCGCTTCGTCAAGGGGCCGGCGGCACCCTTCCTGATCCGGAGCCTTTCCGGCTACGGGGCCAAGGATACACTGGGAGGCAAGATTGCCTTCGAAAACGCCCTGTTCAGCTTCATGGGAAAGGGCGCCCGGGCCCAGGCGACCGTCCTGGCAATGGGGCGGCCGCAGCACTACTCGGTGGGAATCAGGGGGCTTCCTACTGACGCCAATGCCGAGGCCAGGGTCAAGCCTCATGCCACCCGGATGGAGATCCAGTGCGGCGGCACCAGCCAGGTCCTGGTGAACAGCAACTATCCGGTAGGAAGGACGATTTCCTGGTCTCCCGAGGCTTGCGGCGACGTGAGCTTCCAGATCGAAATAGGGGATGTCGTGCTGACCAGGCACTACCTGGGCCCACAGGGTTTCCCGGATTTTCTTAAGGACTTGCATGGTGGACGGCGCAGCTTCGGGGTACGGGAATTCCCGGGTGAGAGGAGCGCGCTGGAGCGCATGGGGGTTAAAACCATCACGGTGCATTACCAGCTCATCGGAAGCGCTGCGGTTTTGCAGCAGAGCGCCGCACTGTCGGGCCAGGCGCCGCGCAGCATAGCGCGGAGCTGGACACCTTAGTGGCTGAGCCGGAGGAAGAGAACATCATGTCCCATCCCGCCGCCGAGCCAGGCGAAAGAGAGCTGATGGAGTGCCCGGGGGATCTGTCAGTACTGGGAAGGGAGCCTGTCGGTGGGGATAGGCCGGAAGGCGGGGACGTGCGCGACGACCCCGTTTTCGAGGAGTTGCAGGCCGAGGTGGACAAGCTTTCTGCGCCCGCGGCTGCCGGACCGGTGGACTGGGATAAGGTTAGTCGCCTGGCGAGCGGCATCCTGCTGAACAAGTCCAAGGACCTGCTGGTGGCGAGCTACCTCGCGGTCGCCCTGATCCACACCAGGCGCCCGGACGGTTTTGGCGCCGGCCTCAAGCTCTACCTGGAACTGATCGAGTGCTTCTGGGAAGGGCTGTATCCACCAAAGACACGGCTGCAGGGGCGGGTCCGCTCCCTGGAGTGGTGGCTGGAGAAGACCGAGTCCGCCTTGAGACAGGAAAAAGACCTCACGTTGGCGGCCGCTCAGCTTGCTCAGATCGCGGTGCTACTGAACCGGCTAGACGACTTCCTGCGGGAGCACCTGGAAAATGCCCCTTCCCTGGCTCCGCTCAAGGAGTATGTCCGTTCTCTCACAACCAAGGCTGCACAAACCGCCGCAACCGAAGCGCCAGTCCGGGTTTTGCCGGAGCGAGCCGGAGCCGCCCTGGTCGCGGGTCGCCAGCAGACGGAACCACAGAACGGGGCCGTCACCCAACAGATGACTGTTGCCCAGGAGGCGGACCAGGCACTGGGCGACGGGCTAATGAAAGTCAGCGCGGCATCGTTTTCCCTCTGGCAGCTGGACCGCAGCAGTCCAAAGGCCTACCGGCTCAAGCGCCAAACCGCCTGGTATGCCGTCGATGAACTGCCGGAGTCCGCCGTCGGTCGCACCAGGATTGCGCCACCGCCCACCCAGGTCAGGAACCTGCTCTTCGACCTGCTCAATAACGGCGCCGCCGAGGAACTGCTGAAAGCCGCCGAAACCCGGCTGCCAGAGTACATCTTCTGGCTCGACCTCAGCTGCCTGGTGGCCGTCGCACTGACTCGGCTGGGCAGCCGCTTCGAAAAGGCCCGCGCAGCAGTCTGCCAGGAAACCGCTTTCCTCCAGTACCGCCTGCCAGGCCTGGAGCAATTATCTTTTTCTGACGGAACGCCCTTTGCCTCGCCCGATACCCGGCAGTGGCTGAAAACGATCGCCTTCCGGAAGGACCGTGCCAGCCCCCTGCCGCTGGTCGCGGCGCCGTCGGCGCCGGAAGCAGAAACCGAAGCCCTCATTGAAAGCCAACGCGCCGGATTGCAACAGCTGCTCTGCGCAGGGCAACTGGTGCAGGCGCTGGAGGTCATTCAGCAGAAGCTGCGCAGCAGCACCTCCCGGCGTGAGCAGCTGCTCTGGCGGCTGTCGCTGGCCGGAATGCTCGCCGAGGTCGGCAAATCCAGCTACGCCCTGCCGTACCTGGAGCAGGTGCTGGAGGATATCGACAGGTACGGGCTGGAACAGTACGACCCGAGCCTTGCCCTGCGCGCGCTCAAGCTGGCCTGGCTCGCCTTTGAAAACCAGGCGGAGCAGAAATTCAAGGACCAGGCCCAGCAGGTGCTACACCGGATCGGACGTGTCAACCTGCCGGAGATGGTGCGTCTGATAGAGGACTAGGTCCCCGGCACCAGGAGTTCGTGACTGTCGCGCGAGTAATCGGAGGGCCCCCGGGCCATTTCCACAACAATTCAAAGGAGCCCAAACATGGCAAATCAGGGAACGGTTGCACCGAAGGAACGCGTGAACATCGTCTATCGTCCGTCCCTGGGCGACACCCAGGAAGAGGTCGAGCTGCCGCTTAAGTTGCTGGTGCTGGGAGACTTTACGGGGAGCCCGGATGAGCGCCCCCTGGAGCTTCGAGAACCGGTTAGCGTGGACAAGGATAACTTCAACGAGATACTCAAGGCCCAAAACGTCCGCCTAGCTATCGCTGTGCCGAACCGGCTCGCCCCGGAGGGCGGCAGGGACCTGCAGCTTCAGCTCAGAATGGAGTCCCTGAAGGACTTCGGACCTGAGGCTATCCTGGAGCAGGTCCCCGAATTAAGGGGTCTTTTGGAGCTGCGCCAGGCGCTGCGCGCGCTCAAGGGGCCGCTCGCCAACATCCCAGAGTTCCGCAAAAAAATCCAGGATTTGATCAAGGACGACACCACCCGGCAGCGGCTACTGGCCGAGACCGGGATCAAGGGGTAAGGAGGAATTATGAGCACGGAACGAACAGCCATGCCCGGCACTTTGGTCTCGCCATTGGTGCAGGCGACCCTGCTTGAAGAGATCGTGCGGGCCACCCGGGTCAAGCCCGCCGACGAGGCTTACTCCATCACCTGCCGCGGGGTAGAGGCGCTGGTCAGCCGGGTCCTGGATTCGGGACAAGAGGCGGCGATGGTCTCCAGGGCAGGCCTCGACGACATGATCGCGGAAATAGATCGCAAGCTGAGCCGGCAGGTTGATGAGATCCTCCACAACAAGGAGTTCCAGAAGCTCGAATCGGCCTGGCGCTCGCTGCGGTTCCTGGTGGACCGCGTCGATTACCGCGAGAACGTCAAGGTCGAGGTCCTGCATGTCACCAAGGAAGAACTGATGGAAGACTTCGAGGATGCACCGGAAGTCGTCAAGTCCGGGCTCTACAAGACGGTCTACAGCGCCGAGTACGGCCAGTTCGGTGGCAAGCCTTACGCCTGCCTGATCGGCAACTACGAGTTCGACGCCGGTCCCCGGGACATCAGGCTGCTCCAGCAGAGCGCCGCGGTCGCCGCCATGTCGCATACCCCGTTCATCGCGGCCGTGGTTCCTGAATTTTTCGGCGTCGATGATTTCAACGCCCTGCCCAACTTGAAGGACATCAAATCGATCCTGGAAGGGCCGCAGTACCTCAAGTGGCAATCATTTCGCGAGAGCGCGGACGCCCGCTATGTTGGGCTCACCCTGCCGCGCTTCCTGCTGCGCCTGCCCTACGGGCCGGACAGCGCGCCGGTCAAAAGTTTCAACTACCGGGAACACGTGGCGGCGAGCCACCAACACTACAGCTGGGGCAACGCCGCCTTCGCCTTCGCCGGGTGCCTGGCGGACAGCTTTGCCCAATTCCGCTGGTGCGCCAACATCATCGGCCCCCAGGGAGGCGGGGCCGTCGACGACCTGCCGCTGCACCAGTACGAGGCCATGGGCGCCATCCAGACCAAGATCCCGACCGAAGTCCTGATTTCCGAGCGGCGCGAGTTCGAACTGGCCGAGGAGGGATTCATCGCCCTGACCATGCGCAAGGGAAGCGACAACGCAGCCTTCTTCTCGGCCAACTCGGTGCAGAAACCGAAATCCTTCGGCAGCTCCGCAGCCGGCAAGGAGGCCGAGCTCAACTACAAACTCGGCCTGCAGCTCCCCTACATCTTCATCATCAGCCGGCTCGCCCACTACCTGAAGGTCATCCAGCGCGAGCACATCGGCACCTGGAAGGATCGCGCCGACCTGGAACAGGAACTCAACACCTGGATCCGCCAGTACGTCTCCGACATGGACAACCCGATGCCCGGCGTCAGGAGCCGCAGGCCGCTGCGCCAGGCGGAGGTCGTCGTCGAGGAAGTGCCGGGCGAGGCCGGCTGGTACCGGGTCTCCCTGAAGGTAAGGCCGCACTTCAAGTACCTGGGCGCCTATTTCACCCTTTCGCTGGTCGGCAGGCTCGACCGGGAGGCCGGCGCCTGATGCGCCGAAGGTTACCGGAAGTTTCGGCAGGGAAGCTCAAGAATGCCACGTCATGGGTGGCGCAGCACTAAATAAGGAGATCAGCCCGATGGCTATGCCCGCACACCTCACCATTCAGGGTGAAAAACAGGGGAAGATCGACGGCTCCTGCGACATGCAGGGGCGCGAGGGGACCATTCTGGTCTACGGGATGGATCACGCGATCACCATCCCGCGCAGTCCCACCGATGGCCTTGCCACCGGCAAGCGGGTACACGGCCCGCTCTCGGTCGTCAAGGAATACGACAAGAGTTCGCCCAAGCTCTATCAGGCGCTTTGCACCGGCGAGCACATGAAGAACGTGACCCTCAAGTGGTACCGGATCACCAAGCAGGGCTCCGAAGAACACTACTTCACTCACGTTCTGGAAGACGCCATCGTGGTCAGTGTCAGTCCGTTCATGCCGACGACGCTGTTGTCGGAAAACGATCCCTACCGCCATATGGAGAAAGTTTCCTTTACCTACAAGAAGATCAAGTGGACCTGGGAACCCAACGGCATCGAGGCGGAGGACTCATGGGCTGTGCCGAAGTGATCCTCTGGGCTTCCAGTTGCCAGGAGGAGTAACCATATGAAGGATTCTCTCTTACTTCTTTTAACGGCGTCCTGCGTGGCATGGTTCGCGTGGTATTTTTGGCATCTCGCCGCGAGGGACGGATTTGATGTGCTCGCACTAGTTTGTATGGAAACGTTGATTGCGGAAAATATCCGGCTTAAGCGAAAGCTCAAGAAGTATGAACGAACTGACGTGCCTAGAGTATGAGGAATGTCATGTCGAAAGAAAGACTGTTGGAGCGGATCAGGTTTATAGAGAGCGAACCCCTGCGCCGCGGCGGCACCGACCGGCGGTGCTGCCTTCATTCCGTCCTTTCCCACCTGCAGCGGATACTCAACACCCGGCAGGGGAACGTCCCCATCGCCGCCGATTACGGGGTCCCCGATTTCCTCGACTTCCTCCAGAGCTATCCGGAGTCGGTGCAGGAAATCGAACGGAACATCAGGAACGCGATCGACAGGTATGAGCCCAGGCTCTCGGGCGCCACCGTGACCTACCTCCCCGACGAGGACGACGCCCTAATTTTGCGCTTCCAGATTGCCGCCCGTCTTACCGGAGAGGGTGACCAACAGATCCTTTTCGAGAGCGTCATCGGCACGGACGGCAGGATACGCCTGCATAGGTGAGCTGCGCTACGCCTGCCGGTGCAGAAGGGGAAAGCTGCCACACGCGAATTGCGTAGCCCAGGTTTAAAAGGAGGGTTCGAGAAGCCGGAAGTGATGCTTAGGGCAGATCTTCCTGTAAACTGAGAGCCCTCTTGCTCTCCAAGTAGGCATAAAAACCGCATTTCGACTTGTCTACGTCGCAAATCAGACACGGGCATCCACTGGTCACTAACCAGGACTCGACGAACTGTTGCGAATGGGTGGCTTCGCACCTGTTGATGATGAAGTCGATGATCCTGATTCTGAACTCCGGCCCGACCCCGATGCCCCTGTCATCCTTACGCTCATCAGTGACACCCGGTGCGACGCCCTCGGGGCGCTGGCGCAAGGCGGCATCTTCCCACCATTCTCGCAGGCTGTCTGTTTCATGATTCGGCTCGCCATCTTTTTGATCGAAGTCTGCCACTTTCCCGATTCCTCTGTTGTGAAAATACATCGTATCCGTGTCTTTCTGGCAGTGATGTTTTGTCTAATTATATGCATCTATATTTAAGTCTGTCAATTAGAAAAAACTGCTGTTGCCTCTGCCTGTGACGCTGCATCGCATGGCTCTGAAAGCCAGTTTCTTAAGCCCTTGTGTTTGTTGATCCTGAGTGACCTTGCTTTAGGTGTGCATCCCATGACAGATACAACCCGGTCTTTGCTCCCATGGCGGGTATTTTTGGCGAGTTCCATGATGCGGCGCCCGCGTTTTTTATGGAGAGGCAAGTTATTGATATGGGTAGATTGGAGAATGGTGACTGCGTGGGCATCCGAGTTGTGTGAACAGGCTCGACTGGCAAAATAATACTTAAGTAATTCACATTTCTTTCATATTTCAACGCTACCATAGGTCCAGAGTTTTTGCCCGGTGCCCTGCCGTCGCAGGTCGGGCATAAATCAACCAGGTGGCCTTGGGCAGTGCCCGGAGTCATGCTGGATTTTCAGAGGAGGTGGGAGATGGCGGAGATATCGGCTGAAAACTGGAGTTTTTTGCGGTCGTCCTTGGAGGGAAATTCAACCCCGACCCTGGTCGCATCCACATTGTTCGGGGTTATGCGCCAGGCGGGTTACACCGTTGCGGAAATAAGGACAATGGGCTTTTACATGCAGGGGCACACTGGCACTGACAAGGCGTCAAACACGGGACGATAGGTGTTGTCGTCAAGTCGTTGGCACGTGGCACAATGAATAAGGCGGGGGAATCCCCCGCCTTATTGCGTCTAACGCTTTGGTACTAACAGTGTATGGATAACTCCTGGCTTATGGTCAGAAGCGATATCCAAGGCCCATGCCAAACAGATTCGGGTTGAGGTCCAATTTGTACTTGGTGCCAGCGACTCTCATCTTGGTGTCGAGGTTGATGTATTTGTAATCGATGTTGAAATAAACATTGTCTTTGATCTTGATATCCGCTCCGGCCTGGGCAACCCAGCCGACGCTGTTGTCTATGCTGAAGTCCTGCGCGATATTCAGTCTCGAATTGAAGGGGAGGGTGACATTGACACCGAAACCGGCATAAGGGCTGACGGCGGAGCCGGCCAGCGGGTGATACTTGACGGTAAGGGTGGGGGGCAGCAGCCAGGTGGACCCGACATTCTGGCTGTTGCTGGTGATCTCATGCTTGGTCACGGCCGCGAAAAGTTCTGCGGACAGGTTCTTCGTGAAGAAGTATTGCAGGTCGAGACCCGGAACGACATCGTCATCGACTTTCAAACCCAAGGCGCTCAGCCTGCTGTCTACCGTTTCACTGGGCTTCGCGTAAACCGCCCTGATCCCCACGCCAAACTTGCTGTACTCGTCCGCACTGGCGACTGTCGCTAATCCCATAGCGAGAAGCACTGTCAGACCCATTACTCTACTCAACCTTTTTTTCACGTTGAATCCTCCTGTCCTATTTTTTTGAGGGCAATCCCTCGGATAACATGTGATCATGAAAACAATGGAATAGTTAGTTGTTAATGCAGGATTGAGTTTAAGTCAATAAACAAAAGATTATAAACTATAAATAGGTTATGCTTGGCCTGCGTACTGATTGTGTATACGTTTTTTGTATCTGGTATACAATATGTTACAAGGTATTCAATATCAATTGTTTTGATACTACAATGGCAAATGTGTGCAGATACAATCCTTCCGTGCTGGAAGGTGACGAAAAGGCAAAGTCGCCTTGCTAAATGCAAGTACCAAGCTGTGGAAATGAAGCGGGACAGGAACAAGGTGCGCAAATGAAGGTAGGTAGACGGTCGATTCCGGCTGGGACATGCCGAGCAGGGGACCAGACAGCGGCCAGTATGCCTTCCCGGTGACGACGAATCAGCGCGAACCCGGGCCGTGGCAACCTCTTTGGAGTGATAATTGAAAAAAGCCGCTCTGCTTCGAGTGGCTTTTAACTGCTGCTAAACTCAGTATGGTTATCTATTTTGGACTACTCTTTGCCAAAGGCCGTCTGTATGGTGTCCGTAAAGGCACGCGAAGCCGCCCTCAGTTCATGGCAGTCATTGCGGGTTACCGCCGAATCCAGGCTGCTTTTGATGTCTGACGGGATCAGCTTTTCCTTCACCACGAGGTCAACGCCGTCACCCTTGGAAATATGCAGCGACCCGGAGTAGTCGACGAGGAAGTCGTCTTTGTAGGTGCATCTCATCTAAACCGCCTCCTTTTACCTTTTAATTGTAACAACTCTCGCCAAAAGTTTCAATAACGGCAAGCGAGTCCCCGCCTCGGAGAGTTCGCGGTGCACCCCCGGCGAGACTGCCGGCGCCGGACCAGGCCCCGCCCGGGAAGTCAGGGCATCTGCGCGGAATCGCCCGGCCTGCAGCCGCGGACCAATCCCAGGTGCTGCCCGCGTCAGGTCTGCGGCCAGGGCTCTGTGCGCCGATTTTTTAGTGGAGGGGTGGCATATCAGGCTAGGATTGTCTAATCCAGCTTGTCCCTGTTTAAAGAAACTCTTAAATATATTGACTTAACTACATTTCTTTGATAGAGAAACTGTCAGACAGTAAATAGCCACTTGGCTGAGTTTATTACCAGATTCACCTCTAACATTCCTCGTATCCCGGCATCCTTACCTGAACCATGGTAGAAATTCATAATTTAACATTGTGAATGATATTTGTCTTTTTGCCATGGAAAAGCTGCTTGACTGAGGTGCCTGTAATGAACGAAACGAAAAAGACAGGAGGTGCAATGATGGCTATTTACTCAATTGCCTCGGAAATTGTAACCGTTCCGCTGGTTGAGCCTGTAAAGCAGGCCCAGTTCCGGACGCGACCTCCTGAGCGCAACGCAAACCAGGCACCCAAAAAAGACACAGTGACCCTCTCCAGCCAGGCACTGCAGTTAGCGCGCGACGAAATACCGGCTGACGAGGAGTAAGGTGGCGCGTCAGCTTTATCCGGTTCAAGATACCTGAAGGCACAAAAGAGGGGCGGCACCTAGACGGTGCCGCCCCTTGCTATTGTCGGTCACGCCCGTTAGTTGCTTTTCCCGCGAGTTGAACTCAGATCACTGAACTCCTGCGTCGACATCTGGTAGCCAAGGCTTGGAAGGTTGGCCGGGTATGGAGTCGGCATGCTGCTGTAAATTACCGACGCCCCCGCTGAACCCGCAAAAAGAATAAGACTCAAACTCGCCGCACTTAACACACTTCCCCAGAATTTCATGGCATGCTCCTCAATTAGCAAATTTGTATCAACATCACTTTAGTCAATAGATGATACCAATATGGAATATGAAGCTATAACAGTGGGTTACCTGTTTTGTGATGACTGGTCGCTAGAAACTGTAAGCGTACCTGTTGCCAAGTGCACGCCAGGAATATCGTCCCACGTGAACCATTTTTGCTTTAGCTGAAGAGGGCGGCAATCGGCTCATTAAATAGCAGTTAGCACGCGGCCCTGAAGGTGACGCAGCTGTGCAAGCAACCCTCGCGGCTGTTCATTTTGTGCACAGCTTGTTGCGCCGCTCACCGACATAAAACTCGTGATTACGGTGTGTTGCCGATGGCATGCAACGTGTAACGACCGGCTCACTTAGACGAGGGGGTTCCAGAATAAAACAAGGGTTGGACAGTTGGAACCTGACAGTGCAACAGAGACCGGCCGGTGGTCAAAACGACCTTATGGCGGTTCAACAGGCTGCGGTCCGCCGCGGCGGCAAAGGGGGTTTGCAGTGAAAAAGTCAGTAACGATGGTGGTGACAGTGTCCGCAATACTGGGCGCGCTGCTGATTGCGGGATGCGGCGGTGCGGGAAGTCCGGGTGCTGCCCAGAGCGTCCCCGGTGGCACCGGGCTGACGCCGACGGGGACGGTACAGGGAAGCGCCAAATAGCCTAAACAAAGCGAGGGAAATTATACATGAAAAAAGCAGCTGCTATCCTGGTGGCCTCGGCCCTGCTCATCATCTCACTTATCAGTACCTGCTTCGCGTTGAACGCCAGCACGAAATACTTCATAACCACCAGCAAGTTCAACAGCGACGGGACTCTGACGGCCATAGAAACGGTCCCGGCCACGACTGACGCCGCCGGGAAGCTCAGCTTCACGCTGACCACCCTGCCGACCAACGCCGAAGTCAACTTCATCGCCTTCGCCATCAAGGACCTCAGCGGCAGCGTCGTACTCCAGGGTGTGGCACCGGCACCACCTGCCGGCGACCAGAACGAAATTGGGATCAATGACCTGGCGACGGCCCAAGCGGCGACCTTCATCAAGGCTGCGGCTCTCGCCGGCACGGATGACCCGATCCTGGCGGCCTACCTGTTGGTGATACTGCGCTCGTCCTCCCTTTCGCCCGATGACGTGGTGAAGCTTGCCACCCTCGGCAAGGAGGCAATCAGGAGCAATATCGGGTTTGAGGCCTATCTGCTCGCCAACATCCCGCAGGCCAAGTTCATCGCGCTGCAGAAGTGCCTGGTGTACAACCCGGACCCCAGCAAGACGACGCTGCGCGACTTTACCAAGGGGTTCTTCACCGCCGTTGAGAGCGGCGATGCCACGACGGAGAGCAGCGAGACCCAGAAGGCGGGGGGGTTGATGGCCGACGTCTTCATGGATGCCGCCGCCTGCGCCGACGTCGAACTGGATTACATCACCAACGCCCACAATGCGGCAGGTAACGGGGCCGAAGCCTCGGGCCTCATGAGCGGTCCCGGCGCGATCACGCCCAACGTCATGTCCTCCATCGACCAGTCCATGAGCGCCTTCGGGCACAAGGTCGGCATGGTGAAGATGGTGACGGAGTACAGCAACGCCCTGAGCGCCCTCAAGGCGACCGGAGCGCAGGTCGACACCTTCATCAACGCCGCCAAAGCCATGGCCGCCTCCAACAACTCAGTCGACGTGCAGTACGGCGACTTCTTCAAGGACCCGGCCGCCTACCTGGCGGCGCACCCCGGTAGCGACGCGCAGAGCGTGCAGTCGGCGATCAACGCCATCTACCAGAACTCCTGGACCACCTTTCAAAGCGCAATCGCCGCCAGCGACGCCCAGATCGCAGCCCTGAAGGCGGGTGTCCTCGCCGCCTTCCCGGGGCTGGTGCTCCCCCCGGATTTCGGGAAGAACAACGACGGCAGCCAGAACCCGCCCAACTGGCCGGTGCAGCAGGTGGTCATGGTGAGCTGGATGGTGGACCTGATCAAGGCGGGCGGCTCCATCGGCTACACCCGCGACACCACGCCCATCCCGGCCATGATGCAGCAGTGGCAGGGAGTTTGCTCCAAGGCCCAGTACTGGGACCAGCAGAGCTGTCAGTCCAACGGCGGGACCTGGACCGTGAGCCGCTCGAGCTTCGACACCCCCTCCAGCGCGTTCAACGCCTACCTCGGCATCCAGCAGGACGTGAGCATCGCGGATATGGCGAGAAACTCGATCTGGAACGGCCCGAACGGGACCCAGCTGCAGCCCACGCAGGACCAGCGCATGCAGGCCGCGGCGGATTTCGTCACCCTGCTCGGCAAGATCCAGGGCAATATCGTCGCCACCAAGGCCGGCGGGGTCGCCGCGAGCGACGCCGAGAAACAAGCCATCATCAAGCTCATGCTGCAGCCCCAGGACAACTAAATGGATCAAGGCGGCGGGTGATGGTATCCGCCGCCTCACCGGGCCCCGATATGACCAAGTCCCCTCTCGTACTATCCGCCGCGCTGCACTTGGGCATCCTGCTGTTGATCTCGCTTGCCGCCGGAGGCCGCAGGCCGCCGGTCGTGCCCCCGGTCCCGCTCTACCTCGATTTGGCCAGCCTGGCCTGCTCGGGGTCCGCCGCCGCTGCCCCCCGCCCGGCCACCCGCCGGGCGCCGGCCCGGCCCAGCTTGGTGGCGGCGAGCCCCCCCGTGCGGGAGCCCGCCTCCGAAAAGGGGGAGGAACCGGAGCAGCCCGCGGGAGCGCAGCCGGCAGCGGCCGCCGGCGAGCCGCAGGGGATGGAGATCAGCAGGGCCTTTGCCGGCGCGGCCCGCAGGCAGGCGATGGCCCACAACACCCGCGACTATCTGGACAGCACGGGGAAAGCAGTGCAGAAACTGCTGGAGGGAACACTTGCTTCCGGCGAGCTTGAGAGGTTTGCCGGGGAAAAGGCCGCAGTCCAGGCGACCTACGGTTCCGGTGAGTTGCAGTTGGTCTCGGTGACCGCGGGAAATCAGGAGATGGGCAGGGCACTGCACGACGGCGTCGCCTGGGCGAAAGTTCCCGCGCCGGAAAAATACTTCCTGAGTTTCCACCAGGTGACCTTCCTGGTCAGTCTGGAAAAGGGGAGGATCAACGTCGGAATCTCGCCGCAGTAAAAGGGGCGACTCAAGCACCCCCTGCGATGCATCAAACGCCGGCACCTTTTGGGTGGCCGGCGTTTTTTGTGCTTCGGACCTTGGAGGGCCAAAGAACTGGAGCCCTTGCGGCTCACCTGGTGCCTGCCGGTGCGGGAAGCGACCGGCAGGCGCCCAGTCCCAGAAAACCCTTGACAATGCAACCGCCTAAAGTACGCTCTTTCCAAAATGCGCAAGGCGGGGCGGGCAGGTCCTCAAGCGAGGATCGACAGTTCCCGAAGGAGCATCCCATGGAAATGCATCAAAGGGTCCTTTTGGTGGACCCCTCCAGCGGTCTGTATAAAACCAGAAAGTACGGATTCGACCGCTACTTCGGCCCGGTCGACCTCGGCATACACCTGGTGGAGAAGCATCGCGCTCTGAATTTTGGTGTGGGCATCTTCGCCGGGTCGATATTCCCCGGCTCCAACCGCATGGTGGTCACCGGCTACTCACCCTGCTGGCAAGGGTATTATGTCAGTTCCATGGGCGGGGCGGGCCTGATCTTCGACAACTTGGGGATCAACATGCTGAGCCTCATCGGAAAAGCCCCGGTGCTGTCGGTGCTCTACCTGAACCGAAACCACGGCGAGGAGATCGAAGTCGAGATCCATCCCCTGCAGGCGGAGGCGGTCTGGGAACTGGGGCGCAAAGGGGTGTACTCGCTGGCGGAGCGGGTCTACCAGATGTTCGGCAGCCGTTATGAAAGCAGCCCGCGCATCATGGTGGCAGGCCCGGCGGCTCTGCACACAGACTTCGGCGGGATCATGTCGGCGCCCATCGTGAAGGGAAAGATTACCTGCGTCGACACCTGGGCCGGGCGCGGCGGTTTGGGGAGCGCCATGGTGCAAGATCACGGCATCGTCGCGATCATCTACGGCGGGACGGTGGTCGACGACGACTTCAGGGACCACAAGGTGGCGGACCAGTGGTTCCAGAACAAGTACAACCTGCATCTGATGGGCAAGGACCTGGAGGCCACCAGCAAGTACCGCTACGACGAGAAGATCGGCACCGGCGGCACCTTCGGTGTCAATTATGCCACCATGGGCAGCCGGGTGATGGCGTTCAACTACCGCACCATCTTTATGACGGATGAAGAGCGCCGCTTGCTGCATGAGCGGTTCATCGTCGACCATTACCTGAAACAGTTCAACGAGGAGACCATCGCGCTCAAACAGCAGGCCACCTGCGGCGAGCCCTGCGTTGCCGTGTGCAAGAAGATGAAGGGCGAATTCAAGAAGGATTATGAACCGTACCAGACTATGGGGCCCTTGTGCGGTATCTTTGACCAGCGCGCCGCCGAGAGGCTGAACCACCACTGCGATGCCATGGGCTTTGACGCGATTTCGGCAGGGGGGCTTTTGGCCTGGCTGATGGAGCTGCTTTTGGAAGGCACTCTGACGGCGGCCGAACTGGGGGTCACCCGCACTCCGAGGTGGGACCTGGAAGGTTTTGACCTCGTGGCCGACTCCCTACACAACGCGGAACTTGGCTGCGAGCTGATCGATGCGATTTTGGAGAGGCGCGGGATCCTGGACTTCAGGGAAGGGGTCAGGAAATGGAGCCGCGCCCATTCGAAGGGAAGAAGCAAGCCCCTGCATGACTCGTTTGTCTATATCGCTTCCAGCAGGCGCGGCTGGATGGTGCCCAACCAGTACTGGGTCGCGGGAGCGCTCTCCCCCATGACCATCATGGGAAAATACTACATGGTCTACAGCAACGACTTCCTGGCGCCCAGGGAGCTCGGCAGGCAATGCGCTGGGCGTCTGAGGCAGGAGCTGATCCTCGATAACCTGGGTATTTGTCGCTTTCACCGGGGCTGGGCTGAGGAACTGCTCCCCGAGGTCATGGACTCCCTCTACGGCCAAAAAGAGCAGTTCCTGCACTCGGTCAGCGTCCTGGCGGGCCGCCTGAACAGCCGGAACTGCCCGGTTTTCTGGGAGTCGCAACGCAATATCGATTTCATCCATACCTTCTTGCAGCGCAAACGGGACGTCGATAAGGATCCCAACCCCGAACTAGCCGCCTGGATAAAGAAATTCGAAAGTGACCAAACCGAAGCGGCGAAGGAATTCTGGTACGAGACCCTGAAGGGGATCGACGAGAGCCTGCTGGAGCTGTACTAATCGTCGCCCCCGCTTCCCGCCGGGGTCCCCCGTCCGGAATGCCAAGATGGTGCGCCACGATGGTGCGCCACGACAAAGTCAGGGACGCGTGAGGCGCTGCCTACCATTCGTTCTCAGTGCCCGGCCCAACGCCGATAGCCGCACCCGTGGCGGCCTTCACGGTAAAGTTGCTGGTCCAGGTGAAGGCGCTCTGTCCCTCCGAGGCGCTGTAGTTAACCAGGAACCGAATCTGGTCGGCATCTGATAATTTTGCGTGCTTTAAGAGGATTCCGAAATTGCGGTAATCACCCAATTGTATCTTCTGGGGAACGGGAAAGGCGACACCCTCTGCTATAACCTTGTGCGCCTTGTCCAATAACGATATCCTTATTTCAATGTTATCGATGTTGTTGTAACGTACATTCTTGATCAACCCGTCTATGCTTACTCCCTTCTCGGTTTGGGCGGTTTTCCAGGCATAGCGGAGATCAAAATCTCTGTGCTTGAAGGAGAAATTATCGGCAGGGTTTTGCTTCATGGCAGATGATGTCGCACATCCTGCCAGAAAGATCAACACAGTCAGCGAGATTGCTATTCCTCGTAAGATTTTCATGTCTTCCTCCTGCTTCATTCAGGTGTGTACCTACCGTATCCTTGCATGGATAATACGATTTGTCAATTTAACAGCTACCGGTGCAGGGTTGGTTCGAGTGCCGATTGGGTCATGGCCCTTGCATTGCCGCCAATGCGAGGAAGGGAAATCGGCTTAACCAATCTCCCTTCCCGCTGCCACGTATCGCTTTGAGGCACGGTCTCATTTCGAGAAGTTTGCCGTAATCTTTTGACTGGCTGTCACGTTGGTGAGCGTGAGCGCTGCCGAACTGCTCACCACATGGCCGTTCGCGTCTGTCCAGTTGATGAATCGGTAGCCGCGGCTGGGTACGGCGGTAACGCTGCTGGTGCTTCCGCCGTAGCTAACCGTCTGAACGGTAACACCGGAAATGGTCCCGTGGGTGCCGGCAACGAAAGTGACGGTAAGCTGGTTGGCTGCGAAGCTGGCTGTCACTGTGATGTTGGCGGTCACGTTGGTGTCGGTGCGGGCGGCGCTTGCCAGCCCGTCGCTCCAGGAAACGAAATGGTACCCCGTGTTGGCGACCGCCGTCACCTTGGTGCCGCTGCCGCCCGAGTTCACGGTCTGCGAGGTGACGCCAGTGATGCTGCCGTTGGCGCCGGCGCTGTACTTCAGGGTGTAGCTGTTGATTGCGAAGCTGGCCGTCACCGAGATGTTGGCGGTCACGTTGCTGTCGGTGCGGGCGGCGCTGGTCAACCCGTCGCTCCAGGAAACGAAATGGAACCCCGTGTTGGCGACCGCCGTCACCTTGGTGCCGCTGCCGCCCGAGTTCACGGTCTGCGAAGTGGAGCCGGTGATGCTGCCGTTGGCGCCGGCACTGTACTTCAGGGTGTAGCTGACGCTGTTGGCGGCGAAGCTGGCCGTCACCGTAATGTTGGCGGTCACGTTGCTATCGGTACGGGCGGCGCTGGTCAAGCCGTCGCTCCAGGAAACGAAATGGTACCCCGTGTTGGCAAGCGCCGTCACCTGAGTGCCGCTGCCGCCCGAGACCACGGTCTGCGAGCTGGTGCCGCTGATGCTGCCGTTGGCGCCGGCGCTGTACTTCAGCGTGTAGCTGACGCTGTTGGCGGCGAAGCTGGCCGTCACCGAAAGGTTCGCCGTCACGTTGCTGTCAGTGCGTGCGGCTGTCGTAACCCCGTCACTCCAGGAGACGAAGTGGTAGCCGGTGTTGGCGAGCGCCGTCACCTGGGTGCCGCTCCCGCCCGAGCTCACGGTCTGCGAGGTGGAGCCGCTGATGCTGCCGTTGGCACCGGCACTATACGTCAAGGTAAGCAAGGTGGCGAGTTGTCCGCGGACGGGGAGCAGGTATTTGGGCTCAGACGCCGCGAGCCAACTGGAAACCCATGCCCCGCCCTCGGTTTTGACCAGCCACTTGTCACTGGTGTCCGGGAAGGAATCCGAGGACCAGTACCAGGCGTCGGTAACATTGGAGAAGCCCTGGCTGACCAGCCAGGTGGCTCCATTGGTTTCTTGATAATTGACCAGGCTCCGCAACTCCTTTCGGTTTGGAACGCGCCAATTCCCAGGTGCCGAGCTGTCGCTAAGACCGCAGCTGCCCGAGGCGAGGGAACGTGCTGCAGCGAGCGCGGCGCTCTGCGAGTCCCGGGTGCCGAAGCAGTCAGCTTTTTTCAGCCAGACCAAGCCGGTGAGCTGGTCGGTTAAAGTGCCGTTGCCGTTATCAAAAAAACGGGGGCTCGGCCAAACGGCGCCCGCCTGTTTGTCCCCGTCCGACCCGCTGCCGTTGCAGCTGACCACCCCGCCACTTAGGTCCCAGCAGCTGTTCTGGCCGCTTCTGGCTATTTCAATCGAAGCGCCTCTCACGGGCCAGACGAATTTCAGCTGGTCCCGGACGTCGCCGCGCACGCTGCCGTTGTACAGGTTGAGGGCTTCGGCGTTGTTGGGATACACTGCCTGGACCGTAGAAACCCAGTACCAGTTGGCCACGATTTTGTCGAAAGGGTGGCCCGCCGGCAGCGGCGGATAGACCTGGGAAAGGTCGACCAGGCTTTCCAGCTCATTCACGTTGGGAAGTCGCCAGTCGCCGGCCAGCGAGCCGTCCGACAGCAGGCACTGGCCGTTGTGCAGGGTTTTAGCGGAACTGATTGCGCCGGACCAGTCGCTTCCTCCGGAGCTCTGAATGTCCGTGCAACTCGCGTCCTTGAGCCAGATGAGACCGCTCAGGTTGTCTGTGACGGTGCCGTTGAGATTGTCCGTGAAACGGCGTGCCGGCCAGGCTGCGCCAGTCTGGGTTTCTCCGTCCTGCCCGGTTCCGGCGCAGGCCATGACGCCGCCTGAGTCGTCGTAGCAGAGGGTCTGGCCGGTTTTGGGCAGCTGCACTGATGCGGCGTGGGCGCCCAAAGGGAGCGCCAGGATAGCCAGGAGCGCGGCCATCCACAGGCAGGTCGCCCACCAGAATTCCAGCAGCGCCGGGGAAAGGCCGGAACCGGAAAGCAACCTTGCGCGCGCGCTGCTTTGTCCTGGCAGCGGCGGATGAGGAGAATGGTGTCGTGTAGCAACGGTGACCCTTTTCATACCTGCCTCCTTGGGTTGGGGTGAGCAATTCCGATAAAAGGTACTCTGCTTGGGGAAAAGAGGGCTCATCTATCGGAAACAACCCGAAATGTCTTTGAAACTACTATGTGCCGATCCGCTGCGAAGGCATATCGGCCAAGGGGATGATTGTTAGAATGAAAAGGGTATGAGATTGCCGGATCGTGTGGGGCGCCCGGGGGACGGAGTCCGGCGTTATCGGGGGATTTGAGCGGTCGGCAACAAAAAAAGAACCCCTGCCAGGAGATGGCAGGGGTTCTTTTGGCACGGACATCATGGTCCGGAAGGCTGTAAGCTAATGCTCGGTGTTATTTTTTGCCAGACCCCTTGCAAAACTTGCAAGGAACTTCTTGTTGATCATAGCCTGTCTGGCGCGACGCGGTAAGGACTTTCCCCTTCCCGTTGCATTTTGGACATAGGGCCGTATTCATAAAGGTCCTCCTTTGGTAGCGCGTGAACTGATTATTCCCAATAGCTACCAGATAATTTTAGCAAAACGCCGCCAAACAATCTATGGGTAATAATGATCGTAATTTCAAAGATTTTTCTGCGTTAGACAGCTGCCGTTGGCGTTTCTGGCCAAGAGAATCCAGGAAGACCGGCCCAGCTTACTAAACGCCCACGGCACCGGATCTAAGCGCCGGAACTGTTCGAAAAAGGGGAGTCTACCTGTGATCGTGGCCGGGGATTGTTCCTGCCGGGAGTGTTCCCGCGGGTGGCCTGGTGCATCTGTGGAAATGGTGCGCAGCCCCGGTGAGGAGGCAAAACAGGCGGCAGTCACTTCGAAGGGGAAGGGGGGTGGGAAGGCAATCGAAGGACTCGAGGTGGCAGCGGTGTCTCTGCCTGAAAACGGTCATTCCAATGCAAGAGGACTGCTCATCGTAGCTGCTTGACCATTTTGAAAATCCCTGATATTCCATACTTGTTTACATATGATGCAGCAAACTTCACCGGAAGACTTCCTTATCTCAGCCTGCGAGGATAAATGTAAAGATACCTGCTTTCCTTTGTGAGTAGTTATGAACTGATTAGTCAGTTCACGATTTCCACATGTCGGACAGAAATACTTCTTTTTCATAAGCCTATCTCCATCGATGCTTCTCGGCGCTAGTGTACTCCTTTCCTGCTACAGTAGGGGCAGCAAACCGTGGGAAACGCACGTCACTGCAGACGCGCCAGGCTCTGTACCACGCCGCTTTTGTTATGGAAGTTTTATTTGCGGCTCTTTTCACTATGATAACTCTACAAACAAAATATTCAAGAAAGGTGGAGGCCGTACCGCCCTTTGCCGGTCGTCCTCTTTCCGGGCCCCCGCTAGTTCGTCGCGCCGCCGAGCCGTTCGAGCCCCGCATTTCGCCCGGTGAGGCAATTCACGACCTATCTTAAGCTTGGGAAGTCAGCGGATTAGAATGTCTTTGACTTTGTTGGGGGCCTGCATTAGTGTTTTGGGTGAGGCATAGCGCGGGGTGTCAGATGTTCTGACGCACGAGACGCACCCCATTCGGGTTGACTAAGGCAAGCGGTTCTGAAAAGGGGACGCTGATCAGCCGGTGTAAGGTGTCAGGGAGGCTACCGCAGGCATATGGCCAACTCATCGACAGAGCGGGACTCCTCTTACCTGGATCGGCTGGGCAGGGCTGTTTCCGACCACGCGGACCTCTGGTTGGAGCGCTGGAAAGGTAGTATCCTGGAGTCTGCCCGCAATGGCTACTTGCTGGAACTGGGATGCGGCGGCGGTCGCGACACCCGGTTTCTTACCGGCCTGGGACTCAGGGTGATTGCCGGAGACTACTCCTCCGAGGCACTGGAGCTGTGCCGCAGTTCGGCTCCCTTGGCGGACCTGCGTCTGATCGATCTCCGCGACCCGCTCCCTTTTGCCGACGGAGCCTTCCCGGTGGTGCTCGCGAGCCTTTGCCTGCACTTCTTCCCGTGGTCCGTCACGCTCGACATTATGGAAGAGATCCGCCGCTGCCTTGAGCCGGGAGGGTTGCTGCTGCTTCGGGTCAATTCCTCTCGCGACCGCCACCTCTGCGGCGGCACCGCCCCCCCCGAGGTTGAGCCCAACCTTTTCCTGATGAAAGGGAGCCTGAAGCGCTTCTTCGACCGGGACGCGGTGCAGCGCCTGACCGGTACCCGATGGAAACTGCACGCTTTGGAAGAGCTGCGGGTTGAACGTTACGGTGCGTCGAAGTTCCTTTGGGAGGCGGTGCTGGAAAAGGAGGTGCTGGAGCAGAGCGTGTAATATTTTTTTAGTCAGCGCGGCCTCGGCAGCCGCGGGCTGGCCTCTAGGGAAACACCTCCGCGTCCCGAAACGCCGACCCCGCTGCGTCCTTGTCCGAAACCGCGGGAGTGCCGTCCAGCGGCCAGGCCACCGCCAGATCGGGATCATCCCACCTGATGCACCGCTCATGCTGCGGCGCGTAATAATCAGTGGTCTTGTAGAGGAACTCCGCACCGGCGGAGAGCACCAGAAAGCCATGGGCAAAGCCCGCCGGCAGCCATAACTGGCGCTTGTTTTCCGCGGACAGGATGGCTCCGAACCATTTGCCGAAGCTGGGCGAGCTTCTGCGGATATCGACGCCGACGTCGAAAACCTCCCCTGCGACCACGCGCACCAGCTTGCCCTGGGGCTGGTCAATCTGGTAGTGCAGGCCGCGCAGCACGCCTTGCCGCGAAAGGGAGTGGTTGTCCTGGACGAAACGGCACGTGATGCCGGTCGCCGCCTGCCAGGCCAGCTCGTTAAAACTCTCGAAGAAAAATCCCCGCGCATCGCCGAAAACTTTGGGTTCGATAAGCAGCAGGTCTGGTAGTGCTGTTGGCAGTATCTTCATGTCACGCCCCCGAGATCATTCTCCCAAGCCCTGTGTCTGCCGACTGCCGGGATTAAGGGATGCAGGGTACCATCAATGGGGATTTGGAGCTATGCACTTTTGATTACGAAGGCAAAGATACCACCCTTTGCCCGTTTGACAACAAAAGCCGCCTGCGCCAGCCCCCGTGGTCCGACAGTGGCAAGCGGCCGCTGCGGGCCTTCGGAAAGAGGCAGAAAGGGGTGGCTCAGGCCTTCCTGGGCACGCAGCAGCCAAGTGCCGGCGCAGGCCTTCATGGGCCAAGCGCTGCCGCGAGCAGGGCGACTGGAACACGCGAGAAAAGGCCCGCTACGCGTGACGGTGGGCTGTCTGGCAGGACGCCAGGGGGGCGTGGTCTCATGGGGGGGCCTTTTTGAAGCGCACCTTGAATGACCTTGACAGTGCCCTGCTGTCTGAGTATATCCTCAACGGAGGCCGCTTGAGCGGCACTGTAGCGGTCGAAATGGCCGGCCAGCATGATGTTGAGACATGATTTCCCGGGAGCCACCAGATGCCTTCTATTTACCTTGCGTCACCGCTGGGATTCAGCCCAGAGAATCAGCCGTACCTTGAGAAAGTGAAATCCAAGCTGGTGTCCCTGGGGTTCGACGTCTTCGACCCCTGGGAACAGCTGCAGCACCTGCCGAAAATAGAGGCGGCACTTCAGATAATGAATTACCCCGACCGGGTCGCAGCCTTCAGGCGGGTCTCCTCCGCGATAGGAGCCTGCAACGAGGAGGGGATCCGCGACGCCGACGTCGTGTTCGCCATTCTCGATGGCGCGGAGATCGACTCCGGCACCGCGAGCGAGGTCGGTTTCGGTTCGGCCCTGGGCAAGCCATGCTACGGACTGCGCACCGACCGGCGCGACACCGGCGATTTCGTGGGGGTACCGGTGAACCTGCAGGTGCTGCATTTCATCCGGCGTAGCGGAGGCGTGTTGTTCCGGCGCCTGGAGGAGATCTCCCTGGCGCAGCTCTCCGGGGTGGCGCAATGAAAGGGTTCCCGTGGCTGCGCCGCCTGATGGTTCTCATGCTGCTGGGAAGCCACGGCACGGCCTACGCGTGGCATGACCAGACCCACCTGGCAGTCTCCAAGGCCGCCGGCTACCGGGAGTGGTACAACTCCGCCGCCGCCGATATGGTCAAGACAAAGGCCCATCAGGTTGAGGAATACAACCACTGGTATAACAACAACAAGCGCGCCGAGATCACGGCCGAAACAGTCTTGGAGCAGGCCGGCCGTTACGATGACGGTAACGATCCGGAAGGGCATCTGCTGGGAGCCATCATCGGTTCACTCAGAGAGTACCAGGCGAGCAAGGTTTCCCACAAGTATGCCGAGTACAACCTCGCCTTCTGCGCCCATTACGTTGGAGATCTGTCTCAGCCGCTGCACAATACACCGTACAACGACTTCAACAAGTCCCATCACCTGGATAACGACGGCGTCGTTGAGAAGGATGCCCTGACTGACGCCAACCTGCAAAAGATCAGGAACCGGATGTATCCGATATGTCTGAAGACGGAGCGCGACCTGGCCCGTGAGATTGCCAGGATCGCCAACCTGACCAGACTGCTGGGTTATCGGCTCGAAAAGGAGAACCGAAATATGACCACGCAGGAGGCGTACCTGCAACTGGGTCACAGTGCTTCGCTCTTAAAGGCGATCCTCGCCTATGTCCATGATGATAAGGCCGAAGGGATAAGGTAAGTGGGTCCGTGTGGCAGATCAGGTACCTTCCTGTCCGCCTTTGCTCGCACGACCTGCCGGTCCCGGCAGGAAGGCTCCCCTCCTCGACTCCGCTTTACTTATCCCCGCAGATGAAATAGGAGAGATTTTAAGATTTTTTAGTGGATAAAAATTTATTATTTATCTAGAATCTCGTTCTGCTTTTCGGCTGTATTCGATAGTGCAACCACCTGGCGGGGGAAGCAATGGATGCGGAGCGTTGTAAATTGATCCTGAGTGTGGCGACTGAGGGGTTTTGGGACTGGGATCTGAAGACAGACCAGGCCTACCTGAGCCCGCGCTTTTGCGAGCTGATCGGCTACCCCTATGACACGGTGCTCACCAGGGCCATTTTCCTGCCTGATTAGCAATGATCTTCCGCCAGCCTCAACCAGCCCTCTGGGCGCCTGCCAGTTCGGGCAGCTGCTTTGATGAACCTGGGAAGCATGGCGGCCAGATCGAAGCGGTGATTGAAGCGATATTGAT
>Ga0316217_10001539_pt1 | contig 29639 bp, 24 predicted proteins | sample 1anoAmetaG_FD_203633 | JGI IMG/M metagenome (GOLD analysis project Ga0316217, IMG submission 203633) | Freshwater microbial communities from Trout Bog Lake, Wisconsin, USA - 1anoA | ecosystem: Environmental > Aquatic > Freshwater > Lake > Hypolimnion/Profundal zone | place: USA: Wisconsin... | reverse complement strand
TCGACTATGGATCGTCAGTCGGGCATTCTGGTGATAGTCCATTCGATCTCTCCTCGGGAAATCTGTTTGCTCGTCACAACCAGCTTCTCGCGTTCAGATCGAATGGACAACCTCCTGAAACTTCACATCTAGTGAACGAGAAGACCGCACAGCGCCAACGCGGCAGGCTTTGCTAAACTGGTGCGCGACCCCTCTGGGGGCGCCGGTTTTGCGCTCTCACTCGCATGTGTGACCGCCGTCACGCCCCACATTTTGGAGCGTGTTAGTCTAAAAAGCAATTTCAGGGATACCAAAAAGGGCGCTATGCAATCGTTTCCCGCTGTCGATCCTATTCCTCTGCCCGCCCCGATATGGCTGCTCAAACTGCTGCATATCGTGACGCTGAGCCTGCACTTTGTCGCCGTGGAAATGCTGCTGGGTGGACTGCTGCTGGCGGTTCTGCTGAGTCTCTTCCGCGGCTCGCCGCAATCCCTGGTCGCCGCCCGGGCGCTGGCTCGCCGGCTGACGGTGGTGATGACCTTCGTGATCAATCTGGCCGTGCCCCCGCTGTTGTTTGCGCAGGTGCTTTACGGGCGCGCGCTTTACACCAGCAGCGTGCTGATCGGCGCGTGGTGGATCTCGATTGTCGGCATTTTGTGCCTGACCTACTGGCTGCTTTACCGGTTCACCGCGCGGCTGGAAGCCGGCAAATCCGCATGGTTTGTGGGTTTGAGCGCCTGGGTGCTGGCCGGGTTCATCGGACGCCTGCTCTCGACCAACATGACTTTGATGCTGCGCCCCGAGGTTTGGCGGGATATGTATACCGCCTCGGGCGCGGGCATTTATCTTCCCGGCGGCGACCCCACCCTGACGCCCCGTTGGCTGCTGATGATGGCCGGCGGATTGTTCATCGGAGGGTTGTGGCTGGTTTACCTGGCCGGGCGCAGCACCTTTACGGCGGACGAGAAGAGCTTCCTGGCCGGACTGGGCGGCAAGGTGGCTGCGCTGTTCGGCGCGATCTACCTGGCCGTGGGACTGTGGGCCAACAGTGTCCAGCCCGACGTAGTCAGGGCGGGCTTGGCCGGACACGCAAGCTACTCGTTCTACAAGTTCTTCGGATTCGCCGGTTACGGCTGGCTGGCGCTGGTGGCGGTTGCCGTTCTGCTGGCCCTGGTGGCCGGATTCGGCATGGTCAGCGCGGGCTGGCTGGGATGGACCTGCGTTCTGGTGGCTGTATTGATCGAGATCATGCTGGTTGTTTATCGCGACGGCATCCGCGACCTGACGCTGCTGGCCAAGGGCTACGACGTGTGGCAGCGCGCGGTGGAGACCAACTGGTGGGTGGTGGGCCTGTTCCTGATCCTGTTTGTTGGCGGATTGGGCGTTATCGGATGGCTCGTGTCGGTGGTGGCGCGGGCAAAGAAAGTAATGGAGGGCGCGGTCTAATTCCCGCGAACAGATGGCTATGACCGAAGAGACAAATCTCCCCAATCACATCGTCGAGGAACCTGGCGAGACGGCAACGCGGCGGGCCTTTCTGGTAGCGGCCGGCGCGGCGGGACTGGCCTACACCGCCGCCCTGGCCTATCCCATCTACCGCTATCTGGCCTCGCCCGAAGAGATGGCCCTCAGCGCTACCGCCGTCACCGAGGTGACCTTGAAGGACGCGCAGAAGCTGGCCAAAGGTTCGGTGCTGATGTTCAAGTTCGGCTCGGCCCCGGCCATGCTGATCCATCACGAGGACGGCAAATGGGTCGCCATGACCGCGGTCTGCACGCATCTGGGCTGCACGGTGCAATACGAGCCGCAGGCCAACCGCATCCATTGCGCCTGCCATGGCGGCGTCTACAACCCCGAGACCGGGGCCAACGTCAGCGGCCCGCCGCCCAAGCCGCTCAAGCTCTTCAAGGTGACCGTCGGCGACGCCGGCGTGGACGTTTCGCGGAGCTGAGCCCCCGCGACAGTTCAGGATTCAGCTTTCTCCAGGAGTGGTTTTATGGCGGTTCTCGATCTCTTTAGCCTCAAAGGGAAAAACGCGTTGGTTACCGGGTCGGGACGCGGCCTGGGAGCCGGCATGGCGATCGCGCTGGCCCAGGCCGGGGCCAACGTCACGCTGCACAGCCACGGCCCGGTACTGGACGAGACCATCGAAGAAGTCGAGAAGACCGGCGTCCAGCACATCTGCCGATCGGGCGATGTCTGCGACCGGACTGTCGGCCACATGCTGGCCGACGATACCGTCGCGGCCTTCGGCTCCATTGACATCCTGATCAACAACGCGGGCGCCATTCGGCGCGCTCCCGCGGCCGAGCACTCCGAAGATTTTTGGAAGACGGTCATCGACACCAATCTCAACGCGGTGTGGTTCCTCAGCCAGTACGCGGGCAAGAAGATGCTGGCGCAGGGTCATGGAAAGATCGTCAATACCGCCTCGCTGCTGACCTTCCAGGGCGGCATTCTGGTTCCCGGCTATGCGGCGGCCAAGGGCGCGGTGGGGCAACTGACCAAGGCGCTGGCCAACGAATGGGCCGGCCAGGGCATCAACGTCAACGCCATCGCCCCCGGCTACATGGCAACCGACAACACGGCCGCTTTGCGAGCCGATCCGGTGCGTTCAGCCGCCATCTTGAACAGAATTCCCGCCGGGCGCTGGGGCTCGCCGTCGGATCTGGCCGGAGCGGCGGTGTTTTTAGCTTCGGATGCAAGCAACTACGTGAACGGCCACATTTTGGTGGTGGATGGCGGATGGCTCTGCCGTTAAGGCGGCGAGCCGAAGCTCTCTCGAAGTGAAGCAGCGAGACCAAAGGACGAGAAGCATGACTGTAAAGACCATCGCGAATTCCGTATACGATTGGGTCGATGAGCGCCTGGGCCTGTCGGAGTTGGCCGCGTTTGCGCGCCACAAGACCGTTCCCGTCCACTCCCAATCCTTCTGGTACTACTGGGGCGGCATCTCGCTGTTTCTCTTCCTGGTGCAGTGCTTCACCGGCGTGCTGCTTCTGGTCTACTATCGGCCCGGCGCGGAGGCCTACGAGTCGGTTCGCCAGATCACTTTTGTGATGCACTTCGGCTGGCTGATCCGCTCGGCGCACGCCTGGTCGGCCAACCTGATGATCTTCTCCATCATGGTGCACATGTTCTCGGTGTACTTCATGAAGGCCTACCGCAAGCCGCGCGAGTTCGGCTGGCTGAGCGGCATGGCGCTGCTGGGCATTGCCTCGGTCTTCGGCTTCTCCGGCTACCTGCTGCCTATGGACGAGCTGAGCTACTTTGCCACCAAGGTGGGCCTGGAGATCCCTGTAGCCATTCCATGGATCGGCGAGGCGATCGCCAACATGCTGCGCGGCGGTCCCGAGGTCAGCGAGTTCACCGTGCAGCGCTTCTTTGCTCTGCATGTAGTGGTGCTGCCGGCGCTGTTCCTGCCGCTGCTGGGCTTCCATCTCTGGCTGGTGCAGCGCCACGGCAACGCCGCGCCGCCCAGCGTCGAGGCCCTGCCGGCCTCCGAGCGCAAGTCCATGCCCTTCCTGCCCAACTTCCTGGTCAAGGATCTGGCCATGTGGCTGATCTCGCTGAACATTCTGGCGCTGCTGGCTTCGGTGTTTCCCTGGAGCCTGGGCAAGCAATACGACGCGCTGGCGCCGGCCCCGCTGGGCATTCATCCCGAGTGGTACTTCATGAGCCCCTTCGAGATGCTCAAACTGCTGGGCATGGTCAAGTTCCTGCAAGGGGAGCCGGGCGAGATCGCCGGCATTCTGCTCTTCACGCTGGGCATTGCGCTCTGGGTTCTGATTCCTTTCTACGACAAGGACACAGAGAACGGAAAGCGCGCCCGCATCGCACACTATTTCGGCCTGGTAGCGATCATTGCGCTGCTGACCACCACGATCATCGGTTATTGGACGATTCGGTAGCAAAAGCAGTTGTCAGTATTCAGTTGTCAGTTGTCAGAGAACCATGATGAGGATGCTTCCGAGCAAGCCGACGCCAAGAAAGGCAAGCCTGCTGGCACTCGCACGGATAACTGAAAACTGACCACTGACAACTGAACACTGTGAGGAGACCTCACCATGAACTATCCATTCTGGGACATTCCCCATCTCGGCTCGGGCTGGGTGATCGGCTTGATCGCCATCTTCCATGTCATGATCTCGCAGTTTGCCGTAGGCGGCGGGCTCTATCTGCCCATGGCCGAGCGCAAGGCCATGAAGATGGCCGACAAAGAGATGGGCGCCGCGTGGCTCAAACAACTGGCCAGCCATTCCAAGTTCTTTCTTGTCCTGACCGCGGTCTTCGGCACGGTCAGCGGCGTGGGCATCTGGTTCGCCATCGGACTCACCCATCCCGAGGCTACCAGCACGCTCATCCATAACTTCGTCTTCGGCTGGGCCATGGAGTGGGTCTTCTTCCTGGTCGAGCTGGCCACCATCGCGGTCTACTACTACACCTGGGACCGCATCGACCCCAAGTTGCACCTCACGGTGGGCTGGGTCTATGCCGGCGCATCGGCCTTCACGCTGATCATCATCAACGGCATTCTGGCCTTCATGCTCACGCCGGGCGACACCTGGATCGCCGTAGCCGGAACCGGCCACGAAGCCAGCAAGTTCTGGAACGCCTTCTTCAATCCCACTTACTGGCCCAGCCTCGGGTTGCGCACCTGCGTGTGCGCGTCGCTGGCCGGCGTCTGGGCGCTGATCACCGCCAGCCGCATCGACGGCGACAAGCAGCCCGCCCTCAAGACCAGCCTGGTCAAGTGGAGCGTCAAGTGGCTGGTGCCCTCGTTTGTGGCCATGCCCTTCCTGATGATCTGGTACTACATGATGGTCCCCGCCTCGCAGCAGGCCTTGCTTACCCTGGGCATCGACACCATCAATGCCGGGACGTTCTCGACCGTGACGCGCATGGCGCTGGTCATCATCGTCACCTCGGCCACCATTATCTGGGTCGCCTACTACCTGGCCTACCGCAATCCGGTCGAGTTCAATCTCTCCCACGCCATGGCCGTGCTGCTGCTGGCGCTGATGGCCACCGGCGCCGGCGAATATTCGCGCGAGATGCTGCGCAAGCCCTACGTCATCGGCCGCTGGATGTACTCGAACGGCGTGCGCGTGCCTTACGTCAGCCGCATTAACCAGGAAGGCTACCTGGCCCACAGCAACTGGGTGTGGAATGGCTCAACGTCGAGCTACTCGCGCGGCGAGGCCATCTTCCGCGGCGAGTGCGGCTCCTGCCACACGCTGGCCGGCTACCGGCCTTTGAACACGCTGCTGGCCGGACGCGACCGCGCCAACATTGCGAGCTTCATCACCATGCTGCACGACTACAAGGCCGACTCGCCCTACCGCAAGTTCATGCCACCGATGGTAGGGACCAAGCAGGACATCGACGACCTCGCCGACTACCTGAATGCCCAGGTCAACCCGCCCGCGCAAATGGCAAGGAAGTAACCCCTTCGCTGGATTCCGCGTTATCGTCAAAGGCCCGCCCAGCGCGGGTCTTTGACGTTTTGGAATGCCGAGACCCGCCCCATGATAGATTGGGAGCGTCATGCAGCAACCACCCCGCACCATCCTCGATTGCATCGGCAACACCTCGCTCCTGCCCTTGCGCAACATCGCACCCGCTCGCAGCGCCCGCATCCTGCTCAAGATGGAGAGCGAGAACCCCACCGGCAGCATGAAGGACCGCATGGCGCTGGCCATGATCGAAGCGCCGGCAGCCGATGGACGCCTCAAGCCTGGCGGGCGTGTCGTGGAGTACACAGGCGGCAGCACCGGCGTCTCCCTGGCGCTGGTCTGCGCGGTCAAGGGCTACCCGCTGCACATCGTCACTTCGGATGCCTTTGCCCGCGAGAAGCTGCTGCACATGAAGGCCCTTGGGGCGCGTCTGCAAATTGTTCCCAGCGAGAGCGGGCGCATGACCGAGAAGCTCACCAAGGAGATGATCGAGGCCGCCCGCATCGTGGCCCATGAGACCGGCGCCTATTGGACCGACCAGATGAATAACCGCGACCAGTTCTCGGCCTACGCCCAACTGGCCGAAGAGATTTGGACGCAGACCGGCGGCAAGATCGACGGCTTTGTGCAGAGCGTGGGCACCGCGGCCTCGCTGCGCGGCACGGGAGAAGCGCTGCGCCGGAAGAACGCGAAGATCGAGATGGTGGCCGTGGAGCCCGCCGAGTCTCCGGTACTGTCCGGCGGCCCCTCGGGCGCGCACAAGATCGACGGCATCGGAGCCGGTTATGTGGTGCCGCTTTGGAAGCCGGAGATCGCCGATCGAATCGAACCGGTCTCAACCGAAGAGGCGGCAGCCATGGCCATGCGCCTGGCCCGCGAAGAGGGCCTCTTTGGCGGGACCTCCACGGGCGCGAACGTGGTCGCCGCGTTGCGCCTGGCCGAGCGACTCGGACCGGACGCGACCGTTGTGACCATTCTGTGCGACACCGGGATGAAGTATCTCGGCAAGTGAGGCAGAGTAAGAGCAAGAACAGATCGGGGAGGATGAGATGAAGCAGATCGGGATGCTTTGCTACGCGGCGCTTGGCGGCGCGCTGGTTCTCGGCGCGGCCGTGCAGGCTGCCGCGCAGGGCGATTACTTCGGCAACTGGCCCAAGGACGCCTCGCCGCGGGAAGTGGGCAAGAAGGTGGCCGAGCATTTTGTCGCCAGTCCCCACCAGTACACGGCTACGATTCACTACGCGGAAGTGGCCACCTGGTACGGCGCGCTGACCTTCTCCAGCCTGACCCACGACACCGCGCTCCAGACCGAACTGATTCGCAAGTTCGAGCCGCTGATGCCGGGCGGCGCGGAGGCCGCGCGCATCCCGCTGCGCCGTCATGTGGACGACTCGATCTTCGGCGTCGTCCCCCTGGAGATTGCCATACAGACCAAGGACCCGAAGTATCTGGCCGTTGGCAAAAATTGGGCGGATCGCCAATGGGAGAATCCGCTGCCCGACGGGCTCTCGGCGGAGACGCGCTTCTGGGTCGATGACATGTACATGCTGACCATGCTGCAACTTCAGGCCAATCGCGCCACCGGGGATCGCATGTATCTGGACCGCGACGCCAAAGAGATGGTCGCCTATCTCGACAAGCTGCAACAGCCCAACGGACTCTTCTTCCACGCCCAGGATGTGCCCTTCTTCTGGGGACGCGGAAACGGTTGGTTCGCCGCCGGGATGGCCGAGATGCTGCGCGATTTGCCCCAGGACCATCCGCAACGGGCGCGCATTCTGGCCGGGTACCGCGCCATGATGGCCGCGCTGTTGAAGTACCAGGGCAAGGACGGCATGTGGCGGCAGTTGATCGACCACGACGAGGCCTGGCCGGAGAGTTCCAGTTCCGCCATGTTTACCTTCGCCATGGTCTCCGGCGTCAAGAACGGCTGGCTCGACGGCCCAACCTACGGACCGGCCGCGCGCAAAGCCTGGCTGGCCGCGATCGGCTACATCGACCAGAACAGCGACGTGACGCAGGTCTGCGCGGGCACCAACAAGCAGAACGATCTGGACTACTATCTGGCCCGGCCGCGCCAGACGGGCGACTTCCACGGGCAGGCGCCGATCCTGTGGGCGGCCTCCGCGCTGCTGCGTTAGCATCCAGACGCGGAGCCACCGGGACTTGGGAGCGTCCCACACTGCGCCCGTGCAATCATCGCGATGGAGGTTGTAAAGAGCGGCAGGAGGGCCCGTTTCGGGGCGTGACCATGTAGGCTTGGAGATAACCCTCCCGGAATGCGCCGTTCGATCGCCATCTCGTTGCTGCTCCTCTTCGGCTTGATGCCGATGGCGCCGCTGCTGGCCCCGGATGCCGATGCGAATCTTCCCGCCTGCTGCCGACGCAACGGCAAGCACCATTGCTCGATGCGCGGGATGGGACTCTCCGGGGACGGCCAGAGGGGTTTTTCGTCGCTCACCGAGCGGTGTCCCTGCCAGCCGCCCGCCACGGCGGCCGTTCATGCGCCCACCGGCGAGCCCGAATCCGGAAAGCAGATCTTTGCCGCCGCAGTGAACCATCCGGCCAGCGCAGCGCAGACGCGGGCCCTGGCGCGCAGCTCTTTTCTTCGCTGCCATCCACGGCGCGGCCCTCCTTCTCTCTTTGCCTGAAGCCATGTTGTGGATTGCGACGGGACTGAAGCGACCTCCCATCGCGCGGCCTTGCGCATTGCGAAGAAAGAGAAGAGTGAATGAAAGCCAAATTCCTGCTGGCATTGCTGCCAGCCGCCTGCCTGTGTCTGCCGGCAACTACGTTGCACGCTCTGCAAGCCCCAATTGCCGCGCCCTGTGTAAAGACAGATCCAGCCGCGACCGGCCGTATCGTTGGAGTCGTGAAAGACCAAACAGGCGCAGTGGTTCCGGGGGTAAAGATTGAAGCCTTGCGCCTCGCATCGGGCGCCAGGAAGTCCGTCACAACCGGCAGCCAGGGACGCTTCGCCTTTGGCGGACTCGCCGCAGGCCGCTACCAGATCACTGCCGTCGCCAAGGCCTTTCAGGTTGTGGTCGTTCGCGATGTTGCCGTCACCGCCTGCGGCGAAACCGCCATCGATATCGTTCTGAAGGTCGCGCCCGAGAAGACCGAGATCGAGGTGAATTCTGCGGACACGCACGCACTCGGCGCAACCGCGCAGAAGGTGGAGAACGGCGATCGAGCGCGCAGCCGCAACGCTGCCGAGCTGCTTGGGAACACGCCCGGCGTCAGCCTGCGCGAGAACGGCCAGCTTGCCTCCGTGCCGCTGCTGCACGGGATGGGCGACGAACGTGCCAAGCTGCTGGTGGACGGGATGACGGTCTCATCCTCTTGCCCCAATCACATGAACCCGCCGCTCTCTTATATTGCCGCCTCTCATGCGGCGCAGGTAATTGTCATGGCCGGCATCGTGCCGGTTAGCATGGGCGGCGACAGCCTCGGCGGAACCATCTCCGTCGAATCGCGGCAGCCGGTCTTCGCCAATGCCGGCGAGCGGCTGCACGAGGAGAACACGTCTTCCGGCTTCTACAGCAGCAATGGCCGGAGCTACGGCGGCTCGCTCTCCGAGTGGGTTGCAGGACGCAATCTGGCCATTGGCTACAACGGCTCGTGGACCACCAACGAAGACTACACCGACGGCAGCGGTCACAAAGTAACTTCGACTTACTCACAGAGCACCGATCACACGGTAACTCTGGCGGCCCAGGGCGCGGGCAATCTGCTGGTGCTCGACGCCAGTCTGCACCACACGCCCTACGAGGGCTTCCCCAGCGCGCAAATGGATCTGGTGCGCAATTACGCAGAGATGCTCAACCTGCGTTACCGGCGAAGGGTTGGGCAAGCCGTGGTCGGCGCGCGCGTCTACTGGCAGGGCGCATGGCACGCAATGAATATCGGCCGGGATAAGTCGGCTTTCCCTATGCCCATGTGGATGCCCATGAACACGCACGGAAGAGACCTTGGCTATTCCGTGCAGCTTGAGCTTCCCCTGGGAGACAGACATACCCTCAAGGCAGGCAACGAGTTGCATCGCTTCGTGCTCGACGACCGTTGGCCGGCGGTGCCCGGCACGGCGCCGATGATGGGTCCAGATACGTTTGTCAGCGTCAGCAACGGACGCCGTGGTCTGCTCGGCAGTTATGCCGAGTTAGCCAGCAAGTGGTCTCCCCGCTGGACCACGCTCTTCGGTCTGCGCAACGATACGGTGTGGACAAATGCCGGTTCGGTGCAAGGCTACTCCCCGATGTACGGCGCAGATGCAACGGCCTTTAACGCGCTCAACCGCGCCCGGACCGATGTGCATCTCGATGCAACCGCCATGGCGCGCTACGAGCCCAACGCCAATGGCACATACGAGTTTGGCTACGCGCGCAAGACCCGCTCGCCCAACCTCTACGAGCGCTACGCCTGGTCCACCAACTGGATGGCCAGCGGCATGATCGGCTGGTTTGGCGACGGCAACTACTATGTGGGCAACGTCGGCCTCAAGGCGGAGACCGCCAACACCGTGAGCGCCACGGCCCGCTGGCACGATCGCGCGCGCAAGCAGTGGGACGTCGAAGTGACTCCTTTCCTGACCGGCATTCAGGACTATATCGATGTGGACGCATTGGCGACCGCGACTTACGGCATGAGCACCTTTGCCCAACTGCGCTTCGCCAACCACAACGCAAGAATCTATGGGGCCGACCTATCGGCAGGCGGTACGTTGTGGGATAACTCGACTTTTGGGCAAGGAAAACTCGGAATGGTGGGCGCATGGCTGCATGGCGAAAGGCTCGACACCTCGACCGGCCTTTATCAAATGATGCCGCTCAACGCGCGGGTGAACTTTGACGAGGAACTTAAGGGATTCACGGCCGGAATCGGATTGCAGGCCGTTGACCGCAAGTCGAAAGTGGACCTGCACCGCTTCGAGCAAGTTACGCCGGGATACGCGCTCTTCAGTCTTCATGCGGCGTACAAGCGCGGACATTTCGAGGCGAACCTGGCCGGCGAGAACCTCTTCAACAGATGTTATGAGATGCCTTTGGGAGGCGTGAACTTCGACGACTACATGGCCAGCGGCTGGATGAGCCAGATCGAGCCGCTTACCGGCCGCGGACGGTCGCTCCATGGAGGCCTGACCGCGCGGTTCTAGCTTGAATACGACGAGGGCCGCGCGCCACCCGGCGCACGGCCCTCGTCGTTCGTGCGAGCTAACTTCCCGCCTATCGGATCTTAGAGCCTAGCCGCAACATGTAGCGCCGGTCTCCAGACCGGCTGTACTGGCGGCTTCCAAGCCGGCAGTTGCGATGTGCGGGCCAGGAGGCCCGCACTACAGCCGCTCTGGAGAGCGGCGCTACAAGAGCCATTCACAGATAAGTTCTTAGTAGCGGTAGCTATCGGGCTTGTAGGGCCCATCGACGGAGACGCCGAGATAGTCGGCCTGCTTGGGGGTCAGCGTGGTCAGTTTCACGCCGATCTTTTCCAGGTGCAAGCGGGCTACTTCTTCGTCCAGGTGCTTGGGCAGCGTGTAGACGTTCACCTTGTAGCTGTCCTTGTTCTTCCATAGGTCGAGCTGGGCCAGCGTCTGGTTGGCGAAGCTATTGCTCATCACAAAGCTGGGATGGCCGGTGGCGCAGCCCAGGTTCACCAGGCGGCCTTCGGCGAGGATGAAGATTTCGTGGCCGTCGTCGAACCGGTACTGATCCACCTGCGGCTTGATGTTGACGCGCTTGGCGGTGGGGTCGGCGTTCAGTTTGTCCATCTGGATCTCGTTGTCGAAGTGGCCAATATTACAAACGATGGCCTGATCCTTCATCTTTTGCATCTGCGCCAGGGTGATAATGTCCACATTGCCCGTGCAGGTGACATAGATGTCGCCGCGTCCCAGCGTGTCTTCGATGGTGGTAACTTCGAAGCCGTGCATGGAGGCTTGGAGCGCATTGATGGGATCGATCTCGGTGACGATTACGCGCGCGCCCAGTCCGCGCAGCGACTCCGCGCAGCCCTTGCCCACATCGCCATAGCCGCAGACCACGGCCACCTTGCCGGCCACCATCACATCGGTGGCGCGCTTGATGCCGTCCACCAGCGATTCGCGGCAGCCGTAGAGGTTGTCGAACTTCGACTTGGTTACCGAATCGTTCACGTTGATGGCCGGCACCAGCAGCTTGCCCTGCTCCATCATCTTGTAGAGGCGGTGAACGCCGGTGGTGGTCTCCTCGGAGACGCCGCGCCACGCACTCACCACGTCGTGCCAGTGCTGTTTGTCTTCGGCGTAGACCTTCTTGAGCAGATCCTTGATCACCTGCTCCTCGGCGCTCTCCGAAGGCGAGTTTACCCAGCCGTCGCCGTTCTCCAGCTCATAGCCTTTGTGGATGAGCAGGGTTACGTCGCCGCCATCGTCCACCACCAACTCCGGCCCCTTGCCGCCCTTGTGGCTCAGCGCCTGGTAGGTGCACCACCAGTAGTCCTCGAGCGACTCGCCCTTCCAAGCAAAGACCGGCACGCCCGACTCGGCAATGGCCGCGGCGGCGTGGTCCTGGGTGGAGAAGATGTTGCAGCTTGCCCAGCGCACGTCCGCGCCCAGGTCGACCAGGGTCTCAATCAGCACCGCGGTCTGGATGGTCATGTGCAAGGACCCGGTGACGCGTACGCCGGCCAGCGGCTTGCCGGCCGCATACTTGCGGCGAATGGCCATCAGGCCGGGCATCTCGTGCTCGGCGATGCCGATCTCTTTGCGGCCCCAATCGGCAAGGGAAAGATCTGCGACCTTGTAGTCGAGGTGGGCGATGTCAACAGCGGTTGCGGTCATATAGACCCTCCATATATCAACGAATCGTGATATGTTGATATGTATCAGGCCCAACCACATGACGTCAATCCTAAAAATTCTGCGTGTTGTCTCCGATCCAAGCCGTTTGCGCATCCTGCTGCTGCTGGCGGGCGAGGAACTGTCGGTCGCCGAGGTGCAGGAAATCCTCGGCATGGGCCAGAGCACCATCTCCACCCACCTCTCCCAGTTGAAGAACGCGGGGCTGCTGGAGGACCGGCGCACGGGCAAGAGCAACAACTACCGCATGGCGGCAGCGGGCGAGTCGGGACTCTTGGCCGAGGTGCTGGCCGGTGCGCGGAGCGAGATTCCCGAGGCCGCGACCGATCAGGCGGCCATGCGCATCGTGCTGCGCAAGCGCAAGGACAAGATGCGCAGCTTCTTCGACAGCATGGCCGGCCGCCTGGGCAAGGACCATGTGCCGGGCCGTTCCTGGAAGAGCCTGGCAGAGGCCTTGCTGCACCTTCTGCCGCCGATGGAAATCGCCGACCTGGGCGCCGGGGAAGGGACTTTTTCCCTCTTGCTTGCGGGGCGGGCTGAGCGGGTGATCGCGGTGGACAACTCCGCCGGCATGATCGCGGTGGGGCGCGAACGGGCAGCGCGCCTGGGGATTGTCAATGTCGAGTTCCGCCAGGGCGATATGGAGGAGGTGCCGATTGAAGACGGCGCCGTGGATCTGGTTCTCTTTTCGCAGTCGCTTCACCACGCGCTGCACCCGGAACAGGCGATCGGGGAGGCGGCGCGGATTCTGCGTCCCGGTGGCCGCATCGTCGTTCTGGATCTGCTCCGCCATCGCTTCGAAGAGGCGCGCGAGCTGTTCGCCGACGAATGGCTGGGGTTCGGCGAGGCAGAGATCGAAGCCCTGCTGGCAGATGCGGGCTTCCGCGATTTGCAGATTGCGGTGGTAGACAAAGACGATGATCCCCCGCAATTCGAGGCGCTTCTCGCCGTGGGAAGAAGGCCATGATCCTCTCTTCGGCCGTTGAATTGTGGAAAGCGTCGAAGCAGTAGACCGCAGACGGGTTTGAACGTCGCGGGGGACCCGATGGGTCAGCTTGTTTTTGGCTTTCCGGCCTATTCGACGCGGGTTTATGATGGGGGCTCGCCAAGCTGCACACCGGCGAGGAGGTTTGTATGCGCGAAGATTCACCGGCAGCGGCAAGCACGCAGGGCCGCCGCGATTTCCTGAAGGCGGGCGGAGCAGTAACCGCCGCGTTGTTGACTCCATCGGCGATGGCCGTGGCAGACACAGCGAAGACTCTCCCCGGTCTTCCCTCGAATCCCCTCACGCCTACGGCCATGCCCACCCGCAACCTGGGCAAGACCGGCTACAAGGTGGGCATTTTTTCGCTGGGCGGGCAGGCCTCGCTGGAGCGCGGCAACAACTTCGACGTCGCCGTGCCCATCGTCGAGCGCGCCCTCGACCTGGGCGTCAATTACATCGATACTTCGTCGATCTACGGCGGCCCGGAGCGCTGGAGCGAGCAGTACATCGGCAAAGTGATGGCCCGGCGGCGCAGCCAGGCCTTCCTGGCCACCAAGACCAGGGAGCGCACCCGCGACGACTCGATGCGCATGATCGAAAAGTCGCTCCAATTGCTGCAAACCGACCACGTGGACCTTTGGCAGTTGCACGATGTCGGCACCCAGCACGATGTGGACCTGATCTTCGCCAAGGGCGGCGCCATGGAAGCGCTTCTCGAAATGCAGCAGCAGAAGGTCGTGCGCCATTTGGGCATCACCGGCCACTACCGGCCCGAGGCGCTGATGGAGTGCATCCGGCGCCACCCCTTCGACACGGTGCTGATGGCCATGAATGCCGCCGATCCGCACCACTACAGCTTTAACAAGGAACTGCTGCCGCTGGCCGTCGAGAAGCAGATGGGCATTATCGGGATGAAGATCCCGGGCCGCAGCCGCTTGCTCTCTTCCTGGACGCCGCCGCCGCTCGAACAGCAGAAGCACTCCTGGGAGGGCATGGTGCCCGCGCCCACGCCGGGCACGCTGACCATGCGCGAGGCCATGTACTACACGCTTTCGCGTCCGGTGAGCACGGTCATCGTGGGCTGCGACACCATCGCGCAGCTCGAAGAAAATGTACACCTGGCGCGGGAGTTCACGCCGCTCAGCGACACCCAGACGACGGAACTGGTGGCCAAGGCCGAGCCGGTCTCGAAGCCCTCGCTCTTCTTCCGCTTCTACGACCGGCCATAAAGGGAGCTTCGCCTCGCCGTCAAAAGCGCCGTGCCCCATCCATTTCGCGCCCTTTGCGAAATGGGTGGGAAACCTCAGACCTCAACCGGTCGGGACCGGCAAATTTACAGGATCTGTCTCGGATTCCCGCGCCTGGCCTTCAGCTTCTGCGCTTCCGCAACACCCATGTGGTCATGCAGCGGTGGTCCTGGACGATCGTGGTCTTCAGCGGGTCCACAAGGACCGCGTCCATCTCTTCGGTCAAATCCAGCAGCATCTCCTCGTCCACCAGGAACCACTTCGAGCCGTCGGGAAGCAGGAACAGATTGCCGGGCAAGCGCTCGAAGTCCATGCCAATCCGGGAACCCAGCCGGCAAAACAGCATCCCGCCCGGCCGCACAACCCGCCAGAGTTCGTTGAGCATGGCTCGGAATTGCTCTTCGTCGCGCGCAAAGTGGAGTACGGCAGAGCAGAGGACCACATCGGCCAGTCCGTCGGGAAACGGCATCCGCTCGATCGGTCCCACTTGAAAATTCTCCGCCGGCAAGCCGGTCTCGAGCGATGCGGAGAGTTGGCGCACGTGGTCGATTGCGGCTTCATCCCGATCGAGCGCAAAGACCTTGCATCCCTCGCGCAGCAGATACACCAGATTGCGCCCGTAGCCGCAACCGGCCTCGAGCACGGTCATACCGGGCGCAATGTTGCCGCGCAGGATCTGATCGAAGACGTAGATATCGATCTGTCCGAACTGATCTTGAAGGCTGAGGGTCACAGGGGAATCCTAGGTGTCTCCAGCATCTCCGTGTTCGCTGGCATTGTCGAGTTTTGGAAAGTCCGGCTTGCGCGGGGCCGCGTTCTCAGCCCGGAATGGTTCACCCTTCCACCTTCAGATACAGCCGATAATGCTCCTCGCCGATCGCCGTAAACGGCCGCAACGTCAGTGTGCCTTCTCCACTCTTTGCCTGCCAGTCGGACGAGCCGGCGGTGACCTGGGTGGCGGCGAGCAACTCCTTCTTGCCGATCTTGGCCGGAATCGCTCCCACGCTGAACAGCGCCAGCGGCCCGTGGACCGGCGCCAGCAGGTCGGGATGCTGCGGATCGACGGCTTCGAGCGACGTTGCCATGTCGAACTCGATCTCGATGCGATCGCCGTTCTTCCAGGTGCGGTCGAGGCGCGCAAACTGGCCAGGCTCGGGGTTGGAAACAATCGGCATCCCGCTCACCGCGATCCTCGTCTTCGGTCCGGCCCAGGCGGGGATGCGGAGATAGATGGGAAACGCCGCGGATTTATCCGTTGAAACGGTAATCTCCGCCGCCGGCACATGCGGATAGTTTGTCTTCTGGGTTAACGAGACGCGCTCGCTGCCCCGCATCCAGGTCATCCGCGACGGCACAAAGAGATTCACATAGACGCCGCGCTGGTCGTGGAAGTAGGCGCTGATGCCGTAGTCCGCGGTAATCTGCGCAAAGGACCCGGTACAGCAGGTCCACCGGTTCTGATGGTAGAACTTCGAGCCGTCGTTGTTGTAATCCGAGTAATAGAAGCCGCGCCCGTCCTTCTGGATCGGCTTCGCGCCCAGGATGGTGTTGTAGAGGACGCGTTCCATGCTGTCGCCGTAGCGGCTGTCGCGGGTCGCGCGCAGCAGAGATCGCGTGATCTTGAAGTGCGCATAGGATCCGCAGGGCGTCTCGAAGCTCGCGTGCGTCTTGGTGAGGCTCTCGCCGATTTCGCCGCTGCCAGGGGTGCGGAAGAGCTCGTCCGGCCCCCAGCCGCCGGTGGCGAAGCTCTGCGTCGTGCGCAGGAAGTCGAAGCCGTTGCGCGCCGCGCGCAGATGCTTCTGGCTGCCCAGCACCAGGTAGGCCGCCATGGCGCTGCTCAGGGCGTTCACGTGGCTATAGGCGTGTTTGCCGGGCAAGACGTTTTCGCCCCTGGCCAGGGGATCGAAGTACCAATCGTCGGCCAGGAAGCGCGTGGCCAGATCGCGATAGCGGCTGCCCGCGCCGCGCGTGTAAGCCAGCAAGAAATTTTCCGGCAGCGTGTAAGGCTCGTCCCAACAGAACGACTCGTCGGTATGCTGGCGGGCGTATTGCTCGGCGCGCGAGAGACCCTTGAGTGGCAGATGCGGCATCGCCGCATCGATGGTTGCATCCAGCGCCTTGAAAGCCGTGGGATCGCCGGCAAGTTCGTGCGCGTCCAGCAAGCCGATGGAAACTTTGTCGTAGGTGTATGCGGGGAAGCGGTTGCCCTCGTAGAACCGGCTTGAGATGGCCGCCGCATAGCCGCGCACCAGCCGCTGAATCTTCTCCTGCGTGGGCTGGTGGCCGGTGGCGGAAAAGTCGCGCGAAAGGCCGGAGAGCATCTGGCCGAAGCTGTGGCCGGGAGCAAAGCCGTGCATGTTCTGGTGGGTGAAACCGTCGAACCAGTCGTACCATCCGCCCATGTCGTCGCCGGGAGCGGGCAAACCCGCGCGCTGGCGGAAGGGCTTCAGCAGGCTATCCTCGTCGAGCGCGCCATAGAAGGCGTGATTGGTCTCGAACTGCCCGCGCATGGGACCTTCCAACAGCTCGACGTCGCCGTACCCGAACTGGCTCAGCGGCGCGGCAGGGGCGGAATCGGCCGCCAGCGCGGAGAGAGCGGCGTGGGGCGCGGCCAGCGCGGCGGCTGCGGCGGCGCTGGATTTCAAAAAGCTTCTGCGAGACTGCGGCATGGCATTTCCCCTGGCGGAGCGCGTGCAAGCAATACGCTCCGGTAAACGCTCTCCGTCTTGAACCAGACCATTCAAACACAGCCGGGCGGCGGTTGGAAATTGCTGCCGCTCCAGCAAAGGTTCTGCCCGCGCACAACTGCCAATCGGCCCATGAACAGGGCGTTTTCCCGCGTTCTTGCGCTCCGGGCGCGAGCCGCTTGGAGAGCGCCGGAGCCAACTCTGGCGCTTCGCGGGGCGGCGCGGATTCCGGCCAGTACTCAACCGCCCACTTCGGCCTGTATATTGTTTATGGAATTGAGGGAGATGAATGGGGCCAGCAGGGTTGTCTACAGGAGATGAGCTTCGCACTTTTGCGGAGTTGCGGAAGCGGGCGCTGGAAGCGGGCCCCAAACGGGTCGGTGTGGTTCTGGCCGACGACGAGGTGGCCTTGGCCGCCATGGCCGACGCCTTCCGGACCGGCTTGGCGTTTCCGGTGCTGATCGGCAACGAGCAACACATCCGGGCCAAGGCTGAAGCTCATGGATTCGCCGATCTGGCGGCCAAAGCCGAATTCGTGCACGCTGAAGAAGGCGCGGCGGCTCATGCGGTCAAAATGGCCCGCGAAGGCAGCATCGACATCCTCATGAAAGGGCATCTGCGCACCGATCAGTTGATGCGTCCGGTGCTGGACAAGGAGCATGGGCTGCGCAACGGGCGCCTGCTCTGCGACGTCGCTTTTTTTGAGACCAAGCACACCGGCGTAGCAAAGCTGCTCGGGCTCACCGATGCCGGAATCAACGTGGCGCCGAATCTGGAGCAGAAGAAGCAGATCGTCCTGAACGCCATCGATCTGATGCACTGCATGGGAATGCACCGGCCAAGGATTGCGGTGATGAGCGCCATCGAAGTCGTGACCGAGGCGATGCCTTCCACGGTAGACGCCCACGCGCTCACCCAGATGGGCCTGGCGGGCGAGTTCGGCGAAGCGGATGTCTTCGGCCCCCTGGCGCTGGACAATGCCCTGCTGCACTACGCGGCAAGGGCCAAGGGAATCAGCAACCGCGTGGCGGGGAATGCCGATTGCCTCATCATGCCCAATGTCGAAGCGGGCAATCTGCTGGGCAAGGCGCTTTTCGTTTTGGCGGGGTTGGAGTCCGGCCACGTGGTCGTCGGCGCAAAGGTCCCCATCCTGATCCCCTCCCGAGCGGAAGACGCGAGCACCAAGGTCAACACCATTTCCCTGGGGGTTCTGTACGCAAACGGGCACGGCGTCAAAGGTGCGGCGGCGGCGGACTAACACATTCTCGCGGACGGTGTGAGGAAGTTCCTTGCGCCATCCATTTCCCGTCCTCTGTGAAATGGGTGAGAAACCTCGAAAGCGACCCTGCAGAGCAGCGGTTTTGCGCCTTCGGCGATGGTGGAACCACCGCGGCGGCGCGGATAGAGGCCCGTGGGGTCCGCTTTCCGAGGTCTCGGAAGCAGAGCCTTACAGCGGTTCCACAATTGCTGTACCCCGGAACCAATGCTCTCAAGGGTCATTTTTCTCAAGAAAATGCCACCTTGAACGGAGTCGGAAAGGGCACGTGAATTGTGGAACCGCTCTAGACGCCCGGCATCAACGTCGTAGGAAGCAAACACGGTTTTCCCCGTTCCAGCTTCCCATTTCTTTCGCGAGCGCGGCCAAGGCTTTGACCAGCTTGCCGATCTCCGCCGGCGAGATCGTCTTCTCGTCGATGAAGATGACGCCGCCATGCGAGCGGTCTTGCTCCGCCCAAGCTTTGAGCAGCGGCGGAATCGTTCTGCGGTCGTAGGTGACCAGGGTCAATCCCTGCCGGGCAGCCTCCCGCAGACAGGTCGCGTCATCCTGACCCAGGAAGTTTCCGCCTTCCCAATCGACCATCGCCACCACGGCCATCGCACAGGCGCGATGGCGCAGGCCACTGGCCACATCCGGCGAGATATGCTCGTCGAGCAGCAGTTTGAGCATCTCAGCGCCTGCCGGGCTTCTTTGGAACGAATTCGACTGTCTGCGGCAGCATCCGTTTCAATGCATTGAAGTCCATCGCATCGTTTTCGGCGATTGCCTCGTCGATCTCCGCGGGGAAAGCCTCCGCGTAGTGGATCCCCGCCTGCACTTTCATCGCTGACCATTTGAGGTGGCTGGCAACGGCGGCAATGTCCGACTTGTAGGCGCGCAGCAGCACCACCACCTCCCACACGGCGAGCGAGCTGCCCTGCAGGCAGGCCTGGCGGCCAACCGGGGTGTCGTGGAAGTCGATGAAGGCGAACTCCGAGCGGCGCAGGCCCTCCTCCACCAGCCGGGCGCTAGCGTCGCTGGGCGTCCACCCGTGGCGGCTGGCCATGCGCTTGAGGCGCTTGCCGCTTTCGGTGGGCAGGCGCATGCTGACAACCATCGAAGGGGTTGCTTTCATGGCACGGTCCTCACATTGTCACTCTTGTAAGGATTGTAGCGCACGTCCGAGCGAACGGTTCTTCCGCGCCGTATCCCCATCCGACCATCCGGACCCGGGAGCCCGGTACGGAGCGATGCCTTCAGGCGTTCCCGTTCAGCTCCCGCTCGAAGGCGCTCCCGGCCATCATCAGCAACATGCGCGCGGCGTCGGCCTTGCGGGACTCGGCGTCGATCTTCTTCAGCATCGCAACGGATTTTTCCGAAATGCCGATGGAAGCGGCGCCCTCCATCAGGCTCTCCAACTGGGAAGCAATCGAGCCGCATAGCTCTTGAATCTGACGGCGAGCGTCCGGGCCCATGGAGAGAAACTCAAATTGCGGCCCGATACTGATAATCCCAAAACCCACGCGAAAGGCCGCCGAAGCCGCGGGGCCGAATTGACCGTGGATCAGGCCCTCCATGCCGTTCCGTATTTCCACGCCGATCCGGGCATTGGCCAACAGCGTCGGAGCGTCGCTCGCCGTCTTCAGCTCGGCCAGCGCCGCCGTCAAATCCCCGTACGGCAGCGACAGTTCGGTAGCAATCGCCCTGGCTTGCTCGATGAAGGCAAGACGCTGCACATTTTCACCCTGGTGCCAAACTGCTTTTGCAATCCTGAAGCCGAGCCGGTATGTCTTTACCCATGAAGCCTTCGATCCTTGATCCATTTCCCCTCCAAGTTCCTTAAGCGCCGCCTGGAATTTCCATTGATCGGCCCGCAAGCCGCTGAATCCAGGCTTTCAGTGGCGGGCTCATCGCCTCGCGCCGCTGGCTTGAGCCGATACAGCGCTCCCGCGGCATGAAAAACGCAACAAATTGTCTTCGAAATGGATCGATTGTGAGACCGGCGCAATCGTTCCGTTCAAATTCGTGCATCGCCGGGCCGGACCGATTCGGCGACTTGGTATGTATGGAAGCGAATATGGGGCTGGCCGCGCTTCACTTGAGCGGCGCAATTTCTATCGGCAACGCGCTGTCTGCGTTTGAGGACGAGATCCGCGCCAGTTGCCCCGCGGACCTGACTTCCCGAATCTCCTCCCACTTGCTTGGACAACGACATACCGCCGCGTTCCGCACTGCTTTCCCGCAAAAACAGGAGTTTCCGTAATCATTGCACACGTGTTGCAGAGCCGTCGCCCGCTATCCGATTTGGCTGAATTTTGTTGCCAGCTTGTCGTACTCCACGCTGCCCAGGCCGCGCGCGGCGGCCATTTGCAGGTAGGGCATGTGCTCGGGGTCGAGGTTCCAATAGGCCTTGGCCACGTAAGCGTCGATGGCCACCGGATCGGTCCCGGCGACCATCGTCTTTTTGACCGCCACGTCTTCCAGATTGCCGCCGGTGGGTCCGTTGCGCACCAGAATGCGGTAGCAGTCCATCATGGTCAGCGTGGGCAGCATGAAGTTGGCCAGGTCCACCAGGCTCTGGTGAATCTGCTGATGCAGGCGGTTGCGCTCTCCGCCCAGGATGCCGTACCAGTTCTTCATCCCCAGCGTCGCGCCGGTCAGCACGTGGTGTTTGGCGATGGGCATGTTGATGATCTTGTCGGCCTCGAGAAACGGAGTGAAGACCGGCCAGGTCTTCAGCACCACCCCGCCCATGTCCACCTCGCGGAAGAGCGTGGGATCGGGCAGAATGACCTCTGCGCCGGCGGCACGGGCCGCATCCTGAATGCCGGAGCGATGGAAGCAGCGGCGCGGCTCGTTGCAACTGACGTCGGTGACAATGACCCGCTTGGCGCCCGCCTGCAAGCAATGCCGCACGACTTCGGCCACGGCTTCGGGATTGGTGTTGGCGGCCTGCTCCGGGGTGCGGTCCCAGGCGATGTTGGGCTTGATGACCACCACGTCCTGGCGGCCGACAAAGCGGCCGATGCCGCCCAGGTCGAAGAGCGCGCGGGTCGCCAGCGCGGCCGGCTCGCCGCCTTGCACCACCGTGAGATGCGGCCAATTTGTGTCGGCGGCGATGCGATGATCCTTGCGCGCCTTCTCGCCTTTGGACGCAACCGGCCGTGCGCTGTGCTCGCTGAGCCACACGCCGAGGCCCGCCGCGCCCGCGGCCACTCCACCCACGCGGAGCAGTTGCAGCATGGCTTCGCGCCGTGTGAGAGGCGGCGTCTGCGCTGGCTTGCTGTCGGTTTCCTCGGTCATGGTGTTCCTCCCGGTTGCTGCTGCGGTCCTATCCAAAAGCAACCGCAGGTCCTTCGACTCGGCTACGCTTCGCTCAGGATGACAGCCCTATACTGCAGGCAGCTAGACTTCCATCACGTGAATGCGCGCCGGGTCGTTGACGCCCAACTGGTGCGCGGCGTCGGCGGCGGTGGCGATGTAGCGCGCCGCGCGCCCCGCGGCCTCCAGTGTCGGCACGCCCGCCTCGGCGCGCTTGCGCTCGATCGTTTGCAGGGCAATGTGGTCCACGGCCACCCGGTCTTCGCCCACGATCAGCGTATTCGGGTACCACAGGTACTCGGGGTGGAAGCCCGGCCCGCCCTGATAGACCGAGGACATCGCGTCGCCGATGGTAAAGCGCACCTTCTCGCGAATTACGGGAATGCTGTTCAGATCGGCCACGCCGGGGTTGCAGCCGGTGGCATGAAGATCCCAGGGGCGGCTGAGCACCCCGTACATGTTCTTCATGGCGAAAGTGACGCCCGCCAGCTCGTGGTCCTTCAGAATCGGCAGGCCGATGACCATGTCGCACTCGCGGGTGAGAATCTTGGAGAGCTTGACGGTCGCCGTGCCAAACACCACCGCCTGATCCTCGTAACCCGAGACATCCGAGCCGAAGCAGCGCACGCGGCTGGGGTCGGTGTTAATGGTCAGGCCGCAAGCCTCCAGGTCGCGCGCGTTGCGGTCCCACACGATAATGTTGCCCGGCTTGACGCCGGCCTGTTGCAGCCGCTCGCAGACGGCATCGACCAGCGCCTTGTGGGTCGAGATTCCCCGGCCGCCCAGGCCGTTGGTCTTGAGGCCGATGGTCTTGCCCACGGGCACAATGCGCTTCCAGGCTTCAACTTGGTTGTCGATGCCGGTATAGGAAGCGATGGCGCGGTCCAGCAGCGCCTGCACGCGCTTCTCGTCCGGCTTTGAGGTCGTGCTGCCGGCGGGTCCGTGAAGGAGCGCATCCTTGGCCACCACCACGCGGGACTTGCCCGCATCGGCCTGCGCATCCATCATGCCGGCCAGCGCCAGCTTGCTCTGCGAACCCAACACCACGGCTCCCGTGGCTGCAACTTTAAGAAAATCCCGGCGGTTATTCATGGCAATCCCTCGTTTGATTCGTTGTGGGCCGTGCTCGGGCCGGTCGAATTACAGTTTTGCCTCCACCCCATGCGCCAGGGCAAGCAGAGCCTGCGGCGCGTCGGGCGTTGAGTCGTAAGCAACAATGCGCACCAGATACGGGCCTTTGCGGAAGACGACGCTCTGCGCCAGCGCGGTGCCCGCGTCGCCCAGTTTCACCGGCTTGGCGTCCTTGGACTGGTTCTTCTCCAGGATCTTGCGCGCGCCCGCCGCGTCGCCCATGGTGTAGACGTCCACCGTCGCCTCGAGATTCCCCTGGTACTTGTAGTCGGAGGTCGAGGTGGTCACCACGCCGGCCGCGATATACTCCTCCGCGCCGCCGTCGATGTACTCGTACAAGTTGCTGGCGGCAAAGATGCGCGTCTCGCCGCTCTTTTGCCAGCCCGCCACCGCGCCCGAGGCCGGGAACGGGTCGAATTTGGTCTTCTTGACTTCCGGCGCTTGAGCCGGGGCCACGGCGTTCTCGTGTACCGGCTGCGGCTGGCTGGCGGCGGCCAGAGCGGGCGCGGCAACCTCGGCGCGGGCGAGCAGGATCTGGCTGCTGGGCGAACGGCTTTCGCCGATGCTGGTGACGTAGACAGCGGGATGGTCCTGGAGCGGGCAGGCGTACTCGCACGCGCCGCAACCCACGCAGCGGCTGGGATCGACGCGCGGCTGCTTCAGCGTCTTCACATTCCCGGCCGAATCGATTACTTGCGCCTCTTGCACATAAATGGCCTTGGGCGAGACCGGGCACCACTCCTCGCAGACAATGCACTCGGTGGCCATGGCCCAGGGCAGGCAGCGTCCGCGATCGTAGAACGCCGTGCCCAGGCGAATCGGCTGGTTCGTCGCGGCGCCCGCCACCCAGCCCTTTTCCTTGGGCGTGATCTGCCAGATGGCGCCGGTGGGGCAGACTTCCGAGCACATCACGCAACTGGGTTCGCAATAGCCGATGCGCGGCACCAGCGTGGGCGACCAGAGCCCTTCAAGGCCTGCCTCGTCGAAGGTGGGATGCAGCGCGTTGTTGGGGCACACCTTCATGCACTCGCCGCAGCGGATGCAGCGGGAGAGAAAATCGTGCTCGTCGAGCGATCCCGGCGGGCGCAGCAGCCGCTCGTGACGGCCCTTGCCCAGGCCCGTGTTGGCGCGCATCAGCGGAACGGCCGCCGCGCCGGCGGCGATGCCGGTCAGCGTGCGGCGACGGCCCAGATCGGGCGAAGCCACTTCCGGCTCGTTGCGGTAGAGCTTGAAATTGAGGCTGTCGTGCGGACAACTGCCCACGCAGTTCATGCACATCAGGCACTCGGATTTGCGCCACGGCACGCCGCCGATGGGATCGTCGCCGCCCTGGCAGTTGAGCAGGCAGCGGTTGCAGTTGTTGCAGCTTTCCGGGTCCTTATGCAATCCCAGAATCGACCAGCGCGAGACCGCTCCCAGCAGCGCGCCCAGCGGGCAGATCGCCCGGCACCAGAAGCGCGTCACGCGCAGGCTGGCCGCGAGAATGGCGATGAACAGAACGCCCAGCACCAGCCCCTGGTAGTAGTGCGGCTGGCGCAGATCGAGCACCAGGAATTGCAGAACCGCGTGCAGCGTCCCACCGAACGATTTGACGATCGGAATATGGCTATGTTCGAGCGGCTCCAGCAGGGCGCGCATGGCGGCGTTGAAGGCCGGCATCAACGACAAGCCAAACGAGCGGACTAGCAGGCTGAAGGGATCGAGCCAGCCGATGGCCGCCGAACCGAAGAAGGCCGCCACCAGCCCGGCGATCAGCACCACATATTTGCCGGTCTGCCAGCGCTGGTAGCGATTCGATTGAATCCGCTGCTTGCCGCGCTTGGCCTCCGAGGGCATGTTGCCCACGAAGTGCTGCAGCGTGCCCATGGGGCAAATCCAGCCGCAGAAAAAGCGGCCCAGAAAGAGCGTAGGGACGAGGATAACCAGGCTCCACAGCAGGCCGCGATAGAGCGCGTGGCTGGCCAGGGCATTGACCAGCGCCACCAGCGGGTCCCACTCGAAGAACAGGCGCACCGGCGCGCGCAGCTTGATCTCCGTCCCGCCGCCGGGAAAGATGCTCAGCGAAGTGAAGAACAGCAGGCCGAGAAACAAGAGCAGAAAGAAGATCTGCGAGATCCTGCGCAACAGCGGCAACCTGGAACGGGCCACAATTCTCCTCCACACGCCGCGTGCGGGCGCTACAGACGGTAGAAGTATGATTCGTGGTCAGACCGCTTGCGAGCGGTGATCTGCGTCACCGTGCGGCGGGATTGCACCGCGCAAGCCAGCGATCCGCCGTTTCTATACCAGGATTCCCAGCCGCTTGGCCACCCGCTCCAGCGTCTCCAGCGCCTGGTCGAGCTGGCCTTTCGTATGTTCGCTGGTAAGGATGGCGCGGATTCTGGCCTTGCCTTCCGGCACCGTCGGGAAGGCGATCCCGGTGCCCATGACGCCTTCGTCGAAGAGCGCCCGGCTGAACTCCATCGCCTTGCGGCCTTCACCCACGATGATCGGCGTGATCGGCGTCTCGGTGGCCGGCGTGGTCACCCCGCCGATGTTGAATCCCACCCGCTTGAGTTCGCCCTGGAAGTAGCGGGTATTCGACCACAGCCGCTCGATGCGCTCGGGCTCAGTCTCCAGAATGTCGAAGGCGGCGATGCAGGTGGCCGCCACCGACGGCGGATGCGAGGTCGAGAAGAGGAACGGCCGCGCCCGGTGATAGAGGTAGTCGATCAAGTCCTTCGACCCGCAGACGTAGCCGCCCAGCGCGCCGATCGCCTTCGAAAGCGTCCCTACCTGCACATCCACCTTGCCGTGCATGCCGAAGTGGTCCACCGACCCGCGTCCGTTGCGGCCCAGCACGCCCGAGGCATGGGCGTCGTCCACCATCATGATGGCCCCGTACTTCTCGGCCAGCACGGCGAGCTTGTCTACCGGCCCGATGTCGCCGTCCATGGAGAAGACGCCGTCGGTGATCACCAGCTTGCGGCCGGGCTCGTTGGCAATCTCTTGCAGCAGCTCCTCGCAGTGGGCCATGTCCTTGTGGCGGAAGACCTTGATCTTGGCCCGCGACAGCCGTGCGCCGTCGATGATGCTGGCGTGGTTCAGCTCGTCCGAGAGGATGAAGTCCTCTTTGCCCAGAATCGAGCTGACCGTACCGGCGTTGGCCGTGAATCCGCTCTGGAAGACCACGCAGGCCTCGACATTCTTGAAGCGGGCGATCTTTTCTTCGAGATCCATGTGGATGCGCATGGTCCCGGCGATGGTGCGCACCGCGCCCGAGCCCACGCCGAAGGCCTTGGTCGCTGCCAGCGCCGCCTCGATCAGCTTGGGGTGGTTGGCCAGGCCCAGGTAGTTGTTGCTGGCCAGGTTGATCACCTGCTTGCCGTCGTAGTGGCAGACCGGCGCCTGCTGGTCGTCGAGGATGCGCAGCTTGAAATGGGTGCCGTTGGCGCGCAGTTCGTCGAGGAGGTCGGTCAGGTGGGCAAGCTGGGGGCGTTGGGGGTTTTCGGTCATGGCGTTGCACCTCAATCAAAAAGGATAACGCGAAGCGGCGGACCCGTTAAGACCACTTCCCGGCGGCTTTCGATGCGGCCTCGATCATCTTGAGCGGAAACAGCAGGGATGATTGGTTCCCCAGGTCTTGGAATCAAGACCTGAAGCACCGGGCGATGGAGGCTTCCCGAATCCCCTTTTTTGAGCGGCCTGCATTTGGCGCGCGAGAGGCCCAGCTCAAGCCGAGCCGGGTGCCGATTGGCAACCTAATTCATCTTGGATGGCCCCAGGGAATCTCCCTCCTTGACGAGGGTATCGCGGGCCACGGTTAATTTTAGTTGCAACTTCGCCAAATCGTTCGGCTCTACATCTGCAGGAGCCGACTTTCCAGATAGTTGAAGAGCAATTTCCCACTGTTCCGCGGCGAGGCGGATGCGGTCCATCTTCAAGTAAAGATCGCCAAGATGTTCGTGAACAGAGGGGTCGTTCTGATCGCGCTCAACTGCCCTGCTCAGATTCTCCTCAGCCAACTTGTACTCTCCCAGTTTGAGGTAAACCAGCCCCAACGAGTCGAGGTAAGCGCCGTTCATCGGTTCCAGATCGACGGCCTTGCGGATGAGCCGGAGGGCTTCGTCAAGGTGCATCCCCCTGTTGGCCATGATGTAACCAAGGTAGTTGAGGGTCATCGCGCTACTAGGGTCCATTTCAAGCACCTTGCGAAAGTACTGCTCGGCCAGATCATAGTGCTTTTGCCGTTCGGCCAGTTGGCCCCTCAGGAACAACAGGTAGGCCTGGTCTTCCTTCTTGGTGGTCAGCTTCTCAGCCTTGTTCAAGGCCTCCTCGGCATCCTTCCAGCGGCGCACTCGAACATACATTTGCCCCAGCGCCAATAATACCGAGCGATCTTCAGAGGAGTTGTCGAGTAGACCCTTCGCTACTGTCAGGCCTTCGTCGGTCTTGCCCTGGTCCAAAAGCTCGCCAGCCAGCATCAGTTTGAGGTCGCGGTCCTTGGGGTTGGCTTCGACGGCTTTTCGGGAGACCTCTGCGGCCTTGTCGAATTGTTTGGCTTCCCGGTAGGCTTCCACCTGGTCCTGATAGCCCTTCGGCTCCGTTTCGCTTCCCATATCGACCATCTTCTGGTAAATAGCGATAGCCTGTTGAGTCTTGTTCTGCTCGCGATACACAGCGCCCAGCCGCTCGAGAAAAATAGCGCGGTTGTTCTTCTCCCCGGCCGAATACACGCCGTTGGTGCGAGAGGTAAGATCTACCATTTTCTGGAATACCGCGACTGCCTCGTCATAATGCCCCAGCACGTCCAACAGCAACCCCTCGTTGTAGCCAACCTCTAGTGAGTCTGGGTCCAACTTTCGCGCTTTTCGGATGGTGTTGAGCGCCTCTTCAAACTTCTGCTGGCGGCGTTGAATCTCTCCAATATGGACCAGAGCGCCCGCATTTGCCGGATCTGCCTTGGCGAGTTCCTGGAACTCGCTCAGAGCCTCGTCGAGCCGGTTTTCGTTTAGCAAGGACTCGGCGTGTGAAGTGCGCTCCCCTGGCTGTCCCTGCTTCTCCCGTTGCTCGCGGGCTGCTTTCTCGCTCGCCTCATGCTCGGCCTTTTCTCGCGCCTGTTGCTCTCCCTGGGATTGTGCCTCACTCTGAGCCTTTTCTCTGGCCTCCTGGGCGATCTTGTCCCGCTTGTCTTGCGCTGCCTTGTCCCGCGCTGCCTGCTCAGCCTTGAGCCGGGCATCGCGAGGCGACGCCAAGCCGATGCGCGCCAGCGCTTGCTTGGCGGCCTCAATGTCCAGTACCTGCTCAGCCTTGTCGAGGCCGTCTTCAGTTACTGCGACGACCAAGTGCTGGCCGAGTTCGACCTTTGCCTTGGCCGAGCCCCCGGCCTCGATGCGCCCCTGCGCCACGCCGTCCAGCTTCCAGTTGCAAGCAAGGTCGCAGGTCACCAACAGAGTGGCGCTCACCGCGGCCGGTTTGGGCGCCGGCTTGTGGGGCCGCAGAATCGGCCCCTCATCCTGTTGTGCGATTCCCTGCGCCGCGCCAAACGCCAGGGCGAGGGCCAGAGCCCACGCATTCAACCCGCCAATGCGGCGCTCCATCGCCCGCTGCGCCTCTCGCACCATGATCGCTCCTTCTGTTGGACAACAAGATAAAGGCCCCCCAAAGCTCCCAGGGGATCGAAAAATCCACGCCCTCACACTTCAATTGCCGGCGCTGCGAACGCACAGCGTATACTCCGTGGCCCGGGTGGTTGTTTCCAAGCGTTCGGAGTACCGCCCGCCATCGTGGAAGTTGAAATACGACGCCAGCCCGGAATAGGCATTTCCCGCCTGATAGCCCCAAACGGCTCCGGCAATCTGAATTCCCCCCTTGATATGTTGGTGCCCCGTATCCATGTTCAAGTCGTAAATGGAGGCCAATTCGTTAATGGTCGGCAATCTCCAGTCGGAATATCCGCCCAATGACAGACTGGCGCAGTAGCTCCTCGCGCTATTCCAATCGACGCTGATCGCGTTTTGCCGGGGCCCCCACATCAATCCGGTGGCCGGGTCGGCCCAAACCCCGGCGGCTCCGGTCTCCGCAGCCCGCTCCCGCTCTCTGGATTCGCTGGCCGCCTTGTCGCGCGCCTCCTGCTGCGCTTTTGCCAGAGCCTTGTCGGATTGTTCCCGCAGCGCCTTCTGCTCGGCCTCCCGCTCCGCCTCCCGCTCGGCCTTCAGACGGGCATCGCGCACCGGGGCGAGATCCAGGGTCACCGCCGTTTGACCGGCCCCCTTGACCTCGCTGACTTGTCGAGTCTTGTCCAGGCCGTCTTCGGTCGAGGCAGAGAGCACATGCTGGCCAAGTTCCACCTTGACCTTGGCCGAATCGCCGGCGGCGATGACGCCTTGCGCCTTGCCGTCCAGCTTCCAGTTGCAGGCCAGGTCGCAGAGCACCAGCAGCGTGGCTGCCGGCGCGGCTGGTTTGGCAACCGGTTTATGGGGGCGCAGGATCGGCCCCTCGTCCTGCTGCGGCAGGGCCAGCGCGACGGCAGAGGCCATCAAGGCGGCCAGCACCCAACTCCCCATTGTCCTTTTCATCCTCTCGCCTCGTCTTGCGCTCTCGGCACGGAAATACGTGAGGGGCGCAGACGCCACGGATGCGCGCCCCTCGCCCCCTCGATTCAATCGTCTTCGAAACGACGGCCCGCAGCGGGCCGAGCATCATTGCCAGCGCAGGAAGGAGTCTCCGGCGTTGCCCATCTCCAAAACCAGGGTATGGGAGTCCCC
>Ga0316217_10001538_pt1 | contig 29665 bp, 19 predicted proteins | sample 1anoAmetaG_FD_203633 | JGI IMG/M metagenome (GOLD analysis project Ga0316217, IMG submission 203633) | Freshwater microbial communities from Trout Bog Lake, Wisconsin, USA - 1anoA | ecosystem: Environmental > Aquatic > Freshwater > Lake > Hypolimnion/Profundal zone | place: USA: Wisconsin... | reverse complement strand
TTTGCCCACCGCCTAAAAGGGCCTGTTGTTCTTTATCTTTTAGTTTTTGAATCTGCTTTTCCATAATTATATTTTCTGCCATGAAGGCTTTATATTTTTTAATACTGATTTATGAATGAATACAAAACTTGCTGCTTAAATGTATTAAATCAGCCATCATAATTCATAAATCTGTTCCATAAACTCCACACCAAACCTCTTCAATTCCTCCAAAATAGGATTATAAATCTCGGCATATTTTGGCATTAATACTCCTCTCCTTGCTATTTGTCCGTTCAATATCATTTTGGTTACCATGGCTACCGGCAGGCCTACTGTGGTTGCCATAGCGGTGTGCTCATCGTCCTTGCCAATGTACACCAATGATGACTGTAACTTTTTCGTTACACCCGCATCTTCAAACGTTATCTGGTGTATCATTACTATCATGTCCTTATCGCCGCTGTTCATGCGCCATTGGCCTTCTAATAGGGCCTGTAATACTTGTGCGTTGGTGCCTGAGTTAAAAGGAATAGTGCGTTCGTCATTAAAAGTATGCTGCAGCAAAGCACGCAGGTCAGCATTCAGTCCCTCTAAATGTGCGCCCGCTTTTTGTTCAAAAAACTGCTTAAAGGTAAGCGTGCCTGTGTTTTCATTTACGGCAATGTCATCGGTCAGATTAAGCTTCACCAGTTCATTCCATCCCATACAATAAGGCGGAACACGAAGCGTTCCCCGATACATAGTTTGCACGCCTTCCAAACCGTATTCGGTTATATATTTCAGCGAGTCGCGATTGGGATAGCTTTCAAACTTACCGTAGCCTTCAATTTCCATTATTGAGGTGCTGGCAAAAAGCTGGGCGTAATTCAAGTCAACATGGGCACCATTTTTAAGGTAGTGTATGCCCCCATCGCCCTGCCCTGCCACAATTACGTTGCGGGGATTCCAGGTAAACTTATAGTGCCAGGGGTTATCGTCACTTTCGGGCGCTACCAAACCGCCACAGTGCGATTCGAACCCGGTAATTTTTTTGCCTGCTGCTTTTAATCCATCCACTATTTGCAGGGCGCTCATGTGGTCAATACCGGGATCGAGGCCCATTTCGTTCATAAATATCAAACCGGCGTTTTTAACCTGCTGGTCAAGCGCCTTCATTTTATCGGAAATGTATGAAGGGGTAACCAGGTTCTTTTTAAGCATAACGCAATCTAAGGCAACCAACATGTGTAACGAGGCAGGCAGCATGGAGATGACAATATCGGCCTTGCTTATCAGCGTTTCGCGTTCGGTAGTATTGGTCAGGTTTATGCCCAGGGCCTGTGTATTGCTGCGGTTTTTGGTTTTCAATAAGGCCAGTTCGGCTGTCATATCAGCAACCGTTATCTGCCACTCCTCTACAACCGAATAACTGATCAGATAATCAATTAAAGCCACTGACGACTTGCCCGCACCGAGTATTAAAATATTACGCATCATGAATTGAAGGCAATTATACAAAATCCAATGCATCCTCATCCTAAATCCTTGCATTGAGTTACGCAACAAACCTTCGGTTACAGGCCAAAGTGCTCTTTTTCGCAAAGCCGCGCACTTCTATCCAATAAAAAAGAAGTTTGCCTGCCGGGTAACTGCCTGATTTTGCATAAATAACGTTGTCAAATCAAGTTAGATATAGAATCTATTTCTTTGCAGCCTAAATAAGAATTTATGATCTGGAAAGTAAAACCCGACCTGGAAGCACTGGATGCAAGCTTTACCAAAGAACATATCGGCGAATATATCGGCATTCAGTTCACTGAAATAGGCGATGATTATATAACTGCAAAAATGCCGGTAGACCACCGCACCCGTCAACCCTTTGGCTTATTGCATGGTGGGGCATCGTGTGTATTGGCTGAAAGCTTAGGCAGCGTTGCCGGCCAGTTGTGTGTTGATATGACCAAACAAATGGTTGTGGGGCTCGAAATTAACGCCAACCACATTCGTGGGGTAAAAGATGGCTATGTTCATGGTACAGCAAGGCCTGTACACGTTGGCCGTTCAACCCATGTGTGGGAAATAAAAATAGTGAACGACAGCAAGCAATTGGTTTGCATCAGCAGGCTAACGCTGGCTGTAAAAGACATGTAGGCCTGTCGAAAAAAGATTGCCGGAGCCATAACTTTTTGTAAAAGACTCCGTTTATCTTTGAACTAATAATTAAGGGCATGGCCGAACATAACCAACTTGGCGTTAAAGGCGAAGATACTGCTGCAGAGTTTCTGACCAATAACGGGCATGTTATATTGACCCGCAATTACAAACATGGTAAATGCGAAATCGACATTATTTCAACCGATGATAATTTTACCGTATTTACCGAGGTAAAGACACGCAGCACCGATTACTTTGGTTACCCGGAAGAAGCAGTAGATAAAAAGAAACGTAAAAAGATACGCCGTGCGGCAGAGGAATATATGTTTGAAAATAACCTGGATACCAATATCAGGTTTGATATTATTTCCATTACTGTTGTAAACGGCAAAATGAAGGTTTACCACATTAAAGACGCTTTCTTTAATGAAATGGAAAACGATAATGAATTATGATTTCTGCATGCATACAGCCATAATCATCTTCGCGGTTATTCAATATTCATAAATCAAAAATTACAATTCATAAATCCTTTCCTATATTCGCGCCTCAATTTATAAACATGACCACCGAAAACATTAACGATATAAAGAGTCGACTTGACACTCTGAGGAGGTTTCTTTGACATAGAGAATCGCAAGCTCAAAATTCAACAAGACGAACACACCACGGCACACCCCGACTTTTGGAACAATCCTAAAAAAGCGGAAGATCTTTTAAAAGAGATCAAAATCAATAAAATATGGATAAGCGCGTTTGAAGAGGCGTGGAAAGCCTACGAAGATACCGTAGTAATGCGCGAATTTTTTGAAGCCTCCGAAGCTACCGAACCCGAACTGAAAGAAGCTTATAACAAGGCTTTGGCTGCCATTGATAACCTGGAATTCCGCGCTACTTTAACCGAACATGAAGACCAGCTGAGCGCTGTGCTTGAAATAAATGCAGGTGCCGGTGGTACAGAGAGCTGCGATTGGGCATCTATGCTGTTGCGTATGTATGTAATGTGGGCCGAAAAACACGGCTACAAAATAAAAGAGATTGAAAGGACCGATGATGATGTAGCGGGTATACGCTCTGTTTCGCTGGAAATTGACGGCGAGTTTGTTTACGGTTATTTAAAGGGAGAAAACGGCGTGCACCGGTTGGTGCGTATATCTCCGTTCAACGCCCAGGGCAAGCGCCAAACCTCTTTTGCATCGGTATTTGTTTACCCCATGGCTGATGATACTATTGTGATTAATATACCCCCCGGCGAGTTGGAATGGGATACGTTCCGATCAAGCGGTGCGGGCGGGCAAAATGTAAACAAGGTTGAAACAGCGGTTCGCTTACGGCACATACCTACGGGCATTGTAGTGGCCTGCCAGGTAACCCGCAGCCAGCACGAGAACCGCGACATGGCATTGCAAATGCTGAAATCGAAATTATACGAGATTGAGATACAGAAACGCAACGAAGCCCGCGATAAGCTGGAAGGAACAAAAAGGAAAAACGAATGGGGTTCGCAAATAAGAAATTATGTGCTGCATCCATATAAACTTATAAAAGACAACCGGTCAGATTTTGAAACTTCCAATATTCAGCCGGTTTTGGATGGGGATTTAGATGATTTTATAAAAGCTTACCTGTTACAGGCCACAAAAAAGGTTTAGAAAGCTTGTTATCCACAATCTTTTAACATGGCAATTTGAGCTATCAGAAAACGTTTATTTTGCAGCCGTTGACTCAATATCAATTTCCCTAACCCAGTATGGACATTTCAGTTTTTATCAGTGATTTACTTTATCAGCACGATTGTGTTATTGTGCCCGGTTTTGGCGGATTTATCTGCAATTACCGGCCGGCTGAGATACACCCGGTGTTGCATGTTGTAAATCCTCCATCAAAAGCTGTTTCGTTTAACCGGAATTTAAGAACCAATGATGGCCTGCTGGTAAACTACATTGCCAAAACAGGCGATATCTCTTTTCAAAGATCGCAGGAGCTGATCAACAACTGGGTTGAAAGTTCAAAAAGCCTTTTGAAAAAGAACGAAACACTTAATTTAAAAGGGATAGGCAGGTTTTTTAGTGATATAGAAGGCAATATTCAGTTTACGCCTGATGACTCAGTTAATTATCTGCGAACTTCTTTTGCCTTAAAACCACTTAGTGCACGCCCCGTTTTAAGAGGCAAAGAGGTTGATTTTACTGAGAAGTTTACTTACGAAACCAAGAAACACATACAGGGACGCAGCAACACGTGGAAGATAGCCGCTGCCATTATACTTATGGTTGGAATAGGCGCTATGGTGCAAATGATGCGCATGGGTGTTGAAGTAAAGCCATTGGGTTTAAATGAGGCCAGTGTATTCAGTTTCTTTACCCATTTTAACCAAGGTAATGAGGATACCATGCAGCCGATTGCAGTTGAAACTGAAAAACCTTCAGCGCCGGTAGCTGTTGAGCCTGCAAAAGCAGAAATGCCAATAGCGAAAAAAGTAGTGTCTAATTCTGTTCAAACAGAGGCAAGCGGTTATTATATAATAACCGGTGCATTTTCTGAAAGCAGGAATGCTGAAAAAGCTAAGCGTGAACTGCAAAGCAAATTACCCAATGCAATTATACTTTGCGACAAAAGCCATGGCCTTACCCGCATAGGATACTCAGTAGGCACAAATGCCAGCACCGCCGAAGAACAATTAAAGGCTGCTCAGGTTAGCAATGCCGATTACTGGTTACTGAAGAAGTAACCGGCATTAAATTATCTTATTCTAAAAGTAATTTACCCCTGGCTACAACGGCATTACCAATTGACAGCTGCCAGATATACAAACCATTACTTAATCCTGGCATCCGTAATTCAGTCGTTTGATTTGTGACATCCTGATTATATACCGGCCGTCCGTTTAATTCGAAAAGGTTAAAACTGGTTATTTCAGATGGTGGAATTGACAGTTGGATACTTACTTGACCGTTAGATGGATTAGGGAACAGTTGCACTGCAATAGAATTGGCATGAAGGTACTTAACCCCAGTAGGAATGATATTAACTGGTGTTCCCCATTGGTCGCCATCAACTTTGTGATACCAGATAAGCCGTAAATCCTCACCACTTTTGTTATCCTCCTCAAAATAGCCTTCATTAATTACGCCAATGCTGTCTCCTAATGTTTGATAAAAACCCCCGTCAAACTCATTATAACTATTTTGCTCATGGTTGTTATAATTGCCATTTCTGAAAGCGGAATCTGCACATAATGCCCCTCCGCTACAAAAGCCATATAAAGAAGATGTCAACGAATCGGGCGAAGAAAGGTTATAGGTGGAATCGGCATAAGAATACGCTGGAAAAGGATATTGAGGTGCGCCACCGTAATCAAACGGGCTGGTGCAGGCTACAGTACTGTTTGCCGTATTATCCCACAAATATCTATAATGATAAACCAAGGTATCGGCATTATAAGAAATGGAAGAAATAACCATTAGCGAATATCCACCACAAGTAAAATTTCCGGTAGACCCGTAAATATTGTACATACCATAATTATCATAACTATACTCAAAACTATCGCCAACGGCATAGTTAAAAACCTGGCCCAGGGTGGAAAAACTTAACCCCTGACCCCGGCATAGTTCTGCAATAAAAATCATCAGCACAAGCGTATGTCTCTTTTTCATTCTATATATTTATGATAAATATATGTTTATCTAGTCAATAAAAAAAATTTGGGCTCCCATTGCCCATTAAATAGTGAGGATACCAAAGGTCGGATTGGCTGATTTAATGATTTCTTACAGGTCGTTTCAATAAAGGTAGTTTTTCATATGCCGCGGCCATTTCAGCCAGGTTGGCGCCTTCTTTGCTGAAGTTCCAGGTAAACAAATACTGTATCGGGTTGTCGGCTCTAATCTGCCTGATAGCCTCCTGCCCTACTTTAGTTGCTAGCCCTTTTTTACGCCACTCGGGTAAAACAAGCGCAGAGCAGAGATAAAGGGCATTGTATTTTATGTTCAAAGGTGTTTGGTTCAGTAATTCTGTTTCAGAGATCTCTTCAGCTACAAAGTGTTTCATCAAATCAACAGTAGTTGGTATAAGTAGTATCCATACTACCGGACCATCGCCCTCTTCATGGTCAGAAAGCGTGGCTGAGTGAAGGCTCTGCAAACGTTTCATTACGTCTTCATCAACCTGTAATTGGGCCGGGTCGTTTTGTGCTGAAAAAACTTCATCAGCAAGATCTATCATGCGTTCAAAATTCGACTTGGCCATATCCCTTTTTGTTTCTGTAAAGTTATAAAGTATTGTATCCAAAATGCAAACAGCCATTTACCTTTCGGCAGATGGCTGTTTAGCAGTTTCAACAACATATGAGCATCAATGTTGAACCAGGAATTTTTTTACAACAATTGAATTGCCTGTACTAACCTGCGCAAAGTATACGCCCGAAAGCAGATTACAGGTTGGCAACATGAAATTTGATGTATTTAGCGAAGTGTAACCGGCCACCTGGCGACCCAAAACATCAGTTAAAATTATGTTGTTCATCTTGCCCCCTACGCAACTGATCTGGGCTGAATTATTAGCAGGATCAGGGAACAGTTTTACACTTACAGCCTCCTGCAGGCCGGCAGTAACACCCAATGGTAAAAAGCCAATGATAGCCGAATCTGTTCCAGCATTAACCGATATGGTATCGCCAAGCTGGTTAATTACTTTCAGGCTACTAAGGCTAAACTGAGCAGTGTAATAGCTTAAATTCTTGCCATCGATATTATCTGTGGTAATTACCATACTTACCGTAGCGATCTCGCCGGCCCCACTTCGTGAAACCCTGTCAATACGCGAAAGTCCTGCATAAATAGCCCCTCCATCAAAATTGTTTTTGGCCAGTGTTATATGTTGTCCCTGGTTAGCCAGCCACGAATCAGGGAACGTCATTTTAAGGCTAGCCGAATCTATTACCAAAGGATTAAAGTTGAAGGTAAACGCAAGACCGTAAACATTGCTGGCCTGGGTCAGGCTATCGCCCAAAATAATGTGGCAGGTTAAGGTATCGGCATTCAATACCGTGTCGGGTGCTAAGGTCATTTTTAAAAATGGTGCACCGCTGCGTTCTGAATTGCCTGCTTCTGTTTTGGCATGTGTAAGGCTGTAATTTTGTAATATAGCCTGAACGTCATTTACATCTACAGTGTCATTACCATCGCAATCAGAGTATACATTGTTTATACCACCAGAATTACTACCAGCCCATGGGGTTGCCGAATGTGCATACCAGCCAATATCTTGTTGTGGCCGGGCCGGGCCGGTAAAGCCATAGGCAAGGCCTATGGGTAAAAGATCGGTATTATCAACCAAACCATTGTCATCAGCATCGCCAGGCCATACAAAACCCGTGCAAATGGTATCAACTGTTATTAAAACGGTATCATAATAAGCTCTGCCGGTTGTATCAATAGCAATTAAAGTATACCGGGTTGTTACAACAGGAGTTGCTATGGGGTTTAACACTGCATTACTGCTTAAACCTGTAGGCGGTGTCCATAAGTAGGTGTCAGCATTAGAACCACCTACAACATTGTTCATGGTGTATGATGAACCCCTGCAAATGGTAACGCTGTCAGGAGAGTTTACATTGCAGTTATTAATCGTTATCGAATTAGATGCCAAAGAGGTGCAACCATCGGCTCCTAAATAAGTAACTGAATAGGTACCCGCGACAGAAGGGTTATAACGAACAGAATGAACACCATTACCTGGCCATTTTTGCACCCTGTGATTACTTGCATCAGCAATATACATGCTGCCCGAACCATCGAGGTAAACACTTTCCGGTGCGTTTAATTCGTTGGCAGCGCTACCTCCTATAAAATCGATACCTGCCACGGTCGCTGCGTTATTTCCGGGTTGAAATTTTTGTACTCGGTCTATTATAGCATCGGCTACGTACAACGCGCCACTACTATCGGCATACATCCCTTCAGGAAGTCCAAAGGCAGTTGGACCATATGCTGTAGCACCAATACGCACCCCAATAGTAGATGTATTGCATCCCGCTGGAAATTTAAGCACACCCTCATATTCATCCGATATATACAAGTTTCCATAAACATCCACAAAAATACCATAAGGTTGGGCTAACTGTGTACTGTCTATTATGGTAACTGCGTTGGTGGCCTGTGTACTACCAGCCGGAAATTTCTGAACGCGGTGATTATTTTCGTCCGTAACGTATATATTTCCGCTTGCGTCTACTGCAACTCCGCCAGAGTAATTGAGTTGATTTGCTCCACTTCCCTGTCCGTTACCACCCGCCACAATTACTCCGTTTGTAGCAGAAGTGCTGCCTGCCGGAAATTTCAACACACGGTAATTACGGGAATCAATTACGTAAAGGTTGCTGGCATTATCTAATGCAATTGCTGTAGGTGCGTTAAACTGATTAAGGGCGTTGCCTGTACCGTTACCTCCAGCTATAACAATACCACTAGTAAGCGAATTACTGCCTGCAGGAAATTTCTCAACCCGTTGGTTGCCAACGTCAGATACATAAATATTTCCGTTCTGGTCCAATACGGCATACATCAGGCCATTAAATTGGTTAGGTGCGGCACCAGCGCCGTTACCGCCTGCTACAGTATATGGTTCAAAAGACATTGTATCTATCAATGCCCCGGTATTGAACCAGTTTAATTTAATCGGGGCAGATAATCCTGAAAGTATCAAGGAATCTGAACCCAAACAACTTCCGGTTGCGGACAATGTGGGCGCAACCGGTGTGGGGTTAATTAATACCACAGAACCAATTAATCCGCTGGCAGGGTTGGCACATGGGGCATTACTTGTTACTCTGACAAAAACAGTATCATAGGTCAATATATCTGATTGAAGTGCGGTGCTAAAAACGTTTGTTCCGTTCCCAACATCCGAGCCATTAAATAACCATTGGTAGGTTGGTGAAGTACCACCATTAAACGCCGTTACAGTAAAGGTATCAATAAGACCGCTGCAAATGGTAGCTTGTGTGGATGAAATCGTGGCGTATGAGGTTGTCGTTAACACGGTGACAAAAACAGTATCATGGACAAGGGCTCCGTCATTCCACTTAAATGCATAAATACCAGGTATTGTGAAGCCTGTAATAGTTGTTGTTGGCGAGGATGGTGTGGTTATAGTGGTGATTGCAGGATTTGACGGAATAGCGCTCCAGGTACCGGCATCTCCGGCAGCCATCGTAGCCGTGCTATTTTGGCAAATAGTCTGGTCAGGGCCGGGTTTGCCGCAGTAGTAAAACCAGGCACTGTCAGACATCTGCGAAGCGCAGCCATTGGCACCTACAGTTTGGATGGAATACATAAACTCGTTTGTTGGAATATAGACTGTATCTGTCGGAAGTGTCTTTTGTACTACACTAGTTGACCACCACCATAAGATACTATCAACGGCGCCAACCGGGTGTGCAATTACAGAATCAGAGCCAACACAGTAGACGCCGTAATACCCAAGTGTCGTGACGGTTGGCGTGGCAGGTGACGGTAGCACTGTGATATACATAGTATCGCCAGCCCATGTAAAGCCGTAAACACCCGGACGAGCATTACCGCGAACTAACGAATTGCGCATAGTATCGATACTAACAGTTAACCCGGGTGGGTTTGTTGGCAAAGCAGCCCATGAGCCAGTACCTGTCGCGTCCATTTGGGCATAGACGCCGTTCGCGAACGGATTGTCGTACGGCTGTGCGAAGTAGGAATTTTGGCACACAACCTGATCAGGCCCCGCATTGCCACAACTTTGTACCGTTACAGAATTAGATGGTGCCGAAGTGCAGCCTCCATTGGCTGTAACATAAGTTGCCGTGTAAATACCCACAGCAGTTGGAATATAATAAAGCATGTTAGGTGGAGACTGATGCAACGGGTTTCCATTTAATAACCATTCAATGGTATCCGTAGGTGAATTAGTAACAACAAGCGAATCATTACTTAAACAAGTGCCATAGCGTTCAACCAGTGGCGGCAGAGGTACCGGATAAACATAAAAAGTATCTTCATCATATGCCGTTAACGGCGAGACACAAGGCAAGTTGCTGGTTACCTGCACCGAAATATCATTTAGCGCCGTGGAGGTTACAAAAACAGGTGAGTTAGTGCCTGCAGGTACGCCATCCTGGTACCATTGATATGATGGAGAAACTCCTCCATTGACAGCGGTGGCGGTAAAAGTATCTGATACTCCATAACAAATGTGCAATTGAGAATTATTAGGCGAAATACTTACTGTTGTAGATATAATATTTACGTTAAGGGTATTAGACGCAAGCGAGCGGCAACCAACGTTTGAATAAACGAAAGCGTAATAAGGGTCGGAGTAAGTAGCCACCAGAATGGTATCAGTATTGGGTAAACCAATGTTACCCCCTAACCAACTGGCGCTGACGGTGCCTGCAGGACCGTGCACCACAAGCGTATCATGACATGGCCCCAGATAGTCAAGAACCGGCGTTGCATTCGGATTAGCAAAAACCGTAACATACAAGGTATCGCCAACAGCTGTTCCCCATTTAAACGCATACACCCCAACAGAATCAAAATCTGCCATACCGGTTATTGCCGAGGCAGGGTTTTCAATAAAAGCAACGGAAGGATTGGTTGACAAAGCAGTCCAGCTTCCGCTGCCTGTTGCTGCAGTTGAAATATACCCTCCCTGGCAAACGGATTGGGGCGGCCCGGCAGTTTGTGCCCGGCTATATTCAGTTATGAGCATAAAACAGAGGAGGTTGAAAATGAGAAAAGCTCTTTTCATAGCAGCTAAGTTGTAAAACATATTTTTCATGGTGTGAGATTAAGTTTTTCGTTATTATCTATACCTTTTGACGATACAAATATTCACTTTGGTTGTGTTCCATTCAAAGACATTTTTTTTGTGTTGTACGCATATTTTTTATGCAGTAGTAATGGAGAATCACTTTGTACAGCAATATAACTGGTTATTTATTTAATCCGAAATACTATTTTTGTCGGAAATAAATTTTCCATGCTGGGCACAAGATTGTTTATTTACCTTCAAGCGCTTAAACCAACCGAGTTAAACAGGTTGGCGAAGTTTGCAGCAAGCCCGGTATTTAACCCGGATGAAGAGCTTACCAGGCTTTTGCTATTTGCTATCCCGTTTTTTAAGAGCGGTAGTGCCGATCAACTAACCAAAGAAATTGCATGGAAGCACTTAAAAGGCAGAAAGCGTTATAACGACCTTGAATTCAGAAGACTCTGCTCTGACCTGGTGCTTAAAATAGAAAGCTTTCTTGCTTTTGAACAATATAAGCGCAATCCTTTGAATGAAATGCATTTCTTAATGCAGGCTTTAAACGAAAAAAAGCTGCGCGAGCCGTTCGGTGGAGTAAATAAATACAGCCGTAAGTTGCTGAATGACAATAAAATACATGATGCAGATTATTATTTCGATAGTTTCAGGATTGAGTCTGAATACGCCGTTTTTCTGGAAAGCCAGAATGCCAGAAGCGCTGAAAAGAACCTGTTTGAAGCTATGTATGCATTGGACTCGTTTTACCTTATAACCAAGCTAAGGACTTGTGCCGCAATACTACATTATAAATCGGTTACAAAGTTTGAAGGCGAAATAGCTATGTTGCCCGAACTATTACAGCACCTTGAAAAAAATGATTATTCCTCCTCTCCTGCTATAGGTATATACCATCGGATCATTCTGATGCTTTTGATTCCGGAACATGAGGCTCAATTTGAACACCTGAGCGGCTTGCTGGTAAAAAGCCACAATCATTTTACCAAAAATATGGCGCGTGATATGTATGCTTTTGCGCTTAACTATTGTGTGCGCATGATTAACCGTGGCAATGCGGCATATCTTGATAAAGCGCTTGGCATTTACAAAGAAATGGCAGCCACAGACCTCTTAACCACTGGCGGCAGCTTATCGCAATTCGATTATAAAAATGTTGTAACAACGGCCCTGCGGGTCAAGGACTTCAACTTTGCGGAGCAATTTATTTACGACAATAAGCACAAGTTAAAAGAGGATGAACGCGACAACGCTTTTACGTTTAACCTGGCCCGCCTGCACTTTTACCGTAAAAATTACAAACAGGCAATGCGTCTTTTGCAAGCTGTTGAATACAACGATATATTTTATCAACTGGATGCAAAAACCACACTTCTAAAATGCTACTATGAACTTGGTGAATATTCGTTGTTGTTGAGCCTGAAAGACAGTTTTACAAAGCTGTTAAGACGCAAGAAAACAATTAGTGAGCAGCACCGCATTAACTACTCCAATTTTATTCGTTTTACTTCCAAGCTTTTCCGCGTTGATACCCGCGATAAAAAAAGGATTGCTGAGTTGAAAAAGCAGTTCGATAATACTTCTCACGTTGCTGACAAAACATGGATTAACGAAAAGATGGTAGAACTAGGTGCCAGATAAGCTCTCCTATATTAGCTAAAAGCAAAAAAGCTCCGGCCATAACCCAGAGCTCTTTTGCCATCCATATTTTTACCTTCAATTGATTAGAAAATAACCGGACAATGACCCGGACGAGGTTTCTTTTTGTTGGCTACAGTATACATTAGTGAAATTTCAGGTGCGCCAACTGTATGCGATGCAGGTAATAGTTTTGACACATTTATATCGTAACTCAGGCCGCAGCTAAAACCATTTACATCTATACGTCCGCTGGCAATAACGGCATCCAGAACTCCGCGATACTGAACCCCGAAGTGAACAGCTGTTGTGCTGGTTCTCGCGTCATTACCAAGTGCAGTTTTAAAATCAGCACCCAAGTCAAATTCGTTCGACGGCCCCTGAAGTAATACCAGGAAATTAGGTATAACAGTTAATCGCGTTCCAACAGGAATTTCTACTCCTCCGTGAAAAGTCTCTTTCATATAAAGTTTTTCGCCTCCTAAGCCATTGGCATCCTGCCCGCTTGGCTCAAAAGATATATTAGGTTGATTAACGTGATCAAGCCCAAAACCGAAATAAACGTTTATGCCATTCTTAACCATTCCACTATATAACAAGCCAAGACCTGCATCTGCATAAATAACTTTCGATCTTCCAAAGGTCTCACGTGGTCCGTTGGGGTTAACTGTTCCGGTACTGGGGTCGTATTGCGAATCAAAGGTAGCTAATGACGCATCAATGCTGCGCATATTAAATGAGCCCTGAAGGCCTGCTGAAAGCTGTTGAGTGCCCGATTTATTAAGCATGAAATGGTAAGCTGCTGTTAAACTTACGCGATCTGAATTTAAATGGATTGCACCAGCCTGATCGGCCATAAAGGAGATACCAATACCTGCATAGCTATTGAATTTTGTTACCTTTCCTATTGCCATATCAACACCACCTGCATAGGTACGATAAGTATTATCGGCTGCAACGGTAGGCCATTGTGTGCGGAAATTTACGTAACCCCGGTAGTCACCATTACTAAGACCAGCAAGCGCCGGGTTCAACATTAGGGGAGATGAACCATATTGAGAGAAGTGCACATCCTGTGCTTTCATTTGACCGAAAACCATAAGCGCACCTGCAACCAAAACTCCTTTAAGTAAAGACCTTACCATATTTTTATCTTACTAGGGTTACGTTACCTTGTCCGGTAACAATATTTCCATTAATACACTGGATTTCGTAAGTATATACGTATACGTCAGGATTTAGTTTCTTACCTTCTTTATCATTTCCATCCCATCCATATTGCGGGTCGTTTGGTGCACCACCGGCAGCTTCAAACACCAATCTCCCCCATCTGTCTAAAACCCTGAAATAGCTGATCTTAGTTGCTGCCAAACCCCTTATCATAAAGACGTCATTCTTGCCATCCCCGTTGGGAGTAAACGTGTTGGGAACATAAATAATACCATTTTCGCAGCTATTTAACACATCAATGGTAACCTGGGCCGAATTTGAACAGCTGATACCATTCTGACTGTAATAAATAGTAGCCACGTAGGTGGTGGTTTGTTGAGGTTTTGCAATCGGGTTAGGGCAATCGTAACAATCTAAGGTAGAATCTGGTGTCCACACAATGCTGTCAATCTGACCCGGTATCTGCGAGGTTATATTAGACGTTAATCCAAGAACTATCTGCTGAGGTGTAGCATTTACCTCAATCGGGATGGGTTGGATGACCTGAATGTTAAACGAATCACTTACCGCAGCACATACACCATTTTGAACCTTAACAAAATAGGTAACATTGCTTAAAGGGTTAATAGTTACCAGGCGGGCATGAGCATCACTCAGCCAAATATTATTGGTCCAGTTTATATTGCTGAATACACCGGTAACCTGATAGTTAACCGAGCTGCCAAGACAAATAGTGGTATCGCGCGGAACCAGATGCAATTGAGTAAGCGAATCAGTTAAAACTGATTGAACCACTGTATCCTTGCAACCGTTAACGTCTGTTACTACAAGTTGTACATTATGAGCTCCCGGCGGAAACAGAAATGAAGTATAGCAATTACTATCAATTACCGGGTTTACCGCACCAAGCCATAACACCCATTGACACGAAATAATGCCTCCATCACCTGGTATGCTCGTATTAGAAAGTGGCATACTCTCATTTTCGCAAGTAGTACTCCAGCTAAAATTGGCCTGCGGTATCTGGTTAACTGTTTCAGTTAGCTGAAAGGTATCTGAACAGTTGTTTTGGTCAGTTACCTGCAGAGTTATTGGATAAGTGTGAAGATAAGGCGGGCTGTATGTATGGCACGGAGGGCTGCTTAGAGATGAGCCTGAGTTATCGCCGTAATTCCATAACCAATTGGTAATTGGCGAGGTTCCGGTAGAGTGGTCAGTAAGGCAGATAGATTGATTGCTGCAGATAACGGTATCGCTGATTGAAAAATCAGCTTCAGGAGTTGGGAATATAACAACTGGCTTTGCAATAGTGTCAGTACATCCGTGATTATCAATTACAATCAAAGTAATATTATAGTTGCCGGCAGAGGTATAGATATGACAATCGTCTGGCCCCCCCACAGCATGCCCGTCGCCAAAATTGTACCAGAAACTTATAATACTATCCAAAACCCCGGTTGATGAGTTAACCGTACATATATTATTTCCTAAACAATAGTTATGCCCTACATTAAAGTTGGCAAGTACGCTTGCGAGCTTAAATGAAATGGTGTCGGTATTAGTACACTGATGGCTGTTAGCCACTGTAAATGTTACCGCAGTATCAGTAAATAACTGAATGGTAGGGTTAGAAATATTCGGATCAGAAAACAAACCGGGAGGGCTCCAGTTATAATTGGTTCCACCGCCTGACGTTCCGTTTAACTGGGTTACTGCTCCGTAGCAGATAATCTGATTGCCACCAGCGTTGGCTACCGGATTTGGTATTACGTTAATAGTGATTGACGAATCGCAAGTTGAACACCCAATACTGTCAAATATACAGTCCCTGACCCTATATAATCCGGGGGTTACATAGGTGTGACAAACATTCCTTGTATAAACAGTTTGCGTAGTGTTATCACCAAAATCCCATTGCCAGAATGCAGCGGCTGTAGCTGCATCGGTTCTGGATGTATCGTGAAAACAAATAGGTGAATTTGCACAGGCAAATGAAGTATCGGAATAATACCCGGCCACCGGATAATTTGGGATAATCACATTTTCATTCACTACCGAATCAAAACACCCCAGATTGCTGTGCACATACAAACGAACGTTATATGTACCGGGTTGACTATAGTAATGGCATGGGGCTATGGCCGTATCTGTCGATCCATCCCCAAAATCCCAGAGGCGATTTTGAGTAAACGAAACAGGCGAACCAAAGAAATACGTTGTAGAGTCATAAAAGCAAACCGTTCCCGCAAAACAGATACCGTGGTTATTAAATGAAATCTTAACTACAGGTGAGTCCACATGTACCAATTGCGTAGGCAAAAAAACCTGGCAGCCGGTAGCATCATCAACAACCACAGTGGTACGGCAAGTATCTCTCAGGCAATAGCCAACCTCAATAGTATCAAAGGTTGGCGAATTTCGGGTACCTATAGGAACTGGTGATATTTGCGAAAGGCCGGTATTGCAGCCATATAGAAAGACAACATTAACGGCATCATAGGTGCTCACTACAAAACTTACTGAATCTTTGCAGGCGCATACGCCAACTGAAGGCATATAACTAACATTGCCATAAGGCCCGGCAACGATAATAGTATCAATAATGACTGTGTTGCTACAGCCTCCTTTATCTGTAACAGTCTCAGTTACGACGTAGGTACCAGGTACAACATATATATGCGAAGCATTTTGTTGATTAGAAAAAGTACTATCGCCAAAGTCCCAATGCCATAAGGTATCGGCATATTTCGAAGTATCGTAAAACACAATCAACTGCGGAGGATTTGGGCACGCTATATAGGTTGAACTGGCATAGCCACCAGCTTGCGGAGCATGAACATGTATTTGAAAAGTATCGTTAAATGCACAAAGGTTGTTCGATGATAATTGGAGATAGGCAGTGTAATCGCCTGGTGTTTGGTAACTATAACAGGGTGAGGCTGTGGTATAGGTTGTAGCAGGAGATGCCCCGGGCATTGTCCAGTTATAGACAAGTGCTACGCCGGTAGAGCTATTATTAATACAAGTTTGCAGGCCAGGACATACAAAAGTATCTATGGTAAAATTAACATTCACCGGGCTTGAAATAATTACCGGTTTTGTGATGGAATCTTTACAACCCAGACTGCTGGTTACAACAAGTTTAACTTGGTAAGTGCCTGGTGCAGAAAACGCATGGCAGGGATTTTGAACAGTTGAAAAAGTGGTATCGCCAAAATTCCAGTTCCAGTTAATAGCTCCGCAGCCTGGCCCTGCGCTTGAATCGATAAAACAAAATGGTGCAGGAAAACAACTCGAGTCGGTACCAAATTTGGCAACCACATGACAAACATTAACCGTACCATAAACAGTATCAATGCAACCACCAGGGTTTTCGTTACGCATGGCAATAGTATAGCTACCGGGGGTAGCAAATACATGGGTAGTTGCGCTACCCGTGTTGGTGCCGGGGCCGGTCCAGGTAACCCCGTTCGAGATATCCCAGTCCCAAGCGGTAGTACCAGGAATTGTAGACCGTGATGAATTTCGAAAAATAATGGACAGTGGCGCACAACCTTGCGTGTCAATGGGATCAAATGATGAGGAGTCGCAGGCAGTATTTAACACCAGCCTCTTTTTATTTGCACAACCCGTAACGCTGTTATAGGCAATCAATGATACTGAGCACGTATCGCAAAAAGGTAACGTTTCAAATGGAGCCGCTAAGGTGCTTGAGTCACCATTACAGAAATACCATTTATAACTTGTTGCACCGATTGACTTGTTGACTAAGAAAACCGTATCGCCCGTATGGCAGGTAGTTGAGTCAGTAAAATTTGCAATGGCCGGATTAACGGTAACGCAGGTGTGTAACGTATCGCCCTTGCAACTGTCTCTATATGTAATAATACTTACGCAAAAGTGCCCCGTATCGGAGTAAGCATGTTGAAAATTAGGACTGGTGAATGTTACGTTTTGTCCTCCGCCATCTCCAAAATTTACCTCGGCATAAGTAATAGAATCTCCCGTAATTCTAAATTTTACAGTGTCGCCAAAGCAGGGATTAATTGAAGAAACCGTAACTCCGTTTACCGGAGGATTTTGAACACAGATATAATTGGCCGAAACAATGCTATCAACACAGCCGGTATTGGTAATCATTATCATTTCTACATTGTAGCACCCCTGTTGCGAAAAACAAGTTGTATATGGATTTTGACAGGCTCCGGCAATATTTGAGTTTGGGAAACTCCAACATGTAGAAGCGATTGTAACCGGCAACCCGGTAAGATTTGTTGTATTGTTTAAAGTTGCGCAAATCGGAGAGCAACCCATAATCCTGTTCGAACTAAAGGAGGCCCTGATATTGTCGATGTTTACATCGTTGATTTTTAACAACGTATCTTTACACCCGTCAGAAGCAGTTGCAATTAATGTTACGTTTCGACGGCCGAAAGAATTATATGTTACCGTACTGACAGCATTACCAGAAATGGACGGGACTCCACCTGGAAACGCCCAGGAGTAGGTACATGAATTGCAAGGGTTAGCAGTATAAGTAACAGAAAAAGGCACTTTACAGCTAAAGGTGTCAGTTTGGGTAAATCCTGCCGTAGGTCTGGCATTAGCTACCAATACCTGTTGGGTAACAGTGCTGGTACATCCGGTTGAGTAAACGGCATTGGCAGTAAGTGTGTATGTCCCTTGCGCAGTTATGTCAAAGGCAGCCCTGGGGCCATAAATTGAAGGAAAAGTCTGCGCCGGAATACTACTAAGTTGCCACGTAAGTGATGAAATACCCTGCGAGGTATTTTGAAAAATGAGCGAATCGGAATGTTGCGCGTTTATGCAGGCGGTGGTGATGTTCTGCGTAAAAGTAATCAGAGGTTGGTTTCTTACACAGATGTAATCAGATTTAGTAAGCGAATCAGAACAGCCAGAGGGATGGGACACTACCAGTTTTACATCATAACAGTTGGTATCTACAGGAAAAGTATACGTTAGCAGCCTGCTGGTACTGCTTTGTACCAACCCACCATCAATATACCATTTATATGTTATATTCGGATCAGCAGAATCAGCCGTAAAATGAACGGTAAGCGGGGTTGTTGTGCAATTTGCAGTGGTAACGTCAGCTGTAAAATTGGCTATTGGGTCGGGTATCAGGTTTATCAGGTTAGGGAAATTTTGCTCCGCATAACAGCCAAAGCTGTTTTTGATAATAACTGAAGGACTTTGCAGACCCGGGGAACATGCAGGCCGGCTATACGTAACACTACCCAGGTTTACCGGGCAACTGTTGTAAAATGTAAGGCCAATACAACCCCAATCAATAACCACTGAATCAATAGTACCTGAACCTGCCAGTGAATTACATTTTGCTGTAACAGTTAAGGGCAAGCATCCTTCAACCGGCGAAAAAGTAAAATTGGGAGTAGGATTTGCAGCCACAGTTATATTACATTTCTCAAACGAGCAGGTGTCTCCATTCTGGTATTGACACCAAAGCCGCAGGCAATAACATCCCGGGGTGGTAAGAACATTCGAATAATTTGGATTAAGGCCGGTTCCGGCTGAAGTTGCAATAGTTGCACCGGCACAGGTAGTAAGATGCCATACGCGTGCAGTAACCGTTGGATCACTATTAGCAGTAGCTATCAATACCACAGGAGCACATACCGAAGTATCGAGCAAAGAAAAACTGCAGGTAGTATTTTGCCCAAAGCAATAGCTACCCCAAAAAGTAATTGCAAAAAGAAATAAATATCTTAACTGCGTTTTCAAATCAATCTTACTTTTCACTCTTATCATCAGAAAAACTACACTTTGTCATGTAAAATAGAGTTGAAAAGCGATTGGGAAGTTGCACCCTCCCGGCCCTAAAGTTTCAACAGCTACAAACATACATAAATGCTCACTAAAAAGGAATTCACAAGCCTGATGTAGATATATGAATCTAATAAGATAAACCAGAACGCCCAAGACCCACTAACTTCGATCTTAGTTTGGCCAGGTTATCCGGAAATTTTGACCAGTTGTGAAAGCTATCTGTGGCAGGCAAGCAAATATAACGAATAATAAAAACATGCGCAAATGAAATATGGAATTGCAGTTTTAAGTATTATTGCGGTTCGTAAAGAAATGTCGCACCGAAGTGAGCAGATTTCACAGCTATTATTTGGCGAAACGTACGAAATATTGCAAAAACAGGGAAATTGGTTGAGAATTAGGTGCAGCTATGACAATTATGAAGGTTGGATTGATGAAAGCCAGTATTATGAACTGAATGAACGAGAATACCTCAATATTTCAAATAATGATGCAGGAATTGCCCTCGAATTGGTAAATAGTGCAGCATCCAGCCATCATTCGGTGCCCATATTAGCAGGTAGCAGCCTTCCGTTCTTTGATGGCATGAATTTTAAGATTTCGAGAGAAAAGTTCATTTATAATGGCCAGGCCATACAAGGCGAGGCCAAAAACGCAGCCATATTTGAGCGAATAGCACTACGTTATACTAATGCACCGTATTTATGGGGCGGACGGTCGCCTTTTGGAATCGATTGCTCCGGATTTACCCAAATGGTGTTCAAATTTGTAGGTATTCCCTTGCTAAGAGATGCATATCAACAGGCTGGCCAAGGTTCAGTAGTCAATTTTATTGAGGAAGCACAACCGGGAGATCTTGCTTTTTTCGGCAATGAAGAAGGGCGGATTGTTCACGTAGGAATTATTTTGAAAGACAACCGCATTATTCATGCCTCCGGCAAAGTAAGAATCGATAAACTTGATCACTTTGGCATTTATCATGCCGAACAGAAAAAATATTCTCATAGCTTAAAGATCATTAAACGTATTTTTTAGCATGAAAAAGAAGGTTGTTGTGCTTACCGGTGCAGGTATTAGTGCCGAAAGCGGGCTAAAAACCTTTCGGGATAGTAATGGCTTATGGGAAGATCATAGAATTGAAGATGTGGCATCTCCGGCTGGTTGGTATAGGAATAAACAATTGGTGCTCGATTTTTATAATCAACGCAGGAAACAACTTTTAGAATGCAAACCAAACCGTGCACACTTTGCACTGGCAGAATTGGAAGAAAGATATGACGTATCAATTATAACCCAGAACGTTGATAACCTGCACGAGTTGGGTGGGTCTAAGCACGTAGTTCATTTGCACGGCGAATTATTAAAAGCGCTAAGTACAGAATACGAAGATCTGATTTATGATTGGCAAAAGGATATTTTAATTGGGGATACTTGCGAAAGAGGTGCCCAGCTAAGGCCTTACATCGTTTGGTTTGGAGAAGCAGTGCCTAAGATGGAAGAAGCAATTCCGCTGGTTCAGCAGGCCGATATCTTTATAGTGGTAGGTACTTCTTTAGTTGTTTACCCGGCAGCAGGGCTGATTAACTATACCCACTACGAAACGCCTAAATGGCTTATTGACCCTAACGACATGGCATTGCCCCGCATACCCAATTTGAAATTTATAAACGAAAAGGCCACTGTTGGTGTTGATTATTTAGTAAAGCAATTGCTGGAACGGTAATTGGCGATTGTAAAACCTATGCTTAAAGCCTCATACAAAAAATACCAATTACAATTTAAATTCAATGCACTTACATCGCGGGGTGGCATGAACGTAAAGAATGGATATTACCTGTTAATCAGCGATGAGCAATATACGGGTGTAGGTGAGTGCAGTTTTATAGAGGGATTAAGTATAGATGATTTGGCTAACTACGAGGCCACGCTTCAATTACTTTGTGAGCACATAACAAGCGGGCATGCAGAGCCGCTACCGGCGCTAGACCGTTTTCCATCTATAAAAGCGGGTTGGGAGATGGCGAAGAAAGACCTGGAAAATGGTGGTGTAAAAATTTTATACCCTAGCGCCTTTACCCATGGTAAAGCACAAATACCCATTAACGGCCTTATATGGATGGGGAACCGGGCTTTTATGTTGCAGCAGCTTACCCAAAAACTTGAAGATGGGTTTAAATGTATTAAACTGAAAGTAGGCGCCATTAATTTTGAAGAAGAAGTTATGTTGCTGGATTTTATCAGGCAAAAATTTCCGCAAGATGTAATTGAGATAAGGCTTGATGCAAATGGGGCATTTAATGCCTCAGATGTTTTTGCTAAGCTTGATACACTTTCTAAATTTGGCATTCATTCTATTGAGCAGCCGGTAAGGCAAGGGCAATTAGAACTGATGGCACAGGTTTGCAACGCTTCTCCTATACCTATTGCACTTGATGAAGAATTAATTGATTTACATGATATTAAGAAAGATGAATTGATAAGATTCATTAAGCCTGATTACTTAATTTTAAAGCCTACTTTGCTTGGTGGTTTTGAAAGTTGTAACGAATGGATAAACCTTGCAGCCGAAAAAAATGTTGCATGGTGGGCTACCAGTGCGCTTGAATCGAATATAGGGTTAAACGCTATAGCGCAATGGATATTTACAAAAAGCGAAACTGTAGTGCAGGGCTTGGGTACAGGCGGACTTTATACTAACAATGTCTCCTCCCCTCTTTTCATAAGCAAAGGATATTTGGGTTACAACCCCTTAATGCCATGGGGAGGCTTGTGATTTAATGGTGTGTTGAATTTGTTTTTGAATTAATAAATCGGTCATGTTTGAAATAGATTTCCTTTCGTTAACGGATGACCAGTTGGTAAAACTGGCTAACGAAAAACTGATGGAGATTAATGAGAATTGGGAAAAGAACATTTGGCAGTTTTTAATTCAATGGTTCAACCCGGAAGTAAGTACAATTTCACTTTTTACCTCCGGATCAACAGGAACACCGAAGCCAATTCAACACGCCAAGCCGGCCATGCTATATAGTGCTCAACAAACCTGTTTAACCCTTGGCTTGAAGCAAGGTGATAAAGCCCTGATGTGCTTACCCGTTGATAAAATTTCGGGTATGATGATGCTTATCCGCAGCATTTACAATAAAATGCGCCTGACTTGCATAAGGCCTTCTACTTCGCCTCTGGACAATTTGCCCTCAAATTCAGAAATTGATTTTGCCGCCTTTACGCCCATGCAATTTCATGGAATAACAAAAAGTTATGCCAACTTTTTAAAAGCGGAACGAATACGTAAAGTCATTTTAGGTGGTGAAGAAGTCAGGGCAGAGCTTTTGGACAATATTCTAAAACTGGAGAACGAAGTGTATATTACTTTCGGTATGACCGAGACCATCAGTCACATTGCCTTGAAAAGACTTAATGGCTCAGCGCCCGATGAAAATTTCAAAGCTTTACCGGGTATCCACATCTATAATGATGAACGGGGATGTTTAGTAATTGAAGCGCCAAAATTAGGCCAGCAACACTTAATTACTAACGATGTGGTAAAAATTAAAAATGAACGTGAATTTAAATGGGTAGGCCGCATTGATAATGTGATCAATAGCGGGGGCATAAAAATATACCCGGAAGAAATTGAACAACGTCTACTGCATGTTATTGAAGCGCCCTACTTTATTACCTCAAAGCCCGAAAAGACCGGAGGCGAGAAATTAGTTTTGGTGTTAGAAATAAATCACCTTAAACCTGAAAAGATAGAAGAGCTAAAAAACGCTTTTAATAAGCTTGAAAAACTTCATCGCCCCAAACAGGTAATGTTGGTTCCGCACTTTTCACGCACAACAAACGGTAAAATAAAACGCAGCGAAAGCACCTCAAATCCTATTGAGGTAATCAATTGTTAACCGGAGCTCACTTCAAAATTTCTCTCAATTTTTTCTCCAGTTCGCCACCGTATAAATTGTGGGCAATTATCTTACCGTCTTTATCTAAAAGAAGATTAGCGGGTATTGCCCTGATGCCATATTGCTTTGCAACCGCGTTACCCCATCCCTTCAAATCCGAAACGTGCATCCAGGTAAGTTTATCTTTGTCTATCGCCTTTTCCCAATTCTCCTTTTCGCTATCTAAACTAACTCCTAATATATCAAACTTCGCCGAGTGAAACTTAGCATAGGCTTCCACAACATTGGGATTTTCACGCCGGCATGGGCCGCACCAGCTGGCCCAGAAATCTACAAAAATGACCTTACCGCGTAACGATGACAAGGTAACCGGTTTTCCATCGCGGTCGTTCATTGTAAAATCAGGAGCTATCTGGCCAACGGCAGTTTTGCGCGCAGCATCCATTACTTCGGCTATCAGCTTGCCAAACTTTGAATGCTTTACTGTTGAATCAAGAGAATTATACGTAGGTTCAAGAACCAGCAGGTCGGGGTTGATTAACAACGTCCGGGTTACAATATAAGCCGAAGCATAAGAGCCAGCATGCCCTTTTACAAATCCCGGTACATAAGTTCTGATAACAGAATCATATTGGTCATAAACTTTGTTCAGACTATCCTTTACAGCTTTATCCTTTGTTTCAGTATATAATTTCCCTAATGCGCTCATTTTTTCGTCAACCGGTTTTGTTAGTTGATTAAAAGCATTCAGGTCATCTTGTGCTTTAGAACCTGTAATCACAGCGTTCCCAAATGAATCAGCTTTTGCTGTTAATTGTATATTGGCGTTTTGCACCAAAATATCAAGTCTGTCGTTGCTGTTTCCAAGTAACATGCAAGTGTAAGAGTTAATACCATCTGTAGCCGGAACCTTACCTGAAAAGCAGAAGCTACCTTTTTTTATGCTAAGCGTATCATATACTTTCTCATCGCCGGCACGGTGGCCAAAAACGATCTTACCGGTGTCAATGCCGGCAATATTGCCGCTAATTACAAAAGTAGAATCAGTAGCAACCGGGCCACTGTCAGTACCTGGCTTCTGATTGCATGAAGCAAGTAATGCTGAAACCAAAAGCAAAACTAAGTAATTACGCATAAGCAAAATTTTAGGTTGTAAAAATAGTATTAAAACTTTTATCCATCTGCGTTAACTTTGGTGTGGTTTTACTTATGGCGCTCTGATTTGCTAACTTAGCGCCCATAATCTCCGAAGATAAATATGAAACGAACGCTACCTATAGCCCTGGGCCTGATTGGCATGCTTTTTAACTCCTGCAACCAACAGCAGACAGCAGATAAAGCGAATGATAACCTGGCAGCTCAGCTTCAGGATTTGAAGGAAAAATACCGGCCGGGCTTGGGTGAGTATATGATCGGTATTCAGCTACACCATAGCAAATTATGGTATGCCGGCATTAACAAAAACTGGAAGCTTGCAGATTATGAAACAGGAGAAATTAAAGAGTCGTTTGAAAGCATTAAGGAAGTAGAAACCGACCGGCCCGAAGTAAAAACCATTGGCATCATTGAACCCGCACTTTCAAAGTTAAGCGAGGCCATTGCTCATAAAGACGAACAAGAATTTAAAGATAGCTATGCACTGTTAACTGCAAGTTGCAATAACTGCCACATTACCAATCATTTTGAGTTTAATGTAATTATTACGCCTACAGCCCAACCGGTTAACAATCAGGACTTTAAGTTACATTGATTGCACCTGTTTAAAAGCTGATCGTTTCCAGGCCCTGGCCTGCGGCAAGCAGTTCGGCTATATCGAAAACCTTTACGTTTGGTTTGTCTTTTGCTTTTACTCCATCGGTAAGCATTGTGCTGCAGAAAGGACAGGCAGAAGCCACAACTTCGGCATTGGTTTCAAGCGCTTGTTCAACACGGGCAATGTTAATACGCTTCTCCCCTTTTTCATCTTCCTTAAACATCTGGCCACCACCAGCACCGCAACACAATCCTTTGGTGCGGCAGCTTTTCATTTCAACCAGTTCGGCATCCAACTCCTCTAAAACCGAGCGGGGAGCCTCATATACTTCATTAGCGCGGCCGAGATAGCACGAGTCGTGATAGGTTATCTTCTTTCCTTTAAATGTGGCTGTATCGGTGATCTTTACTTTGCCTGCGTCAATCAATTGCTGCAGAAAAGTTGAATGATGTAGCACTTCGTAATTTCCACCTAACGATGGGTACTCGTTCTTTAAAATATTAAAGCAGTGGGGGCAGGTTGTTACTATCTTTTTTACACCATAGTTATTCATCACCTCAATGTTCTGCAAAGCCAGCATCTGGAAAACGAATTCGTTACCTGCGCGTTTTGCAGGATCGCCGGTGCAGCTTTCCTCTTTACCTAAAACAGCAAATTTGATATTCAGGTGGTTCAGAATTTTTACAAACGAGCGCGTTACTTTTTGTGCTCTTTGGTCAAAACTACCTGCACAACCTACCCAAAAAAGCACTTCGGGTGCCTGACCGCTGGCAGCCATATCTGCCATTGTAGGAACATTCAATTCCATCTTCTTGATTTATTAATTAACCAATTTAACTATCACTTTTTTATGCCTTCTCCCAATTCAATCTATCCTGCTGGCTAAACTGCCATGGCGCGCCGTTATTTTCCATATTTGCAAACATGCCTTGCCATTCAGCCGGCGCGTTCGATTCTTCCATTACCAGGTTTCTTCTAAGCTGCACAATAATTTCAAGCGGGCTTATCATAACCGGACATTCCTCCACGCAAGCGTTGCAGGTTGTGCAGGCTCGTAATTCCTCAACACTTATATATCCGTTTTCAATCAGCGATTTGCCGTCCTCTTTCCAAATACCGTTATTCGCTTCGATACTTCTGCCCACTTCCTCTAAACGGTCGCGGGTATCCATCATTATTTTACGCGGACTCAGTTTTTTGCCAGTTAAATTAGCAGGACATGCAGCACTGCATCTGCCACATTCAGTGCAGGTGTAGGCATCAAGCAAATTTTTCCAGGTAAGATCAAAAACATCTTTGGCGCCGAATTTAATCGCCTCGGCTGGAGTATCTGTTGAAGGTGCAGCCTCAGGGTTCATCATTGATTTGATCTCCTTGGTTATTTCGGGCATGTTGCCGATATATCCCTTCGGGTTTAATCTGCCAAAATAGGTATTAGGGAAAGCAAGCAATATATGCAGGTGCTTTGAGTAAGGCAGGTAAACCAGGAATGCCAAAACACCGATCATGTGTCCCCACCAGCCCAATTTTTCAATGATATGAATAGTAGTATGGCTCATGCCTGAAAATATAGGCACCAGCCATCCGCTTACCAGAAAACCGTATTCGCTGTTATGCAAAGCCATATCACCGGCATTCATCGAGAAGATGCAGGTTAAAAGATAGAGCTCAGCCAGCAGAATAATAGTGGCATCTTTTATTGGCCATCCTTTTAACTCAGGCTTGTTTAAACGTGGAACCCTTAAAATCCATCTGCGGGTTAAAAACGCCAGGGTAGCAAAAAGAACAAACAACGATGCAACCTCAATAAATGAAATTGTAAACACGTAAAAACCACGTAATGCAGAAATATTTTCTACCGCATGGTAAATAATACGATGACTACCTGTAAACCCGTCGATGAATATTTCAATCAACTCTACCTGGGTAATTACAAAGCCAACATAAATAAATACGTGCAAAATAGCAGGAATGATGTTCTTAAACATCTTTTTTTGCCCCAAAGCTACCAGCAGCATATTATTAAGCCTTTGCGAAGGATTATCCGAATAGTCGGCCTTCATGCCCAGCATAATATTTCTATAAACCCTGCGGTATCCCTTGAAGGCTAAAAAGCCTGCAACTCCACAAAGAACAATAAACAGTACAATCTGTAAAATGGTTATCATAAGTTGAAAATGTGCGGGGGCTAAAATACATTTTGTTCAGGAAAAACAACTAAACTTGTAGTAGTACTTTAAAAAAATCTATGAACCGAAAACGTTACCTGTTTATTATCCTTATTCTTTCCCTTTTTTCAGTTCATGCCCAAACCGGAAGTAAGCTCGATATGCGATTATTAAATCTTTTAAAAGAAGGTAAAGTAACCGACGGCTCTATAGCATTGCTGGTAAAAGGCGACCTGGAGAAGATTAAGGCTTTAACCGAAAAGATGGGCGGTATTTATAAATATGGATATGGGAAAGTTGCCTCGGTTACAATACCACAACAGAAAGTGATCGAGTTTTCGTCTGACCTGGCTATTGAAAAAATTCAAAGTACCAGGGCGAGGGGCGTTGCTCTTATGGACACTGCCAGAATAAGGAATAATATAGACAGCGCGCAGGCAGGTATTACACCCTTGCATGATAGCATACTTGGCAAAAATGTAATTATCGGCATTATTGACGGCGGTATAGACTGGCAACACAAAGATTTTAAAAATGCCGATGGAACTACACGCATATTGTATATCTGGGATCAAACATCCAATGCTGCGGTTGCTCCTGCGCCTTTTACCTATGGTGCTCAATGGTCGGCACACGATATAAATTCGGGAAACTGTGCTGAGATAGAAGCTTACGGGCCGTATGGAACTTACCCGTTAAGTGTTTGCCCTTCGGATTTTAGCCATGGAACCTGTGTGGCAGGCATTGCTTCAGGAAATGGTACTTCAGTTCAAAGCGATTCATTTTTACAAGGCAAGTATACAGGTGTTGCTCCGGAAAGTAATCTTATTGTGGTAAACGTAGGTACGGGTGGCTCAGCAAGTGCTTGTGCCCCAAGCGGGGTTGATTTTTTGACCCAGATATCGGATGCCGTCAATTATATTTTTCAAAAGGCAGATGCGCTGGGTATGCCTTGCGTAATAAATACCAGTGTTGGAACATACTACGGTTCGCACGATGGCACAGACTTAACATCTGAATTAATTGACTCTATGATAACCCAGAAAAGGGGAAGGGCCTTGGTTGCTGCAGCAGGAAATTCGGGAGGTTTGGCATACCACCTGTCATACCCGGTACCGGCTGATAGTACCTTCCCTGCGGTTACCCTATTCAATTATAATCCCACAGCACAAATTACATACTTTGATTTATGGGCAGATACGACTGATTTTAATAATGTGTGGTTTACTTTTGGTGCTACAGACAGTTTAGCAGACTCCTTAGCGCAATTACCTTATATGAATGTTCCGGTAACATTTTTTTCGCTAACTCCGGGAGTGCTGAATGTGCGCAACTTTGGTTTGCAAAATGGCTCCATCCCATTAGGCACTGTAAGTATCGGCGTTACTTTAGATGGCAGCCTTTACCATGTTGAGTTTCAGATAAACCCTTATAATAAGCATAACTTATGGAGCCTGAAAACATACGGTACAGGCACTTTTGATTTATGGGCCAGCAGCGTTTATATAGGGGCTTCAGATATCATCACCTCTATTGTTCCTATACCTGGCGATACGGTTTCTTTTCAAGGTATGAACTACAAGTATCCCGATAACAATAAAACAATTGTATCGTCGTGGCAGTGCAGCGATAAGGTAATTACGGTAGGCAATTATTTCAGCCGTGCCGGATACCTGGACGTTGATTCGAATTACATTGACCTTACATTGCCATCAAACGGAGGCGTTATTGTGGGAAAGATAGCAAACACATCAAGCCTGGGTCCTACGCGCGATAACAGGTTAAAACCTGATGTATGCGCTACAGGTACAACTATCCTCTGCACCGGCGACTCAAACGATATAGCAGTTACAATTCATGCGGGTAATGGAAATACGGTTGCTTTAGGTGGTAAACACATCAGAAACGGAGGAACCTCAATGGCATCGCCTATTGTAGCAGGCATAGCAGCGCTTTATCTTCAGCTACACCCTAATGCATCTTATGACGAGATAAAAAGGGCTTTGATATGCACTGCCGTTCAGGACAGCTTTACCGGGCCTGTACCTAATAATACTTATGGCAATGGAAAGGTAAATGCCTATCAGGCACTGATAAAGACCTCGTGCATTACCTACGGAGCCACAGATACAGCCTGCATTAATTACAACGCCTTAGCCAATACAGACACCGGTGGTTGTATTGCAAAGGTTTATGGCTGTTTGGATTCATCTGCTTCCAACTATGATAAATATGCCAATGTGAGCAACGGAACTTGTATCTATACTTCGGTAGTTACAGTAGAGAATACGCAAATCTCAATGAAG
>Ga0316217_10001537_pt1 | contig 29679 bp, 23 predicted proteins | sample 1anoAmetaG_FD_203633 | JGI IMG/M metagenome (GOLD analysis project Ga0316217, IMG submission 203633) | Freshwater microbial communities from Trout Bog Lake, Wisconsin, USA - 1anoA | ecosystem: Environmental > Aquatic > Freshwater > Lake > Hypolimnion/Profundal zone | place: USA: Wisconsin... | reverse complement strand
GGATGGGCACCAGCGGGACTAGCGGTGCACGGAATGGCCTCTTGGCTTCCGGGTGCGTTTTCCGCATGACCATCACCGCGGCGCAGACGATCACAAAGGCGAACAGGGTGCCGATGTTGGTCATTTCAGCAAGGATGCTGAGCGGCAGGAAAGCCGCCGCCGTGGCGACGAAGACACCGGTCAGAATCGTCGATTTCCAGGGCGTGCAGAAGCGCGGGTGGATCGCGGCAAAGAAACTGGGCGGGACAAGCCCGTCACGCCCCATGGCCAGCAACACGCGCGGTTGGCTGAGCATCATCACCAACAGCACGGAGGTGATGCCCGTCATGGCGCCGGCCGCCACGAGATACTGCATCCAGGTGAGCCCCACACGCCGGAATGCGTCCACGACCGCCGCATCGCGATCGATTTGAGGGGTGGGCACCATGCCGGTGAGCACGGCGGTGACGGCAATATAAAGAATGGTGCAGACAACCAGCGAGGTAATGATGCCGATGGGAACATCGCGCGCCGGATTGCGGGCCTCTTCCGAGTGCACGGAAACCGAGTCGAAGCCGATGTAGGCGAAGAAGATGATGGCCGCGCCGGCGAACATCCCCAAAGGCTCGCCGCTGAGACCGGTTTTGCCCATCAGGGTGTGGCCGAAGAAACTGATCCCCGAGTAGCCATAGGGCGCAAATGGATGCCAGTTGGCGGGATTGATGTAGAAGACGCCGACGCCGATCACCAGCAGCACGATGGCCAACTTGATGGCTACCATTACGGCATTGAATCCGGCACTCTCTCGAATGCCTTTGACCAGAACCACCGTCAGAACGAGCGTGATCACAATCGCCGGCAGATCGAGATACGACCCCGTCCTGACAAACTGTCCGGTCGCGGGTATGTAATCAAAAGTCGCTGTGGAGAAAACCTTCGGTACGTGCAGTCCGAACAGGGGAATCAACTCCCGGAAGTGCGCCGACCAGCCATGCGCGACCGTGGCAGAGGCAATCGCGTACTCCAGCACCAGGTCCCAGCCGATGATCCAGGCGAAGATTTCGCCGAGGGTGGCGTAAGCATAGGTATAGGCCGAGCCGGCAACCGGAACCATGGAAGCAAACTCCGCATAACAAAGCGCGGCGAACACGCATGCAATTCCCGATACCACAAAGGAAAGGATCAGAGCCGGGCCAGTGCGGTCATGGGCTGCTTCGCCGGTAAGGACGAAGATGCCGGTGCCGATAATCGCTCCGATGCCCAGGGCGCTCAGCTGTACCGGCCCCAGCACCCGGTGCAAACGGTTTTCGCCGGCCATTTCTTCCAGCAGCAAGCTGAGCGGTTTGGTTGCGAGCAATTTGCTAGCCACTAACGTTCCTCCAAAACATCAGTTTTCCTTCCGCGATGCCAGACAAAGTAGACCGGAATGCCAAGCAGAACAATCACCAGGCCCGGCCACGTGTATTGAGGCTTGTAAACCAACAAGACTACATCGATGAACAACGCCATCCCAATATAGATCGCAGGCAGCCAGGGGTAGCCCAGCGCACGATAGGGACGCGGCGCATCCGGACGCGTGCGGCGCAGAACAAACAATCCCGCCAGGGTAAGGATGTAGAAGAGCAGCACGGCGAAGATCGTGTAATCGAGCAGTTGCCCGTAGCTCCCGCTGAGGCACAGGACGCTGGCCCAGATCGCCTGCACCATGAGCGAAAGGTGCGGCGTCCTGTAGCGCGGATGCAACCATCCAACCGAGCGAAAAAACAGTCCGTCGCGGGCCATGGCGTAGTAGACGCGCGAGCCCGCCAGAATCAGTCCGTTGTTGCAGCCAAAGGTGGAGACCAGAATCGCAAACGCCATCAATTTGGCGCCGCTCTGTCCCATGATCTGCTCCATGACGGCGGTTGCCACGCGGTCCTCCGAGGCGTACTGGATGCCGCGTCCGAGCACGGTGGCAGAGGCCGGATCGCCCCAGAGCGGAAGCACCAGCAGATAGATGAAGTTCACCGCGATGTAGATCAGGATGACGGCGCCGGTTCCGACGGCGAGCGAAAGCGGCAGGTTGCGTTGCGGATTGCGGACTTCGCCGGCGGTGAAGGTGACGTTGTTCCACGCGTCGGCGGAAAACAGCGAGCCGACCTGCGCCACGGCGATCACCGTAATGGTGGACACCAGCGCGGTCGCACCGCTGGCTCCAACCGGAATTTTATGCAGCGCGCCCCACCCCGCATGGAGCCAGAAGTTGGCGCCGAAATTTGCGCCGAGCGCCTCCGTCGTGCTCCCGGCCCAAACGCCGAGCAGAATGAGCCCCAACAACCCTGCGACTTTCGCGGTGGTAAACACCACCTGCACGATGGCTCCGGTTTTGACGCCGAAGATGTTGACCGTGGAGAGCAACACGATGATGGCGATGGCAACCAGATTCTGGGTGTTCAACCCGACCTCCATGTTGCCCAGCACCATGGGACCGAGATGTATCGGCGGAACCTTCCAAAGGTGAACGATCCAGTGAGAAGAGGAAACCGAAGGCAGGAAGACTCCGAGAAATTTGCCAAAGGCTACGCCGACGGCGGCAATCGTGCCGCATTGAATCACCAGGAAGAGCGTCCAGCCATAGAGGAAGCCCCACAGCGGCCCCAGAGACTCCCGCAGGTAGACGTACTGGCCGCCGGCCCGCGGCATCATGGCCGCCAGTTCCCCGTAGGAAAGCGCCGCCACCACGGTCATGAATCCGGCCACCAGCCAAGCCGCGATCAACAAGGCGGGCGAGTCCACGATGCGCGCCATGTCGGCGGCCACGATGAAGACGCCCGAGCCGATCATCGAGCCCATCACCAGCGTGGTGGCGCTGACCAGCCCCAGGCCTTTTACGAAATCCTGGTCCGCCCCGGGTTGAGATGCCGTATCCGGCTGAATCGCCGTTCTTCCGTCCATAGGGTTGAACAGAACTCTACATCATCAGGAAACCATCAGGCGGAAAAATTCCTTCGCGGATTCGCGCGGAGAGCGGGAAAGACCGCCGATGACGGCCACCGAATCCGCCCCGGCCTTCAGGACGGCTTCGGCGTTGTCGAGCGTGATCCCGCCGATGGCCACCAATGGGAGCGTCCGCCCGGATTCATCCCGCAAGCGCCGGGCTTCGGAGACACCCGCCAACCCCACCGCAGGATCGGCGTTCCTCTTGCTGCCGGTTGCAAAAACCGGACCGATCGCCAGGTAATCCACCGGCTTCCCCAGTGCCTCGGCCATCTGCGCGGAGTTATGCGTGGAAAGGCCGACGATGTTCTCCAGTCCGACTAAGTGCCGCGCAGATTCCGGTGAAAGATCTTCCTGTCCAACGTGCACCCCGTCGAAGCCCGCGGCCACACAGAGGTCGGCGCGATCGTTCATGATCAGCGTGATCCCCGGAAGCAACCGCCGCAATTCCCTCGCCTGGGCCAGCGCCTCGCGTGCATTCAGATCCTTGGCGCGAAGCTGCATCAGGGTGCAGCCGGCCTCGGCCAGGGCCAGAGCATGAGAGCAGACAGCCTGCAGCAAGCGATCTGCGCCGCCATGGGCAGCCAGATTGTCCGCGTCGAGGATGGGATAGAGAATTGGAATGTGCATGGGCCAATAAGTTCGAAGCTAAAAAAGGGCGGCCATGAGCCGCCCCTTGGATGTTTCCGTTGCTTACTTCTTCGGCATAAAGCGTTCCATGAACTTCGTGGTGACGTTTCCGTCGATGAAGTCCTGTTCCGCCAGAATGCGCTTGTGCAGAGGAATCGAGGTGTGAATGCCCTCCACCACAAACATATCCAGCGCGCGGTTCATGCGGGCCAGCGCCTCGGTGCGATCCTTGCCGTGGACAATCAACTTGGCAATCATGGAATCGTAATAGGGAGACACCACGCCTTCCTGATATTGCACGGAGTCCACCCGGACGCCGATTCCGCCAGGAGGATTGAAGGCGGTGATCTTGCCGGCCGAAGGGGTGAATTTCTCCGGATGCTCGGCGTTGATACGGCACTCGATGGCGTGGCCGTTGAGAACGATCGGCAGCTTGAGGATGTCCGTGAGCTTGGCTCCGGCGGCGATCAGAATCTGGCTCTTCACAAGGTCCACGCCGGTGACGAATTCGGTGACCGGGTGCTCCACCTGGATGCGGGTGTTCACTTCCATGAAGGTCAAGTTGCCGGTATCGGTGTCGAAGAGGAATTCGACCGTGCCGGCGTTCCAGTAGCCAACTTCCTTGAAGGTCTTTTCGAGCAGCCCCATCATCTTGGTGCGCAGCTCGGGGGCAAGCCCCGGCGAGGGCGATTCTTCGATCAGCTTCTGGTTGCGGCGCTGCACCGAGCAGTCGCGTTCTCCCAGGCACAATGTGTTCCCATGCTCATCGCACAGCATCTGGAACTCGATGTGGCGCGGCCGCTCGACGAACTTCTCCATGTACAGGTCGCCGTTGCCGAAAGACGAGGACGCCTCAGAGGTGGCGGCGTGGAACTGGTTGGGCATTTCCTCGGCCGAGCGGACAATGCGCATGCCGCGTCCGCCGCCGCCCGCCACCGCCTTCACGATGACCGGATAGCCGACCTTCTTGCCCCATTTCAGCGCCTCTTCCACGTCCTTCATGATGCCGTCAGAGCCGGGCAGAATGGGCACGCCGCCCTTCTTCATGGAGGCGCGCGCGCGGTCCTTTTCGCCCATGGCGCGGATGACTTCCGACCGAGGTCCGATGAACTTGAGGCCGGAGGATTCACAGACGTGCGCGAAGTTTGCATTCTCGCTCAGCAGTCCGTAGCCGGGATGGATCGCATCGGCGTTGGCGATTTCGGCGGCGCTGATCACCGCCGGGACATTGAGATAGCTTTCCGTGGCGCGCGCCGGCCCGATGCATACGGCTTCATCGGCGAAGCGCACATGCAGTGAATTGCGGTCTGCTTCGCTGTAGACCGCGACGGCCTTGATGCCCAGCTCTTTGCAGGCGCAGATGATGCGGAGCGCGATTTCACCGCGATTGGCAATTAAGATCTTCTTGAACATACCTTGAGTGTGCTCCGGTCGGCACGGCCGCCGTCCGGCGTGGCCGCGCCCATTCCATGTGCATGACGGTGCAGTCGCACGAGATACGCAGAGCGCCTTCGATGCGCTGCAGAAGACAGTGGAGCCGGACCAAGTCCGGCTCCGCCGATTTACTTGGTGCGAATCTTAAATAGTGGCTGGCCGTATTCGACCGGCTGGCCGTTGGAAACCAGAATCTTTACAATTTGGCCCGCAGCATCCGATTCAATCTCGTTCATCAGCTTCATGGCCTCCACAATGCAAAGCACCTGGCCGACGGCAACGGTATCGCCTTCTTTCACAAAGGCGGGCGATCCCGGAGACGATGACTCGTAGAAAGTCCCCACAATGGGAGACTTGATGATGTCGACGCCCTCCTCTTTCTCAGGAGCGGCGGCAGCCGCTGCAACTGCCGAAACAGCTAGCGGCGGCGCGGCAACCGGCGCTGCGACAGGCGCCGGGTACGAAGCTGCCACTGGGGCAGGCAAAACAGCCTGGGCACGCTTGATGCGCAATTTGACATCGCCGCGCTCCATCTCGAACTCGGCAATGTCCTTCTCAGCGAGAAATGCAACCAGTTCTTTGATTTCGTTCTGATTCATGGGCTGCCAGAAGCGCCGCGAACTTGGCGGCGCAGCATTGGATTTACCACCTTTTTGAATTTACCCGCTTCAACACTTCAGTTTAGTCATTCCGCTCAGTTCAGTTCAATCCACTCTTTGGCAACCGGCGTTAGCACTTCATATCCGCGCTCGGTCACCAGCACCATATCTTCAATCCGTATCCCGCACTTCCCCGGAACATATACCCCGGGCTCAATGGTTATGACCATCCCCGGCTGCAGTACCGCATCGTTGCCTGCCGCCAGCCTCGGTACCTCGTGAACTTCCAGTCCTACACCGTGTCCGGTAGAGTGAGTAAAATAGCGATCCAGCTTAGCTCTCTTCAATTCGTGCCGCGCCGCACGGTCAACCTCTCCCGCAGTAACTCCGGCGCGCACTACGCTGATAGCCGCCAATTGTGCGTCTAAAACAGCATGGTACAGCATGCGCGCCTCGCCCGAAGCCTTACCAAGATGAATGGTCCGGGTCATGTCACTGCAGTATCCGTCGAGAACGACACCGTAGTCTAACACCACAAATCCTTCCGCGGGAAGTTTTTGAGCGGATGCAATTCCATGCGGAAGCGCCGACCTTTCACCCGAGGCAACAATGGTCTCAAACGACATCCGCTCCGCGCCGGCTTTCCTGGCCATGTATTCGAGTTTTCCTGCGATTGCCGATTCGGCAACTCCGCTGCGCATGGATCTTAGCAGAGGCCGGAACAGCCTCGACGACAATTGCACGGCCTGGCGCAGCAATTCAATCTCAGCCGCATCCTTCTGCGCGCGCAGAGCCTCGACCACCCCCGTCATGCGGACAAGTTTGACGCCCTTGCCCAACGCCTGCTCCAGGGCTCCGAGCTGTACCACGGTGAGATGCTCGGACTCGATGGCCACGCGCTTGAGTCCCAGCTTGGCGCAGGTCGCGGCCACGGCCGGCAGCGCGCCGCCCCGCACAATGGAAATGCGCGCGTCCTGCACCTGGGACGCGGCCTGTTCCGCATACCTTCCATCGGTGAAAAATACCGGACGCCGCGCCACCAGCAGAACCCCCGCGCTGCCGGTGAATCCGCAGAGGTAGCGTACGTTCGGCAGATGCGTGACCACCAGGGCATCCACCTTCCGCCGGTCCAGCTCGGCGCGCAACTTCCTCAGCCGCCCTTCACAGTCCGTCGGGCTCATCGTGACCGTTCCAAAACAAAATGGACCTCAAAGAGGCCCATTCTGACACAAGCAGCATGGCACTGGCTAGGTTTGAATGATCTTCGGCGTGATAAAGAAAATCAGCTCGTCGGTCTCGGTCGAAACGTGGCGCTCCTTGAACAGATTTCCGAGCCAGGGAATGTCGCCCAGCAGCGGCGTCTGCGTGGTGCTGACCGTGTTGGTCGTCTGGATGACGCCTCCGATCACGACCGTAGCGCCGTCACTGACCAGGACCTGAGTACTCGCCTGCTGGGTATCCAGAATGTAGTTGCTGTTGAGTTCGCCATTCGGCTGTGTGTTTTCGACATTCACGGTCAGGAAAATCGTATTGTCAGCCGTGACCTGGGGAGTAACCGTCAGCCGCAGGACCGCGTCGAGATAGGTTACGCTGGCGTTGGAATTGGCTGTGCCCGTCGTGTAAACAGGAAGCTGCACACCCTGCTTCACCTCGGCCTTCACGTTGCTCTGCGTCACGATCCTGGGCCGCGAGAGAACCTTGGCCAGGTTGTGACTTTCGGCGGCCGTCAGGATCGCGTCGATTCCATAGTTACTGGTGACGTTGCTGAACGAAAGACCCGTGGTTGCTCCGGGCGCCGGAAAGTTGGAGAACAGAGGCACATTGCCCGCGGCGCCGGGGAGACCGGAGCTTGCGCCGTTCGGATTGGTGCCGCCGATCGTGCTGACGCCGTTGCCCCAGTTAAAGCCCAGCTGGAATCCAAGGTCGCGGCTGAAGGACCGGGTGGCCGAGACCACACGCACCTCGATCTCCACCTCCTGGGTCTTTTTGTCCAGCTGCGAAATCAGGCGATCCAGATTCGGAAGCACGCTCGGAATATCCGAGATGATGAGAGAGTTGGTGCGCACATCCGAAATCACGTCGCCACGCGCGGTGAGGAACTTTTTGAGGGTGGGCACCACTTCGCTCGCCTTGGCATAGCTGAGCGAGCGCGTGATGGTCTGGCGATCCACGGCCAGCGCGACTGCCTCGGCCTGGGCGCGGCGATCCACCGCCTCGCGGCGCAACGTATCGGTGGCCGCGATGCGCAGTACATTCCCCTGCAGTTCACGATCCAGCGAATTGTTCTTCAGCACGATGTCCAGAGCCTGGTCCCACGGCACGTCGTCCAGCACCAGGGTTACGGTTCCCTTCACGCTGGGATCCAGCACGATATTCAATCCGCTGATCTCGTGAATGAGACGGAAGAAATCCTTCAGATCCACGTCCTTCAGATTCACCGAAATCGGTTCGCCCGTGTATTTCGGTTTTGCCGGCGCGGCCGGGGAAGAAGCCGGCGCGGTGCCATCGGGCACCAGGCCGCCAGACGGCGGGTTCAAGCGGGCCATCTCGACTGCCGCTTTCGCCGCAGGCGACGCGGGAGCCGGTGTCTCGGCGGCGCCTGCTGCCACGGCCGGTTGATCGTGGGATGGCGCGGTGTTACCGGCCACAGCAGTACTGCTAACCGCAGGCGTGCTGCTAACCACGGGCGTACTGCTGACCGCAGGCGTGCTGCTAACCACGGGCGTACTGCGGACCGCAGGCGTACTGCTAACCGCAGGCGTACTGCTAACCGCAGGCGTACTGCTAACCGCAGGCGTACTGCTAACCGCAGGCGCACTGCTGGCCGCGGACATCGTGGCTTCCTTTAAGGGATTTGTGACTGCCATCGCGGCGCTGCTTGCGCTCACCGGCTGCGCACTGGGCCTAGCCGTCTGTTGCGCCACCGCCGGCACGACAGCAGGCGCCGCAGCGGCCTTGGCCGGAGCGGACGGCGTTGCGACCGCCTCCGACTTCACTCGCACGATTACCCGATCGGCCGAAGGTTCGACGTCATAGCCGCGAGGGCCGCTCAAGTCGATCACCACGCGCGTCACCGGAGGCGCAGCCTGGAACCGGCCCACGCGAACCTGCCGCACATCTTTGGTGTGCACCGCAATGGTCTTCCTTACGCTGGGTTGCATCACGGCATTGTCGAAATCCAGCACCAGGCGATCGGGATTCGTCAGAAGGTACGGGTGCGCCGAGCTGGGCCCGTCCACAATCACATCGAGCGTGTCCTGCCCGCGCCGCACACTGACATTCCGAATGACGGTGGGAGCAAGCTCGCTCCGCTTCTTATTGGTCGCCGCTGCAGGCGCCGCAACATTCACCGCGGCAGCCGGCTGCGACCCGGCCTTCGGAGCCGGCGGCACAACGTTTTGCGCAAGCGGATGGGACGGGTTCGCGTTTTCCTGCGCTGCCGGCTTGGGCGCGGCAGCCGCAGCTTTCACGGGAGCGGGCAGAGATGTGCCCGCCGCGGCCGATGCGCTGCTGGCTCCGCCGCCGGTCAACAGAATCTGCAGACCATTGCTGGCATCGATCACGTCCGCGGTTACGCCGTCCCCCAACGTGATTTCAACGCGGGTCACTTCGATGCCCGCCGCGCTGGTGTAGCTGGAGAGGGTATAGCTTTTCAGCACGGGCGACCGGAACGCCATCGTACGCACCAGCGACGGATCGCTGGTTACGCCGCTCAGGTCGATCAGCAGCAGGTGCCCGTCCGGCCTGTACTCTTTATGGGCGAACGAACCGGTGGCCTGCAGGCGAACTGTCGCCGTGTTGTCCTTTGGCGTGACCTGCACCGAATTCAGTTGTGAAGCCGCCGTCGCCGTGCCGGCGCAAAACAGCGCCATGAGTCCTGCCGTCAGCAGTCGCTTGAACTTCATCGTAGCTCTCCCCGCTTTGCCTGTTGCCAGGCTTGGCGCGTCCATCCCTGTTGCTTGCTTTCCAGGTTCCGGGCCCATCTTCGCCATTGCGTTTCCACCGCGGGTGCCCGCCTAAACCGCAGGCACGCCAAGTTTTTTGGTCACTTCATGCACCGCCGTCCGTCCCAGAATATCGGTGGAACGTTGGCGCAACGTGATTGAGTCTTTGGTAATCCTCGCCACGTCTCCGTCCGCGAGAGGATCATTGTCATGCAGAAAATACGTATGATCGCCGCTGGTCACCACGGCAACGTAGCCGCCGGTATAGCGCACCACGCCTTGCAGAACGATGTCGCCGACCAGCAGGCACTGGCGGCCGCTGCCGGTGCAGTTCGCCCCGGTGGGCGGGCGCTCGACGATCGGACTGACAAACGGATCGCGCTGTCGCTTGCCCCCCGGCTTGCGGTCCTCCACCGTCTTGCGGGCCGCGGGCCGCTCGGCTGCCAGCTTTCTGCCATGCCGCCTGGCCGGCGATTGCGCAGGCGCCTTGGCGGGACTGGCGGCCGGCTTCTGTTTCGCCGTCTGTGGCGTTGCCGCGCTGGACTTGGCAGCGGCCGGGGACCCCGGCTGCTGTTTTGGCGGAGGAGCCTGCGCCCACGCGCTTGCTGCAAGCCATATCGCCAGAATCAATGTGCTGATCTTCATGGCTTCCCCTACCTCTTCGCCTTGGCCGCGGCAGGCGCCGTTGCATTTTTGGGATTGCTGTAATAGGTCGTCAACACGCAACTGGCGCCTACCGTTTCGTTGGGCGACCAGGTGTAGGACTTCTTGGCCCCCGTCTTTCCACCCTTTAAAGCACCCATCGCGAGATGGCCAACGTTAACGATGCGTTGCAGTTTTTGCAGCCGGTCAAAGAAATTCACCACCGAGTAGAACGGCCCATCCACATCGACCTCAAACGGAACCTCGGTGTAGTACTCCTTGGTCGAAGTATCCTTTGGCGTATAGCGCCGGACTTCCACCCCGGCCGCCACTGCTTCGCCTTCCACCTGGGTGATGAAGGCCGGAACCGCCTTTTCCTCAGGCACGATCTTCTCCTGAGCCTCCATCTGGGCCTTCAAGGTTTCCGTCTGCGCATTCAGTTCGGCCAGCTTCGACTTGTACGGATTCAACTGCGCAACTTCGGCCTGTTTGCTCCTCAGGGTCAGCGCGTCCGCCTGATTGGCCTTTGCCAGCGGTTCCAGGGCAAACATATAGGCCCCGGCCGCCAGCAGAAGAATCACCAGCGCCACGATTCCGATTTGTGCCAGATACGGCAGTTCCTTGAAGTTCGCCATGACTTTTACGCCTTCGACTTTTCGCAGACCAGGCTGAAACTAAACGTCTGTATCTTGGGGCTTTCTTCCTGAACCGTGTCGTGCAACTCAACGTTCTTGAAGTAGCCCGAATTCCGCAGATTGGTCATCAGCTTTGCGACGTTATCCGGTCCCAGAGCGACCCCGTCCAAAGCCACGCTGGTTCCATCGTCGCGCAGGGTCAGCAGCCATACCCCGTCGGTGGAATTCACCGTTGCGCTTACGCTGTTCAGCAGGGTGACCGGGCCTCCCTGCTGGGCGCGCAGCTGATCAATGATGTCAAAGCGCCTTTTGAATGCGTCGTAATCTTTCTGCCGCTCCAGATAGGCCTGCTTCACCCGCATCATCGAGGCAATCTGACGGTTTGCGTCCGCAATCTGGTTTTGCAGTTTTTCGTGCGTGCGTTCCAGCTGCATGTGATACAGGAAGATTCCCGCGCCGGCAAATACCAGGATCGCAAGCCCCGCAATCAAAGGAGAGGGGCCTTCCATGGTGAGTTGCGGCATGGTAAAGCCACGACCCTTCTTCCCTTTCTTCGGCTTTGCCGTGCCCAGCAAATTGATCCGGATCATAATTTTTCAAAGCTCCTCAGGGCCAATCCGACGGCCACCGCCAGCTGCGCCGAGTTCCGCTCGATCAAGTCGGCGCCCTCGCCGATCGGCGGAACGATCTTCAAAAACGGATTCAGCGGGTCCACCGGAATCGAAAACTCCTGCCGCAGAGCTTCCACCAGCCCGGGCACCTGCGACGATCCGCCCGCAACGTAGATTCGTTCAATGTGCTCGCCGCTGGCGGTGGCGCGGAAGAAATCAAACGTCTTCTGAATCTCCAGCACGATGATTTCGGTGACCTGCTGCAGGATCGGCAGCTTGGCGTCTTCGCTGACGGTTCCAACCTTTTGGCCGAGCTTCAGGGCTTCGGCATCGTCATAGCTGAGATCCAGTTCCTTCTGCAGCGAGTCGGTGTACTGGTTGCCGCCGACGCTCACATCGCGGGTGAACAACGGCACCGAGCCCCGCACGATGTTGATATTCATCACGCTGGCGCCAATGTTCAGCAATGCAACCGTCGAGTTCGCCGCCGGAGAGTAGTTGTACTCGTAGCAGTTCTGCAGGGCGAAGGCGTCAATATCGACAATCGCCGGCTGCCGCCCGGACAACTGCAGGGCATTGGTGTAATTCAGCACCTTGTCCTTCTTCACTGCGACCAGCAGCACGTCGATGGTGGGGCCATCCAGGCTTTCACTCAGAACCTGGTAGTCCACGTTCACGTCGCTCATGTCGAACGGGATATATTGCGCGGCTTCGTTGCGCACCGCTTCCCCCAGCTCCGGCTCATCCATGGTCTGGATCGAGATCTTTTTCACGATGACGGAGTGGCCGCTCACCGAGGTCGCCACCTGCTTGGCCTTGAAGGCCTGCTCGGAAAAGATCTTGCTGATCGCACTGGCCACGCTGCCGCTGTCCACAATCATGGAATCGACCACGATGTCGCTGGCCAGAGCCTCCAGGCCCACGTGGCTCACCATGACCTCGCCGCGCCGGCGCAGCAATTCCACGGCCTTGATGCTGTTCGACCCGATGTCCAAGCCAACAATCGTTTTATTCGACCCAAAACCAAACATAAGCGGACGCCCTCGTTACCCCACCGCGCTGTTGCGAACCCCTCGCGGCTTCTTCTTCAGCGTGACTTCTCCCCCGCTGCTCTTGCTCTCCATCCAGCGGTCCAGCAACGTCTTTTTGAACTTCCACCGGTTCCCCAGCCTGAAGGCCGGGATTTTGTTTTCGGACAGGTACTTGTAGAGCGTGTCCGGGCTTACGCCCAAATATTCGGACGCTTGCCGTATGTTCATCACTTCAGGTGAATCGGACATAACTCGTCGCCCTTTCAATCGCCAAACCGCAACCTGCAGAAACTCACTTCGAGCTCTGCACCCGGAGCGATGCATGGTCCGCTGGGAGCAGAGTTCCTCTACTTTCTTGGGGGAGAATACTAGACGCTTATAGCAGAGTTCAGGGCCACCAAGTCAACCACAATTCCCGGAGAACTCCGGCAGATATCCGGTAACGTCTGGTTATTTCGGCACTGAACCTGCTTCATTTCGCCATAGTTTGTAGCCATGTTGAACATATACCACAAGATCGTGGGGCAGTTACACAATCGGTGCAGGCGGTGACTCGAAGGGATTACGAAGGGCCGTAGCCGGCCAGAAGACGGGCACGCAGGGTGCGGTACCTCCGCAGATTGACTTCGTGCGCAAGGGCTGTGCCGTTCGCTTTTTGCCGTTCCGCGGGGGCGGAATGTTGCGCAAAAACAAGGAGCCCGCCATCGCTGGCGGGCTCCTGTTGCCTTGCGGAAATCCGCAACCGGACAGGCTAGTAGTTCATGTCGAACTTTTCCTGATGCAGTTGCGCATCGCTCTTGACCAGCACGGGATGGCCCAGCAAATCTTCCATCTCCTGCAGCCATCTTCCGTTGCTGCCCTTCAACTCCTTGGCCACTTCCGGATTCACGCGGAGGATGACTTCCTTGCTTTCCACGTGGCGGCGCACCTTGCGCATCTCGACAAAAATCTCGTTGCACACCGTCTGCACCGACTTTACAAAGCCGGTGGCATCGCAATAGGGGCAGGGCGTGCCGAGCGTGCGCTCCAGCGACTGCTTGACCCTCTTGCGGGTGATGGCCACCAATCCGAAGTCGTTAAACTGCAGGATCTTCGAAGGCGCGCGATCGGCCTTCATGGCTTCTTCCAGCGCCTGCATCACCTTCTGGCGGTTCTTGCGCTCATCCATGTCGATGAAGTCGACCACGATGATGCCGCCAAGGTCGCGCAGGCGGATCTGGCGCACGATCTCCTTCACGGCGTCGCAGTTGGTCTTCACGATGGTGTCTTCCAGGCGGGCCGTCTTGCCGACGTACTTGCCGGTGTTGATGTCGATGGCCACCAGCGCCTCGGTCTGGTTGATGACAATGTAGCCGCCACTCTTCAACCACACCTTGGACTTCAGGCTCTTGTTGATCTCGTCGTTGATGCCGAACTGCTCGTAGAGCGGAGTGTCCTTGGTATACAGCTTGATGCGGCGCACCAGGCTCGGCTGGAAGCGCGAGGCAAAGCGCACCACGCGCTCGTACTCGCTTTCGTTGTCCACCCAGATCTGCGAAAAGTCGCTGGTGACTTGATCGCGCAGAATGCGCTCCACCAGATTCAGATCGTGATAGATCAGCGCCGGGCTCTTGCTGGACTCGGCACGGGTGCGGATTTCGGTCCACAGATGCTTGAGGAAACGGATGTCGGCGCGCAACTCGTCTTCCTTGATATTGGAAGCCGCGGTGCGGACAATGAAGCCGCCGTGGCCGTTCTCCCGCTCGCTGGAGACGATGCGCTTCAGGCGCTGGCGCTCTTCTTCGCTGCTGATTTTGCGCGACACGCCGATGTGATTCACCGTCGGCATATACACCAGGAAGCGGCCGGGAAGCGCGATGTGGCTGGTGATGCGCGCGCCCTTTTTCCCAATCGGTTCCTTGGCAATCTGGACCAGAATTTCCTGGCCTTCCTTGAGCAGTTCGCTGATCAGCGGCAGGGCGCGCGATGGCGTGCGCGCACGCGCTCTGCCTCCGCCACGCGGCGGCGGCGCACCGCGGCGTCCGCGACGGTCGCGACGGTCGAAGCGCTCCGGACGCTGGCGTCCAGCTTCGGGAGCAGCGGCCGCAACTCCCGGCTCGCCGCTCTCTTCCTCATCCTCTTCGCCTTCGTCTTCATCGCCAGCCTCATCGGCGAGCAACTCGGATTCCTCAAACTCCTCGCCGCCGAAGTCGTACTCTTCGTTTTCTAAATCGTCCTCTTCGCCGGTCTCGCGAACAGCTGCGCCGATCTGAGAACCGGCCCCATCGTCCAAGGCCTCCGCTTCGCTGTCGCTCTCTTCGTAGCGGTCGAAGTGCTCGGCCAGCGCCGGCATCTCCGTCTCTTCCTCATCCAGTTCTTCGTGCTCGACTTGACCGCCCTCGATCACAAAGCTGCCAGGCTTCCCTTCCAAGCGCGTGGGCCGGGCTGGGTCTGTTGCCTCGTGGAACCCAGGTGCGCTTTCGCCTCCGGCCGGCGATTCTCCGGCGGCGGACTCAGCTTCCGGCGTCTCTGCCGGCTGCGTGCTCTCCGGCTGGGAAGCAGCTGCTTCCTGGCCCGCACTGAAGATCTTTGCAACCCGGCCGCGCCAGGAGCGACGTCCGGGGCTTCGTCCCTCACTCTTTGCCGCTTCTTCGGGAGCACCCGCTTCGACCGGCAACGAATCCGCCGAAACCTCATCGTGGCGTTCCTCGGCTTGCGGCGCTACTTCCTGCGCAACCTGCGGTGCCTCAGCAATTTCCTCGGTTGGAATTTCGTTGGCGGGCTCAGCCGGTGCCGCCTCAGCGATTTCCTCCGGAGCCGATTCCGCGGGCAGATCTACGGCTGCCTCCGGCTCTTCCACTTCGGGAGTGAAGCGCTGGGTCAGGGACGGGAGTTTGCTTGCCCCTGAATAGCTGGCGCTGGACAAAGGCTCATCCGGATTCTCCTGGGCGCTACGGGAAACGGGGCGCTCCACCTGAGCGGCGGGTTCCATCGCTTCCACGGAGGCTTGCTGCTCGGCCATCGGATCGGGCACAGCCAGCGGCTCGGTCCCGCGATACTTGGAAATGGATTCACCCGGCAGAACAATGGGAGTGTAGTTCTGCGGCAAAGCGGAGCTCTCCGCCTCGCGAGGTTCGCGCGGTTCGCGTTCCCGCTCGCGGCCACGGCCACGATCCCGGTCACGATCACCACGCCGCCCGCGGCCTCCGCGATCGCCACGATCGCCGCGGTCGCCGCGGTCACGGCCATAGCCGCGATCGGACTCCTCACTGGCTCCAGTCTCTACCGCGGGAGCCGGCGCCGGAGCTTCTCCGTCGGCGCGGTTATATTTCGAGATCGACTCGCCGGGCAGCAGCATCGGCGTAAAGTTCGCAGCAGGAGCGGGCTTGGCTTCCCTGGTTGGCGAACCCTTGGCTGGCGCATTGAATTCCGGCTCATCTTCGGCTGGCGCCCCACTCTCCGGCTCGACCTCTTCGGCATCCGCCGAGCGGGCCAGACCGTGGACCACCAATCCGCGAGGCTCAAAGCCACGCAGTTCGCGCCGTTTCTGTTCACGCGGGACAACTGTCTCCGAATCGCGCCCGGCCGGTGCATCTCCGGACTCGTCGGCGGAAACCGGCTCGCTCGTCCATTCCTCGGAATCGGTGGCACCGGGCTGGGTCTCCGCCGGGCGTTCGCCGACCACGCGGTCGCGTCCTCCGCGTCTTCCCCGGCGGCGGCGGCGTCCGCGCCATTGCGGCGAGGTTGCGTCTTTGCCCGCCTCGGCCTTCTCGCCTTCGGCTTCACCGGAAGCCTCTTGAATAGCTTCCTCGGAATCTTCTTCCCCCGGCTCCGGTTCGGCGAGGATCAGACCGTTGGCCTGGGCCAGGGTCGTTCCGGTTACTTTCACATCCGCAAACTCGCCGTCTTCGTCTTCATCCTGGAGTTCCAGGAAGTCGGAGACATAGAGGAACGCGTCGCGTTCCAGTCCAATATCGACAAATGCCGATTGCATGCCAGGAAGCACGCGGGTTACGCGACCTTTGTAAATGGAGCCGGCCAGCGTGTATTCGTTCTCACGCTCGAAGTACACCTCGGCCAGCTGATCGTCTTCCACCAGCGCCACTTTGGTTTCATGCGGCGTGGTTGAAACGTAGAGTTCTTTGTTCATCTTCGCTCCCGGCCTGCTCGCGTTGAGCAGGCTGTTGTTAGCCGGAAGCACCAAGGCTGGATGGTCAGTTCTGAAGATCAATGCGCCGCGCCGCGCTCTCTGGCACCTCTGCCAGCGCGTGGAACGGAGTTCGCCCGCTTAACTTATTTGCGGGGATCATGGCGCCAGTTCCGCTGTGGCGTTTTGCGCCATTCAGGGCTCCGGCTGCGTTTGACGTGAACCTATGCACCGATACCGTACTCCCCGGAGCTGTTGCCCCGGTCCGGTTGCGCTGCGCCTGGGTTTTGTGGCCACTTCTCTCCGGCATTCCCTGGAAATGAACTTCGGAATTTCGGATGGGGCCGTTCCCTGCCCTTGCCTCGCAGCGTCATTCTTCTATTCTGACCGGCCTGATTGCCTGACTTGCCGGCTTTGCCCTCCCATCGAGGGCTGCATCTCGTGTAGGCGGCCTGGGAAATCCCTGGCCGAAAGCCCCGGCTATTACCGCCGAAGACCCATTGCCTCCGCCTTCTTCCGGCGGTCTCCTGGGATTTTGCGAAAAAAATTGTGCTCCGCGAGTCTCGCTTGTTTCCGAGGCCTGTTGCCCAGGTATCTCACCCAGGCATGCGCGCGGACGCCTTGAACGACTCCGTGTTTCCAGAGCCTTCCTACGCTTTCCCCGCCAATCTAATTCACGAAGCGGCGCATGCGGACGTTCATCACGATACCCAGCGCCAGAAACGTAAACAGGATCGACGATCCCCCGTAGCTCATCAATGGAAGCGGTATGCCCGTCACGGGCATGAATCCCACAACCATCCCCACGTTTACCAATACGTGGAACGCCAGCACCGCGACCACTCCCATAATCAGGAAGACCCCGGCCCGATCCGGCGCCGTTTGAGCGTCATGGATCAGACGCATCAACACCCCGAAGTATAGCAGCAATACCGCCAAAGCGCCCACAAAGCCGTGCTCCTCGCTCCAAGCGGCAAAGATAAAGTCCGTATGGGGAACGGGAAGAAACTGGCCCTGGGTCTGGGTTCCCTTGGCTACGCCTTTGCCCCAAATGCCACCCGAGCCCACCGCCACCAGGGACTGAATCACCTGATAGCCCGAGCCGCGCGAATCCGCCTCCGGCGCAACAAACGTCGAGAGCCGCTCCTTCTGGTAGGGCTTCAGGCCGAACCTCCAGACGGCCGGCATCAGCACGGCCGTAATCACCAGCAGAACGATTCCGTGCTTGAGCCGCATGCCTCCCAGTACCAACGCCATCACCGCAATCGGAATATAGGTCAGCGCCGTGCCCAGGTCCGGCTGCTTCAACACCAGCAGCATGGGAAACATCACGATCAGTCCGGCCTTCACCAGTTCACGGAATGGCAGATCGTTGTCCCGGTATTCGGCGAAGTACTTCGCCATGGTCAGAATCAGAATCAGCTTCACCCACTCGGAGGGCTGAAAGTGGAAGAGCTTGAAATCGATCCAGCGCTTGGCTCCCAGGTAGCGCTTGCCGAACAGCAGCACCGAAATCAGGGACAGCAGACTCAGGCCGTACATCCACGGCACCAGTTCCAGCAGCGCCTGGTAATTAATCAGGCTGACCATGAACATCAGGCAGACCCCGGCCAGAATCCAGTAGACCTGCTTGATCTGCATGCCCTCGAACTTGGTATGCAGCGTCGCCGAATAGATCTCCGACACGCCCAGCATGCAGATCACCAGCACAAACACCAGCAGCACCCAGTCGAAGTCGCGGAAGTGGATGTAGCGCCTCAAGGTTTCACTCCTGCCCGCCAACGGGGTTGCGGCAGCGCGGCCACAAAGCCCGGCAGGCCCGGCCACGCTATGTGTTTGGTCGATAGCGGCAGATCGGCCTGGCTCCCGGCGGTGTTCTGCGCAAACTGCTCCAGCCCCGGCGCGGCTATGGCGCGGCGGAACGGCTGTGCGTCCTGCCCCGTCCGGAAGCGTGCCGCCTGCAGGTGATCGGAACCCTCGCCCTCGTTCCACAGTCCGGTCACCTCGGGTGGCTGGCTGGCGTGGGCGGGCGGAGTTTCCGGAGCCGGTTTTCCCTCGTCATCGGTAGGAGGCTTCAGGTGCTCGATCGGCCGGTGGTTTTTCTTGTCTTCGTAGGCCTGAATCACCTTCGTCGCCAACCGTGCCGCCAGCGCTCCGTGTTCGCCGCCTTCAAACAGAACGCAGACCACCACGTCCGGGTCGCGGCGCGGGGTGAAGCCGACGAACCATCCATTGTCCTTGAAGGCTTCCTGGCTGGATTTCGACATCTTGGACTTCATGGCGTTGGAGACGGTCTGGGCCGAGCCGGTTTTGCCCGCAATATCGAGGCCCTCGATGTGTGCTCTGGGCGCCGTGCCCTGCGGCAGCAGCACCTGGCTCATGGCGTCGGTGATCGCTTCCCATCCCCCCGGATCGATCGCGATGTCCTGGGCATCCGTATAGTGCAGCGCGGTGCGATAGGTCTCCGGAACACGGTCGGGAAAGACCACGTGCGGACGCACCAGGTGCCCGCCCATCGAGATGGCGGAGATGGCACGCAATAATTGTATCGGGGTCACCGCCACCGCGCCCTGCCCGATGCCGACAGAAATCGTCTCGCCGGCAAACCATTTCTGGCGGTAGTTTTTCAGCTTCCACGCCTCGCTCGGCATCACGCCACTGACCTCCTGCGGCAGATCGATCCCGGTCTTTTGCCCCAGTCCCAACGCCTCGGCATATTTGGAGATGCGCCCGATGCCCAAATGCTCGGCGAGGGTGTAAAAGAACACGTCGCAGGACTGATAGATTCCCTTGGTCAGAGTCACCGAACCGTGCCCGCCCTTAAGCCAGCACTTGAAGTAGCGGCCGTAAAACGATGCCCCGCCGCCGCAGTTCACATGCAGCGTCTGCGCAATCCCTTCCTGCCAGCCCGCCACGCTCATGATGATCTTGAACACCGATCCCGGCGCCAGCTGCGCTTGGATAGCCTTGTTCAGCAGCGGCTTACCCGGATCGGTCAGCAGCCCGTTCCATTCCTTCGAACTGATATGCACGGCGAATGCATTGGGGTCGAACGTCGGACGGCTCGCCATGGCAAGGATTTCGCCGGTCTTGGGATCCATGGCCACAATCGCGCCCGGCTTGTCGCCCAGCGACTCCTCGGCCGCAATCTGCAGGTCCAGGTCGATGGTCAACTGCAGCGTTCTGCCCGGAACCGCCGGGGTGTCGCTCAGTTCGCCGACTTCTTTTCCCTTGCTGTTCACCAGCACGCGCCGCGAGCCGTTGGTGCCCATCAGCATGTCGTTGTACTCGGCCTCCACGCCGCTCTGCCCGACCACGTCTCCTGGGTTGTAGAGCTCAAAGCGCGGGTTGTTCAGCATGTCTTCGCTGACTTCGCCCACGTAGCCGATCAGGTGCGCCATGAATCCGTTCTTGGGGTACAGGCGGCGGTGCACGGTGATGGTGTCCAGCTCGGGAAACTCATTGCGATGCGACTCGATGAAGGCCAGCTCATCCGGGGTGATGTCGAATTTAATGAAGATCGGCTGATAGCCCGGCATGGCGGACAGATGCTTCACCCTGGTCTTCAGCTCGTTGGCATCCATGTGCAGACCGGCGGCAATGGCCTCCAGGTCGGCATCGCTGATTTTGCCCTGCGAGCGCAGCAGCAGCGCCGAAAACGACGGATAGTTATCGACAATGGGACGGCCTTCCCGGTCCAGTAGCTTGCCGCGCGGCGCCAGGATCGGAACCTCCTTGATGCGGTTCTGCTCGGCCAGGCCGGCCCAGTAGTCCGAATGCAGCACCTGCAAACGCCACAGTCCAAAAATCAGCAGCAGAAAAATGCCCAGAATTATGTACTGCGCCACCGCCAGACGAATTAGGGGAACCTTTTCTTCGCGACCGTACATCATGAAACAACTCGAATCTCTGTTTTACTCCCGGATCTTGAAGCGGTTCAACAAACCAAACAGAAGCACGGCCATCATCGAGTTAGCCACCGCCGCTCCTGCCTCATGTCCCACATTCAGATGCACCGGCAAGCCCATCAACTCCCGCTCAATGGCCAGGAACACCGCCTGATGCACGGCAAAAAAGAAAAACACCAGCAAAAAACGGGAGCCGGGATTATCCACGTCAATGCGGATTCCAATCGATGAGGCCCCGTACCCGACCAGGGTCTTGGCGATTCCAAAAACTCCGAAGGGCGTGTGCGTCAGGCAGTCCTGCAGCAGGCCAATGGCGGCCCCGGTCAGCAGTCCACTCAGTTGGCTGCGCCGCGACACGGCAAAAAAAATGGTCAGCAACAGGCCAAAATCGAAGACACGGAGAAAATAAAACCTCACAGGAATGAAGGCCTGCAAGCCCACCATCAGCAGGGGCAGCATCGCCGATACCAGCCAGGAGAAGCGGTACACCTCCACCTGCTCGCGCGAGGTATAGCTGAGACGCATGGTTCTCATTGCGGATGCGTCCCTTCATTGGCGGCGGGCTTGGGCTTCGGCCGTTCGGAGCCTGGGGACGCGGTTCCGTTGGCCGGCGCGGCAGGCTTGGGCTTCGGATGATCGCCGGCCGGAGACGCCGGCTTGGACGCCGCGGACCCGGCAGGCTTGGGTGCTGTGACCCCGGCAGGCTTGGGTGCCGCGGGCGAACCCGGCGAGGCCGGCGGCGCTGCGGCCGGTGCCGCCACGGGCACGCTCGGCAGGTGTCCGGCAAGAATGTCGGAGGCGCGAACCGCCTCCTGGCCGCTCGCCTCCGGCGCGCGCGCCTTCTGCTCGGTGATGACCAGCACCTCTTCCAGCCGATTCAAATCCGCCCCCGGTTTCACTTTTATATCGAGGAACAGGTTGTGCCCCGCACTCACACTGCTCACGGTGCCGATCGGCAATCCCTTGGGGAAGACGCGGTCGCCGCCGCTGGTGACCAGTGGCTCGCCGGGCTGCACGCTTTCGTCACTCATGATGTAGTTCAGCTGCAATTCGCCGGTCGGCGTGCCTTTCACAATTCCCTGCAGGCGAGATTTCACCAGGATCGCACCCACCCCGCTGGTCAGGTCGTTGAGCATCAGAACCTGCGAGGTTTCGCCATACACGTTGAGCACCTTGCCCACCAGGCCGTCGGGCGTAATCACCGGCATGTCCGGCCGGATGCCGTCCTTGGCTCCCTTGTCCAGGTACAGCAGGCGCGAGGTTTCCATACCGCTGGTCCCAATCACCTGGGCGGCAACCGTGCTGTCGATCCACTGCTGCTTGAATCCCAGCAGAGCCTGCATGCGGTGTGCCTGGCGAAGTTCTTCCTGCTCCCGTGCGCGCTCCAACTGCATCTGTCCCAGTTCGGTTTTCAAGCGCTGATCTTCGCTCCGGACGTTGCGCAGATCGAGATAGTTCGACCATACTCCGCGCACGCTCTCGCCGCTGTGGATCAGGAAACGCTCGAAGGGCGCAATGGTGTTCACGCCTACGAAACGAATCAGCCGCACCGGCCCCGCCGAGGTCTGCCGCTTGACCTGCAGCGCCAGCGCCAGCAGCTGCGCCAGCAGCACCGTCACCAGGACCACCATATTCTTGTGCCGCGAGAACAGATTCATGGGTTCCAGAGTTTCCCTGGCGTTGCCGGCATGGTCAGCGGGGCGTGGGACGGCAAGCGGAGCATTGCACCCGCAGGCGGCCATGGTCGCAACCCCGGTCCTGCGCAAAGTGCAAGGCCGGAGCACCGCTCCGGCCGCCCTTTTCTTTTACTCGATGCTGATCTTGCGCAGAAGTTTGAAATCACTGAGCATTTTGCCGGTGCCGAGCACCACGCTGGCCAGCGGATCGTCGGCGATAGAAACCGGCAGGCCGGTCTCTTCGCGAATGCGCTTGTCCAGGTTCTTGAGCAGCGCGCCGCCGCCCGTCAGCACAATGCCGCGGTCGCTGATGTCGGCGCTCAACTCCGGCGGGGTGCGCTCCAACGCCACGCGGATCGCGTTCATGATGGTGCCCACGCATTCGCTCAGCGACTCGCGAATCTCGCTGTCGTCGATGGTGATCGTCTTGGGCACGCCCTCGATCAGGTTGCGGCCCTTGATTTCCATGGTCAGCGGCTTTTCCAGCGGGTAGCCCGAACCAATCTCAATCTTGATCTGCTCCGCCGTGCGCTCGCCGATCAGCAGATTGTACTTGCGCTTGAGGTAGTTCATCACCGCCTCATCCATCTGGTTGCCGGCCATGCGGACCGAGCGCGAGTACACGATGCCGCTCAGGGAGATGACCGCGATATCCGTGGTGCCGCCGCCGATATCGACCACCATGTTGCCGCTGGGCTCGGTGATCGGCAGTCCCGCGCCGATGGCCGCCACCATGGCCTGCTCCACCAGATGCACTTCGCTGGCTTTGGCGCGATAGGCCGAGTCCATGACCGCGCGCTTTTCCACCTGCGTAATCTCGCTGGGCACGCCGATGACGATGCGCGGATGCACCAGCATCTTGCGGTTGTGCGCCTTCTGGATGAAGTAGTTCAACATCTTTTCGGTGATCTTGAAGTCGGCGATGACACCGTCCTTCATGGGCTTGATGGCCACGATGTTGCCCGGAGTGCGGCCCAGCATCTCCTTGGCTTCCTTGCCCACCGCTTCCACTTCGTTTGTGTTCTTGTTGATCGCGACAATCGAGGGCTCGTTGACAACGATGCCTTTGCCTCGCGCATAGACAAGCGTGTTCGCCGTGCCCAGGTCAATTGCAAGGTCGCTTGAGAACATGCTGAACAACGAACGCAAATTCCCGAAACGCGAACCAGTGTGGAAGCCATTGTTTGACATCTTGTATGCTGTCTCTCTTTTTCCGTCCGGCAAGAATCGCACCCTGGCAGGCCCGTCCCTGCGGAACTTGCCCTGGGCGCCCGTTCATCCCGTCCGTAAGAAAAATCCGTCTTGAGTCTTCATCCAGAATAATACAGGCGGGATCGACACTTACCAATGCATTAAGCACATTAGCCGGAGCTCATCCTTATCTTACTACTCCGCGGCCCCTGTAGGAACGGCCACGCAAATTTCGTCAACCACAGAACCGGAGCGGGCCAGCTGCACAGGTGGAACATACCTAGAATCCAACGCGCGGTCACCTTAACTCTGGTTGAGCGTGCCTCCCGGCGGCTTCGGAAATTCATCCGGCCTCGGAACTGCTGACAAGGGGGCCGGTCATGCCGTACTCTGTAGGGCGAAAGGGACGACATGGGCTACAGTGAGCGGCTCGACGACGAACTCCCGCAGATCGCCGAGATTTGCCGCCGCCACGGCGTGCGTGAACTTCTCCTATTTGGCTCCGCTCTGGGTCCCTCCTTCCGCGCGGGCAGCGACATCGACCTTCTCGTCGAGTTCCTGCCCGAAAAACAAATCGGCCTGTTTGAATACGCCGGCATGCAAATGGAACTCGAGGGTCTGCTTCAGCGCAAGGTGGACCTCGTTTCCAAACGCGGCCTCAAACCGGGTATTCGTGAGGAAGTCCTTTCCAAAACCTGGACAGTGTATGCGGCGTGACGAATTGCGGCTCCGCGACATGCTGGAGCACATCGACTCGGCACTGCTTGCTCTTAAGAACAAGACACGCTTGGAGTTCGACGCCGACCCAACGCTTCAGAAGGCGATCCAATACGACCTGCTAACCATCGGAGAAGCCGCATCAAGGATTTCTGACGCGTTGCAGTCCAAATATTCGCAGGTTTTGTGGAAAGAGATCTGCGGAATTCGAACTTTCCTAGCCCATGAATATTTTTCTATCGATCTCGATATCATCTGGCAAACGGCGACGGGTGACCTTGCCTCGTTGCGCTCCCAGATCGAGGAGATTCTCGTGACTGAATTCCCCGACGAGGCTCGCTCCATCTAGCCAATTGCCTTGAAAGGCTTGCACTTCGCCCCGGCATGGGGTTCAATAAAAGCAGAGCCTCCTATCGATGATAACCAAGTTGAGCTACCACATTACCCCGGCCAGCCGCATGGCCAACGTGAGCTATGCCATCCGCGACCTCGCAGTTGTTGCCGATCAGGTTGCAAGCCAGGGTCACAAGATCCTCTACCTCAACATCGGCGACCCCGGAAAATTCGACTTTCCCACGCCTCCGCACCTGATCGACGCCGCCGAACGGGCCATGCGCGCAGGCTTTAACGGATACGGCGACTCGCTCGGCGAACGCGCCGCTCTCGACGCCATCCGCGCCCAGGCCGAGGCTGCCGGCTTTCAGAATATCCAGGGCATCATGGTCGGCTTTGGCTCCGGCGAGGTCATCGACCACTGTCTGACCGCGCTGCTCAATCCGGGCGACAACGTGCTGACACCCTGCCCTAACTATCCGCTCTACGGGGCCGTGCTTGGCAAGCTTTCCGCCGAGCCGAATCCGTATTTCCTCAGCGAGGAGAACGGCTGGCAGCCCGATGTCGAGGACATCGCGGCACGCATCAACTCGCGCACCAAGGCGATTCTGCTGATCAATCCCAACAACCCCACAGGCGCGATTTACTCGCGCGAGACTCTGGAGAAGGTGGTTGAACTGGCGCGCCGCCACAACCTCCTCATCCTCGCCGACGAGATCTACGACAAGCTCATCATTGACGAAGATTGCGAGCACATCTCGATTGCAACCCTTGCGCCCGATCTTCCGGTCATCACCTTCAACGGATTGTCGAAGGCCTACCTTGTGCCCGGCTGGCGCATCGGCTGGGCGGTGGCCACCGGCCCGGCGGAGGCGCTGGGCGATTATCTGGAGGCGGTCTACAAACTGCTGCGCGCGCGGCTCTCGGCTCCGCATCCGTTCATGCACGCCATCGCGCCCGCTCTGCAGGGGCCGCAGGATCATCTGAAGGTAGTGCGGGAAAAGCTGCGCCGCCGCCGCGACCTGACGGTTGCCTGGGCCGAGCGTACCCCGCGGGTTTCCATGGTCGCACCGCGCGGAGCCTTTTACGCCTTTCCCAAGCTCGATATTCCGGAAGAAGACATGCAGTTCGTCACCAGCCTGCTGCAGGAGAAACACGTGCTGTGCGTGCACGGCGCCGGCTTCGGGCAGCGCCAGGGCACGCAGCACATGCGAATCGTCTTTCTGCCGCAGGAAGACGTGCTCACCGAGGCCTACGACGCCATCACCGAATTCATCTCCCATCGCTATTGAGACGGAGTTCAGCCCTGCCACCCGCGCCACGCGGGTGGCATTGTTTGCCTCCGTTCCGCTCAGAGATCAGCAATGGACGCACACGCGGCCTTCCCATTCGCTGCGCGGCGCCATCCACAGGTCAGCCCGCAACCAATATTTACAATGTGCAACTCTCTGTAAACCACTGGAAACACTGAGAAAAATAGGCTATCACGCAGTTCCATAGATCCAATCAAATCATTCGATAGCATTTTGACCGCGAATTCACCATCCAGTTTGCCGCGCCGCCTATCATAGGAGGTATATGAGTGAAACCATTCTTAAGCAATATTTGTTCGCCAGTGACTTCGACCAGACCTTGAGTTTCAACGACTCCGGCATGGTGCTCACCGAACTGCTTGGCATTTCAGCCGAGGAGTTCCAGGAGAAAGCCGCGGGGATGGCGCAGTTGAATCTGGTGCAGCAGGGCGCCGAGCTCTCCTATCTGCTCCTGCATGACCCGGCGTTCCATTCCCGCGTCCGGCGCGAGCATTTGATCGAGACCGGCAAGCGCATTCCGCTGAAGGAAAACATCGACCTTCTCTACCGCACCTTACGCGATGGCATCCCCGGCTACGAGTTCGACTTCTACGTTCTCTCCGCCGCGCCGGTGGAGATCGTGCAGTCGGCCCTGGAAGGAATTGTGCCCGCCGATCACATCTTCGGCACCGAGTTCCAGTACGGGGCCCATGGCGGGATCGAGCGGCTGATCCGCTGCACGGCCGGATACGGCAAGGTGACGCGCATCATGCAGCTGCAAGCCGAGCTTTCCATCGGACCTGACCGCGTCGTCTATTCCGGCGATGGCAGCTCGGACATGAACGCCATGCTGCACGTCAACGAGGGCGACGGACTCACCATCGCGGTCTCCGAATCGCGCTGCGTGACCCAAATTGCCCGGCGCACCGTGCTGAGCGAGAACGCACTCAGCGTTCTGGTGCCCATCCTCGAAGAGGTGGCGCATTGGACGCAGCCGCAGATCCGCCGCTTCTTTGAATCCCACGGCTTTCTGGTGCAGGAGTGGGCGCGCATGCGCACCGATGTTCTTACCCTGCGCTCGGCGTCCGCGTCTGGGGCGGAGGCATAGGGTGCTGAGCTGGATTGGCTGGGTCGCAACCGCCTGCTTCGGCTTCTCGTACTTCTGCAAGAAGCCCGCAACGCTTCGCCTGATTCAGGCCGGCGCGGCGCTGATGTGGATCAGCTACGGACTGCTCATCCATGCCATGCCGGTGGTGGTGGCCAACGTCATCGTCGCGCTGGCGGCGCTCTACTCCACCTTTTTGCGCAAATCGCCGCCGGAAGAAGAAGCCGCCTGAACTGAGTGGAACTGTTTTCAGGGTCCGCCGCAATGGCGGGCCTTTTCTATTTTGGCATGCTCGTTTGGGCTGGAATTTCCAAGCTGGCATCCCGAAGACGGGTTGTGCCATTCTCTTTATCATGCAGATCTCGCGATGGATTCGCGTGCTGAGCCTTACTCTCCTGGCCGGGGCCGTACCGGCCATTGCGCAGTCAACGCCCCTGGCCGCCGAGAACACAGCTCCATCGTCTTCTGCGGCTTCCTCGCCCGCGGCTCCGGTGAGCGTGAAAGAGGTGAACCTGCTCGCCGTGGTGCGCGACAAAAAGGGACAGCCGGTCGCCTCTCTGGACAAGCAGGATTTTGTGCTGGAGCAGGATGGACGCGCGCAGACGATCACGCAATTTGCGCATGAAACCGGCCTGCCGCTGACGCTCGGCCTGCTGGCCGACACCGGGTCCGGACAACGCAAGGCGCTGGCGGACGAGCGCAAGGCGGCCACCGACTTTGTCCATCGCCTGCTGCGCCAGGGCACCGACCACGGGTTTGTGCTGCACTTCGACCGAGAGGTGGAGCTGTTGCAGGACGTGACGGCCTCGCAGGACAAACTGGCCAAGGGGATCGACGAGATCTCGGTTGGCGAGGCAGCGCGCGACTCCGGCAGTGGACAGCACGGCGGACATGGCCGCGACGACCCCGACGGGAGCCACTCGCACTCCTTCGGCGGCGGGATGCTGTACGACGCGATTTTTCTCTCGGCCGATGAGGTGCTGAAAGGCCAGCAGGGACGCAAGGCGCTGGTGCTGTTCTCCGATGGCGAGGACCGCGACAGCAAGACGTCCCTATCGCGCGCGATTGAAGCGGCACAGCGGGCGGATACGATGGTGTACTGCGTGTACGTCGCCTCCGAGCGCGAGGAGCAGCAGAGCGGCGAATCAGGCGGCGGCCGGCCTGGAGGCTATCCCGGTGGCGGATATCCGGGCGGAGGCTATCCGGGCGGATACCCCGGCGGCGGAGGCTACCCAGGGCCGTTTCCGGGCGGCGGCGGGCGAAGGCGCGGACCAGAGAGCACTCCGCGCGAGAACAAGACGGATGGAAAGAAGATTCTGCAGCAGATTGCCACCGAGACCGGCGGACGATATTTTGAGCTCTCCAAGAAGCTAAGCGCGGAGCAGATTTATGCGCAAATCGAGGAAGAGCTGCGCCATCAGTACAGTTTCAGCTACACGCCGGACAAGGCCGAGAGCGGCTACCACAAGCTGCATGTAAGCACTCGAAACGGAGATTTGACGGTACAGACGCGTCCGGGCTACTACGCCGATTAAGAAAGCATGGATTTGCTTCTCTGTTAACGATTCAGGCCTGCTCCTACCTCGCGGTCCCGATCTCCGCCAGTTTTTCCTGCAGCAGATCGCCGCCGTTATTCACAGCGGAGAGGCCGCCGCGCAGCACCTGGCGGGCTTCGTCCGGACGCTTCTCGGCGCACAGCAAATCAGCCAGGGTCAAATAGCCCTGAACATTCTTGGGATCGAGGACGCAGGCACGGCGGAGGAATGTCTCCCCCTGCGAGAGCTGGCCGGATACGCCAAAGGTGACGCCCATCGCGAAGTTCGTCTCCCACAGGTTCGGCTCCAGACGCAGCGACGAATCGTAGAGTGCGACCGCGCGCGTCACGTCTCCCGTCTTGAAGAACTGGTTTGCCAGCAGGTTCCGGGCGCGCACGTTGTTGGGCGAAACCTCAACCGACCGCGTAAAGAGCGTAATGCCGTTCTCCCAGACCTGCGTTTGCCGCACCGTGAGCAGGCCCCAGGCGAATGCTAGCGCCAGCACGAGGCCGACGGACTCCACCGGCATACTCAATACCTGCAAACCGCTGCGCGGCACGCGACTCAAGCCCCAGGCCAGCAGAAGCACGAAACCAATGCTGGAAAGGTAGGTATAGCGATCGTGGACGACGTCTCCCGGGACAAAGGTAAAGGCGCCAATCAGGGCAGGCACGATGGGCAGCAGCCACCAGCAGCCCAGGAACGCCGCCAGCTTATTGCGCTTGAAGACCAAAGCCAGCAGCGCCGCGCATCCGATCAGGAACAGGAGCGGCAGCCAGAACTGCCCGGCCGACGGCTGTTTGAGTATCCGCACGTCGTAAAACATTGCCAGACTCACCGGCCACAACGTCATGCGCGCGTATTCCCAGAGCAGCAGCGGCCAAGTCATCAACACCTTGACGGGATCGTTGTTCGCCCCCACCACGTGGCGCATGACGTAGATTCGCAACACTGCGTAAAACGCGATGGCTCCGAAGGCCGGTCCAGCGGCGCTTGCGACCGATGCGAAACGGGCGCGTGCAGTTTCCACCAGCTCACTTGGAAAGAGCCACTCATACAGCGCAATGAGCAGCGGCAACGCCACCGCGGTCTCTTTGGCCAGCGCCGCCACCAGCGTCATCAGGGCGCATAGCAGCATCGTTTCCCTGGCGTGCGTGCCACGCCACCGCAGGTAGAGAAGGAATGCACCGAGAAAAAACACCGCGTTCAGCGGCTCGGTCACGCCGGAAATCCACGCGACGCTTTCCACGTGCAAAGGGAAGACGGCAAACAGCAGAGCAGCGGCCCCGGCTATCACTTCGTCGCCCATCAGCCG
>Ga0316217_10001536_pt1 | contig 29681 bp, 28 predicted proteins | sample 1anoAmetaG_FD_203633 | JGI IMG/M metagenome (GOLD analysis project Ga0316217, IMG submission 203633) | Freshwater microbial communities from Trout Bog Lake, Wisconsin, USA - 1anoA | ecosystem: Environmental > Aquatic > Freshwater > Lake > Hypolimnion/Profundal zone | place: USA: Wisconsin... | reverse complement strand
ATTTTTGCATTTCTATTAATTGATAGAGAAAATTATTATACAACTTAAAAATTATTTTATGTTAAAGGGTAACAAGTTCCAGAATTTTTTCAGTGATCTTTATAATTCTCCAAACATCATTGATGCCAGATTGCAGATTTTTTGCCGCTTTGTAATTGCAACTTTAACAGCCGGAAATACAGGTGGAATATTTGATGATGTATTGCTGCAGCTGAATACTACTTATACAGCCTATTTTGGTGATTCTAAAAGCAAAACAGTAATTACTGCATCAAGGCTGGGTTCTACATCTTCGCTCAATATATTGGTCAGGAGTTTTGCAGATGCTGTAAGATCCAATTATAACCTGATTGCAAGTGTTTTTCCTAAAGGTACAGAGCCTTATGCAGCATTTTTCCCTGCTGGCCTTTCGGAGTTCAGCAGAATAAACAGAGGAAATGTACTGGAGATTAGTAATAGGGTTTCGGTAGCAGCTACTAAATATAATGCTCAATTAGGCGGTCTGCCTTTTGCTACTAAATTTTCGGGCTATGATACCAGCATAAATGCATCGCTTGGTACTCAGATTGGTAACAAGGGAGCAGTAAAAACAATCAGTTCCGAAGTTATAGAAATGCGTTCGCCTGTTGAAGATGCTTTAATGGCTGTTATGTTTGCAGTAGGGAAACAGTATGGTCCGAACTGGGTAAAATGCAATTCATTCTTCGATTTCAGTTTGTTGTTTGGCAGTCATCATACAACAGGTGAAATTTTGAAAGGAACCTTGGATGGTAAGGCTACTATAGAATGTTCAACTGATCCTGTAACCGGGTATGTAACTTTTATACTGAAGAATAAAAGTAAAGGAACTTTTTCATTCTTTTTAACCGCAGTAATATTAGGACCTGCGTTGGGTAATAACATTGTGGTGTTGCCGGAAACCACGCATACAGCCGTGTTCACCGATTTCAATGCTCCTGCAGGAATGTATCTGAATGTAACCAATACATCGGATACTCAGGGAGACTGGCAGGTAAAACTGGAGTGATAGCTGTAATTTTAAATCAGCAGATTGCAGGCTGACAATATTGATTATTAATAATTGAAATGGAAGATTATTTCTTAGGGGTTTCAACAAGACCGTTTAAGAATTCTTCCATTTCTTTTTTCGATTCACTGAACAGCTTCTGACTGGTATATGTAATCAACTGAACTGTTCCGTTTTCGTTGGAATAATAATAACCAAGATATACAAACTTGATTCCTTTGATAGTGCCATTTATCTGCAGGCACATTATCCTGATATTATTCAGATTTCTGAATTCTGCATTTACTATAGTGGCATCAGGAGCTGCGTCCTTAGCATTCGTCAGTGCAAGGTCCTTCAGTTCTTTCAGCTCAATCTGAGTCTTCTCAGCAATCATCATTGCCCAGAAATCACTCTTTCGGGAATTGAAATGATATTCAATATCTGTTTCGCTGGCAGTAGGTAGCGAAACTTTCCACTTTTCAGGATTAAGATAAATACCCACATCCAGTTTTTTGCTCTTCACTAAAAAAGACTGACTCTTCAGTCTGGAATATATCTTAGGATTTACTTTTATAGAATCGGTTACTATTGCGGAGCTGTCGTTGCTGTATTTCCATGTGCCATTGTCCATCAGCAGTACTTCCTGACCATTTTCGGTCAATGCTTTTATCTGGGCACTACTACTTAAAACAGCGATACAGGCAATAATAATAAAACACAATCTTTTAGTCATAATGATTAATAGTTTATAAGGTATTAATGCCACAAAGATTGATGATATTATATTGTATGGCAAAATATTTTTCCGATGAATTAATAATGGATATATCTGCTTTGAAAATAAATGGCGAATAACAGGGAGTGGATTAAGTAGTGAAAATGCAGGTAAAAGGGCAGGAGGGAATGGTCAGAAAACAATAAAGGCTATCTCTGAGGAGATAGCCTTTATTAATAAGATGCAAGCTTAAACTATTTTTTAGTTGTATCAGCAGCTTTCTTAGAAGTGTCAGCAACCATTTTAGTTGTGTCAGCTTTCTTAGTAGTGTCAACAGGAGCAGCAGCAGGCATTGAATCCTTCTTTACTTCTTCTGTCTTTTCGTTGTTACATGCAGTTACAGCACAAGCTATAACTAAAATTGCTAATAATTTCTTCATTGTTTTGATTTATAATTTTTTCAAAATTTGACGCAAAGATATTAGCCGAAGTCAGACTACCAAATTTTATGGAAATTATTTTTTCCTTAAAAAAATACAGTGATTTAAATCAATAAACAGCCTCATACATTCAGGGCAGGAGACTTTTTATTAATATAAAACAATTGCCGCTTTTTATCAGCAATAATCAATCCTGTTAACTATAAGTATTAAATATTCTGACACAATTCTACCAGCATACCGTTGGTACTCTTTGGATGTAGGAAACATACCAGTTTGTTGTCGGCACCTTTCTTTGGAACTTCGTTCAGGAAAACAAAGCCCTCTTCTTTCAGTCTTACTACTTCAGCTTCAATGTCAGTAACGTCATAAGCAATGTGATGAAAGCCTTCGCCTTTTTTTTCTATAAACTTTGCAATTACACCGTCGTCGCTCATACTTTCCAGCAACTCAATCTTCGAATCTCCTGTCATAAAAAAAGCAGTATTTACCTTTTCACCTTCAACCGATTCCTGTTTATAACAGGGCGTGTTTAATAGCTTTTCGAACAAAGGAATGGAAATTGACAATTGTTTAACAGCTATGCCGATATGCTCAATTTTATTCATGTCTATCAATCGTTTTAATCTTACGAAATAAGGAAAAAACAACATAACTACCGCATATTATTCATTTACTACTGTACTAAGGGTTAATTTTGCCTTGTTCAAACAAGATTAGAACGATATAATATAAGAATTATGCTCAAGTTACCTGTATATTTAGACAACAATGCAACTACTCCAATGGATCCAAGAGTTCTGGAGACTATGATACCCTATTTTACCGAACATTTTGGTAACGCAGCAAGCCGTAATCACCCTTTTGGCTGGGAAGCAGAATCTGCAGTAGATTATGCAAGAGAACAGGTGGCTGAACTGATAGGCGCTGATCCAAAAGAAATTATTTTTACTTCCGGTGCTACCGAAGGCGATAACCTGGCTATAAAAGGCGTTTTTGAAATGTACGCTGCCAAAGGCAATCATATAATAACAGCAACTACCGAACATAAAGCAGTTTTAGACACCTGCAAGCATATAGAAAAGCTGGGTGGTGAGGTGACTTACCTGCAGGTTAAAGCTGATGGGTTAATTGATCTGGCGGAACTGGAAGCAGCCATCAGACCTACTACTATTCTGATTTCCATCATGTATGCCAACAATGAAATAGGCGTTATTCAACCGATAAAGGAAATTTCCACTATTGCAAAAAATCATGGTATATTGTTCTTTACCGATGCAACTCAGGCGGTAGGAAAAATACCGGTGGATGTAATAAAAGACGGAATAGATATACTGACTTTTACAGCACATAAAATGTATGGTCCAAAAGGAATAGGTGCTTTATATGTACGTCGTAAAAACCCTCGTGTAAAGGTTACTGCTCAGATGGATGGCGGTGGTCATGAAAGAGGAATGAGAAGCGGTACATTGAATGTGCCGGGAATAGTTGGATTCGGTAAAGCATGTGAATTGTGCAGACTGGAAATGGCTGAAGATACAAAACGTATCAGTAAACTAAGAGATAAGCTGGAAACAGCCTTAACGAAAATTGAAGAGTCATATATTAATGGCAATACACAGCATCGTCTGCCACATGTAGCTAACATATCGTTCAAACATGTAGAAGGAGAAGGATTGCTGATGGGCTTTAATAAAAATATAGCATTAAGTTCTGGTTCAGCATGTACATCCGCTTCACTTGAACCAAGCTATGTATTGAAGGCCTTAGGACTGGGAGATGATCTGGCACACAGTTCGCTACGTTTTGGTCTTGGTAGATTTACAACAGAAGAACAGATTGATTATACTATAGAACAGATTACCAATACAGTGAACAAATTGAGAGATATGAGTCCTCTGTGGGAAATGTTTAAGGAAGGAATTGATTTGAATAAAATAGAATGGGCGCATCATTAAACCCCTATCCCCTGAAGGGGGATTTAAAAGGGTTTGATAATGAAAATTATAAATTAAAAAATAAAACACCTGCTACTCCTCAGGTTTTAATCCCCCTTTAGGGGATAGGGGTTTAAGATTATGGCATACTCCGATAAAGTGATTGATCATTACAGCAATCCAAAAAACGTAGGAACATTAGATAAGTCTAAGAAATCGGTAGGTACCGGTTTGGTAGGGGCTCCGGAATGTGGCGATGTAATGCGCTTACAAATAGAAGTAGATGATGCTACAGGCATGATAACTGATGCTAAATTCAAGACATTTGGTTGTGGTTCAGCTATAGCCTCATCGTCTTTAGCTACAGAATGGTTGAAGGGTAAAACCGTAGATCAGGCTGTTGCTATTGATAATATGGATATTGTGGAAGAACTGAATCTGCCTCCTGTAAAGATTCACTGCTCAGTTCTGGCAGAAGATGCTATTAAAGCAGCAATAAACGATTACAGAAAAAAGAACGGACTGGAAGAACTGGCTTTTGCAGAAAAAGGAGTTCATTAATCAATCATTTTAATAGCGGATGCTATTGAAATGATTAAATTTGATTTTATGGTAGAGACAATTCAACATAGTGAGCCTTCATCAAGCCCTTCATTAGGAGGACTTGGGGAGGCCAATTCTATTTATATAAGCGATAAGGCCAAAGAAAAGGTGATTAAGCTAATGGAAGATGCAGGTGTTGGCAACGATGCTTCCTATTTTCTAAGGGTGGGTGTAGTAGGAGGTGGATGTTCAGGATTAAGCTACAAGCTTGATTTCGACAATGAAGTAAAGCCGATGGATCAGGTTTTTGAAGATAAAGGTGTTAAAATTGTAACAGATTTAAAAAGTTTTCTATACCTGGTAAATACCGAACTGGAATTCTCCGATGGATTAAATGGTAAGGGATTTTACTTCAATAATCCTAATGCAAGCCGCAGTTGCGGATGTGGAGAAAGTTTCTCCGTTTAAGCAAATATGACGAATGTCATATTTTGCTTAAAGTTCAAATGATACATTTGCCCGAATGTATAAGAAGCGAATATTTAAAGCACACTTAGCTGTTTTAGTAACAAACTTTATTTTCGGGATAAATTATTCAGTTGTAAAACTGATTTCGCCTTCTCATATAGTCCCCTTAGGACTCAACATGGCCCGGGTGGCAGTTACGTTTACTATGTTCTGGTTATTATTTTTAATAAAACCTTCTGTCAATCCACCAATTGGTATTGACAGAAAAGATATCCCAAGATTTATACTTTGTGCAGCATCAGGAGTGGTTATCAATCAGGTTTTTTTCCTGAAAGGCTTATCCATGACAAGCCCCATACATGCATCCTTATTAGCGCTGATTGCCCCCATTTTAATAGTATTTATTGCAGCATGGATGATTAAAGAATCATTGAATCTTATAAAAATAATCGGACTCGGTCTGGGTATAATAGGTGCTGCAATATTAATATCAGGCAAGTCTAATACAGCCAATAAAGATACCATGATGCTGGGTGATATTTATGTAATGCTGAATGCAGTACTATATTCTTTCTTTATGGTCTGGGTAAAGCCATTAATGATGAAATACAAGCCACTACATGTAGTTAGGTGGATTTTTACATTTGGTTTTATAATGCTTTTGCCTTTTGCCGGAAAAGATTTATACACCACTGAATGGCATACATTTTCAGGAGCAAACTGGATGGCATTAATACTGGTATGTGTAGGCGCCACCTTTTTGTGTTACCTGTTCAATGCATATGGGATTGCAGTTATCGGATCATCCACAACAGGTATTTATATTTATACTCAACCTTTTTTTGCGGCTATCATTGCTATAATATTTATGGGAGAAACTTTAGGAGTACAGAAAATAGTTGCTGCTTTACTGATATTTTTTGGAGTATATATGGTGAGTTACAAGCGAAGGCAGATAACCGTATCTGAGGTCTGAATTTTTGAAAATATGATATAAAATAAATAATATTGGCTGAAAGAATGTTTTGTTAGTTTGATCTATAATATTTATTAAGCAAAAAATCTGAATAGAGACTATCGATTTCGATAGTCTCTATTTTTTTATCAATAATTAGCTATGATTTAAATTTAATAATTACCGCTGGTAATTATTTTTGAATAAAATTCTTTCTCTAACACCTCTTCTATTACTTTTGGCAAAATTGATTTTAAAAATGAGAAGACTAATACTTGCTTCTGTATCGGCATTATGCCTGATGAATCTTTCTTCTTTTGCACAAAAGAAAGAAGGAAAAACAAAGTTTATTGATCCTGCTAACATGGATCTGACAGTTAAACCAGGCGAAAATTTTTATGTGTACGCTAATGGTACATGGTTGAAAAACAATCCTGTTCCGGCATCTAAAACCAGATGGGGTAGCTTTGATGCACTTGCATTAAAAAGCTTAGAGTCATTAAGAGGCTTGTGTGAAAATGCAGCTGCGAATACAGGGAAGAATAGTATAAGTCAACGTGTTGGTGACTTTTACACAAGTGCTATGGATAGTGCAACAATTGAACAGCTGGGTTATACTCCCATTAAAAATGAACTGAACAGATTAGGTTCATTAAATACCAAAGATCAGATACTGTTCGAGATAGCTACTTTACGTACAAAAGGAAGTGGAAGTCCATTATTTGGTTTTGGAGTTGATCAGGATGATAAAAATGTAGATCAGTATATTCCTCAGTTAGGACAGGGCGGTACTTCACTGCCTGACAGAGATTATTATATTAAAAATGATGCAAGAAGTCTTCAAATCAGAGCAGCATATCTTTCTTATGTAACAGATATGTTTAAACTGGTTGGTGTAGATTCTGTTACTGCAAAAGCAAATGCTACTGCAATATTGGAGTTGGAAACAGGATTAGCAAAGGCTCAGAATAGCCGAGTTGAAATGAGAGATCCTAAAAAGACCTACAATAAGTTTTCTTTAGCTGATTTCAGTAAAACAACTCCTGGGTTCAACTGGAAGACTTTATTAGCTGAAATGAAAGTTACCAAGGCAGACAGCATTCTTGTAAATAACCCATCCTTCTTTAGAACAGCTGATGCTATATTCAGTGCTGTTGATGTTAAAACATGGAAAGCATATTTACAGTGGAATGTTATTAAATCTGCTGCTCCTTACTTAAGCAGTAGTTTTATAAACAGAAGCTTTGCCTTCAACAAAATATTAAGTGGTCAAAAACAAATGACTCCAAGATGGCAAAGAATGAGCCGTCTGGTTGATGGTGGTTTAGGTGAATTACTTGGTCAGTTATACGTAGAAAAATACTTCAATGATGCTGCCAAGAAAAAAATGTTGGAACTTGTATTGAATATTCAGTCAACATTTGGCGACAGAATCAATCGTTTAGACTGGATGAGCGATGTTACTAAAAAGAAAGCGATAGAAAAATTAAATGCAATCATCAACAAAATTGGATTCCCTGATAAATGGGAAGCTTACGATGGTGTAGTAATTAATAAGAATGATTTAATAGGTAATCTCGTTAGCATTGATCAGTTTGAATATAACAAAGAAGTTAACCGTATGGGTAAACCTGTTGATAAGAAGAAATGGGATATGACCCCTCCAACCATTAATGCTTATTACAATCCTGCCAATAATGAGATTGTTTTTCCTGCTGGAATTCTTCAGTTTCCTTTCTTCGATTTCGCTGCTGATGATGCTGTGAATTATGGAGGAATAGCGGCTGTAATAGGGCACGAGTTAACTCATGGATTTGATGATGAAGGTCGTTTATATGGCGCAGATGGTAATCTGAAAGACTGGTGGACAGATGAAGATAATACTAAGTTTACCAATAAAGCTCAGAAAGTAATTGATCAGTTTAATGGATTTACTGTAAATGATAGCTTACATGTAAATGGAGAATTAACAGTTGGCGAAAATCTTGCTGACTTAGGTGGAATTAATATCGCTTACGAAGCATTTAAAAAGACAGAAGAAGGTAAAAGCGACAAAAAGATTGATGGCTTTACTCCTGATCAGAGATTCTTTTTAAGCTGGGCTCAGGTTTGGAGAAGTAATATATTACCTGAGTTTGCAGCGCAGCTAGTGATGACTGATCCACATTCTCCAGGTAAATACCGTTGTAATGGACCAATTACTAATTTAGATGCCTGGTATAAAGCATTTAATATCCAACCAGGAGATAAAATGTATAAGCCGGAATCAGAAAGAATTAAAATTTGGTAATATTTTTTGTATTTAAATATAAACTTATATATTTGCTACTGAATTGACAACAATCGAGTACTAATATTTAACAAAATGAATAAGAATAACATTATCAGAAAAATAAGCAAAGCGCTTTTATTAGCGGCATTTATTATTCCATTTAACTTAATGGCTCAGCCAGGCAGTCCTTGTGATGATGGTACAGGAGATCCTGATTCATCTAATTGCCCTGTTGATACTGGTACTATTGCAATTGTTATTGCTGGATTATCGATTGGTACTTTTATGATGATGAAAAAGAAGAATATTGCTTTTTATCAGTCTACAAATGTTAGCAAATAATTAATTAACTCTGTATAACAAAAAAGGTCAAACTTCTGTTTGGCCTTTTTTGTTATATTTAATAGCTTAATTTATTCAATATTCCTTATTGAGGAAGCTTAGTAGGTTTCTTTCTTTGTTCCTTTGTATAAGTACAATACATTTGCCGGATTAAAATGAATAAGTAATGAAAAAAACACATATAATTTTATTGGTTCTAATAGCTGGGGCAATCACTATATTGATTAGCTATACCGGTAATCTTACTACTTACGAGACTGTTCTTTCGGCTCGTCAGAAACAAGGAAAATTTGTGAAACTGGTAGCTAAACTTGATAAAACTTCATTGGTATATGATGCAGTGAAAGACCCTAACTATCTTACATTTACTGCTGTAGATACATTAGGGAATACTGTTCAGGTAGTATATCATAATACCAAGCCTACCGATATGGAGAAAAGCGATAGAATAGTACTGGGTGGTAAAATGCAGGGTGATCATTTTGAATGCAAGGATATTTTATTGAAATGCCCTTCAAAATATAAGGATAACCCTAATGCACTTAAACAGGATCTATAAGATTCCTTCTTACAAATTTTACTTGATTCACAATAACAATAATCTGGAATGATATACAATGGCGAACATCTGTTGCCTGGACAGATAGGGCACTTTTTCGGAATACTTTCTCTGGTTGCTTCTTTACTGGCCACCATTACATTTTTAAAAGCAAATTATCTTCCAAAAGATTCTGCTGAAAGAAAGAGCTGGCTTATATATGCACGTGTATTCTTTTTGCTGGAAACTATATCTGTATTTGCCATATTCGGAGTGTTATACTATATCATTTCCAATCACTATCATGAATATTATTATGCTTGGAATCACTCTTCAAGAAGCCTGCAGTTAAAGTATATGCTGGCTTGCTTCTGGGAAGGTTCGGAAGGAAGTTTTCTATTATGGTCCTTCTGGCATTGTATACTTGGCTGGATCATCATCTGGAAGAGTAAAACCTACGAAGCTCCTGTAATGTTTATCATTTCTCTGGCTCAGTTTTGTTTAGCTTCCATGGTGATAGGAATATATTTCTGGAGTGAAAATAAACTTGGTACCAATCCCTTCATATTATGGAGGCAGCAGATGCCTAGTATGCCTATCTTTTCCAATCCTGATTATCTTCAATACCCCAGAGTATTCGAAGGCAATGATCTGAATGTATTATTACAGAACTACTGGATGGTTATCCATCCTCCTGTATTGTTTCTTGGTTTTGCTACAACTATCATTCCTTTTGCTTATGCTATCAGTGGATTGATGAATAAAACGCATGACTGGGTGAAGCAGGCTTTACCATGGGCTGTATTCTCCGGTGCAGTATTGGGACTGGGAATTATGATGGGTGGTGCATGGGCTTACGAGAGTTTATCCTTCGGTGGTTACTGGGCATGGGATCCTGTAGAGAATGCCTCCCTCGTTCCATGGCTGGTGATGATTGCCGGTTTACATACCAACCTGGTTTATAAGAATACAGGGTATTCATTGCGTAGCACATACATGTTCTATATCTTCTCTTTTTGTTTAGTATTGTATTCCACCTTCCTTACCCGTAGTGGTATTCTGGGCGATACATCGGTACATGCTTTTACAGAATCGGGCATGAATGTACAGTTGTATTTATTCCTGAATGTATTTGTGTGGATACCAACTATCATGGCTACTGATAAATGGAAAACACAACTGATGATTTTTGGTACATTTGTTGTGTTGAATGTGTTAAGTATTTACTTCCCTGTATTTACTTTAGTAGCTATGATAACGGCCTTTACATGGTTATCGTTTTTACTGAATACCCGTATACCTGCTACCACCAAGGAAGAAAGCAATTACAGCAGAGAGTTCTGGATGTTTATTGGATCTATGATCTTCTTTCTTTCGGGCATAATCATTATTGCCAAAACATCTATTCCAATTTACAATAAGATATTCAGCCAGAATGTAGCTCCTCCTGAAGACAGGGAATTTGCTTACAACAGGATTCAGGTTTTCATAGCTATCATCATTGGTATACTGACTGCCGTTACACAATACCTGAAATATAAAAATACCGACGACCGTTTCTTTGGAAAGAAGATGTTTCGTCCAACGGTATTCTCTATTGCTCTTGCAGCTTTAATCAGCGTTGCGGGCAATATTGGTTACGACAAACAGGGTATGGGTTTTCTGATTGCTATACATGTAGCCATTTTTGCTGCTGTGTATGCAATTGTTGCCAATGCTAATTATTTAATTACAGTATTGAAAAGCAGTATCAGACTTGCAGGCTCTTCTGTGGCGCATGTAGGCTTTGGAATGGTGTTGCTTGGTATTCTGTTGTCTTCTTCAAAGAAGACTATCCTGAGCAACAATACTTCGGGTATTGCCGTGTTTAAGAAGAGTAAGATGGAAGACCCTGCCGAGAATGCTACTCTCTTCAAAGGGATACCTACCGATATGGGCCGTTATATGGTGACCTATACCAACGATACCTTCAACAACTTTGAAAGAAAACGTTTCTTTCAGATAGATTTTGCAAGTAAAGATAGCAAGGAACAGTTCTCCGTTTATCCCGATATTGCCAAGAACAATAAGGGCATGGAAGGTTTTGCTGCCAACCCTGCTTCAAAGCATTACTGGAGCAGGGATGTGTTTGTGTATATATCTGCTTTCGAAGAAAATCAGAAGGACGATACTACTACCTTCCGCAATAGTGCTGCTAAAGTGGGCGACACCACCTTTTACAGCAATGGCATGATTGTATTGAACAGTATCAAACTGAATCCTGCTGATGTGCCTGTTAAGATCAATGCCGGCGATACTATGCTGGTGCTGAATATGACGGTGATTACAAAGGATGGACGCAGGTTTCCTGCCTATCCTGCCATCAAATTGCATCAGAACACCATGGAACAAGTGACCGATACTGTGATTGCTCAGAACCTGGTATTGCGATTCAATAAAATGCTGGATCCTAAGGAGGGTAAGATAGAACTTGCGGTTAAAGAAAGCAAGGCCCTTAGTAGTCTTGTTACGCTTAAAGTGATTGAGTTTCCCATGATCAATCTGTTGTGGCTGGGTGTGGTAGTGATGATAGTGGGTATGTTGATGTCGGTATTGCAAAGGTTAAGACTATACAATAAGAAAAGCTAGAAAGCCGGAATTGAAAATTATGAATTAAGAATTATGAATTAAATGATTTGAATAGATTATTCATACTATTTAGTTATATATATTCTTTGCAGACTCTTTACGTATCAGTAAATAATCAAGGATTGATTTACTGTATTCATAATTCATAATTCATAATTCATAATTCTTAATTTGTATTTTCTCCTATATTGCAATAGATTAACACCCGCACCGGGTGACTATTTAAAGATAATCAGTATCAATTAGCTGTGAATAATTATTTTCGTTGCAATGAAGGTCTTCAGGCTGTATGTTGTTTATGGTAGTTTATTAATTGCTGGCTTGTTTACGGCCACTGCAAGCTATTCGCAACGTGGCCCCAACGATACCATTCGTGTACCGGCACATATTACTCCCGAAGGCGATACTTTAGAGGCTGCTGCCTTGCCACCCATCTGGATGAATACCCATACTCATCTGACCCGTGAGATGCGCAAAAAGTATGAAGCCTGGACCCGCCTCCGCAATGCTATTTATGTAACCTATCCCTATGCCAAAGCTGCTTCCCGCATCATCAATGACATCAATGCAAGGCTGGTAGGTGTTACCGATAAGAAGAAACGAAAGGCCATCATTCATTCCCGCGAGAAGGAACTGAAGAAAGAGTTTGCCGACCGTATTACCGGTCTGTCTATCTATCAGGGAAAGATACTGATGAAACTGATATACCGTGAAACCGGCAATAACTGTTACGAGATTATAGAGGAATATAAAGGTTGGTTTACCGCTGCATTCTGGCAGACAGTAGCCGTAGTGTTTGGAAACAATCTGAAGCAGGATTACGACCCCCTTGGTGAAGATCAGGAGATGGAACCCATTGTAAAAGAGGTAGCCAAGATGTATAGATAATGATTAATGATTAGTTAGGGTGGCCAGATATTCTTACCCTTCTGTGCACAATATGCTTCTGTAGAAATCTGTTTAAAGATCTATACTGATTGTTCAAATCCTTATTCGGAAAAATCACTGCTGCCAATAATGTAAATCAAATATACATGATTCTATTTATTTATTGTACTCCTGTAGCATTAAACAAAGGCTGATAATCGGCATTGTCCGGATTCAGTTTCTGTAGATTCTTTGCATAAGGTATTGCCTTCGGTACTTGTTTATGCTGAACATATATATATGTGATGGCATAGTTCAGACTTTCATCATTCTGATTTAGCTGTAATCCTTTCTGAATAATACTTACAGCCTTGTTGAAGTTACCTGTTTCGTTTAATAATAACCCATAGTTATAATATAAACGGGTGTCTTTAATCTTCAGATTAACGGCTTTATCAAATGCCTTCAATGCATTATTATTATCTTTCAATTCGCTATATAATAAAGCAATATTATACCAGGCCTGACTGTTGTTTGGGTCAGTAAGAATGGCTTTCTTTAAAGTATTTAATGCCTCCTGATTTTTACCCTGCGAATTGTACAATATAGCCAGGTTTAAACGGGCAAGATTGGCTAAACTATCCTTTTTCAATGCACGGAAATAAAACCTTTCTGCTGATGCATAATCATTGTTGCGTGCATAATGATCGGCTAATGCAATATTGCCATGAGCAAAGTCGGTATTGAATAGTAAATGACTTTCCAGTTCAACTTTTGCATTCTTATAAGCTGCTAAGTATTCCTCCGATAATTGTTCTGTACCAATACTTCCCATTAACTCTGCTGCAGCAATCCTGACTGACCTTACTTTATCTGTCAGCAAAACTGCAATAACATTTTTGTCGGGTATAGCGGAACTTACATTCAATAAACTCTTCAATGATTCATATCTTACCTGAGCATCTTTATGTTTCAGACAACTAAGGATTGTATTGATACTGGTTGCTGTTGGAATATTCCCCAGATAATGAATGGCGGTAGCTTTTATAATATTGGGAACAGCTGTATCATTAATCAGTCTGGTTAAATGTCCTTCACTATTATCATTCAATAAACTACCCGGTATCAGGTCTTCTGCAAAATGATACTTACGTTTGGAGCCATACCATTTAACAACAGCTTCTGAAGCCCATTCAGGAGACTTATCTTTATGACAATTATTACAGGCGTTGGTTGTTGCATATTGTACAGATAAGTCAGGCCTCGGCACTCTAAAACTATGATCATACCTTAAATCATTCCCCATATAATATTTACCTGGAGCATGACAATTAATACATTCTGATCCTGTAGTATTGGTTTGATGAAAATGATGGGTAGGACTATCAAACGTTTTACTATGACATTGCAGACATACCTGGTTGCCAGTCAATACTAATTTGCCTGAATGTGGATTATGGCAATTGCTGCATTTTACATTCCTGGCATACATCTTACTCTGTAAGAAAGAAGCATAGGTATAGTCTTCCTCCTTTACCTGACCATCGGCCTGAAACCTTTCATTGTCGGGTATTTGTGGTATATAATTATCTAATAACTCGCTGCTGGCAATCTTATTGGAATCAACATTGCTTTGAACGGAATGGCAGGGAGCACAGGTATTTATCTGAGCTGTCTGATCTGCATCTTTACTATACTGCAACAATGAATGTGTTATCTTTCTGCCTGACTTATAATCATCTCCATTGATATAGTCAATGTGGTTTTTCCCTGCACCATGACAAGCCTCACAACTTACATTCAATACATTAAAACTGGTATTATAAATATCTTCATCTACCTTGTATCCCTTCTTCAGATTCGTACTATGACATTCAGCACACATGGTGTTCCAGTTCTGTGCATTACCTGTCCAGTGCAGCCAGTCGTGTGAATCTATCTTTTGTCCGGTATATTGATGAAACCATTTATTGTTTTTACTATCCCAGCTTTCCCTTGTTGCCTGCATCCTGCCTCCCGGAAACTGTACCAGAAATTGTTGTAAAGGATAATACCCAAAAGTATATATTATTTCATAGTCATGGTTCTGTCCATCTTCACCCTGTGTATTGATCATGTATTTCCCATCTCTTTTAAAGAAATGAGATACTATGCCATCTGCATTTAAACTGGTATTATTGAAATTGCCAGGAACAGTACTATCTGTTGCTTTTTGTATTGACTTGTAATGGTCTGAATGTAGCCAGTCTTTATATTGACTGGCATGGCAACTTTTGCAGCTTTCATCTCCTGTATAGGCATTAGCCTTTGCAACAGAATCAGCCCTTTTATTATTATCAGGATTGTAAAATTCAATAGTGAAAACAATTATAATCACTATAGCCATTAAACTCCCGATATTTAATTTCATGACTATAGGTTAATGGATTCTTTTCTACTACTATCTACTTTTATTCTTTGATGATTTAATGGAAAGCCCGTATGCATATTCAATGGCTTTGGCTGCATTCACAATGCCACCCGTAACACACATATCTTTCAGGCTTACTTTCTCATCCGGATTGCCTGGTTTCAGGTTCACTACTTTCTCATCCGGTATGGTTACAGTATTCAGTATAGCTTCCTTTACCTGTTTATAATTCAGGTTAGGAAAATAGCTTCTGATCAAAGCAGCTACACCACTTACTACAGGTGCCGACATACTGGTACCATTCAGATTGCCATATTTGTTTTTAGGAGGAAGGGTAGAGTATATCTTCACACCAGGTGCCAGTATATCTACACTGTTCTTGCCATAATTACTGAAGTCAGCAATCAAACTTCCAGTACCATAAGTATCAGTACTACTAGCTCCAACGGTTATTATATTGTTGGCTTTATTCTTATAGAATTCAGAATATGGCTCAGGATAACTTTCCACTGAATCCAGGTTATATGCATCGTTGCCGGCAGAATGTATGATTAATACATCCTTTCTTTCGGCATATCTGATGGCAGAATCCACCCAATACTTTTCAGGGGAATATTCTTTTCCAAAGCTCATGTTTATCACCTTGGCACCATTGTCAGCAGCATATATTATTCCAAGTGCTATATCCTTATCATATTCATCCCCGTCAGGTACTGCTCTCAATATCATGATGCGTACATTATCCGCTACGCCATCTATACCAATGCCGTTATTTCTTTCTGCAGCAATGATTCCGGCTACATGCGTTCCATGCAAAGCTTCTGGTCCCGTTACATCATTGTTGCCGTAATATTTGTCAGTGATATTAGTGTAATTGTCTTTAATGATATGTCCTCTTATGTCCTCAGGTTTAGTTTCTTTACCTTCCATTTCCTTACGTTTGTTTTCCAGATAATCATCCAGTTCTGTAAGTGTAGTGGTATTCTTTTCATCCGATTCTATACCCAGTAGTTTTGCAAAACTCAGGTAAGTATTTTTTGCTTCTTTTCCTTCTTTGGTTTTGGTGGCATGGTTCTCCAGATAGGTAATAGTATATTCCGAAGTATCTATTTCTTCTATAATAATTTTATTCATTCTTTTCAGCGCCTTTATGGAAGCCTCCAGCATTTCGAATTTCGAGAACTCTTCGGGTTTGATATCCAGTGCATTTGCCGACTTTCTCCACGATTTAAAAAGATACTTTTGCTTAATACTCATATTCAAAGTATCAGCTAATTCTTTTTTTGAAAAACTATCTTTAAACTGGTGGTATATTCTTATCTTTTCTTCAGGTGATTTCTTCAGGTTCTCGCCATTGGCATTACCCAGAAAGTTCCATCCATGTATATCATCTTTATAGCCATTGTGGTCATCATCTTTACCATTGCCCGGTATCTCTTTAGGATTGGTCCATATTATATTCTTCAGATCTTCCTGAGTGGTATCTATACCCGAATCTAAAACTGCTACTATTACAGGTACAGATTTTAGATTCTTTTGTTGCAGGAACAGGTAAGCATCAGCCAGACTGATACCATAAACAGAATCTTTTTTATGGTCCAGTAAATGCCATCCGTTTGCCAGCTCACCCTGAGCAAAAGTAGAAAGCGAAATAATAATCAGTAGAATAAACAGTGTAAAATTTCTTCTCATTTAATATTTTTATATGACTGATGGATACAAAATTGATGCAAATAATATAAAGCCTTCTCATTTTAAGAAAAGCTTATCAATAAAGGAATTGATTTACTGTGTCATAAAATAATACATTGCCTGATAAAGACTGGTTAATTGGAATTAACCCTGAAATTGAAGTTAACAGAACCGGTTTGTTCTTCATCATTTCCCAAAGTAAAAGTTAACTGAAAGGCTTTCTTTTTAGCAATAGATAAAATAGTGTAATTCGAAGTGGTAGTACCTCTTGGATTGATTTCTGCATCAATTACTTTACCAGCCTTATTGACTGTTACATCTACTATCACTTTAGCATTCTCATTAAATTCATCCTGAAATAGTGGAGTCCTTAAAATCTTTCTTCCTTTTAATCCATGTCCTATACTTACCCCGTTTCCACTGCCATGACCTTCACGGTTGCCATTGCCTTCGCCTGTGCCGGCTGCATTGCCGTTGCCATTTCCATTACCGCCCAGTTGATTGCTGTATTTATTGAAGTCATCGTTATTGTCACTGTTGTCATGAGTGGTACCTTTTGCTCCAGAGAATACTGCTTTAGGACTATTTTCTACTGCCGGTGTTTTATTGCCCGATGTATTCGATGCTCCTCCATGCAATGCCGTAGGATTGGTCTTAGGAACAGTTGATGGTGTAGCAGATGCCTTGTCCGGAACATTGTTTGGCAGGGCACTGTTGGCAGTTTTGCCCAGCGATGAAGACGACTTTGCTCCATCCCCCGAACTCTTGTTGACAGGCACCACAGTTTCCGGCAGATGGCTCTCCAGTATCACCTCAATTGGTGCATAGGCAGGCTTGGGAATAACCTGTATGGTAGGTATAATGATAAATATAAAACATAACAGCAGTATCAGCGAAAACAGTAATGTAATCCCTGCTGCTTTTAAATTCTTTTCTCTTTCAAATGAGGCCGAAGTATGTGTATTAACCATATTTGGTATGAAATTTCCAAACTAAAGTATGGTTTTAATGGTTAATGATTAGTTATCGTTGATTTAAAATAATATTGCAGGCTATTTAATAACATTTGTTAACAGTGTTTTATAAACTAAACAAACATATATGGACTATTACGAACTATTTGGAATCAAGGCTACGCCTCTTGCCGATAAAATTGTGGTGAAGAAAAAGTACCTTGAACTTAGCCGTCAGCATCATCCTGATTTTGCCGATAATTCCGATTCGCAATCTGCCGAAACTGCATTGGATTTTTCTGCCAATATCAATAAAGCCTATAAAATATTGATCAATCCATCTTTATCCATTCAATATTTTCTACAATACCATCAGGTGATTGTGGAAGATGAAAAGTATCCTTTGCCCAACGATTTCCTGATGGATATGATGGATATTAATGAACTGCTGGAAGAGGCCAGATCCGCTGACGATCAGCAGACTGTACAAGAAGTGAAAGGAAAAATAGAAGCAACTGAAGCCGAATTATATAATGAAGTGAAGGATATTGTAGAGAGCAACGAAGCCGCCAATATGGATGCAAACAGCATGGAAAAGTTGAAAGCATATTATTACAAGAAAAAATACATTCATCGAATTTTGGATGGAATATCCTGAACCCATACATTTGCGCTCCCAAAGCGTTAAAGCAAGGATGGTAACACATTCTTAAAACAACTGCCCAGATGGCGGAATTGGTAGACGCGCTAGACTCAAAATCTTGTATTCGAAAGGGTGTGCAGGTTCGATTCCTGTTCTGGGCACTGAAAAAAGGCAATTCTGAAAAGAGTTGCCTTTTTGTTTTTAAGTTATATTCATTATCAAATTATCGAATTATCATATTATCACATTAGTTTTTTGGGTGTTGTCTTTGGCCGGGCCAGCTCTTCCTATCTTTTGCTGCGCCATTTGCCTATATTCAAGGTCTGTTTACAGTATTTATAGTTTTGTTTAAATCCCAGCGCAGCAAAAGGATATCCGCTCTGGCACTAACGCTGAAATTCAAATACAATTGAAAGCGCAAACCACAGAGTCCCCCGCAGGAAGTTTATGATTATGATTGTTCAGGGGGAGACTCTGTGGGGAAGGGAAGACTAAAATAAAATACTCAGGTACTTATCTGCAATAAACATATAGCTTTGAATTTACCAATAAGGTTATTTATGTTGGGATATTATAAACCATATTATATCCTTTCCTGTTTTCAATGCTTCTACTACATTTTCTTGAATACCAAATGCCGCCCGGGTAAAATTATACCTTATTTTAAATGGATGATATGCCGGATTGATAAGTTTTACCATTCCATACTATTATCGGATAACCCATATTTTTCAAAATCATACTTTTCTCTAATTCCATTGAAGATAAAGTTAAACAATTGGGCTAATTGTACTTTGTTGATAGCGGTAACTGTATATTATAACAGCATCAGAATACTTTCAATAGCGGCCCCGGGATATAAATCCCTTTTTAGAATAACTGTAAGGGTGGCCGGAAGGTTCTCCCTCATGCTTAACAGTTTGTGTATTGCGGTAAATGAATCCTGTAAAGGGTTTATGAAAGTTGAGAATGTTGTTTCGGCATACAAAAGACTTCTTTTACTAGCTGTAAGGTATAGCGGAGAATTCTCCCATAAGGTTTACAGTTTGTTGAGTTCTGTAAATGATTGCAATGATAAGACTATACAAGCTGTAAGGATTGGCGGAGAGTTCTCCCATCAGGCTTACAGGTTGTCGGATGGAGGAAATGAATACAGGTTACAGGTTTTACTGTTGCAGGATTCAGGTATTGCAAACCATATTCGTTCCAATAATTGTAATTATCAGCTAAATGCTTGCTGTATAAAGGTTGTACAGTTGCAGGATATGGGTATTGCAAACCATATTCATTCCAACAATTGTATTGATCAGCTAAATGCTTGCTGTATAAGGGTTGCTAGTTTGTGAGGGAAGGGATTTTTTAGCAAGATGAATTATACTATTTATTCAATCATCAATATTGTGTTATGAGTATCTCAGGAAGAATAATTCTTATTCCTGTCTTCTTACTCTATTCTCCTGAATACAAAAAGGGCAGGATTTGAATAGTCAAACCCTGCCCGTTTATATTTATAATATTATTGCCTGATTATTAATCGAATGCCTGAGTGGCGCCTACGGCTGCATACTGCACGTTTAATGCACCTTTAGGAGAACCAGTTGCTCCATCTATAACATAAGCTACAATACGGCAATTGGCCGGAACCATTGTATAATTGGTGCCATTGCCATTGATATTGGTTAAATTGAAGGTGAATGGTATTGAATAAACATTTCCTTTGAAAGTAGATGATACCGGAATAGTATCGCCATACAGATTGGTAGAAGTAGTACGGAGAGCAAACTTTTCATTGAAATTAGGTATAGGATCTTTACCACCATATAAGTATGGAGTCTGTCCACCAGTAGGTGAATAGTAATTGTCCTGACTTTGTAATGAACCGCTTTCAACAATAGCAATTACTATTTTCAATGGTTTGTTGGTAGTAATATTGTACTTAACCTGTGCGGTGCCGGTAATGGTAGAACCATTTACCGAACTGGTGATAGCAAGACCTAAACCAGTCCATTTGTTAATTTCGGTAGTTAAAGCAGCAGTATCTTCATTCCATGCAGCATTTTTTCTGTCTATAATAGAAGTTGGATAACCTGTAACGGCAGTAAAGGTAGCCTCCATATTATTGTCATACTGATATGCCAAAGGATCGGCTCCTAAACCAAGACCATGAACACAAACCCATGCACAACGAGGCTGAGTAGAAGTGTAATTGTCGAGCATAGAAAACTCTCTTGGGCAATAGCCACAGAAAACGCTGGTATAATCTTCTACCATAATTTTGTGAGTAAAAGCAGATGCACCTGGCGTTACTACTGAAAGAGGAGCCTGATTGCTTACTAATGAACCCTGAGTTGCGGAAACAGTATAATTGCCATTTGCATAAGGATAAAAAATAGCTGATGCAATAGGAGAAGGATAAGGTCCTGAATTGAGGAATAAACTACTGTTGGCAGTAACGTCGGTTCCTGTAAATTTATCTTTAACAGTAATAGTTACCATATCCCAACCATTGTTTTCAACTGTATTGGTAGATAAAGATACCACTAAAGAATCGATACCTAATGTAGAATTGATGGTCACTTCGTTGGTGTAGTTGACAGAATTGCCAGCAGCATTGAATGAATTTACTCGGTAGGTATAAGTAGTGTTGGCAGAAGTTGAATTGTCGAGATAAGTAGTAATGTTTGGTCCTACGGTAGCTATAACACTATAAGCACCTGAACCGGTTTTACGTTCTACATGAAAACCAGTTTCATTGGAAGAACTGTCTACCCAGTTTAAATTGATTGCATTACCGGTGGCAATAGCAGCAGTAAGACTGACAGGTGAGCCAGGAACAGGATTGGATGGTGTAGCAGTACCATTAGACCCTTTGGAACAAGAATAGAATATTACTGCCATTGACAGAATACTCATTGCGAAGATTTTTTTCATTTATTAATTTTTGTAGTAAAAAAAGATAAGGTTTCGAAAATAGGGGATTGAATATTCCTAAAAAAATAAATTTTATAAATAAATTCTTAGTTATGTTTGAAGCCAAATTGATTTAACTAAAAATTGTATATGTTCAAAAGATTGCTGTTTTCGTTTGTTTCGATGATTTCCTTTGCTTCGTTTATATCGGCTCAGGATAATCTGCCCAATGTAAAAATTAAATCTGTAAAGAAGGGAAAAGAAGTAGAATTTTCTTCTATTGCTACAGAATGTAAGGATACAGTACTGATAGTGTCGTTTTTTGCTACCTGGTGTATACCTTGTGCAAGTGAACTGGATAATATAAACGAAGTGTATAAAGATAAACAAAAGGAGAAACCTTTTAAGTTTATAGCAGTAGCCATAGATGATTCCAGAACGTCACAAAGAGTAAAGCCATTTATAAATGGAAAGGGATGGACTTTTGATGTGTATCTGGACATTAACAGCGATCTGAAAAGAGCCTTTGAAGTAAACGATATACCCCATATTCTTATTATTAAAAACAATAAAGTAGTGTATCAGCATACCGGATATGTAGCCGGTGGTGAAGATGAATTGTTTGAAAAAGTAAAAACACTATAGACAATCTAAAGTAATAAGTAAAAAGTGAAAAGTAAAAAACAGGAACCATTAGTTTAATAGGTGCTGTTGAATTTTAGCCAACCAATTAATTATTTTATTGATGAAGAAGATATTATTGATTTCATTGTGTGTGACTGCAGTACAAATGGTTAACGCACAGAGTATGGATTTGCTGTCGAAAGGACATCTCAGCGGAAGTTTTGAGACCTATTCGCAATTATATAAAGATGATAATTCCATAGGCGCAGTAGCACCACCGAGCAATATAGGATCGAACAACTTTCTGAAACTGGATTATACCTATGGTCAGTTTACTGCCGGCATACAATATGAAAGCTACCTGCCATCTATTCAGGATTATTTTAGTACCAACAGTGCCAACGCATTGAACGGAAGCCAGATTGCCAATAAATACTTTAAGTATCATGAGAAGAATTTCAGTATTCAGGTAGGTGATTTTTATGAGCAGTTTGGTAGTGGGATAGTGTTTCGTTCATGGGAAAACAGACCGATAGGTATTAATAACGCAACGGAAGGAGTGAACTTCTTTATACAGCCTACCGACTTTCTAAAGATAAAAGTATTGAGTGGGAGAACCAGAACATTGTTCTCTTATTCTAATTCAACAGTTAGAGGAGCTGATGCCGAAATTGATTTTTCGAAATGGCTGAATAAAAAGGATGCAGTGAATCCGGTAAGTTTAAGTCTGGCTGGAAGTTATGTAAGCAGATTTGAGGATGGGTATACCGGTCCTATTGCAAATTATCCTCAAACTGTGGATGCATATTCCAGAAGATTAAATTTTGAAGTGTCGGGGTTTTCATTAGGAGTGGAATATGTAACAAAAGGGGCGGACCCACATGTGTTGAATAAACAGAGTATGAGTACCGGAAAGGCTTTATTGATTAATACCGCCTATACTAAAAATAACTTTGGAATCAGTGTAACAGGAAGGGCTTTGTCGAACATGGATTACAGAAGCGAAAGGGAAGTAGTATCAGCAGATGCCAATCAGCTGATGCTGAACTATCTGCCTACCCTGACCAAACAACAGGATTATATGACGAGCAACATATATGTATATAGTACTCAGGCACTGAATGAATCGGGATTGCAGGCCGATGTGTTTTACAATTTTAAGGCCGGGTCTGCTATAGGTGGAAAGTATGGAATGAAACTTTCGCTTAATTTCTCATATTACGGTGCATTGAGCTCGGTAGATAATATCACCAGTATAGGTAATCAGAATTACTTTCATGATGCCAATATTGAGCTGAAGAAAAAGTGGAGTAAGATGCTGGAAACAAGTATAACTTATCAGAATATTTTTTATAATAAAACAGTTATACAGAATCCTGCACCGGATGTATACTGCAATGTGTTTGCCATCAGCAACATTTATAAATATTCGAAGAAGAAATCCATAAGATTAGTTCTGGAAGATCTGTCTACCAAACAGGATGGAGGTAACTGGGCAGCTGGTGTTGCTGAATTTTCTTTTGCACCTTCCTATAGCTTTTACTTTAGTGATCTATGGAATTACGGAACTGCAGGAGTGCCTTATTATGGAGCCACTAACGGTATAAACAGCGGGGTACATTATTTTAATATTGGGGGTAGTATATCAAAGAATGCATCAAGGTTCAGTTTGTGCTTTGGCAGACAGAGGGCAGGTTTACTTTGTTTAGGAGGTGTATGCCGATATGTAGCAGCCTCTTACGGATTTACTGCTACTCTGACTACCAACTTTGGAAATTAAGCCAACAATAATCAGAACATAAATAAAGTAGCATTAGGTTTGCGGTAATAATTCAATTATAATCACTGATTTGAAAAAGTTATTTATACTAATACTATTTACATGTATGACCAATATCTTAATGGCACAAACTAATGATGCTGTTAAGAACCTGGTAGAAGATGGAATAGAACTTCATAATAATGGGGAATACAATGCTGCTATAACCAAGTATGATAAGGCCTTGGCAATAGATACCGGAAACTTACTGGCCATGACTGAGAAGGCTTATTCGCTGGTAGCTATCCATAAGTTTGAAGAGTCAATAATCTATTGTAAAAAAGTATTGGAGAAGAATCCTGCCGATAAAAGATTCAGCACTTTATATGTATGTTATGGTAATGCATTAGATGGGTTGAATCAAAAAGATAATGCTATTGCTATGTATGACGAAGGAATTAAGAAATTCCCAGGCAATAGTCTTTTATATTTCAATAAAGGAGTTGCCTTATACAGCATATACAGGGATGAAGAAGCAATACAGAATCTGCAGAAATCTTTATTAATCAATCCAAATCATGCAAGTTCGCATAACCTGCTGGGACATGAATTGCAATTGAATAAAAACAGAATACCGGCCATAATGGCATTTAGCCGCTTTCTGGTTCTGGAACCATTGGGAAAAAGGTCTGTAGAAAATCTTGAAATCATAAAGGATCTGATAAAAGGAAATGTAGAAAAGAGGAAGGATAGTTCTGTTGCTATTACTATGCCTTCAGAAAACCGAAAGGAAAGCACAGGAGGAAACAATCAAAAGGATAATAATTTCAGACCCGCAGAAGTGATGTTATCGATGGCGTCGGCTATGGACATCGATGATAATAAAAGTAAATCAGCAATTGCTGCATTTACAGATAAGTTTGCTTTGCTTTGTTCTTCGTTGAAACAATATGCAAAAGATAATCATGGGTTTTACTGGAGCTTTTATGCACCATATTTCATTGAAATGAAAGAACGGAATCTGTTACAGACATTTGCCTATATCATATCGGCTTCTTCTGATGATCAGACTGTACAACCATGGCTGGATAGTCATAAGAAGGAAGTGAATGAGTTTTATGATTGGTCCGATAACTACAGCTGGAATAATCATTAAAAACTGATAAGTTTATTTTTTAATATACTAATAACATAGATGACGGCTACAAACAGATATTTTATTATTCATAAGCCGTTTAATATGGTTTCTCAGTTTGTAAGTCCTGATGATGTAAAACTGTTAGGCGAAATAGATTTTGATTTTCCGGAAGGCACTCATGCTATTGGCAGGCTGGATAATCATTCGGAAGGACTGCTGATACTTACCACAGATAAAAGAGTTACAAAGCGTTTATTCAGCAGTAAAGTGCCACATAAAAGAACTTATCTGGTTCAGGTAAATCAAGTGGTGAGTGAAGAGAGTCTGCAAAAGCTGATTACTGGCATCAGCATCAGAATTCAGGGAGGGGAAGATTATATTGCCAAAGCTGTAGATGCGGCTATTATACCCGAACCTGCTTTGTTTAAAAGAGTATTAACTGAACATGAAGAGAAGATACCGAATACCTGGCTGAGTATTACGCTAACGGAAGGAAAGTTTCATCAGATACGTAAGATGGTGGCTGCCATAAGACATCGTTGCAGAAGGCTGATAAGAGTATCGATAGAAGATCTGTTGCTGGAAGATCTGGCGGCCGGTAAAGTAAAAGAAGTAGGTGAGGAGGAGTTTTACAGAAAGCTAAAGATTGAAAACATATAGCAAGCATTTATTATAATAAGCATGTGGAGTTTAATCTGATTAAATAATCTTTTGTATTAATATAAATCACTATAGAATAAAGGCAAATCATGCTCTAAATCTGCTTTTATGGCATTTATATGTTCCATACCTACACTTATTCTTATTTGATTGGGGGAACTTTTTAAAAAGCCCATTTTCAGAAGGAGGATTTTTTAGTGATTAGTTATATTTACTATAAAGTGGCTAAGGATAGCATCATTGCGTTGATGGTACTTAACGAATATGCTTTGTGGAAATGAAATAAGCAAATGTAGCCAGTGTAAAATTCTCAGAAATGAGGGCTGCCCCGGCAACAGAGACCTGCTGAATGACTTAATTGAGAAAAAATGTCTGGGGGTGGCATCCTTTTTTTCTGGAAACCATTCCAGAACAGGGGGTGATGTACTTTTTATTTCGGGGATAGTCCCCGAACTTTTTTATGCCTGCCTTTTTATTTTGGGTATAGTGCCAAATCTTTTTTATGTCTGCCTTTTTATTTGGGGTATAGTCCCAAAACTTTTTTATGCCTACCTTTTTTTATTTGATGCCATACCAAACTTTCGGTATGATATCAGTTAAAAGAAGGTAGGCGCCCCCGGTTTAGAATCCGGTATCCTTATTTTTTTGTGTGCCATACCCGGAATTTTCACCTGTTTTACAATTTATCCTGCTACAATCCCGCATATATTGAATGGCATCGGAATTATTATTTGTATTGTCCAGAAGTTCTTGTTTGGTATCATGATTTTTATTGGAATCGTCCAGAGTATTTAGTATGATATAGCAGATTTTCAGGCTATTTAACCCGGTATTTTTAATGCTGTCAGTATTTTAATATTAGTGCCTGCCGGACTTCAAATGCTTCTGAGATAATTTGATTAGCGGATACAAAACTTTAATTCCTATTGGTTCATTTTTATTGAACTATAAAAAACTATTCTGCAGGGATTTGCTTTTTTGGTTTGAATCATATTAATCTGGGTACAGGTGGATTCGTTTTTTTTGACTACAATGAACATGCATGTAGCCGGAACGAGCGCGAAGGATAGAAGCGGTATCCTTTTACTGCGCCACATTTGGACCTTCGATAGACTGAGGCACCTTCATGGGGCGCAGTAAAAGATACAAGCGGATAGCCTGACCACGCAGTGGGCGCGCCCAAATTAATATGATAATGTGATAATTAGCTGATGTGCTAATGAAATACAGAATACAAAAACTAATGACTAAAAAAAGAAAAACTATGTGACTTCAAGCTGAAACTATTGGCTAAAAGCTAATAGCTTTTAGTTTTTTAATTCAGGAACAAAAACTAACGGATATTCTGTCATTAAACTGCCCCTGCGTAATGCATATTATAATCCCCTTTTATTCTTTCTATCGGAGGATTGAAATAACCAAACTTTACATTCGGAAATTCTTCGCTGATCAGATCCATAATTTGTTTAATACCCAGTATCTCGCCTGTTTCATAACAACCTACCTGTGGCAGATACCAGTCGGGATCTATATTGAAATTGCGCCATTGAATCATGCTTAGGTCCGTATCAATAATCAGTTGACGGAGCGCTTCGTATTCTTCTACAGTATCGGTCATGCCGGGGAATACAAAGTAATTGATGCTGACCCATGCACCATAGCTGCGGGCTACTTTCATACTCTCTATAATATCTTCGAACTCGTAATTGTTGGGACGGTAATATTTGGTATAAATATGTTTCTGAGCACTATTGGTACTGACTCTGATGCTGTTCAGTCCCACCTCACAAAGTTCCTTTACAGCCTTAGGGTTGGAACCATTGGTATTGATATTGATACTGCCCTTATCGGTATGTCTGCGGATTTCTATAATGGCTTCTTTGATGGTTTCCCACATCAGCAAAGGCTCGCCCTCGCAACCCTGACCAAAACTAATCAAAGGAAAAGGAGCTTCCATCAGATGCGGCACAGTAAACTCAGCAATTTCTTCGGCAGTTGGCCGGAATGCCAGACGATCCTGCGTAGAAATGATTTCTTCCTCAGCAGGCTGAAAAGAAATGCAACCTATACAGTTGGCATTGCAGGCAGGAGAGGAGGGCACAGGACATTCCCAGCGGCCTAATGCAAGGTTGCGGGCAGCAGGACAGGTGTAAGTATTGCAGCAGGTGTCCATCAGGTGTTTTACCAGACGGTTGTGCGGATAATTCTTTAACATGGCAGAAGCGCCTTCCGATATTTTAGTATCATCATACCCGGCACATTCCTGACGGATATCTTTTTCGATTCTTACGGCAGGAACATAAAACTTATTATCCAGCCAGCCAGCGGCTGTATAACAAAACAGCGGCAGAATGGGAGCCTCTGGGGCAGATTCGTAAGCGGCTATATATAAACCGGTGTGAGCAGGTGGAATAAATGCTGCTACAGCCCAGCCTTTTTCGCAAAGTCTCATATCGCCAGTCTCCACATCTATGCCAATGCCTTTACGGCCGGGCAATTCATACAGATTACCACCATTCGGCAACTCTATCCAGTCTTCTACTGGCACTTCAAATGCATCCCATGCAGAACGGCCTAAAGCATAAAGGGAAGTGTCTTCGAAGATGTTTCCATTTCCGTCGGAATACAGTATGTATGGAGATTGTGTCAGCATAAGTAGATAAAGATAATAGATATCAGATAATAGATTTCAGACAATACAATTTATAATGTCAGAATATTGAATTATTTTAAATAAGTGAATATTTTTTCTGCATTGGGATAACTGTATTTGGCAAGAATATCGGCCCCTTTCATCACAAAATAAGTTGGATTAACCCTTGCTGCAGTCTTTATAACCGTAGCATCGCAGGATAATACTGTAATGTTCCTATGTTTAAATACAGGAGCATGAACAGCATCGGCCGTTACTATAAACAATGGTATATTCTGTGCATCCAGTCTGGTTAATACATTTTCATTTACCAGTTCATTGAAACCAGCTTCACTATTGGGAAACTGTTTCATCATCATCATCACATATTTGCCAGTCAGATGCAGAATAGCCTCGGTAGTATCATTGCCTGAGGCAGTCTTCAGATTGAAATCCACAATCTTAGCTTTCAAGCCATTGCCTTTCTTCACCAACTTTTCGTTTCTGGCTACAAATACATAGCTTGAATCAAGGTTCTCCGGAAGATTAGTTTCGGAGTATTCAATAGTCTTGCCATCTTTTTTATATTCAAACACATAAGCAAACTCATCGGCAGTAGCATTGGCAGGCTTCTTCATTTGTTCCAGCAGATTGTTGCCCACCTTGTATGGCAGACAATCTAAAAAAGGAAGGTTGTTCAATACATACAATTGAGTGCCAAAGGCACCTAATAAAGCTATTGTTATAATGATGACAGACAGATAACGTGAGAAATAAGGCTGTATATGTTCTCTCTTTTCATAAATCAATAAAGCCATTAAGGTAAGCACAACATCTTTAGCAAAGGTTTGTATAGGAGTTAATGGAATACAATCACCCAGGCAACCACAGGCGGTTATTTTTCCACTGAACAATACATAGGAAGTAAGGAAAGTAAAGAAGATGATTAATAAAAGAAGAAAGCCTGAGAAGAACCTCTTAGAGATTCCTAATATGAGTCCGACACCCGCTACTACTTCACAAACATTCATGAAGATAGCCATTGTCATAGATAAACTATTCATCCAGTGAATTCCCCATACATCAAAGAATTCCTGCATTTTAAAACTAAGACCGGAAGGATCATTTACTTTTATTAATCCCGAGAAGATAAATAATAAACCTACCAGCCACCTGAGTGTATTAACCAGCGTTTTCATTGTAAATTATTTTATAATTGTGCAAATGTAACTCAATGTCGGATGCTAAGGGTTTCAGAATGAATGATATCTGTTAAAAATGATGTTTAATATAAAAAATATCAGATAATATTATATTCAGGGAATGTTTCTATCATCTCTGCCTGTTGATTGACTATCTTCCATCCATAGGTATTATTGCCATTACTGATAATAAGATACTGTACATTCAGTGCTATATTATACTGTAATATTTGTGTTAACACTTTTTCATTCAGCGGAACAGTTTGCTCTTTACATTCTATAATCATCCAGGGAATATCGTTGGCATAAACCACTATGTCGCATCGGCGTTTAAGATCGTTTAC
>Ga0316217_10001535_pt1 | contig 29681 bp, 24 predicted proteins | sample 1anoAmetaG_FD_203633 | JGI IMG/M metagenome (GOLD analysis project Ga0316217, IMG submission 203633) | Freshwater microbial communities from Trout Bog Lake, Wisconsin, USA - 1anoA | ecosystem: Environmental > Aquatic > Freshwater > Lake > Hypolimnion/Profundal zone | place: USA: Wisconsin... | reverse complement strand
CGGCAGCAGATAGTTCAGCGACGAGAAGATCGACTTCTTCATCTCGCCCGCGTATCCGGTGCCCACCACAAGAATGATGCGGCGCGAGAAGCTGACGCCGATAAAGACCTCCGAGCGGGTGCCGTCGGTCTTCGGGTCCAGCAGCAAGCCGGGCGCGGAGATCACCGTGAACTCCGGTTCAAAGCCTTCGCGTTCGCTGGCCGTAGGACGCACAAACTGGTTCCACACGAACATGTTGTGCCAGGCGTTCTCATTCACGAAGCGCACCTTCAACCGGTACGTCGTGTCGGCCCCCGCAAACAGCTCCTGCACAAACAGCTCGCGCCCCTGCAGGTAGCTGAGCGCCTTCTGATAGACGGAGTCGAAAAGCTCGGCGGTACAGGGCTGGTTGCTGTCGTTCCAGTCCACGTGCGCGGCTTCGGCGTCCTTGACGATGAAGCGGTCCTTGGGCGAGCGTCCCGTGCGTGCTCCGGTAAGGCAGACCAGGGCTCCGGTGTCGGCCAGTTTGCCTTCCCCGCGGCGGATGGCGTGTTCCACCAGTTCGACCGGAGTCAGGTTGAAGTGAACTTTCTCGCCGCGAATCAGTTCCGCGATCCCGCTTGACTGTGCTGCTGTTGACATACGAAGGCTCTCCTCAAACTGCAATCTTTGGACGTGCAATACCGAACGAACAACAGAAAAGTTAACCCGCCGCGGGATTGGAACGCGGCCGACGTTCCTTACTTCAACGGTACGGCAGCGCCGTCGCGCCGCCGTGCTAGCTGGCGGAGACGAGGGCCTGTTGTTTCAGGACCGCATCCACATGCTGAAGGGTCTCGGCTACGGACAGCGTATAAAGATCGCGCCCGCATTCGTCGCCTGTCTCCAGAATGCCGCGCAAATAATGTCCGGCGATTTCCACCGCCATCGGGTCGGTGATGTCGTTCCCGGTCTGCCGTTTGTGCTCGGCCCAGGCGGGAAGCGCCAGGGCGATCCACAACGGATGCCCGTTGACGAGGAACTTCACGTCCACCGCATCCGCATGGCGGGTGGCAATCGCCACCACGATGCACTGATATACACAGCGAACCGGAGCGCCTGTCCAACGCTCCGTGGTGCTGAAATCTTCGTACATATTCGCTAAAACCCCATTCTGCTCAGGCGAACCCAGCCCCGGCTTGCGAAGTGCATCCTACAATTTAAACCCGCGGGGGCAAGTGTAACAAGAATGTAAATCGACTTCCTGGCAAGAAATCGGGGAAGCGGAAGCCGGCCAACCCCGGCGCCGGGCGCAGGCAACCGGAGGCGCATCTGGTCGTGCTGACGCCGGGAGCCGTACATTCGCTACAATCGAAGCCGTGACCACCAAGAACAAGTCCCCCTTTGGAGGCCCGACGGCCTCAGCCCCCAAACCGGCTCCAGCTCGCAAAACGGCGTCCGCCCTGAAAACCCAGCGCGCCTTGCGCGACCGCGAGCAGGCCAGCCCGCCGCCGCGCAAAGCCCTCACCGTAAAGGTCCTCAGCTCCGCCAAGCTGGCCGAAATCCCCTGGCTCGTCCACGGCTTCAGCACCCGCCAGGGCGGGGTGAGCAGGGAATACGGCGGCCAGCAGCTGAATCTGGCCTCCACCGCCGAGGACACGCCCGAATGCGTGGCGCTGAACCGTGCCCGCCTGCTGCGCAAGCTCAAGGCGCAGGACGAGACCGGCAACCCCTGGCCGCTGGTGGTGCTCAATCAGGTGCATTCCGCAGTGATCCACCGTGTCTACGGCACCCGTCCCCCGGAATGGGGGCGTCTGAGTAGGAACAAGCTGGTTGAGACCGCGGGCGATGGCCTGATCACCAACGCCGCAGGTGTGCTGCTGGCGGTCAAGGTAGCCGACTGCCTCCCGGTGATCATCGCCGATCGCAAGCGTAAAGCCGTGGGCATCTTCCACGCCGGATGGCGCGGCACCGTGCAGCGCATCGTAGAGAAGGGCATCGGCGAAATGCGCCGCCAGCTGGGCTGCGACCCTGCCAATCTGGTGGCCGTTCTCGGCCCCGGCATCGGAGCCTGCTGCTACGAAATCGGCGAAGAGGTCGAAGCCGAGTTCGACTCCCAGTTCGCCTACTCCCGCGAGCTCTTCGAAGATGTCTTCGACAGCTGGAGCCTCAAAACCAAGTACCCCATGCTCTTCTTAAACCAGCGCGCCCCCGGACACGGCGAGCCCGCTCTGTCCCGCCATCTCGACCTGGTCAAAGCCAACTGGTGCCAGCTCCTCGACGCCGGCGTCCCCGCCGAAAACATTCAATCCATGGACCTCTGCACCGCCTGCCACACCGACCTCTTCTTCTCCTACCGCAAAGAGCACGTCACCGGACGCATGCTCGCCGTGGTGGGAATTCGCTAGCCCTGATAGCTTCTGGCTGGAGGGTGGGGAGATAGGGAGTGATCCACCCCCATCGCGCATTCTCTACCCTTGAGGGTGCCCCATATCTGCCCGCTGTTGGCAGATGTGGGTGCTCATGCTACCGGCAAGTTCATGGGTTTGGGTTCCCGTCCCTCGCGCCGCACCGCGCGCCGTGCTCGGGCTCGCTCATCCGCAGGTGGACGTGCTCGGGCATCCGCACGTAGCCATAGAGCCGGATGCCTCGCGTGCGCCGCACCCGCTCCAGCGACTCGCGAAAGGCTTGGCAGCTTGACTTCCCGGTCAGCCGCGCCTCCCGGCGGGAGCAGCTGAACCTGACAAAGTGCGACTGCTTGGACTGCTGAATCCGAACCAGGCCTTGTGGCATTTCCGGCCATGAAAGCCGCCCGCAAGGGAGCTGACAACCCGTGCACGCCTTCCGGGGCGCGAGCTTTCTGCCTCCCACATCTGGCCAAAGGATGGCCAGATATGGGGCACCAAACAGTAGTTACTCAATGCGAGACATGGGCCACCAGCCCTCTACGCGTAAATCCCTCGCGTCCGTATCGTCGAAGCCACCCGGTCGATGGCCAGCATATACGCGGCGATGCGATTGTTCACCCCGTGCGCCTCGGCATAGCGCAGAACATCGTGGAACGCGGTCGTCATGATGTGCTCCAACTCGGCGTTCACGTGCTCTTCCTTCCAGAAGTATCCCTGCCGGTCCTGCACCCATTCGAAGTAGGAAGTCGTCACCCCGCCTGCGTTGGCCAGAATGTCCGGAATGATGAACACGCCCTTTTCCTGCAGAATGTCATCGGCGGTCGCCGTCGTCGGACCGTTCGCGCCCTCCACAATAATCTTTGCCCGGATCTTCGCCGCGTTGTGCGTGGTGATCACGTTCTCCGTCGCCGCCGGAATCAGCACCTCGCAATCGGAGATCATCAGCTCGTTCGTATCGGCCGCCTCCGCGCCGGGGAATCCCCGGATCGTGCCGTGTTCCGCCTTGTACTCAAATAGCTGCTCGATGTTGATTCCCCTGGCATTGTGCAGACCGCAGTTCCACTCGGCGATGCCGGTGATCTTGTACCCCTGCTCGTCCAGCAGCAGCGCCGCATACGATCCCACGTTGCCAAAGCCCTGCACCACCACGCGGGTATCCTCATGCGCCAAGCCGAGCTTCTTCACCGCCTGCCGGGTCACCAGCATCACGCCGCGCCCGGTTGCTTCCTTGCGCCCGCGCGAGCCGCCCAGCGCGATTGGTTTGCCCGTCACCACCGCGGTCACGGTCCGGCGCATGTGCATGGAATAGGTGTCCATGATCCACGCCATGGTCTGCTCGTCGGTGTTCACATCCGGTGCGGGCACGTCCTTGTCCGGACCGATCACCTCCATCAGTTCGGCGGTAAAGCGGCGGGTCATACGCTCCAGCTCGCCGCGAGACATGGTTTTGGGATCGCACACAATTCCGCCCTTGGCGCCGCCAAAGGGAATATTCACCACGGCGCACTTCCAGGTCATCCACGCGGCCAGCGCGCGCACCTCGTCCAGGTTCACCTCCGGCGCATAGCGGATGCCGCCCTTGGCCGGCCCGCGTACAATCGAGTGCTGCACCCGGTAGCCGGTAAACAGCTCGATCCGGCCATCGTCCATCTGCACCGGAATGTGCACCGTGATCTCGCGCACCGGCTGGCTGAGAATCTTCCACAGCCCCTTGTCCAGATTGAGTGTTTGCGCGGCCAGTTCAAAGCGCGCGGCCTGCGCCTCCCAGGGATTGGTTTCCATCTGCGGGTCAATCGCGGTTGTCATACGGGTTCATACTTCCTTCCGGCCGCACCGCCGTCCCTGCGAGGTGCGCGCAGGAAGCGCCGGCTGCAAACCGGCTAGAGTATAGGCACCTCTCCGCGCCGCAGGCAAGCCGACGCCGGATTGGATTCACCACAGGCTTACGAAGTACACCGCATTGTCATGAGATCAAGCGAAGCGAAGAACCCCTGCGCCGCGGGTGGCCCATTCAAGCCCGTTTTTGGCTTGAGTGGAGCAGTTGACCCTGCTTTTGAATTTTGATTTTGTTCCTGAGCTGTTTTTTCTTCTACGCAAAAAATCCTGACCCCCCAGCTGGCGCCGGGAGGTCAGGCTCTTTGCATTTGCGACGGCGCACCAGACCACCGTCTGTTTCGGCCGCCCTTGCGTGGCAGCCGAATCTCGCTACCGAACGTCGCTCCGCTACGGTTTGTCCGCCGGAGCTGCCGCGTCCGGCGCGCCGTTGCCCGGTCCGCCCATGGGATGGTGCATCGGCCCATCATGCCTCTGCCAGCCGTCGCGCGGCCCGCCCATCGGCGCCGGGAAGCGGTCGCGCTGCCGCCACATGGTGCGCAGCTTCTTCCACTGCTCGGGAGTCAGCACGCGGCGGATGGCAAAGGCCATCTGCGCGTTGGCTTTCACCAGCGCGGCGCGGTCGGCGGCAATCCGGTCGATGGCAGACAGCACGGCGTTCTCGTCGGGATTGTCGGCCTCGATCATCGGCTCCAGCTTGATCTCTTCCTTCTGCAAGGTGGCATGCAGATCGACCAGCTTCAAGCGGCTGTCCTGGAAGATCTGCTCGATCTTCTGGACCTGGGTGTCGTCGAGGCCCAGGGCCTTGGCCACCCCGGCCCGCTTCCACCACCGGCCGGGAGCCATCAGCGGACGCCCGCCATCGCCGTCTCCGAATTTGTGAGGCCCATCCCATCCGCGATGCGGGCCGTCCATCCCCGGACCTCCGCCACCGGGACCACCCTGCGCCAGGGCGGCTCCGCATAAGAACAGAGTTGCGATTGAAGCCATGATCAAAAATTTGCGGAACATTCTATTTTTCTCCTTACTTCACGTTGCGATTCACTTCTTGTGTGTCTCTTCGCTGGCAATGCGGTTGCGCGCCTCGGTAATCGCGCCCACCGGGGCCAGCGCCTGCGGCACCTCGTCACCCAAATCGTTGTTGACGGCCTGCAGCAACTCGTCGTCGCTCATCGAGGCGGCGGGCTGCGGGCTGCCCAGGGCTACGGCGGCTACCGGAATGGACACAGCCTGCGTTGTCTTGCCCGGCTTCGGCCCCGGCTTCATCATCCATGCCGTCTGCGCCGCCAGCAGCAGCGCCACCAACCCCGCGCCCGCCCAGCGCAGCCGGTGCCACCCCCACCGCGCCGGGGCGAAATACACCGGCCGGACGAACTGGGCGTGGGTCGCCTGCCGGCGCATCAGGATGGCACGGCGTGCGAGTCGGGTGAACTGAGCCTGGGTCGCCTGCCGGCGCACGAGGGTGGCGTAGCAAGCGATTCCATCCTGCAGCGCGTGCGCTTCGGCTCGGCATGGCGCACAGTCTTCCAGATGCGCCTGCACTGCCTGGCCCGCCGATCCATCCAGCCACTCCGCCAATTGTTCGTCCGTCAAATGGTCCTTCGCCCGGTCGTTCATGGTTCCTTCCTCCGCTGCCTCAGCGCGCTCACCGCCCGCGACAGGTGCGACTTCACGGTTCCGCTCTCAATCCCCATCGCTGCGGAAATCTCCTCGATCGACATCTCTTCCAGAAAGCGCAGATGAAACGCCATCTGCTGCTGCGGCGAGAGCGTCTTCACCGCGTCCATGGTCCTCTGCAACTGCTCGCGGGCCAGCAACGCCCGGTCGGCGCCCGGACTGGTGTCCGTGGCGGCACTCACCGCCTGGCCGGCCTCGCGCGGATCGTCCCGCAGCAGACGCTTCCAGAACCTCTGCCGCTGGCTGCGCTGGTAATCGCGCGCCAGATTCACGGCAATCCTCACCAGCCACGTGGCCACGCTGGACTCGCCGCGGAATTCCGCCCGCCCGCGATAGGCCCTCAGGAAGCAGTCCTGGGTCAGGTTCGCGGCGGCTTCGTCGTCGCGCAGCTCACACCACAGCACGCGGTAGATCCGTGCCTGGTGCTCGCGCACCAAGTCATCGAATTCCGCAGCGCTCCATCCCGCCTCGCTCATTCCCGGCACTGTCAAGGTTTCGTCCATCGCCGCTTACACCATTGGACGCAAGCCACCGTCCAGGGTTTACGGCGGACTGATCGCAATCCGTCCGGTTTTGCTCTATCCGGTGCCGCGGTATGCCACAACTCTCCGGGCAGTTTCATTTGGGGCGGCAACGCAGCCTCAGAGGTTCAAGTTGGTATATAATGGGGGCGTCCAAGTTCCAGACCGGCGGAGAAAATAACTTCTCGCCTGATCTGTGTGCCGGCAGTTCCAGAAGGAGGCCAGTCTTCAGCAGTAGCTGGGACAGCATACCGAAAGGAAGACCGCAAGCTCCCCGAATCATTGGAGATGCGGTGAAAAGCCTTCTTGCGGCCTTGTTTCCCTCCGATTGCCGAATCTGCCAGGCTTCTCTCTTCACCCTCTCGCGACTTCCGGTTTGCCCCTCCTGCGTTGCATCCATCCAGCCGATCCAGTTCGCCCGCTGCAACGTCTGCGGAGACCTGCTGCCACCTGCCGATGCCGTCCTTGGCGATGCGCGCTGTGGCGGTTGCGCCGCCGAAGGCCCGGCCTTCGAGCGGGCGGTCAACTATGGAGCCTACACCGGCGTCCTGCGGCAGCTGATTCATCTGCTTAAATACGAGCGCATCCGCGCGGCGGCCCTTCCGCTGGCGCGGCTCACGGCTGCAGCCTGCCTGCAGCTGGAGGGCGATATCGACGTGGAAGAGCTGCTGATGATTCCCGTCCCGGTGCACAAACTGCGCATGCGCTCCCGCGGATTCAACCAGGCCGAGCTGATCGCCCGTGCCGCTCTTGGCGAAATCGAGGACGCCATCGGCCGCCGCCTCACGCTGGACGCGACCGCTTTGCTGCGCGTGCGCTTTGCCGAGTCCCAGGTAGGGCTCACGCTGGACGAGCGCCGCCAGCAGATTCGCGGAGCCTTCAAGGTCATCGCCCGCGAGCGTGTCAAGGGCCGCGAGATCCTTCTGGTGGACGATGTGCTCACCACCGGGGCCACCGCCTCCGAGTGTGCCCGCGAGCTGCTGCAGGCCGGCGCCGCGCGCGTCTGGGTGGCAACCCCGGCCCGGGCCCTGAGTCGAGAAATCGTTCGCGACGCGCAGATCGAGGAGCTGGGCAGCATCCGGTCCGCAATCGAGACCGCGTCTCTACCCGCCACTTCGCCCGCCGCTTTACCCGCCACCCCGTTTTCGAATCGTTCGCTCCGTCCGTCCCTGCCTGGTTCGTCGTTCGCTTCGTCCCAGGCAGACGCAGCGCAGGCAAGCCTCCGCCCGCGCCGCGGCACGCCATCCCATGGAGGGTACCGAGTTGGCTGGCGCCCTATCGCACCCGCCCGCTCCGAGGATTACGCCAATGGACAGTCATAGAGCGTTCCGTTCGCACAACGATCACTCCGCGCGGGGCTATTCGGAGATGCACGCACCCGTGCTGGTGCTGAACGCTTCCTACGAACCCATCAACATCTGCGCCGCGCGGCGGGCCATCGTTCTGGTGCTCAAGGGCGTGGCTGCAACCGAGGAGATCAACGGCCATTTTCTGCACTCCGCGCGGGTCTCCATCCGCGTCCCTTCGGTCATCCGCCTGCTGGAGTACCGCCGCATTCCGCACCAGACGCGCGCGCTCTCGCGCAAGAACATCCTGCTGCGCGACCGCAACGCCTGCCAGTATTGCGGAGTCGTGCTGCCCGCCGTCGAACTTACGCTCGACCACGTTCTCCCGCGTTCGCGCGGCGGTCTCTCCACCTGGGAAAACCTGGTGGCGTGCTGCCATGAGTGCAATCGCAAGAAAGGCAACGCGCTGCCCCACGAGTGCGGCATGCGTCCTACAAAGGAGCCGCGCCCCTTCTCGCTGCACACCAGCCGGCATCTCATGCGCATGATGGGACGCAGCGACGCCAAGTGGAGAAAGTATCTATATTACTAACCTGAGCTGCTGGCCTTAGCCCCTCGCAGGGCCAAGTGCGGGGCACCCCAAAGCCGCCAGCCATGCGGCTCGAGCATGGTTTGTCGTTTATTTACTATAATATAACCTTAATCCCCAGTTTCTTCCCCCTCCCTCGCATCTAACACGATCTATGTCCTGCGATCCACATCCGGCTCCCGCTGCAAATAAAGGCCGGGCAGGAGTTCGAATGTCAGAGAGTGGAATGGAACAGATCGCCGCCGAAATCAGGAGCAGGGGCTCCGAGTGGTATCCGCAGCACGGTGAGGTGCGCGCCGTCCGCATCGTAGGCCGCACCCCCAAGCCCGACCATTACAACTACGACCTGGTGATTGACTTTGCCCAGGGCAGCGAACGGTTGGCCGCAAAAATTTATTGGGCGGGCAAGTCCGGGGAAGCCGGAGCCCGCAGCGTGGCGGCGGCTGAAACCGAACATCTCAATTTGATCTGGATCATCGCCCAGGCCAGGGGGCTCGCCGGGATTCCCCGGCCTTTGGGAGACTTCAGCGCGCTGGGTGCGGTGGTCAGCGAAAAGCTGGTGGGCATTCCGCTGCAATCCATCATCATGAAGGCCGCCCTGCTTCCGGGCTATGAAGGCATGGGCCTGCTGCAGGGCGCGGCGACGGCCAGCGGTAGATGGCTGCGCGGATTCCAGCGCATCACCGCCCGGCCATCCCAGCCTCTGGACGGCGACCGGCTGCAGCGCGAACTGGCAACCGTGTGCAACAACTGCCGCAGCGAAGGACTCGACGACGCCTCCATCGCTAAGATTCTTTCCGGTGCCCGTGCCATTCTGGAGCGGGCACCCAATCCCCTGACGAACGCCGCAGCCCTCCACGATTTCATGCCGCTCAACGTGGTGGTGTTGGAGCACGGCGTCGGATTCAGCGACTTTGCCCACATGGAGGAAGACGGCAGCATCTACACCGATCCGGCCACCTTCCTGGCCTCTGTCGAAGCCCTGGAAAAGTATCCCTTCTGCAACCACGCCATCACCACCGCCGTGCAGGAGAACTTTCTGGAAGCCTACGGCGCCAGCGCCGCCGAGCGCGAGATTCTCTGCGTCTACAAGATGAAGGTCCTGCTCTCCATGTTTGCCGCCGGCCGCGCGGTCAAGGAGAGCCCCGTCCGCAAAAAAGCCATGTGGGCCAACGTGATGAAGAAGTTCATCCAGATGGCCGCCGACCGCTCCATGCCCGACGCTGCCCAGACCGATTCTGCGGCCTAGCTCCGCGCCCTGGGAGAACAGCCGTCGGGTGCCCCAGCTTCCGCGCCCCGTAGTTGGGGCGCTAACCTGGGAGGCAGAATGCCTCGTCTCCAGCCCTGACCTACTTCGTCTCTGCCTTCTTGTTTCCGTCCGCGCCGCCTACTTCCTTGCCATCGTACAGAATCCTGGTCTTCGTCCCGAATCGCCGGTAGTTCTCATACTTCACCACCTGCCGGATGTGCACGTCGCCCATCGTAAAGTGCAGGTTGTCATCCACCTTGGTATAGGTCGGGAACCAGTACTGGCCGTCGATCTGCTCGCGCCACGTGGTGAAGCGCGGAAACAGGTTCTCTTCGCCCTTCTTGGGCTTGAACAAGTCGGGCACGTTCTTGCCGTAGGTCTTCACAATCTGGAAGTCGTGGTCGTCCACCCAGATCCGCCCTTCGAAATAGCGCTGTCCCTTCTCGATCTTTTTCGGGCTCAGGTTGAAGACGTAGCAGTTCAGTTCGTCCTCCTGCTGCTGTCCCAGGTATCCCACGTCATAGTTGGGCAGGTCGTCGATGGTCATGGTAAACGGCATGCGCTTCTCAATGTCGTCCAGGTCCTCCTGCGTGATCTCGATGCGGGTCAGCGTGTTCTGCGGAGCAAACTTCACCTGCTCAATCCGTCTGCCGCGGTCATCGAAGAGCACGTCGAAGACCTGCTGATACTCGCCGTCCACCGTGCTGCTGCCCTCCAGCGTCTGAATCTTTACGCTCTGCGTCCAGGTGTACTGCTCGCGCGCCAGCTTGAATTCCTTCTCCTTGCCGGCGAAGCGCTGGATTAGCTCCGCCACGGTGATGCCCTTGGGAGGAATGTCCCTGAGCTCGCCCTCCTGGGCGAAGACCGGCCCGCCGCCCAGCACAGGCAGCGCCAGCAGGCAGAGCACAAACACTCTCACGGCGCGGATCAAACAAGATTGCTTCATAATTCCGAGTTGCTCCCGCGACTAGAATTCCATCACTTCGATGCACCGGGTCGCGCTCTGGTTTGAATCGGTCTTGAGCTTACGTCGAATCGCCAGAAGGCGGCAGGGCTTCATTGTTTCACGCTATGCGCAACACGGAGTTTAGCCCGCCGCAAAACAACCAGATTCAGAAAACCCATTTCCCGTAAACGAAAGCCGGTTCCGAATACGCCGCCGGGTGCCCCAGGTTCGCGCCGCGCCTTTTGCGGCGGTAACCTGGGAAAGAGCACCGCCCGCCTCTCCACCTCTTTGCTTTTGCCGTTGGCCTCTATGCAGAAAAAATCCCCGTATTACAATCGACTCCAGTGATGCCGGTTCAGCCTATGACCATCTCCTCCAACTTGTCGGAAATTCGCGAGCGGATGGCGCGGGCATCGCGCCGGGCGGGGCGCAACCCCGGGGAAGTCGCGCTGATGGCCGTTTCCAAGACCCATCCGGCCTCGGCCATTCTGGAGGCCATCGCCGCCGGGCAAACCCTGTTCGGCGAAAACCGCGTGCAGGAGTTTGCCGCCAAGCGCGAATCGCTGGCAGCCCAGGCCAACCACGCAAAGTTCCACCTCATTGGCCATCTGCAATCGAACAAAGCCGCGCGCGCCGTGGAACTGTTCAACTCCGTCGACAGCGTCGATTCGCTCCGCCTCGCTCAGCGACTCAACAAAGAAGCCGAGCAGTTCGGACGCACACTCGATGTACTCATCGAAATCAACATCGACGGCGAGGCAGCCAAGTCTGGGTTCGATTCCACCTCAACCGCCGAATTGCTTGCACTGCTGCTGGCGCAGCCCCGCATGCGATACCTCTCAATCCGCGGACTCATGACCGTGCCGCCGTACACCGAAGACCCAGAAGGCGCGCGCACCTTCTTCCAGCGCCTGCGCCGGCTGCGCGACCACCTGCGCGGTGCTAGTGGACTGGCGCTTCCGGAGCTCTCGATGGGCATGTCGCATGACTTCGAAGTCGCCATCGAAGAGGGTTCCACCTGCGTTCGCGTGGGCACGGCCATCTTCGGCAAACGGAGCTATCCTGCGGCAGACGGGCCCGCAGCAGACGAGGAGACATCGCGATGAATGTGCTGGACGCAATCTTCGCCTGGGCGCTGGTTCTGCTCGGCTCCGCGCACTTCCTGGCCGCCTGGATTCCCAAACTCGGCGTGCTGTGCGGCCCGTGGACAGCCGGCGCGGCGGTGGCCATCGTCTCCATGGGCCTGATGAACGCGGTGCGCTCGCAGCGCCCCAGCGACGGCTTCCTGCGCTGGAGCACCGCCGTGGCGACGGCGCTCACCGCCGGGCTCTGCCTTCCGGTTGTCTATCACCTTCCCGGCAACGTGCTGCATCAGCCCGCGGCGCTGGCCACCGCGGTTTGCGTCCTCTTTGAGCTGTTCTGCTCCGTGGCAGGCTAGCCGTGGCGTTCACCGTCCGCGACACCGCCCAGGGCGCGCAGTTTGCCTTGCGCGTGCAGCCGCGCGCCAGCCGCAACGCCATCGCCGGCGTCCTGGGCGAGGCAGTCAAGCTCGCCATCACCGCGCCTCCCGTCGATGGCAAAGCCAACCAGGCGGTCGTCGAGTACCTGGCCGAACTCTTCCAGGTCTCCAAGTCGAGTATCGTAATCGTCTCCGGCGAGACCGGCCGCAACAAACGGATCGCCGTGCGCGGCCTGAATGCGGATCAGGTGCGCAAGGCGCTCGGGATCTGATCCAGCCTCTTCGATCAAGGCTCTTGGAATCCCGCTACAAACGATGGACTCCTGCAGCGGGGCACTGTTCTCTCCGCCTCCGCTGTGCTTGAATGAATTGCATGGCCAAGCCTGTCGGCTACATTGCGGACCACCTTCGCCGCGTCCTCGTCAACGGCGCCAGCGCTCCCCACACGGCGGAGGTGCAGAAGTTTTTCAAGGATGAGATTCAATCGCGGGGCTGGTACACCAAGGAGTTGCGCAAGCTCGCGCGGCGATTCACCCGCGTCATCCGCGGCGAAGAGGGCCTCGACTACCTGATCGCCGTGGCCGACAACCTCTTCCACGGAGACATGCTGGAGGAAAAAATCCTCGCCGTGCAGCTGCTGGAGCCCTGCGTGGACGATCTGACCGCGGCACATTTCAAACTCTTCGACCAGTGGCTGGACCGGGTGAGCACCTGGGCGGACCACGACGCGCTGGTGCAATATCTCATCGGCCCCATGATCGTCGCCGACCCGCGCAGGCTGCGGCGGCTCTCAGTCTGGTCGCGCTCGCGCAACCGATGGCGGCGGCGCGCCGCGGCCGTGGCGCTGTTGCGCGGGACCAACCAGGGACTGTTCTGGGAGCAAGTGCAGGAGATCACCCAAACGCTGCTGGAGGACCGCGACGACATGGTACGCAAGGGCGTGGCGTGGCTGCTGCGCGAGACGGCCCGCTTCGATGGCAAGCGCACCCTTCCGCTGCTGCTGTCGATTCGCGACCGTGCTCCGCGGCCGCTGTTGCGCACCGCCTGCGAGCGGCTCCCGGCGGAGCAGCGGAAGCGTGTTCTGGCGCGCTGATCGCACGCCTTCCACGCGGCTCCTTATTGCTGCGAACAGCCTTTGAGTTGAAGCTGCTGGAGATTGAACTTGGCCTGCGCATTTCCCTTGGCGGCCGCAGCGCGCAACAACAGCCGCGCCTGACCGCAGTTCTGGGCCACGCCATCGCCGTCCGCGTACATCTTCGCGAGTTCGACGGTCGCTTGTGGATTGCCCGCGCGAACCGCTTTCCATAACCATGCGATGCGAAGCCGGACATCGCCGGCATGTACGGCCTGGTACATCTCGGCGGCGCCGGGAGCAGGCGACTTACCGACGCTCGCCGATGGAACGCCAGGGCGTTCCGCGGCGGACGTTGGCTTCTTCACGGCGGCGGGGCCGGTGCTGTCGGTTGGCGCTGCCGGTGGAGTCAGTGCCGGCGGAGCCACGGCTGGCCACCTCGCCTGCCTCACTTCATTCTCCACGTAAGGCACAACGGAATCGCGGAGGAAGCTCCACTCGAAGGCCGCCAGAATCGCCGCCGTGCCCACCACGACGGCGAGCGCAAGGTTGCGCCGGGAATGGGATGAGCCTGCGCGCTTCCGGCTGGGCTGCCAAGTCACGGTGGTAGCGGCAGGCCGGGGCGCGGCGGTGCTTGTTGGAACAATGGTTGTGGGAACAATATTTTGCGCCGCGATGCTATCGTCCTTGGCCCGAGGGTCGCGCACTGGCGGCTGCATCGCGTCTTCGGGCACGGTCTCCTCGGTGCCGCGGGCGCGGGCCGGGTCGCTGGCTGGGTCCTTGCGATTCCACGGCATAAAGATGCCGCGGCTTTCGAGTTCGATCTCCTTCCAGTGTGCGATTTCGGTGCGCCTCTTGCGTTCCGCCTCCTCTTTTGCGCGCGCTTCGGCCTCCGTCTCGCCCTCGCTCTGGGGAGAGGCTGGTTCGGGATTTTCCGTGGCGCTGCACTGCAGTTTGGTCCCACATTGTCCGCAATAGAAGTTGGTCGCGGGATTTTCCAACCCACAAGTGGGACACCTCAATACCATCGCAACTCCTTGCGATTAGATGCGATTCCCTTGATCGACGGCCCACTGGAACAATCGGCCGCTCACGCCGGAACATAAAGCCTAGTTGGTTTCCGGGAGCGGCGCGGGCTTGGCGACGCTGGAATCCCGCTGCCGCTTTTGCGCGTTGGCCAGCCAGAGTGCTACGCGCCAGCCCAGCAGAACGGTGAGGAAAAAAAGATAGAGCTCCGGTTGCTGCTTGTCGCGCTTCACCAGCCAGTAGAAATGGATGGCTCCGGCCGCGGCCGCAGCATAGACGAGGCGATGCAGGCGAACCCAATGTTTGCCCAGAGCGCGGATCGACTTCCGGGTTGAAGTGAGGGCCAGTGGAAGCATGAGCAGCCAGCAAAGCGTGCCCATGGTAATGAAGGGACGCTTGACGACGTCGTGGGCGATGGAGCGGGGGCTGAACATCTGGTCGAGCCAGAGATAGGTGAGCAGGTGCAGGCAGCCGTAGAAAAACGCGAACAGGCCCACCAGCCTGCGGTACTGGATGAGCCACAGCACTCCGGTCCAGCGGCGCAGCGGAGTGACGGCCAGCCCAACCAGCAGCAGGGTGAGCGTGGTCAGTCCGGTGCGGTGGGTAATGCGCTCCACCGGATTGGCCCCCAGGGTCCCGGCCAATCCGCCATAGACGAGCCACGCCAGGGGCAGCAGGCAGGCGATCCATGCCAAAGGCTTGAGTACGTGGTTTCGCGTGATGGCAGCCATTCTATGGATTGGACGCGGATGGGGAGCGAAGGTTACAGGGTTTGCTTGCCCCGAGCGCGGGAAGTCCGGCCGCAGACGCCCGGGGAACGCTGCGCGGACGCATGGCAGAAGGCTCCATCTTGAGGTGGGTCAGCCGGATAGCCGCTATTTCCACAATGCACCATTTTTAGGGAATTGACCTGAGGCGGAAGCCGTTCTAGTCTCGCATCTACCAGCCGACATCGGAGCGTGATGCGCCCGGTGTGGGAGAGCTCCTAGCCGGCCTCCTCCCCCGAATTGGAATGGAAACGCAGGAACACCTTTTGTAGCCGTGGCTTAGCCCGGATGTGCGGATGCTGCACTGGGATCCGCGCCGAGCAAAATTGACTGCGGGACGACTTGGTATGCAATCTTAATCGCGAAATAAGTACAATATATTGTGGTACAAGCTTGACTGACACAACATAACGAGCTATTGTTTGCATCCTAGGCGTTTGAACAGGGTGGTGAATCTTCGGGGTGCGGAACCCTGGAGGTCGGTTCAGAAGGTTGATTTGCAGGCCGTTGCGGGTCGAACCCCACAGCCAAAAAGGTTCCCGCCATTGCGAATGGCGGTGTGCCGGATGTTCTCTCTTTTTACGTTTGTTCCGGAGCGCTCGCCCTGAGATTGGCCAGTTTGCTTACGGACCCCAGGACCGCCGGTGCGGATGGGGGCGAGCCGCTGGCATGTTGCGCATCTCCGGTTGCAATCAGATCCTGCGACCTTGCCCTGGGCGAACTCATCCCTAGAATTACCGGCATCGCCCGCAAGCCGCCGCGCGGATGACAGTGCAACTGTACGAAGGAGTATTACGATGGCCGAAGTAACCGAAAAGATCACGGCCCCCACACCGCAGCAAAACCGTCAGGCGCCCGGCCTGGCATTCACGCGCCACTTTACCAAGGCTGGAGTTTCGCCTTACGACCGGCTGACCTGGGAGCGCCGCACGGCGTCGATTGTCGACAGCAAGGGGAACGTCATCTTCGAGCAGAAGGACGTTGAGGTTCCCCAGGACTGGTCGATGACGGCGACCAACATTGTGGCCAGCAAATATCTGCACGGGCAGCTTGGCACACCGGGGCGCGAAACCGGCGTGCGCCAGCTGGTGTCGCGGGTGGCGGAGACGATTCGCGACTGGGGCTTCCAAGACGGTTACTTCCGCAGCCGGGAAGATGCGGACATCTTCCACGACGAGCTGGCCCACCTGCTGTTGAACCAGTATGCGGCGTTCAATTCGCCGGTGTGGTTCAACGTGGGCTGCGACCGCAGCGAGCCGGACTCCGACGCGCAGAACTGGCACTGGAGCCCGGAGTCCAAAAAGATCGAGCACGGGATCACCGGATACCGCTATCCGCAGTGCTCGGCGTGCTTCATCAACAGCGTGCAGGACACGCTGGACTCGATTCTTACCCTGGCCAAAACCGAGGGCATGCTCTTCAAGTGGGGCTCGGGCACGGGAACCAATCTGTCTTCGCTGCGCGGCTCGATGGAGATCCTCTCGGGCGGCGGACAGGCCAGCGGACCGCTGAGCTTCATGAAGGGCTTTGACGCCTTCGCCGGTGTGATCAAGTCGGGCGGCAAGACGCGCCGGGCGGCCAAGATGGTGATTCTCAATATCGACCATCCCGACATCGTGGATTTTATCGAGTGCAAGCAGAAGGAAGAGGCCAAGGCCTTTGCCCTGGCGGCGCAGGGCTACGACGCCAGCGGGCCGGACTCGGATGCCTACAGCTCCATCTTTTTCCAGAACGCCAACAACTCGATCCGGGTCACCGACGAGTTCATGCAGGCGGTGGTGGAGGATCGCGACTTTGTGACCCGGGCGGTGCGCGAGCACAAGCCGGTGAAGAGCTACAAGGCGCGCGATTTGATGCACAAGATCGCCAAGGCGACCTGGGAGTGCGGCGATCCGGGCATGCAGTATGACACCACCATCAACCGCTGGCACACGGCCAAGAACACGGCGCGCATCAACGCCTCGAACCCGTGCTCGGAGTACATGTTCCTGGACGATTCGGCGTGCAACCTGTCATCGCTGAACCTGGTGAAGTTTGCTTCTACCGGCGTCTTCGACGTGGAATCCTACGAGCGCGCAGTCGAGATCATGATTACGGCGCAGGAGATTCTGGTTGATCACTCCGGCTATCCCACCGAATCGATTGCCAAGAACTCGCACGACTACCGTCCGCTGGGCCTGGGCTATGCCAACCTGGGTGCGCTGCTGATGGCGACCGGACTGCCTTACGACTCGGATGCGGGACGCGATTATGCGGCCTGCCTGACGGCGATTCTGTGCGGCCAGGCCTATCTGCAATCGGCGCGGATTGCCGAGCAGTGCCCGACGTTGGCCTCGGCCACCGATTTGACGGCGCGGGTGGGGCACACCGACGGCGCCTGCCCCGGCTATTTCATCAACCGCGAACCGTTCCTGGATGTCATCCGCATGCATCGCGCCTCGGTGTCTAAAATCAGCCGGGCCAACGTGCCGGCCTCGCTGCTGGAAGCCTCGCAGAAGGCCTGGGACGAGGCTCTGCAGCACGGCGAAAAGTTCGGCTACCGCAATGCGCAGGTCACCGTGCTGGCCCCCACCGGAACCATCGGCTTCATGATGGATTGCGACACTACCGGCGTGGAGCCGGACCTGGCGCTGGTGAAGTTCAAGAAGCTGGTTGGCGGCGGCATGATGAAGATCGTCAACAACACGGTCCCCGAAGCTCTGTTCAAGCTCGGTTATACGCCGGAGCAGGCCGAGGCGATCGTCAGCTACATCGACCAGAACGGGACCATCGAGGGCGCGCCGCAACTGAATCCTGAGCACCTGGCGGTCTTCGATTGCGCCTTCAAGCCGGCCAAGGGAGTGCGCAGCATTGTTCCCATGGGTCACCTGAAGATGATGGCCGCGGTGCAGCCGTTCATCTCCGGCGCCATCAGCAAGACGATCAACATGCCGACCGAAGCCACGGTGGAGGAGATCGCCAGCGCCTATCTGGAAGCCTGGAAGCAGGGCATCAAAGCGGTGGCCATCTATCGCGACGGCTCCAAGCAGAACCAGGTGATGACCACCAAGAGGGACGATGCCAAGCCGGCTTCGGTAGCGCCACTCGTCGAAGAAGACGATCTGGATGGGCCGCCCCGCGCACGCCGCAACAAGCTGCCGCCCGAGCGCTTCTCAGTCACCCACAAGTTCAAGGTTGGCTCGCACGAAGGCTACCTGACGGTGGGGCTCTACAAGGACGGAACGCCCGGCGAGTTGTTCATCACCATGGCCAAGGAAGGCTCGACGGTCAGCGGACTGATGGATAGCTTTGCCTGCGCCGTTTCCATCGCGCTGCAGCACGGAGTTCCGCTGCGCCTGCTGGTCAACAAATTTGCGCACACCCGCTTTGAACCCAGCGGATGGACGCAGAGCGCGGAGATCGGCTACGCCAACTCGATCATGGATTACATCTTCCGCTGGCTGGACCTGCGCTTCCTGACCGGCGAGCAGCAGAGCCTGTTCGACGATCTGCGTCCGCGCCCGCACGCGCATCCGGCGGTTCCGCCCGCGACTGAAACCGTTCCGCAGATTGACGCCGCTGCACAGCCCGCACTGTTTGACCGGAACGCGAGGTCCGCCAGCGGACACGCCTCGGACGCTCTGAGCGAGGTAGTCAACCTGGGCGATGCTCCGAGCTGCCATCTGTGCGGCGCCATCATGACTCGCAACGGCTCGTGCTTCCGCTGCCAGTCGTGCGGCTCCACGAGCGGGTGCAGTTAGCAAGCAAGCGGAGATAGCGCAGTAGCAGCAGCAGGCAGGCTTGAATAGGCCACAGCGCGCCGCGTGAGCGGGCACTGTGGCCTATTTCATTAAGGAGTCCGCCGGTTTCATGAGCTGTATTGCCATGCAGAAGCGCAGGCCGAACAAACCGAGTCCGTGGGAACCCGCCGCACAACAATTCCTCGAACTGGAGGACGGAACCGCCGGGACGCCACGATGGAAGATCCACTGTGACCAGCATTGCGGCGGCCTGGAGGGTGGTTCGGGGCAATGTTTCGAATTCAGGTGAAATCCCGAAACTTTGCTTTCAGTTCCGGGTTTGTATTGTTTAGTATCATTGTTGGGAGCGAACGATGAGAATGGTGTCCCGGACTGGCGCATTCGCGCTTATGGTGGTACTCGGGATCCTGTTTGTCTTCTTTTTTCCTGCCCCTAGCGGCCCATATAGTGTTACGAATGGGCCGGCAACCGCTTTTCGCGCCCTGGAAGCTGCACGTGGTTTATTTGCTGCGATGAGTGCGGCTTTCATCCTGGCGATTGCTCTCCGATGCGTTCTCTATCTGGAATCCACGACACAAATTGCCGTTCTGGTGAGCGGCGATCCCGAGCTTTTCTCTCTACGCTGTTAGAGCTCCGCCTCTCTGTTTCTAAAATCTGATTACATTTTTCCAGCTTCCCTTTAGGAGGAGTATATGAACGCACGTATCCTGCGTCTTGCAGGTCTGTCTTTTGCCCTGTCCGCGACCTTATTACTGGGCGCCTGCCATAAGAAGTCCGTCCCCGTTGCCCCGCCTCAAACTCCGCCGCCCCCGGCGAAACCGACCGCATCGTTAAGTGCCACGCCCGAGAGTGTGCAACGCGGCCAATCCGTGCAGCTCACCTGGAGCACGCAGAACGCTACCGACGTAACCATTGACCCCATTGGAGGAGTGGCTCCCAATGGAAGCCGGAGCCTGACGCCTTCGGAATCGACGACGTACACGCTGACGGCGAATGGTCCGGGAGGTACGGCGCAGGCGACCGCTCGTGTCACTGTCACGCAGCCGCCAACCCCGCCAGCAGCGACATCAGCTGCGGGAGCATCTGAGCTGGATCTGTTTGAACGAAATGTGAAAGATATTTATTTCAACTACGACAAATACGATCTGAGGCCGGACGATGCCATCGTGCTGAAGGCAGACTCGGCGTTCCTCGCCGCTCACCCGAGCTACAAGATCGTAATCTCCGGACATTGCGATGAGCGCGGATCCGAAGAATACAACATGGCGCTGGGATCGAGCCGGGCCGATGCGGTTCGCGGCGAACTCCAAAAGCTCGGAATCAGTGCGGACCGCATCAAGACCATCAGCTACGGAAAGGAAAAGCCTTTCTGCAACGAACATAACGAGGGGTGCTGGCAGCAGAATCGCCGGGCACACTTTTCGCTCGATCAATAGAGGACGACAATGGCGAGGGATGGCCTTTCGGAGAGGCCTCCCTCGGCTGTGCCGGATGTGTGGCCGTTCTCGAGAGTGTGTCGGATGCAAGTACGCAGCCTTCGATAAAGGAAGACATGATCGTATCTCAGTGTCGGCTCTGGCTACGTGCACATGCACATGAAGGAAGAAAGCATTGATTTCGCGAATTCAGTATCTGTTGCTGAGCCTTGTTCTCGTCACCGGTTGTTTTGCTTACGCCGACAGCTCCTTCGACCTGTCCGGGCCGCAGATAGAAATGAACGTGACGCGAGCGGGCAAGACGCTGCCCATCGCTGAGATACCCAACTTGCAACCCGGCGACAGGCTTTGGATTCACCCCGCGCTTCCGGATAAGGAGTCCGTACACTACCTGCTGGTGGTTGCATTTTTGCAGGGAGCCACCAATCCACCTCCGGACAAATGGTTCAGCAAAGCCGAAACCTGGACGAAGCTGACCCGTGCAGAAGGGATGATCGTTACCGTTCCTGAGCACGCCCAGCAGGCGCTATTGTTTCTGGCGCCGGAAACTGGAGGAGACTTCAGCACGATACGCTCGGCGGTGCAGGGAAAACCGGGTGCGTTTGTGCGTGCCGCCCAGAATCTGATGCTCGCAAGCCAGAGTCGAATGCGAGTGGACGCCTACTTGAGCGCCATTCGCGACCATGCCTCGGAGGATCCGAAGAAACTGCACGATCGCTCCACGCTGATTGCGCGCAGTCTAAAAATCAAGGTGGATGAGGGATGTTTCGACAAGCCAAGCGAACAGCAGGCACCTTGCCTCATGCAGAGTTCGGAGCAAATGGTACTGGACGACGGGCATGGGCAATCCATGCTGGCGCGGTTGACCTCTGGACCGGAGGTCGATCTGCTGGGAGCCGCGGCTGGCACAACGGCAAGCGGTGGCGGCTCGTTCAGTCCCTACATCGGCGTGATTGTGGATGTGGCCAAGGAGATGGAGAACCTTCGCACCGCGCAGTTTCAATACATTCCGGCGCTCGCATTGCCGGAAAATGAGCAGCTGAATCTGAAGCTCAATAATCCGCCGTCGTTTCACAAGCCGCAGTCTGTGCTGGTGGTCGCTCTGCCCCCCGTGAAGAAGGCGTCGCTGCCCATGCTTGCCGCGGTCGAACCGAAGCAGGTGTACTGCGTGCAGAATCCATCGCTTGCCCTGGCAGTGGAGAACGCGCCGTTCGTGTTTGCGACCGAACAGGCGCACGACTGGAAGCTCCACGTAGAGAACAAATCCGGTTACAAGGCTGATCTTCCGGTGAAGGCTGATCCGTCCCGCGGCGGCTTCGTGATCGATGGGAGTATTCCGAAGTTGGAGGAGCTCGGTTCGGAAGCAACCGGCAGCGTGCACGGAAGCTGGGGATTTGGGAGCTTGGAAGGTCCGACATTCCACTTGATCAACGCGCCCGCCGCGGCGAAATGGGAGCTTCCTTCCAAGGATGAGAACGCGCTCGTCGTCGGGCGGGAAGACATTTTTCATCTGCACTCCGAACTGGCTGGCTGCGTGGAAGAGATCAGTGTCAAGAATGAGGATGACAAACCCGCCAAGACAAGCTGGAAGCTGGATGCGCCCAATGACATCGAGGCAAAGGTGTCTTTGGAAGGCGCGGAACCGGGCGCAGCAACGCTGTTTGTAAAGCAGTTTGGGCAGACCAAGCCGGTCGAGATACCGCTGCACACTTATGCCGAGGAGTGGCATCTGGATCAATTCGTAATTCATGCCGGCGACCAGGAGGGAGTGCTGAAAGGCGCAAGACTCGATTTGGTTGCGAGCCTGGAGATCAACGGGACCCATTTCTTGCCTCAGGGCTTGACCCGAGTCGGAAAGCTGGATGAGTTGAAGCTGCGGGCGGAGAGTGCGCCGGCATCAGATTTTCAGGAAGAGCAAAAGCTTATGGCCAACGTGACACTGAAAGACGGACGCGTGCTGAAACTGCACACCACCGTCGATCGGCAGCGTCCCAAGGTGACTCTGATCAGCAAGCGCATTCAGGTTGTCCAATCTTCGATTCGTTTGGGGAGTGCGGATGACTTGCCGCTGGATGGCCAGATTTCCTTCTTCGTAAAATCCGAGATCCCGGCACGATTTCAGCAAGACGAGAAAATCGAAGTGGCCAGCGCCGATGGTTTTTTCCATACTGTGCTGAGCCTGGCGGACAAGAATTTCTCCTTGCAGGATTCGCAGACTGCGGTAGCGCAACTTGATCCGCTCAAGAGTTTGGGTGACTCCGCGTTTGGACCGCTTCAGTTCAGGGCGCTGGCCGCCGATGGTGCGGCCGGAGACTGGCAACCTCTCGCCCATCTTGTCCGGGTTCCACATCTCAAAGATGTGCGCTGCCCGGACGATCCGGAAAAGCCGTGCACGCTGAGCGGAGATCGGCTTTATCTGATCGACTCGGTTGCCGCGGATCAGGATTTTACTCAACCGGTATCGGTGCCCTCGGGCTTTGCCGACACCAGCCTCACGGTGCCGCGCCCGAATGGCACGGTTCTCTATATGAAACTTCGAGACGATCCTGATACGGTCAACACTGCGGTCCTTCCGGTTCTGCCAGATCAGTATGCAGTTCCAGCTTCATAAGCGGAGAGCGGCACGTCGCGAGGGATTATCCCGTGAAAGGCACGGTCAGAACCGGGCAGGGAGCCTCGGAAATCACATCGTAGACGGTTGACCCCGGCAGGTGAGCCGCGATTCGGGCCCTGATTCCGGTGCTGCAATTCAATCCCATAACGATGAGATCAACTTCGCGCTCTGCGGCAGTTGCCAGGATGCGATCACTGAACAATCCATACTCGACCGCGACGGCGCAATCTTCCGCAGGGCCTTTGTAGCCTTGATTGCGTATCTGCTCACGCAAAAAATCGAAGGTCCTGGTCGATGCCGCTACGGGTGGCTCCTTACTGGTCCATTCGTTTACGTGTAGCAGCACCATCGAAGCGTGATAGGCGTGCGCCAGCGAGGAAGCGTATGGCATCGCGTGCGCCGCCGCCGCCGAAAAGTCGGTTGCTAGGAGGACTCGCCGGAAGTCCCACGAGCACGACACCTTGGGCCCAACCGTAAGCACGGGCCGGGTCGCAAGGTAGGCAATTTCTTCCGCAATCGAACCCGTCCATAATTTCTTGATTCCGTGCCATCCGTGCGTCCCTATCACGATCACGTCAATTCCGCGCCTGTTCGCCGCATCGATCAACTTTGCCCGGACGCTGCCATGATCGATGAGCACTTCATGAGGAAGATCGCGAAGTCCCCCGGGCGTATTGATCAAGCCCTCCAGCTCGTCAAACATTGCTTGCGATGCAGGGTGGAGCGGATCGTAGTCTTCTTCCGGGATGATGTGTGCGAGGAAGACCTTGCCGCCGTACTGACGCGCAATGCTGGTCGCGAATGGAAACGCCAGCACGGAGCCTGGCGACAAGTCCATTGCGAACAAAATGTTCTTAAATGAAATCCAAGGAACCCAGTGCTGTTCGGCGGTGCTCATTGGATCACCCTCCAGATCAGGCCCTGCATCTTCTTGGATGCTTCCGGCCATCGGAAGGTATCTGTGCAGGGGCCACCAGTTGCCGAATCTGTGCATCGCAAAAAGGGAAGAGGAGAACAGACGTGAGACTCAATGTTCGGGCCGCCGCGACTGCTTCCGCGCTGCTTTGGAGCGGATCCGTCCTCATCGTCGGAATTGCCAATGTCATCCAGCCACGATACGGCAGGGAGTTCCTGGAATTGGTGGCATCCATCTATCCCGGATATAAGGCACGACCCAGGTTAAGCCAAGTCGCTGTTGGAACAGCCTACGCAGTGGTGGACGGAGCCGCTGGAGGTGCCCTCTTTGCCTGGCTGTATAACCGTTTGGCGTCCTGTTGCGAAGACACTGAGCTTACGAGGACAAACGCGGGGGAATAGGACCCGATTGCTGTCGCCTATACGCGAGAACTGGATGGTGGCTGATCTTTGGATTCAAGAGGAGCGATATGCGCAGCAACGCTGCCTCCTCCATCGCGCGAGCCAATAAAGAGCAGACGGTCATTCTCCTGCAGTACCGAGTCGTGGTCGGGAAGTACCACGTCGCCATCCCGCAAGATGGCAATGATCTCCATGGCACTTTCACCCGCCGTTTCATAACAGGCCTGGACGGTTTTTCCGATAAAGGCGCTCTCCGGCCGTAGCACGCCTACATTCAGTTCCTTGCGGCCGTGCATACTCACCGGTATGCCGGAATCGAGGAGAGAAACCAGGTCGATATGACCGACGTTGGCCGCCCGCGGGATCTGCTGGGTGCCGAGCAGGCGAAGCGCCAGCTCAATGTTCTCGAGGTAACGGGTCGGAGAATCTGCACGACCGAGGACCTGCGCCTCATAGAGGCTGTTGTACTTCAGATGTGAGGACAGCTGCGCTTGCACCAGGTAGCTGAGCAGGACGGCAAATGCTGCGGGAGGGAGAAGCTGGTAGCCACCCGTCATCTCGGTGACCATCACCAGGGAAGCGATTGGCACCCGAGCCGCGCCACCGAAGGTTGCCGCCATTCCCACGACTACAAACATGGCCGGCGGCAGGTGAAGCAGCGAGGCAAGAAATCCTCCCACCATCGCGCCCACAAAAAGAGTCGGCGCGAAGACGCCACCGGAACCGCCAGAAGACACTGTGAGGGAAAAGGCGAGGATCTTCAAGAAGAGAAGGATCAGAAGCAGATGGAGCGCAAGCTGACCATTGATCGCCTCCTGTATCCAGCCATATCCTCCACCGAGGATGTGCGGGAACTTCAGCGCGATTAGGCCGACTCCCAAACCGCCGATGGCTGGTTTCAGCGTAGGAGGGATTGGGAGAGAGTGAAATACATCGCGCACCCGATAGAACACATTCGGCAAGAGAGTTGCGATAAGCCCACACGCGATTCCCAGAACGCCATACCAGGCGTAATCCAGAGGGTAGAGCTTGCCGGGGAGAGGTGGGAACAAAAACAAAGGCCGCCAACCGACGAACAACCCGTTCACGGCATAGGCAATCACCGAAGCCAGCATGGTGTAAAGAAGTGCTCCGGCTTCGAATTCCATACTGCCGTAAAGCACTTCAATGGCGAAGAACGCGGAGCCAACCGGGGAACGGAAAATCGCAGAGAGACCGGCCGCCATGCCTGCCAGAACGAGAATTCGGCGCTGTTCCTCGGAGCGATGAGCAACGGTGGCATAGATCGATCCAACCCCAGCGCCAATTAGAGCCGTGGGACCTTCCCGGCCGGCAGAGCCCCCGGAGCCAATCGTGATGGCCGAGGCGACCAGCTTAAGCGGTGCCACCCGCGCTCGAATGAAGCCTCCGGCACGATGGAACGCTTTCACCACCGTATCCGTCCCGTGGCCTTCGGCTTCGGGAGCGAAATTGTAGACCAGCAGTCCGGAGATCAATCCACCCAGAGTGGTTGCCAGGGGAATCAACCAGAGGCCGTGGGGCCCGGTCACTTGCTGAAGTACACCGCCCTCTTCCGGTAATCCAGGTGCCTGGTAGCCGGCGAGCCAAGTCAAAAAAAAGTGTCGGCAGATTCGTAATGCCCAGGTGAAGAGCTGAGCGGCAAAAGCCCCCACCACGCCTAGAATTGCGCTCTCGGCAAGTAGACGCGGTTCGCTGTCCTTTACCAATGGGCCCTCCATGACACAAGCAGTTGGGAATCGTAGCACGGATCGAACATGAGTTTGCCCTACGCCAGATGGCCGGCTATTTCATAGATGCGCGTCAATGAAGCGCGCGTCTCCATCAAAGAACGATTGTTGTGTCGCGCCAAGTCACGGCTGCTGTTCTGTGCCTGCTTGTGCATCACACAGGGGACAGCAAGCGAACGGCCCCGCCTATTCCTGACGGGACCCGAATCGCGTTGAACACTGCAACGCAGACGAGTTACGTGAAAAGATTGGGAATGCGGAAATTTGTGGTAATTCTGTGCGCCGTTTTTCTGGTTGCACTTCCAGCGGCGGCCCAGGACGCTTCGCCTTTGTTGCAGCACATCCGGCAGATCACGACGCGTCCGGTCTTCAAGCATTCCACGGTCGGCGTGGAAGTTTATGACCTGACCGCGCACCAGGTTCTGGTTGCGATGAACGAGGACAAGTTGTTCACCTCCGGCTCCACCACCAAGGTGATCACGGAAGGAGCGGCGCTGGCCCTGCTCGGCGAAGATTACCGCTTCCATACGCGCGTCTACTCCACTGGGAACGTCACTCCGGACGGCACGCTGGAGGGAGACCTGGTGCTGGTGGCCAGCGGCGACCCAAATCTTTCCGGGCGAGTGGAGGACAACGGCACGCTGGACTTCACCTCGTTCGATCATTCCTACGCAGGGGTGCTGCCGGGAAAGTCCGTAAGCGGCGACCCGCTGCACGTGCTCAAGGAACTGGCGATTGCCGTATACCGCAGCGGCATCCTGCGGATTCATGGCAAGGTGATGGTGGATGCCTCGTTGTTTCCCTCCGACCACGTGGAGCCCGCCACCCACGCCACCGTATCGCCCGTGGTGCTCAACGATAACGTCATCGACATTAAAGCGTTCTCCGCTGCCTCCGCCGGCGGCCCGGTGCCGATTGAAGTAGAGCCTGAGTTGCCGTATCTGAAGGTGATCAACAAGGTCATCACCGGCAGCGCGGAATCCCAGACGGTGCTGCGATTCACCTCGGACATTGCCGAAGAGGATGGCTCGCACACGGTCGTGCTGGAGGGCAATGTGCCCGCTGGCCGGCAGAAGGCGCAGGCAGCCTACAAAGTAAAAGACCCGGTGCTGTTTGCCACCGAGGGATTTCGCGAAGCCCTGCGCTGGGCCCATATCGAGTTGCTAGATTCTGCGGCCGGGAGCCCCGCGGCGCCGCTTCCCCAGGGCGAGGAAAGAAAATTGGTGGCCGAACATGTTTCTCCTCCTTTCAAAGAAGAGGTGAAACTCACGCTGAAGGTCAGCCAGAATCTTCACGCGGCGACCACGCCCTATCTGCTCGGCGCAATCGTCGGACACAGCTCTGGCGACGCGTTTGAAAAAGGCCTCGGGCTGGAGAAGCAATTTCTGACCGATGCCGGACTGGATGCCGAGTCGGTGTCTCAATTGGATGGCGAGGGCGGGATTGGTTCGGCGTTCTCGCCGGACTTCATGGTGCGCTATCTGGCGTATATCTCGCGCCAGCCGTATGGCGGGTGGTTCTTCGATTCGCTTCCGGTGCTGGGCCGCGACGGCACGCTGGCGGAGATGTTGACGGATTCGCCCGCCGCCGGTCACGTCCACGCCAAGACCGGCTCCTACGTGGTTGCCAACGCATTGGACAGCGGCGTGATGCTGCTGGGCAAGGGCCTGGTGGGCTATGTGGATGCGAAGAACGGACACCGCCTGATCTTTGCCGCCTATGTGAATCTGGTGCCGCTCCACGACATGGGCGAAGTGGCCGGCGTCGGCGAAATGCTCGCGGAGATTGCCGGCATGGCCTATCAGTACGCGCCTTCCCCGGCGCCCATCGCGCAGAAATCCGCAAAGCCGCTAGTCAGGACTCAATCGAAGAGACGCATCCACTAGGGCGGTTGCCGGGTTGCTGTGTCCTGCTTTCCCAGGTTAGCGCCGCAAAGAGCGCGGCGCGGAACCTGGGGCACCCAACGGTTGCTGCAGGGTCAGCGGCGCGCTGGCGGGGTTGCTCAAGGCGATTGAAGAGTTGTAAGGCGCGATCATCGAACCGCTGCTGCGGTCCACGTACCAGACGCGGCGGTTCGCAAAATAGCGCAGCAATTCCTGGTTTTCCGCGGGCCCCATGTCGCGCGCCCAAACCACCTTGGAGTTGTCGATGTCGGCGCGGTTATAGACCCATTCCACGCTTGGTATGTCGCGCCGGCTGTAGTGGACGATCACCAGATGCTGACCGGGCAGGCGGCTCAGTTGTGCCTGGATGCGCGCGCGGTCGATCTCCTTGGGCACGGCGGCGCGGTCGCTGATGCGATAGTTCTCGAACGCAAATGGATTCCAGAGCCGGTCGCTGATGGGAACCAGCATCCACAGGAAGAGGGACAGAACAATCGCCCGGCTCAACCATACCGGGTTGAACCATGCCCGATTCAGCGCCTGGTAGCCGCGAAGCCGGCGAAGCGCCTCCAACCAGATCAGCAGTACGGCTCCCGCGCCCGGAGCCGCGTAGTGTCCGTGGGCCGGCCAGATTTGCAAGGTGAGACCCAGCATCATGAGGATGAACGCGAAGAAGACGATCCGCATCTCCGGGCTCCGCGCGGCCAGGATGAGACCGGGAACAAAGAGCAGCAGAAGCGGCCACACCAGGAAGACGTAATAGCAGTAAAACTTCGTGCCCATCAGAATCTGCAGTCCCCAACTGCTGCGCGAGAGCAGAAGATCGGGATACTCATGAAACATGTAGAAGGTCCGCATCTGCGGATTGTGGTAGTGGGGAATGGGGTAGGGCTTCTGAAACAGGAACGGCCGGGTGATGTGGTAGGTGGCCTGGTTGAGGGTGTAGGGCATCTGCAGCGGATTGCCGGTGCCGCGCCAGTTGTAATAGAGCATTCCGGCCGCGGCCAGGCCCAGCAGGAGCAGGCCGGGCAGCACAACCTGCGCCAGCAGTCGCCGGCTCGGCAGCCCAGAGCGAAACACCAGCCACGCCACGGCGCAAAGCATCGGCAGGGCGAACAGAAACCCCTCGAGGGGACGGCTGTTGGCCAGAATGACCAGGCCCAGGGCAAAGACCAGGCACTGCTGCCAGCTAAGCTGGCGGCGCAGTCGCGGCAGCGAGCCCAGCAGCAATGCGCCGCCGATAGCAGCCACGGCTCCTCCCCAATAGGAGTTGATCCAATAGGAAAAGATGCCGTAGCGCGCGACCGCGAACAGGCCGCCGAGCAGCGCCCACTGTGGCGGCATCCATGCCTGCAGCATCCAGCAGAAGACGGCGCACATCACGGCCACGCTCAACAGTACGCCGATCCAGGGTGTGCCCGTCAGCTTCTGTCCCAGCGCCAGCACCAGGCTCTGCGCCGGCGGATACATGGATTGATAGGTCGGCCGCATGTTGACGTTGAAGGTTTCAAAATGAATCCACATGGGATGCGGCGGATTGGTGAGACGTCCGGAGGCAAAGGTGTCTGCCCCCAGCAGGTAGCTGTACTCATCCAGAACCACCGGCACGGGAACGGGGATCAGAGGGAGCAGCAGCGCGCGGATCGCAATCACCAGGCCGCCGATGCCCCAGACGCAGGCGGTGCGATGCTGGGCGATGCGGCGGAAGCCCTCTTCGGCACGAATCAACCAGCGCGGGCGCAGGAGCGACAGCGCCGCAGTGAAAAAAAGAACAAACGCCCAGAAGGCCATCTCCCAGGCTCCGGCCCAGCCGAGCGTAGGGTCCTGCCCGGGAATCAGCAGGTAGTGCAGCAGACCTAGAATCTCGTCATGGCGCATAGGGTTCAGACGATTCTATCGGAGAGCGCGGATTCCGAGCGACACTCGGCGATGTCACTCCAGGTTTGAGACTTCTGATTTTCGGGAATTGCGGTGCTTCACGGCCGCAATGCAGGTTAGCTCTTGTCGAATCGCTCCGGAGCAGTGTAGTTTCTAGGCTCATAGCGGAAAACCAGATTCCAGCGAGAAGGGCTTGCCATGACCGACTACGCCGCGTTTCAGGCTATCTCCCCCACCACGTTTGCCGACACTCTCACCCGGGACCGCGGCGTAG
>Ga0316217_10001533_pt1 | contig 29724 bp, 21 predicted proteins | sample 1anoAmetaG_FD_203633 | JGI IMG/M metagenome (GOLD analysis project Ga0316217, IMG submission 203633) | Freshwater microbial communities from Trout Bog Lake, Wisconsin, USA - 1anoA | ecosystem: Environmental > Aquatic > Freshwater > Lake > Hypolimnion/Profundal zone | place: USA: Wisconsin... | reverse complement strand
AACATCTGCTCGAATGGCATCTTCAACAATACCTGGCCGATGATCCACAAAAGCTGGCCACCGGCAAATCCCCCGTTCTCCGCCCCGGTGCTGCCGGTGATTATCGGCTCACCATCGCCGAACGCAAACGCATCCTGCTGGACAACATTCACGGCGTTGACCTCGATGCCGCCGCCGTTGAGGTCACCAAACTCAATCTCCTGCTCAAATGCCTGGAAGGCGAAACCCGCGAAACCCTTGGCTTCAACCAGCGCCTTTTCCGCGAACGCGCCTTGCCCGATTTGGGCCACAATATCCTCTGCGGGAACAGCCTGATCGGCACCGATATCACACTCACGGACCCGTGGGAAGAAATGAGCGATGAGGAACAACGGCGAACCAATCCATTTGATTATCGGCGGGCTTTTTCATCCGTATTCAAGCAAGGCGGGTTTGACGCGGTGATCGGCAACCCGCCGTACGTCTTTGGCCGTGATTGGAAGGAATTAGGAATACCCAGATCCTACACGCTGTATTTTGCTGAGCACTTCCAGTGGTCGCCATACCAGTTAGATTTCTTCTCGCTTTTTATGGAGCAGGCCAGCAAGGTTGCTCGTGGCGGTGGCCTCGTTTCCCTTATCGTGCCGAACGTCTGGCTAACCAACACCTATTCGTCTTTGACACGGCGTTCGATCATTAGCGACTCCTCATCGCTTTTGATCGCCTTCGCACCATCAGATGTGTTTGCAGGCATTGTTGTCGATACGGTGGTGTATGTCTCGCAGCGCGCGCCGTTGGCCGATATCTTGAAGTCAATATCCCTGTGTCGCATCCTTGGTAACCAATCCATCAAGGAGATAGGGGGTATCGATGCAGCTTATTATCGTGACGGGAACCGGCCGATATCCGCGTCTTCAACACCCGCCATGGAAACCGTCGTTGGTAAGATGCGCGCCACCGGTAGGCCATTGGGCGATTTGGCAGCAATGACCCGTGGTGTCCACCCGTACCGTACCGGCGGATATGGCGTTTCAGCCTTTGGAAAAGGCGCGCAAACGGCGCGCGATGTTGCCGAACGCCCTTATCATTCTCCGGTAAGGATGTCTGGCACCCGCCCCTTCATCTATGGAAAAGACTTGGGCCGTTTCGGGGTCGTGCATGCCGGCGATTGGGTCAAATATGGCAACTGGTTGGCCGAACCACGCGCCCCAAAATTCTTCACCGGAAAGCGCATTTACTCAAGAAAGATTCTCGCATCGCGGCTGGTGGTAACCGTAGTTGACGACGAGTCTGTTGCCGATCAGCAGGTTTACATAAGTAAGCTGGCCGACGAGAAGCTGACATTTTGTGTTGCTGGCATTCTGGCCAGCCGCGCAGTTGCGTTTTACATTAAAGCTTTTTTCAACGAAGACACGCAGGCGTTCCCGCAGATCAAGGTAGCACAGCTTCGGTCGATTCCAATCCCTGCTTTGGATGGCGACAACGCCCGTGCTTCTAGCCGTATCTCCTCCGCGGCCGAAAAGTTGCTCGTCCTGAACCGGCGACTGGCTGCCGCCAAACTTCCGCAGGAAAAGGATCGTCTGGTCCGCGAGATCGCCGCCACGGATCGGCAGATCGACCAGTTGGTGTACGAACTGTACGGCCTGAGCGCCGAAGAAATCCGCATTGTGGAAGAGGCGACAACATGACACCCCGGAAAATTCTGGCCAAAGCGCTATCCAGTCCGGCCAATCTGCGTTTTGCGGAAATGCAACGGCTGGTGGAAGCGTTCGGGTTCCGCTTGTTGCGGGTTGCCGGCAGCCACCACATTTATGGCCGGGCGGCGACCGCGACGCAGATCAATCTTCAGAAAGTCGGCGGCAAAGCCAAGCCATATCAAGTGCGGTAATTCCTTCGGCTGGTGGAACGGCATAATATACAGATCGAGGACAAGACATGAGTGACTACCACATCAACATTTTCTACAGCCAAGAAGACGGCGGGTACATCGCCGACATTCCCGATTTGGAATCCTGTTCGGCGTTCGGCAAAACGCCTTTCGAGGCGTTGTCCGAAGTGCAAATCGCCAAGACGGCATGGTTGGCGGCCAATCGCCGCCATGGGCGGAAGCGTCCACAACCGCACTATCGCCCGGCGATCTACCAGGTACAAGCCGGTTAAGTAATGCGCGGTTTCTGCGCGCGATCGCCGCCACGGACCGGCAGATCAACCCGTTGGTGGACGAGCTTTACGGCCTGAGCGGCGGGGAACACCGCGCCCGGCAGGGAAACGCTGACTAATCATGGCTGGGTGGTGGCGCCGTGCGAAACCACGAAATTACCCAGGGCATCGGTGTTCTGCTGCTCGCCTTCTTTCACCGGATCCAGTTTGCCCATTTCACCGCTGAATTCGGCCATGCGCAAACGGCGGAATTCGGCTTCGCTGACCACGCGCAAGGCTTCGTGCGGCTGGGTTTCCGACCAGGCGGGGACATCGGGGTTGGTGTCGGTGGCCGTCAGCCAGAATTCCACCACGCTGCCTTCCAAGGATGATTTGCCGGCGGCGGGGCTTACCGTGGCCAGGGAAAAAATATAATCGCCCTCGACGTGCAGGCCGGTCTTGATCGGCACGGTGACATCGTGCATGGCGCCGTTATCCACCTTGTAATGCAACGTCACCGCGCCCACGCCATATTCATCGTCGGCATAATACTTGATGAGCTGTTTTTGCGCCGCCACGGCAATGTCGTCGTGGACCATTTCCGAACTGATGCCGACCGTAGGCGGCGGTTTGGGGGTTAGATCGACGCGATAGACGGTGGGATTTTTGCTTTCCAGATCGTCCTGATCGACGAGATAAATCGCCAGCCCGGTAGTTCCCAGCGGAATGGGGATGCCGCGCTTTTCGCGGAGATTGGCCGGGTTGGGTGTGCCAGCCAGCGTGTTGTCGTGCTCGTCCACATACAGCGGGTAGTCTTTTTCGACACCGGTCAAATGGACGCGGTTGATCGCCAGGCGCTCGACGGGATCGTTGGGTTTGAGCAGCTTGTTGGCCTTGATGGTCACGATCAAACGGCTGCCCAGCATCAGGCTTAAATCGCCGGGCAGGTGCGGCTTATCGGCCTGGTGGGTGAAGGCCGGCAAGACTTCCACGCACTGGATGGAAAGCGGCGCGGGCCGGTCCACGGCGCTGACGGTAAACCGCTGGCTGCGGGCATCGTTGAGCCAGACGGTGTAGGCGAAACTTTCGGTGATGTTTTCAATTTTGCGGATGTACTGGCCGGGCACGTCCGGGTTGGGATTCAGCGCGTAGGTGTACTGGACCTTGGGGTATTGGACATTCAGCGTGCCGGTGGAGGGCTTGATGCCGGCGGCGCTGGCAGTGATGGCGATGGCCTCGCCCTTGGCGACTTTGATGTTACCGCTGATTTGGTCGATGCGGGTTTTGCGTGGCACCGGATCGGTGGACAGGAAAGCCCGCCGCAGCAGGGTGATGCTGGACGGCTGGGTGACGTTGACCACCACCGCGCCCAAGATCAGCAGCAGCAGCGCCGCCGCGCCGGATTTGACCACGCCGTCGCCGCTGATCACCTTGGTGAAATCGCGCTGATGGGACATCTCCTCGGTTTCCCGCACCAATTGGCGGACCAAGCCGGCCGACGTTCCCGCGGCCACCGCCTGCGGCAAGGAAAGCTGGATGGCGGAGATCAACCGGCCGGCAAAGGCCGGCTCAAACCGTTCCACCGCCAAGGCCAGGGTTTCGTCATCGGGCGCGGTGAGGATGGGCAGAATCACCTGGCGAAACAGGATCAACCCCACGCCGGCCAGAATGGCCAGCAACACCAGCAACCGCAGCATCCACGGCAAACCGGCATCTTTGGCCCAGGGAAGATCGCTCAGCCAATCCACCAGCATTTCCACGCCGACAGCGCCCATAAACACCGCCGCGGCGGTGGATACACCGGCTCCCACCGACACAACTTCGTGCTTGTGCCGCACCGCCGCCAGTTTGGATACCAGTTGCTCGCTCATAGAATCATTTTAACATCGACAACTTCCGCACGATCCATTCGGCGGTAACCACCGCGATAATCAACAGGAAGTTCAACCACGAACTCCAGATTTCCACTTCAAACGTATGCCGCACACTTTCGGTCTTGCTGCGCAGCACTTCAGGCAGCTTGAACAAATCTTCTTCGCGGAAGAACTCACCGCCGCTGGCCACGGCCATGTCGCGCAGGCCCTGTTCGTTCATGGCGGTGTCGGCCAGTTCCATTTGCAGCAGGACGACGTTGAAATCGCGCTTCTGCTGGGCGTCGCGATCGACCCAATAAGTGAAATTCCCCGCCGACGGCGCGATCAATTCGCCGCGGTAAAAACCTTTTTGTTGCGGCTCGGGACGTAAGATGAACGGCATCGCCGGCCCGGTCTTTTCCTGGCAAAAGCCCTGCAACTGCGGCACATCCACCGGCTTGAGCGCATCATCATAGAGCCGGGCGCGGATGGTCACTTTATCACCGACCAGATATTTTTCCTGATCGGAACTGATCTGCGTTTTTTTGGACACGCCCAGCAAGTGCGGCAAACTTAGCCGCTGCACCATCTGGCCCCATAACTGCACGTAAATCTTGTCGCCCACATTTTTCCGCCACCGCCAACTGTTATCGGTGCCGATGAACAGCGATTGGCCCAATCCCGGTTGGCCGAGCACGATCACCGGCAAGCGGCCAAAACGGTTGCGTTTGGTGATATCGGTGTCTTCAGCCAGCACCGCCGCGCCGGGCTTGGCGCGATAAATCTGCGCGTCCCAGTAAATCGGCGGCAGCTTGGCCCATTGCTCGGCGCTGGCGTCGGGGGTGCCGGCCAGACGCAGCATGGTGGCCTCGCGGCCGGCTTGGGTCAGTTCCAAGGTAATCGGCTGCATCGAGCCGGCGTTAGCGGTCACGCCCACGGCATTGGGTTCGGCCACGTCCACCGGCTGCAATTCGGCCAATTTGGTGCCGCCATAAGCCCACGGGTTGAAATTCCGCCCGGCGATCGACAGCAAGCCGCCGCCGCCCACGGAAACAAACCGTTCGATGCTTTCCATCTGTTCGGGCGTGATTTTTTTCGGATCGACATCGCCCCAAATCAGCAGATCGTATTTGCCCAGTTCTTCCACACTTTCGGGAAACGCCGGCAAATAGGGCGATTCCGGCGACGTGGATAATTTGGGGCTGCCTTCCACCAGCCAGGTCTTGAATTCCACGCGCCGGTCACGCAGCAGCATGGCCATGAGATATTTGAATTCCCAGCGCGGCGATTGCTCGATGTACAAAACCTTGATCTTCTTGTTGACGACTTTCAGCGACTGGCTGGTTTCGTTGTTGTCTTTGGAGGCTTCCACTTCCAGCGGTTCGATGCGGGCCTTGAGTTTATCGGCATCGCCTTCGTCGGTGGGCGTGAAGCTCATTTGCACTTCCTGCTCGCCGGAAGCATCCAGCACGATGTCCTGCGTGGCCATTTCCTTATCGTCCAAGGTGAGCCGGATGGGCACGCGCGTTCCCGCCAGGCCGCGGTTGCGCACCAGCACGCGCACCGGCAGGGTGTCGTTGACAAAGGCCACGTCCTGGCAAAACATATTGGAAACGATGATATCCTTGGGGCTGGAGATGCCCACGCCATAAATGTAGAGCGGTACGCCTTGGTTTTTGGCCTGCTCGGCGGCCAGCACGATGGAACGGCCAGCATTGCTTTGGCCGTCGGTGCAGATCACCATTCCGGCCCTCGGCTGGCCGCGGGTGCCGGCCAGGATATCGGTCACGGCATCGCCCAGGTGCGTTTCCGGGTCGGTGGCGGAAAGCTGATCGATCCACAGATTGTCGGCCAGCACCGGCGGCTTGGGGGCTTTGTCGCCGGACGCTTTGGATTGATCCTTGCCAGCGGCGGCAGGATCGCTGGCCGCGGTCATCCCGGCCAGTTTGGTTCCGAACTTAAACGGCTCCAGCAGATAATCCTTGCGCAGCCGGCTGAGTAAATTCATCCGCGGGTTTTTCAGCACCGATTTAATCAGATCGATACGCGGCACGTGCTGTAGCGAACCGAGTTGCACGGGGTTGGCCGGCTGATCCAGGCCTTTGGCGGGATCGAGCACATTTTTGGCGATGGCGGCGCGTTTGAGGTCGGCTTCGTCGCCGCGCAAATCGGCCAGCCCCATGCTTTGCGTGGTGTCCACCAGAATGGGCAGCGATTGCTGAACGCTTTCTTCCAGCGTGGCGTGGAAGACCGGCCGCGCCAGAATAAACAGCAGCAGCACGATCAATAGCCCGCGTAGCGACGCCATGGCCAACCGGCGAAAGCGCGCCAAATGCCCCGCGGCGCGGTGATAGCTGACGAATGCCGCGGTGACCAGCAGCAGCGCCAGCACGATCAGCCAGCCGAAACCGATCCCGCCATGCGGTTCGATCGACCACTGGATGATGCGGCCCGGCTGATTCGTCGGCGCGCCAATCAATTTAAGCAGCAACGTTTGCATGAACTAATTCTCAGCCTATTTCGGCCGGCTGAACCAATCAGCCAAAAAAGTCTCCGCCAGCGCGGTCATCAGCAGCAGCACAGCCAGCACCATAAACAATTCGGTGCCGACGCGCTCCTTGCTCATGGTGGCCGCCAGATCGATGCCCGGATGCCAGTCAACCACCGTCGCCGATTGCGCTAATTTCTCCTTTTGTGCCGGGGAAATATCCACCAGGCTCGATTCGTTTTTGTCCGGCTGGCAGGCGAATTTCACCACCGGCTGGCCGGGAATTTCCACGGTGTATGGTCCGCCCAGATCGGTGTTGTCGTAGTTGACCGTGGGCAGATTATCGCTGGACATTTCCACGGTACAGGAATCACGCTCTTCGCCGGCAGATCGGGGCTGGGTGATGATCGCCGTGCGATTCAGCGCCGAAACTTCCGGGTGGAAAATCCAGCGCTGGCCGACGGAAATGTTCAGGTTGCGGTCGCGTTGCAGCACCAGCCAGCCCAGCGTGCGGTATAGCAGCGACACGTACAAGCCCGGATGGTCGGGAAGATCGTTCCAGCGTGTGCCGGCGCTGCTGGCGAAGAGCACCACGCGCCCTTGGCCAAACTGCCGCTCGACCATGAATGGCTGCTCATCGTCAAAGCGCAACACCACCGACGCCGCGCCGGCGGCGGCAATCGCCGGGGTGCCCGGCTTGTCGATCGGCTTGAGCAGATAGCGGCGGAAAAAGTGCGCGGCGCCGATTTCACCCGCCGCCGGGTCGGTCCATACCGAGGCAATTGGATGCTGGAGGAATTTGGACGAAATGCGGCTGAACTTTTTGTCGTCCTTTTCATCACCGACGGCTTTGCCCAATTCGGCCGGCAACAATCCCACCTGATTGAGCAGATGCGAGTTGTAATAATCCGGCTGCGTGTTCCCACCGGGGAAAATGATCAAACCGCCGCCGGATTTGACGAAAGTGGTGATCGCGTCCAGTTCGCCTGCGGCCAGATCGGCCACATTGGCCAGCACCATCACCTGGAAGCCGTCCAGCGCCCGGCCGGGCAGATCACCGGGAACCACGCGGGTGCATTGCACCAGATAATCGGCGGCTTCAGCGCGGCGCACCGGCGCTAACGCCCGCCGCAGATAAAACACTTCGCTGTCGCGCGGTTCGCTGCCCGGTTCACCATCCACCAGCAGCACGTTGACTTTCTTGAACCCGCGAAACGCCACGCTGCGTTGGTCGTCGGCCGGCAGATGATCGGGCGGCAGCGAGGCGGTTACCGTTTGATAGCCTTCATCGCGAACCTTGGTGCTGAGCGTGATCCACTTGGATTGGCCGGGGTCAATTTTGTCGATGATCCCCTCGGCGCTGGGCGGGTCGTTGTTGTTGCACAGCGTCACGCGAATCGAATCCTGCTCCTGCGTGCCCCAGTTGGTGATTTCCACATCAAACGCATGGGGCTGGCCAACCGCGGGAATATCCGTGCCGGCGGAAATATTGCTCACCGATAGATTGCTGGTTTCCTGTTGCCCGCACAATAAAAAGTGGCAGCGGACATCGGCCTTGGCCTCGTCCAGAATGCGATCCACGTCGTCGAGTTGGGAAAAACCGGACGCCTGGCCATCGGTGGCGATAAAGATTTCCTTGCGCAACCCGCCGGATTTGCGCAGCAGGTCGAGCGAATCGGCCACGGCGCTGTAAAGATTGGTGCCCCGGTCGCACAACCGCGCGGAACGGATGGCTTTGCGCGCCAGGTCCAGATCGTAAGTAGGCTGGGGAATGACCGGTTTGGTGATATCCGATGCCAGCAGCACCGCGGCGGATGATCCGGCGGGCATGGCATCAATGGCCTGAACCAACGCCAATTGCGCACGCTCGAAGCGCGAACTGACGCCGTCGCTCTGGCACATGCTGTACGAGTTGTCCAGCACCAGCACGGCAGTGACTTTGGATTGGCCGAACCATCCGGCAGCACTGGCACTGCGTAACGCCGGCCGGGCCAAAGCCAGGGCCAGCAGGGCACATAGCACGCAGCGCAGGATCAGCAGCAACAGGTCTTCAATCTGCATCCGGCGCTGGTTTTGCTGCACGCTGATTTGCAAAAAGCGCATGGCCCCCCAGATCACCCGGTTGAACTTGCGCTTGTTCAAAAAGTGAATGATGATGGGGATGGCCACCGCCACTGCGCCCGTCAGCATGATACCGTTCAGAAACGCCATAATTGCAATTCAAATCCCGCCGATACCCTCGGCGGCTTTACCAATCATCTCGCGCTGGTGCGCAGGCGGAACGCCAGATAGCCGCTTAACGCCTCATGCAGCGGCTGCACGGTGTTCACCAGCACATAATGTGTGTTTTGCCGTTCGCAGCCTTCACGGATGCGCTGGCGGAAATCGTTCATCTTCTGCAAGTACGACTTGCGAATTTCGTTGGCGCGGGTCATCAACCGCGGCACGCCTTCCAAGCCTTCAAATTCCACCAATCCCTGAAAAGGGAATTCCAATTCAAAGGGATCAAGCACGTGAAAAACGATCACCTCGCTGCCGCCGAAACGAATGTGCTGAATCCCCTCGAGGATTTTTTCTTCATCGTCAAGCAGATCGCTGATCAGGATGACCAGGCCCTTGCGTTTAATCTGACCGGCCATTTCGTGCAGCACCTGGCCGATGCCGGTCTGGCCCACCGGATTGAAATTCGCCAAAGTGGCAAAAATGTTGTGCAGGCTGGCGAGATTCCCGGTGCGCGGGATGTAGTTTTGCACGCTGGCGTCAAAAATGCCCATGGCCACGGCATCGCGTTGGTGCAGGATCAGATACGACAAACACGCCGCCAGCATCTTGCCGTATTGCAGTTTGGTCATGCTGGCGCGGGGCACGTTTAAGGCGATGCGCGAGCCCGCGCCACCGCTGCCGGGCGCGGAGGAATAGCGCATCGATTCGCTGCCGTCCAACAGCAGATTGGCGACGTAGTTGGTTTCCTGCTCGTACTGCTTGAGATAGTAGCGATCGGTGCGGCCAAGCACTTTCCAGTCCAGATGGCGGATGTCATCGCCGGGCACATATTCCCGGTGCTGGGTGAATTCCACGGCGAACCCGCGGAACGGCGATTTGTGCTCGCCGCTCATGTAGCCTTCCACCACAAAGCGGGCGCTGAGGCCCAAGGCCTCGGCCTGATTGATGGTCTGGGCATCCAGCAGATTGTTGGCGATGGTTTTGGCCATGATGCAAGAAGAGCGGAAAGCGGAGAGCGAAAAGCGGAAACAGGAAACTGGCTAATCCAACTTTTTATCCTTGGGGATGGCGGCGATGATCTTGCGGGTGATGTCATCCGATGTCACGCCTTCGCTTTGCGCGGCGAAGTTGGGGATCAGGCGGTGACGGAAAATCGGCAAGGCCACGGCGGCCACGTCGTCGGCGCTGACGTGGAACTGGCCACCGAGAATCGCCCGCGCTTTGGCGGCCATGATCAGGTTGATGCTGGCGCGCGGACCGGCGCCCCAACTCAGCCACTTCTTGCAGAAATCCAACGCCTCGGGTGTTTTGGGCCGGGTCACGCGCACCAGTTTTTCAGCGTATGCAAACACGTGTTCGGCCACGGGCATGCGGCGCACCGTCTGCTGCAAGCCGATGATGTCCGCCCCGGTCAGCACCGGCTGCGGATTGGTCGGTGAACCACCGGTGCCCATCTTCATGATATTTCGTTCTTCCTCGGCCGAGGGGTATTCAACCTGGATCATGAACATAAAACGGTCAAGCTGGGCTTCGGGCAGCGGGTAGGTGCCTTCCTGCTCGACGGGGTTTTGCGTGGCCAGCACAAAAAAGGGGTCAGGCAGCTTATAGTCCTGGCCACCCACCGAGACTTTCCGCTCCTGCATGGCTTCCAACATGGCGGCCTGCGTCTTGGGCGGCGTGCGGTTAATTTCATCCGCCAAAAGAATATTGGCGAACAGCGGCCCCTTGAGAAATTTGAATTGCCGCTCACCGGTGGCCGGATCCTGGTAAATCACTTCCGTGCCGGTGATATCGGACGGCATCAGGTCGGGTGTAAACTGCACGCGCTTAAAGCTCAAGTGCAGCGTTTGTGCCAACGTGCTGATCATCAAGGTTTTGGCCAGTCCGGGCACACCCACCAGCAAGGCGTGGCTGCGGGTGAAAATCGACATGAGGATTTCATCCACCACCTGCTGCTGGCCGACGATCACCTTGGCCATCTCGTTTTTGATGGTGGCGTAAGCGGCGCGCAGATTGCGCACCGATTGCACGTCGGCATCGTCAACATGCGGCGTGGGCTGCGCCGGCGCGGGCGGCTTGGCCGGCGGGGGGTTGCCTGGTGTGGTGGTAAACACCGGCGCCGGGGTTTTGGGCAGCGGTTGATTGCTCGGCGGGGTGGAAGCCGCCGGCACCGGCGCCTTGGGTGGCACGGGATTGCCTGAAGCAACTGAACTCGTGGACGTCATGCGTAATCCTCTTTCTTTGGTGCTTGGCGCCGTGGCCAAGCCTGGCCATCCGAATGGCGATGCACGTTTGGTATACCTGAAAAAGTGGGCTGCTGTTGAACCCGCGGCAAACTTTCACGGCTACTTGGGCGGTTTGGCGGTAGCCAGCGGTGGCGGGCCAAAATTCGCCAACACACCATCGACTTGCAACATCTGCCGATTGGCTTCCGGTGCCAGCAGCGCCGGCAGCAGCGGCACGCGTGGCGGGGAAAGCACCACCTGGCCATCGACCAGCGAAAGGGCGCTCAACTGTCCCGACACCGGCACCAGCGCCACCTTGCCCACCACGATGCTCGGCCCGGTGATCGCGCCCGTCGCCGGTTTAATGAGCCACTTCTTGGCGCCGGTGCGGCTATCCAGCGCCATCATGCCCCTGGCCGTGGCCAGCACAATGCTATCGTCGCCGCCGCCGCACAAAACTGCTTCACCCGCCTGACCTTCCCAGAGCACCGTGCCGCTGTCGCTGTCCAAGCCGAACACGCGGGGCGCATCCATGGGACTGATCGCCACCACCCCACCGGCCAACATCGCCCGATTGTCGTAGCGATTTTGCCGTGCCGTCAGACTCTCCATGTGCCCGTACTTCATCAGCCAGCGCAACTTACCGGTGAAACGATTGACGGCGATGGCGCAACCCACGCCCGGCGTGGCAATCACCAAATCGTCTGCCACCGCCAGCGAAGATGTATCCACCAGCAGGTTGCGCCAGTCCGCCGCGGCTGGTGGTTTCCATTGGTTGGCCATCGGCCCCAGCACACTGCCGACGTTGGTGCGCCACAATTCCCGGCCGGTGGTGGTATCCAGCGCGATTAGCAAAAGCGGGATTTGCGCCGCGGCCGACTGCTCGGCCAGCAGATAAACATAGCGCCCGCAAATCAGCGGCGCGCCTTGAAACACCAGTTCGGCCAACCTTTCCTGATCGCTGGTGTTCCACAGTTCCCGGCCATCGGCGGCGCGGAAACAGCGCACCATGGTGACCGCCTGCCCGGGCAAGGCGATCTTCGCTGCCACCACCTGGGCCACGCCGTCCTGCACCAGCACCGCCGGCAGCAGCATGGCCGGACCGGCCAGAGTGGGCCGACTGGGTTGCTCGGGCCGCGGCTGCTTGACACCGGGTTTGACCTCCGGCGCTGGGGTGGGCTTGGCAGCGGCATCCTCCGGCCATGCCACCGACCAGGCGATGCCGCCATTGAATTTCATCGCCAGCAATCGTTTTGGGGTTTGCAAGAAAATCAGTGAGCCACCGCACAGCGGAAAGCAGTGCGGTTCGGGCATCACGACGGGAATGACGGGATTCTTCGGATTGCCGGGTTTAGCCGGGGCGTCGCCGGCAGTAAAATACCACCGGGCCTCAAAGGGAAGCTGACCGACATAGGTGGTGGCTTCGAGATGTTCGCCGGGCGGCACGGTTTCGCCGCTGCACAGCAGCTTGATCTTGTCCACCAGCTTTTGCGTCTCGGCGTCGGCGGTCCAACCGGCCAGTTTGGACTTGGCAAACAGGGTTTGGGCGGCGACAAGATCGCCGATCTCCGCCGAGCGCTGCCCCGCCAGGGCCAGCGCTTCGCCGGCGGTCGGGGTAAACGGATAGCGTGCCGCCAAAGCACATAGCGCCGCCGGATCATCGTGCCGCGCGATTTTCATGGCTTGCAGGGCCTCGTGGGCGGCGGGGTCATATTGCTTGGTAAACTCGGCGGTAAAGGCGACTTGATCCGTTTGCACCGCCTGGGCGATTAACACCGCCACCGCCTGCCAGGTCGCGCCGTTTTGCTGGGCGATTTCTTCCCCGTGTTGCGCCAGCAGGGCATCGACCAGCTTGGCGGCGTCGGCAACCTGGTGCTGGGTCAGCGCGGTGCGCACGGCGTCGATCTGCGCCAGATTAAATCCGGCGGCATCCGGCGGACTGTAAACCTCCGCGCCGGTGGCACGACCTGCCAGTCCCATCAATGCCAGGAAAACCAACCCAAGATGCCAAAGCCCATGTTTCATAAAGATGCCGACACGCTTAGCTACCCGCAAAACCCTACCACCGCAAGCCAACCGGCGTTGCGATTCCACGCCGGCCCATAATTTGGGCCGTTGCCGGCGTGGCGGCATTATGGCTATCTTGCCACGCGGCAATGCTTTTGAGGAAACGTTCATGACAGCCACCAACGGCGCGCGGCGAATACTGGTAGTGGAAGACAACAAGGTGGTGACCCGGGCGCTATCCGAGCTGTTGCGGCAGAAGGGATTCGACCCGGTGGTTTTCCATGCCGCCCAGCCGGCGCTGGAACTTGCCGCCCAACCACCGGCAGCGGGTGATGTTCCGTTCGCCGCGGCGTTGCTGGATATCCACCTGCCGGATTTTTCCGGGTTGGAGCTGGCGCGGGAATTGCGCAAAAGCCTGGGGGCAAAATTGCCCATTATTATCCTCAGCGGCGATACGTCGATGGATACGCTGCGTGAGTTGGCCGATACCGGGGTCACCTACTTTTTAGCCAAGCCCGTCCATGTGGGCTTGCTGCTGCAACGACTCCAAGAATGCACGGCCTAGGGGAAAAGCGGAAAGCGGAAAGCGGAGAGCGGAAACTCCGGCAAGGCTATTTCATGGCATTGGCCGGGGGTTGCGCGGCTTGAGGCTGCGTTAGCGCCAGTTGGGCGTAATTGCGGTTGCGGCGGTGAACTACCGCCAAGATCGTCGCAAAAATCATGGCGATGCTGATGGTGGCCAGCAGACTGTAAGCTTGGCGATTGTCCACCGAAACCACGTCCACGTCGCGATCGTCCACCGGTTTGACGTCGTAAATCGGGCCGACGGCGGAGGTGATTTGCAGGCGTTTGGTTTGCAAAGCATCCAACTTCTGCTGAATCTGGTCCGCCTGCAATTTCAGCCCAGCCAGCCGCGCGGTGGCCTGCTGGGCATTGGCCTGGTTGATCCGGACGCGAAAATAGGATTCCAACGCGATCTGGTAAGCAGCTTGGGCGGACACCGCGGCGCCTTGATCGCGGCTCAGGACGTCGCGCGCGGCTTCAATCTGATTGGCCAGGGCGGCATGCTGCTGGTCGCTCAGGCGTTTTTGCGTAGCCGCAACCACCGCGCGCTGGCGCTGGTCAATTTGCGCGGTTAACTCCTGCACCTGCTGACGAAGGGCTTTTACTTTTTCGGTTTCCTCGCCGGTCGAATCGGTTATGGCATCGAAACGCTGGCGGGCCTGACGGTAGGCTTCCAGCCGCTCTTGCAGTTGCCGGATCACATTCTGCTGCGGCGCCGGCAGGGTTCCCGCCGCCGCCAGTTTGGTTACCTGATCCTGCAACGGCGCCAAGGCATCATCAATATTTTTCCGCCGGCCGGCGATTTGCTTGTGCTCGTTGTCGATCAATTCCCGGGAAGCGGCGACAAGCTGGGGATCGCTTGTCACCAAGCCAAGCAACCGCTGCAAATCACGCGTGTCCTTGGCCAGGTGGTCGCCATCGGTGATCAATGCCACAGTTAGATCCTGCACCGTGGCCAGCAGTTGCTGGGTTGGGGCAACGGATTTGGCCAGTTCGGCGCTGCCGCCGGCGACGCTGAGCAGATCCTGATGGAACCGATCCAAGGCGTCTTTGACCCTTTGCCGCGTATCCGAATCCTTTTGGGCCCCGGCGGCTTGCGCCACCGTGAGTGCTTCCTGCCAATCCTTCAACTGCGTTAGCCATTGGGAAAGCTGCGTGTCGGCGACGGCAAAATCACCACTCGGCGCGGTGGTGGGAATTTCGCCGGGCACGGTGGTCAGCAAGCGGTTGAGATGTTCATTATCGCGGGCCACCGCGGCGTCGGCAGCGGCACCGGCGGCCAACTGGGTTTCCATCGCCTGCTCCAGGCTGGCTAACCGCTCGGGAGTTGCCCCGCCGGCCAAGATGGCCGCTTGGCTGGTTTGGGCAGTTTTCAGTTCACTTTGCTGTTGGTGGTAGACGTTGATTTCCTCGTCGGTGGCTTTAAGGTCCGTGGCGCGCCGATGGGAGGCATAGGTCAACGGGGCATTGGCTTGGGCGATGGCCCGCAGCAGCGCGATCATCCGCGTTTGGTCCCACGTGAGATCGGAACTATCGTAAACCAGGCTAAGCACCGTGGGCTTATCAGGCGCGCTGGCGGGAATAAACTGCCCGCCCCTCGCCAAATTCGTCACGCGGTAATCGGCCAGAAAACCGGGATTGGCGCCGGTGGTCAATTCCTTAAATGTTCGCTGGGCAATATCAAGGGTGGCGGGCTGCTCGATCAGCGCACGCTCATCGGCCTGCCATTTTTCCCACTGGCTGGAACCCGGCACCAAATCCACATGGTTGAATTGCAGGTTGCCGGTCACCTTCGATTTGACCGCAACCGTGTAATAGATGATCAGCAGCGCCATCGCCACCGCCACCAACATCGCCAAAAGCAACAGCGGAATGCGGAGTTTTTTATGCCGTGGCCGCAACACGATCGGTTCGCCATGCGGCCCGCGCGGCTGAAACGCTTCGACCGGCGGTGGCCGGCGCAGCGGCGATAGATCCAAACGCAAAGGCACGTTGGCCCGTTGCGGACGCACTTCTTTGGTTTTTTCCGGCGTTTCGGGAATTTCGGGCAAGACCGGCTCGTTCGCCATCCGGCCTTGCCCGGTTAGCCCCGCCTCGCCGGCCAGCGGATTGTCCAGATTGGCCACTTCTTGGCTTGGCTCGGGCGGGGCTTGGGGCAGCAGAATTCGCGGTGGTGGTTCGCTGCCATCCTCGTCACGGGCGTCCCAAAACGGATCGTCCGAAAAATCCTTGATCTCCTCGCCGCTCACCGCGGCCTTGCCGGCGGCGGTTTCGGGAATCACGTAATCGTCGCTCTTGCTTAAGCGCTGGCCACCGAACGCCGCGTCGTTCAGCGCCGTCGGTTCCACATCGGAAAACGCATCCTTTTGCCGAACCTCCACCGCGACCCCGGCAATCCCCCCGATGATTCCCGTCGGCAATGCCGCCCGGTCGGCCCGGGTGCCGTCGGTCGCGCTCGGAGGGATCACGACGGCATCCTGGCCGCTGGCTTCGTCTTCGGAAAACGCGCCTGATCCGGCGCGGGTGCTGATCGACTTGGGCACGGCCGCAAACTTGGCGGCCGCACCGGCACGCAATTTTTCCGCCGGGATGTCCGGTAGCGATTCATCGACCGGCGCTTCGGCAGGCTTGGTCGCCGGCGCCCCGGGCCGCGGCGGTAAATTGCGATCGCCGAAGCTAACGCTGACCTTGCCAAAATCTTCCGGCGGCGGAGCCAACTCGGGCAGCGTCAGGCCCATGCCACCGATGCCAAAATCCATGTTAACGCCCAGGGGCAAGCTGGCAGGGATGGCCGGCGTGGGCGGCGACTCCGCCGGTTTTTCTTCCTCGGCAGCGCCGGAGCGCTCGGCGGGCGTCGTGGTGATGCGCGAGATCGGCGTGGACGCCGGCAATGCCTGGCCATGGGGTTGCACGATCACCCCGGCGGTGTCCAAATCGGCCCCGAAAAAACCATCGTCCAGACTGAACGAATCCGACCATTGCGCCGGACGACCGATCACCGGCAGCAGGAACGGCACAGGGGACGGCGCCGATGTCACCGGCGCGGCCGGTGATGGCGCCGGCGGTTCCGGTGGCGCCGAGCCGGAAATCTCTCCCGGCGGCAACGTCGGCTCCGGCTCCAGCGGCGCGGCCAGCGGATCCATCACCACCAACAGCGTTTCTTCCGCCGTCGATCCCAAATCCATTCGCGCCATCGTTGCCACGGCGTCATCATGCCCCAATGGTTCTTCAGCGGGGGGCGCAACCGGACTTAGCGGCTCCGACGGCGGGCCGTCCGGTGCCGAGCTATCCTCATCCAGCGTAAAGGTGGAATTAATCACCACGGTTTGCGGCATGAAGCTGATTCCCCGCAGGATATCCGGCGGCAACGGATTCAGTGCTTCCACCGTAGCGGCGGGCGGCGCGGGTTCCACTGCCGGCGCCGACGGCAGTGGCACAACTTCACCGCTGGCGATAGCGGTGCGATCGGCGATTACCACCGGCGGCGCAACCAACGGTGCGATGGATTCTTCCACCGCTGACGGTGCCGGCAATTCCACGGCGATTTCCGGTGCAACTTGCTCGGTAACCGGCGCCATCAGTTCCGCAGCTTGTCCCCATGTCACGGGCGCAGGCGATTCCAGTTCGGCGGCAGCGGGCGGCGCGATGGCCTCAAGGGCGTCGTCTAAGCTATCCACGTCAGGCGATTTGGTGGCCAAAGGCACCGGTAACGGTTCGACGACCGGCGGGGCCAGCGGCGCTGGCATGACCGGCGACGATGGCAACGCCACCCAAGCCACCAGCGGTTCATCCACCAGCGGTACGGGCGGCGCGATCATCGTGGCGTCGAGTTCGACAGGTTGCGCTGCCGGCAAAACGGCAGCAGCGTTTTCCGGATGGCCAAACAGCGCGATAACTTCCAATGCCGGCGCCGCCACGGGCTGCACCGGTATGGCCTGCGGCATGGCGGGGGGTACTTCTTTATCCGTGGCGGGCAACGGGATGGGCGGCACTGCATCTTCGGCGGCGGCCATTGGCGCGGCTGCCGCCACCGGCAGAATGGCAATGGTGCTGTCGCCGATCGTCAGGACTGCCGAATCCGGCAGTTCATCCTGATGAATTTTTTCGTCGTTCAGCCGCGTGCCGCCGCGCGAGTGCAGATCGCGCACCAGCCATTTTTCGCCCACGGCAAAGATCACCGCATGAATCGTGGAAACCGCTTCATCGTCCAGTTTCACATCGCATTCGTCGCGGTGGCCAATCACAATGGTCCGGCTGTCGGGGGCCACCGGCACCAGTTCGCCATCCACGCGCAGTTCAATCGGACCGGGCCGGGCGGCTTTGGCGGTTCTGGTCCGCGGGTCGCTGAGTTGAAAACGGAATCGCCCCACGCGCAGATAATCGCCATGATGGAGCACCGCTTCCCGCACCGCTTCTTCGTTGACGAAAGTCTGCGTGCGGCTGCAAAGATCGCGGAGGTAAATTTCCTCGGGAGTAGTGACGATCAGGGTATGATGCCGGCTGATTTGCGCCGACGTCAGGTGCAACCGGCAATTGGCATCGGCACCGACCACCACCGCGACGCGATCCAGCGGCAAAATAGGCGCGCCAGCATGTTCGCCGACAGGCACCAGCGCCGGGTCGTTAACCGGTGGTTTTTGCAACTTGGATGTACCAGCCATGCGGCAAACCTCTTGCAGCCGAACAATCGCGCGCCAATTGTATGGCATCCAGCCTAATTCCGCCGGTGCCAAGCGCTGCCCAAAGCTTTACAACGCGGAATCCGCTCCGACGGTTCGCTAAATCGTATCACATGACGGGTAGCAAGGCATCATCTTCACGCCAATTCCGCATGGTATTTTAACGGCCTATTCTCAAGCAGTGCGCTTTTGTTGAACCGCCATCCACTTTATACTCTCGGCTAATGCGAAAAACCAGCCTGCTTATCACCGCCGTTTTACTCGGTTTCACCGGCTGCGTGGAGCGGACCCTTAGCGTGCGCACCGATCCACCCGGAGCCTTGGTGGAAATGAACGACCTGGAAATCGGTCGAACCCCGGTCGAGCGCGATTTCGAGTGGTATGGCAAATACGATGTCACCGTTCGTAAAGACGGTTACCAAACCGTCAAAACCCAAACCACGCTCGATACTCCCTGGTACGAATTGGTTCCCCTGGATCTGGTCGCCGAACTGCTGCCGTTCAAATTTCACGACCGCCAGCAAGTCGATTATCAACTCGTACCGACGCAAACCGAGCCGGGCCATGCCGGGGAACTGCTCGATCGTGCCAAGCAGATGCAAGGCGAGCTAGGCATTGGCCTGCGGACGCATATCGCCACGCAGCCAATCTCGACAACCCAACCAACGCCAACCACCCAACCGTAATTTTCCCACTTGAGTCTGACGCTGCCGCCGGATATTATTGCCAGCAACCAACCGGCGGCATGTGGAGCAAGCATGAACCGGAATGAACAGACTTACTATGCGGAAAAGCCGACGTTGATTTTCGCCGCCCGTCGCAACTGGACGGCGGTGTTCTTCTTTACCGCACTTTCCGCGCTGCACGCCGCCATTGCCATCCCGGCATACCTCTCCAAACCAACGCAGGGAATCATCGCCGGGGTTTTTTGCGCAGGCTTTGCCGTCTTTGCCGTGCTGGCCTATCTGGCCCGCCGTGAATTGCTATTCTTTGCCGGAAGCAGAATCGTCCGCCGCTGCATTGGCTTGGGCGGCTTACAGTTGGGTCAGGCGATTCCGTTTAAGAAGGTGCGTGCCGTGCGTTTAAGCCACCAACCGGACGCCTCACCGCGCAGCCAGATCGATCTGCTTTGTGACAGCAGCGAAATTCCCTGCCCCGCCACCGCCGTGCCACGCCAGCAGGCGCTATGCCTGGCCATGATGATGAATGTGCGGCTGATCCACCTGAACGTGGCTCCCGTGCAAGAGAAAAACGCAATGGGTAACGGGCGGATTTTCAAGGATGCCCAGCAGTAGCGTCAAACAGAGCCGGGGCGACACGGCCGGGATCTCAAACTATCAAGTGGCGATCAATTTTCATTTGCGCCTTGGCGAATCGAGAACGCAATTGCACAAGACTTGGCGTGGTGCGTCCGGCCTCCACATGCTTGTAAAACCCGGCGGAAAAGCAACTCCCGTCGTCTGGGATCGTTGACAAGTCTTGCGGCCGCGATAACCTGCCATCTGCCACATTGTTACCGCGGAGGCGTTCACTTGGCTGAAATGGCTGCTACTCCAATACCAGCAAGCGCGGTCCAATCGCCCGCGACGCCACTGCTAAGCGGCGTTCAACTGGCCACTGCATTTGATGGAAGATTGGAAACGACAAGAACATCGGTGCGGTATCGTTTAACGGTGCTGTTGGTTTTTTGTGCGATGATCCTGTTACCGACAGTCTATCTGGGGATCATCGCCGCCGCCGCCTACGGGGTTTGCTGGTATGCCATGAATGCTTCGAGCATACTCGAAGCGGTTCACGGGTTCAGTGGCCTGATTGCGGCGCTGGCCATTTATGTTGGCCCGCTATTCGTCGGTGGATTGCTCATCGTTTTCATGGTGCTGCCGGTGTTTTGGCGGTCGCGCAAGACGGATCGACCGATGTGGGTGGACCGGCGGGAACAACCGCTACTTTATGCATACATCGAAAAACTGTGTGAAGTGATGGGAGCCCCACGGCCTGCACGCATCGATGTCATCGCCAATGCTAACGCGGCAGCGCATATCGACAATGGGTTGCTCGGCCTGATCGGCCGGCGACTCGTGCTGACCATCGGCCTGCCGCTGGTACAGGCGATGGACTTGCGGCAATTCACCGGCGTTCTCGCCCATGAACTGGGCCATTTTACCCAAGGCGGATCCATGCGACTTATGTATGCGATTCGCCGCATCAACTGGTGGTTCGTTCGTTTGGCCTACGGGCATAGCGGCGTGGACGACGTTATCGACGACATGCTGGCCAACAAGCCACATTGGACCCTGGCACTTATCGGCCTAACATCAAGACTTGTGGTGTTACTGGTGCGTTTGTTGCTGATGGCCCTAGCCCAGTTAAGCCACGCCTTGAGCATGCACTTATCGCGGCAATCGGAGTTCGACGCCGACCGGCAAGCCGCGCGCATCGTCGGCGGCGAGGTTCTTGGCCAGTCGCTGCAAATGCTCCCGTTCATCGATACCGCCTGCAACCTGGCCATCACCAAAGCCAAGTTGGCCTGGGCGCAGCGTGCCTTGCCCGACGACTTGGTAATTCTGACCGACACGTTCCAGCGCGTGATGCCTGCCAGCATGAAGGACAAGATTACCGCGCAGATTTTGGTGCGGGACGCCCACTGGTTCGACACCCATCCGCCGCTATTTAAGCGCGTGGCCTCCCTCAAGCGAGCGCGTGTGCAAGGCGTGCTCAGGTTGAATGCTCCAGCAACTTTCCTCTTCAGAGATTTTACCGAGCTATGCAAAATGGCCAGCCTTAGCCTCTACATAGGCGCTCTAGGTAAGGCTTTGAAGCCCGAGCATCTTGTCCCGACGAACATCCAGGCAACCAACGCACGATAGCGCCTATAGGCCGCGCTTCCCACTTTGCGGTGTCGTCGGGCGCATATCGCTTCAACTCAAACCTGTCACGCACAAGCTGTTGCCAATCGCCGTGGACTCGACCGGGCCTGCCAGCCGCAGGCGTTAACCGGCTGAATTAGACAACCGTCCACTCGCCTCAATTCCCTTTGGTCAAGTCCGCCACCGGGAACAGGATGATGCGATCCAAGTGCGAACAGGCGAGAACCGCGCCATCGGCAGAAAAAGCAAAACTGGTTCCTTGGGTGATTCCCGGAATCGTGGCGAGCGTTTTCAAATTGCCCGCGTCCAGCAGTAACGCCGATGACTCCCCGCCGCGATCAATCGCCAGATACTTTCCGTCCGCGCTGAAGACCGCCGTGCTGGCGAAAAACAATTTGGCCGATGCGGTCAGCTTCTGTGTGGCTACATCATACAGGTGGGTCTCACGCGAAGTGCCAACCAACAGACTCTTGCCGTCCGGCGAACCAGCCAGGCTATGCACGTCTTGCTCGGGAATGGTTCCCATAGCAGCCCCGGTGACGGCATCGGAAAGGGTGATGCCTTGGTTTCCATAGGCCCACCAGGCCACCGCCTTACCGCCGGAAACCCAGGCAACCATCTGCGGTAACCGACTGGCCTTGACATCCAAATCGGCGACCGGCTTGATCGTGGGCAGTTTCCAGATTTCCACCGGCGAGAGGAATTGCTTGTTCACCATCTTCTCGGTGCCCACCGCTAGAAGCCCGCTCTTGGCATCGAAGCTGCTGCCGCCGACGTTTTCCTGCACCGGCTGGCCCAAGTCTTTGCCGGCGGCAAGATCAATGGTGTTCAGCGATGGCGTCAACACCGCAAATTTGCCGTCCGGGCTGAAATAGGCCATGCGCGGCGTAGTCCAACCAAGTGCCAACACCGGTTTGGCCAACGGCGCACCGGTGGCGGCATTCCACTGGTAAACGACGCCATTGCCATCGACGGCCAAGACGGCTTTGCCATCCGGTGAAAACGCCACGCCAACGATCCCGCTTTCAGCGCCTTGGATCACCAGCCGCCCGGCCGCATCCTTGGTCGCCACCAGCTTTTCCACTCCCTTCCCGCCCCGCACCAAAAGGCTCACCGGGCCGGCCGCCGGTGTGCCAACATTCCAGACTTTAATCATGCGGCCGATGGCGCTGGCCACGCGCGTGTTGTCGGCTGACATGGCCCCAATTAACTGGAAAGTGGGTAGGCCGATGGTTCGCAGTGCTTTGGCGGGATTGGTCACATCGGCAAATTCCAAGTTGCCATTGGCAACACACAGCAGCGATTTCCCGTCGCTGGAAAGATGTGCCTGGCTAAGTCCGAATGTTCCATTGCTGTTGGCCGCAACCGGATTCACCAGCCGCTTGGCGGCAATATCCCAAATCTCCACACCTTTGTTGGCGCCGGCGGCGTAAATGCGCTTGCCGTCGGACGTAAAGCTCAATGTCGAGAGCATCTGGCTCTGCGGCGAGGCGATCTCGGTGACCGCGGCGGCGGTGGCGGCATTCAGCACCACCAAATTGCTCGTCGCGTCATCTCGCAGAGCGCGCGAAAAGGCCACTTGCGTGCCATCCGGTGAAAACACCATGACTTCAGGCCAGTTATTCATGCTGAGCTGGTAGGCGCCCAGTTCCTTGCCCGTGGCAACCTCCGTCAACACAAGTTGGAACTCAAAGTGATTCGTCTTGATTCGGCTACGACACCACGCCACCGTCTTGCCATCCGGGGCTATCGCCAGTTTGTTGTCAATGGCGTCCTTCACCGCCATCGTCTTGGTGAGCTTGCGTGCGGTAACATCCCAAACACTCAGCATGTGGAAGCTGTCGATCGCGGCCAGCGTCTTGCCGTCGGTGGAAAACACCATCGCGCCGATTTCCTTTGCGTCGGGGAACTTGGTGACCTCCTCCGCCGTATCCAAATCCCACAAGCGAACCGTTTTGTCGGCCGCGGTGGAGGCCAGCAGTTTGCCGTCCGGCGACATGGCAATCGCCAGCACACGGTCGTCATGCCCCACCAGCGTGACCAGCGGCGCGGTGCCTGCCACCGGACTGTTCACGGTCACCGCCCGGACCAAACCGGTCACACCCAACACCACCAACAATAACACGGACGCACATCGCCAAATCATGGCAACTCCTTTTCTAAATTAGTCTGGTTAACTCTTGGTCAATTCCCGATACCGTTCATACGCCTTATCCCATTGTTTCGTGTCCATCGGCTCATAACGCTTCACTTCAAAACTGGCGCGCACAATCTGCCGAAGTTCGTCCAGATTGGCCACAGCGCCAATCGCCATCGCTTGCACGAGAATATTGCCGATCGCGGTGGCTTCCACCGGGCCGGCCAGCACCGGCCGGCCGCTGGCGTTGGCGGTCATCTGGCTGAGCAGTTCGTTTTGGGTGCCGCCACCGACGATATGGATCACCTCGATCTTTTTGCCCAGAATATCTTCCAAACCTTCCAGCGTGCGGCGATACGCCAGGGCCAGGCTTTCCAGGCAGGAGCGGATGTATTCACCGCGCGTGGCGGGCTGGCGCTGGCCAGTCTCTTTGTAGAACTGATCCAGCTTGGCGATGCAATTGCCGGGGAGAAGAAACAGCGCGTGATTGGGATCGACCAGCGGCCCAAACGCCGCGGCCTGGCCGGCCATTTGCGTCAATTCGGCGTAACTGTGTTCGTGGCCCTGGCGGATAAAATCGCGGCGGCATTCCTGCACCAGCCACAAGCCCGCGAGGTTTTTCAGGAAGCGAACCTTGCCGGCCACGCCCATCTCATTGGTGTAGTTGTACTGCTGGGCCTTGGCGTTGATGATTGGCTGATCCAATTCCACGCCCACCAGCGACCAGGTGCCGGAACTAATGTAACACCAGTTTTTGCCAGTGGAGGCGGGCACGGCGGCCACGGCGCTGGCGGTGTCATGGCAGCCGGGAGCGATCACCAGCGGACTGCCGGCATTGCATTCCTCGCGTATCGCCGGCAGCAGTGGGCCAAGCACGGTGCCGGAAGCAACGATCTCCGGCAGAATCCGCCGGGGAATACTGAGTTGATCCAGCAAATCGACCGCCCAAATCTTGGCACGCGGATCATATATCTGGCTGGTGGAGACTACCGACAGTTCGGTTTTTTTCTGTCCACTGAAAAGAAAGTTGAACAAATCGGGCATAAACAGCAGCGTGCGTGCCGCCGCCAGTTGCGATGATTTCTTCTCGGCCAAGGCGAACAGTTGAAACAGCGTGTTGAACTGGATGAATTGCAGCCCGGTGATTTGGTAGATTTTTTCGCGGCTGACTTTGGCAAACACGCGCTCCATGATGCCATCGGTGCTGGCATCGCGGTACATCAGCGGGTTGCCCAGGATGCCGCCGTCTTCGCCCAACAGGCCAAAATCCACGCCCCAAGTATCTACCCCAATAGCATCCAAGCCGTTGCCGCGCACGGCGTCGGCGGCCTTGCGCAGACCGGTTTTCAGTTCTTCCCATTGCTGGAGCAGATTCCATTGCAGAGTGCCGTTGATTTTGCCGTTGGGATTGGCGAAGCGATGTTTTTCTTCCAGGGAAAGCTTGCCGTCGCGCAAGGTTCCCAGAACCGCGCGGCCGCTTTCCGCGCCCAGATCGAAGGCCAAAAGCCGAGAAGTTTTTGTGCTCATGGTGCGTTTCCGTCCATGGCCATGAGCATAACCAAAGCCGTGTGGAGGGCAACCGGCGAACAGCTATTGCCGCCAACCCCATCGTGTTACAATCGCCGGCGAGTAAAAACCATGTCCCGACTGGTCGCGCGCATCCTCTTATCCCTCTTCATGTTTCCCCTGGCAAGCATTTTTTACATTTTCGTTTTTGTGGCTTCTGACCAAGCGTTCCCAATGCGGTCGGAGCATGACGGATTTTTGTTCAGCAGTGGTTTGACGTGGTTATTCGTTGCTGTCTACTGGTGCCTGCTTTGGCGCTCCGGAATCGATTGGAATTCCGCCCGCCTCCGGCGCACTTTTATTGCCGCTTTTGGCACCGCCACCATTGGAATCGTGGTCGGATATTTCTGCGGGTTAACAATGGGTGGAACTGTCACCGGCGTGTTCATCGGTGGTGTTCTGGCGATCGTGCTCTGGCTGATCGCCACCGTTTTCATTTGGCGGGAAACCGCCGCCGAGCGGGCGGCGCGCATGAAAGCATCCGGCAACGCCACCATCACCTGTCCGACTTGTGGCTATAACTTGACGGGTTTAAGCGAATGCCGCTGCCCTGAATGCGGCAGCAGATTCACCCTGGATGAATTGATGGCCTTGCAGCCCAGTGCCGACAAAGAAATCGAATAACACTCACCTGCGTCAAACCGCCGGCTGTTGATCGGTTTGCGCGGCAGGATGCGCCGCTTCGCCGCTCAGGGCGGCCTGCTGACAACGCCGCAAGGTGCGCGTCACCAGATCCGATGACGGCTCGGTTGCCGGCAACTGCTTCAGCAGCGACAAAATGCGTTCCACAGATTGTAAGCTTTGCGGGACCACGGTTTGTTCCGGGGGTAAAAATCCATTGGCACTGGCCGAACTGGTACAGGTCTTGTTCAACAAGAGATCAATCGCGCGACGGTCATCGTCGCTAAGCTTCGTGACCATAACGGCTCCATAAAAAACTGGCGGGCGACACCATGCCGCCACACATGTATAGCCGGCGCGTCCACGCCGACGAAATAAGTGCAAGCTGTTATTATTACCGCTCCCAGCGGTCAGCGTTGCTGTCGGTTTCTTTCCGACTTAACTGCATACGTTCAGCGGCGCTCGCGGTTCGCCCGCTGCCAGGAATTGGCGAAATAGGCCACCGCCGAATGCAGCCGCGATTTCACCGTCCCCAACGGGATTTCCAGGATTTCCCCAATCTGTTTGTAAGGAAATTGACTAAAGTAACTGAGCAGCAAGATTTCGCGGAGCGCGTCCGGCATGGCCATGATCGTCTGCTTCACCTTGTCCTGAAATTCCTGCCGCTCCAGCGGCGCGCTGGGCAATTCCACGGCACTGGGCATCAGGTCGATGAACTGCCCGCCCTCGTCGTCGCTGCCATCGATATTCGCCTGGAGCGGATTGGTCGGCCGCCGCGCCTGCGAACGGATCAAATCGCGGGCCTTGTTGGCGGCAATGGTAAACAACCACGGCCGGAACCGCCGCTGCATGTCAAAAGTATTGGCGCTTTGATGGACCTGCAAAAAGGCTTCCTGGAAAACATCCTCGGCCGACGCCCGGTCGCCCAGAAAACGCACCAGGAAATGGAACAGCTCGCGCTGGTAGCGCTCCACCAGGGTGCTGAAGCCGCCGGTATCACCATGGCGATACGCGTCCAACAACTGCTCATCGGTCGGTCCAGAAGCCACGGCCGTGCCGGGCGGTGGCGCATTGTCCGCAAGGTCCGGATTACGGAAGTGGCTGTCGCCGGCAATGCCGGGCCGATGACTACTGGGTTCATGCAATTTCACACTCATATTGACTTCCCGCGCCAAGGGCCGTTGTCGACGACTTTGCCCTTAACGCTTGCACTACATAATATGCCGGTGAACCATGCTGACTACTGAAAAACTATCGATTTTTGGATTGACTCCCGCTGAGCTTGATTCGCTCTGTCAAAAGGAGTTGGCCCTGCCGCGTTTTGCCGCCGGACAGATCCGCGATTGGCTATACCAAAAGCTGGTTAGCGATCCGCAAGCCATGTCCAACCTCTCTAAATTGCAACGCCAGAAATTAGCCGACAAAATCGATTTCACCTCCGGGAAAATCGCTCAACATCAGCGCAGCACCGATGGCACGCAAAAATTGCTGATCCGCTGGGATGACGTACAGGTGGCCGAAACCGTGCTCATTCCCGACGACATTCGCCGCACCGCCTGCATCAGTTCCCAAGTCGGCTGTCCCGTCGGCTGCAAGTTTTGCGCCAGCGGTGTCAATGGCTCGCAAGGCAATTTGCCCGCCGGTCGAATCGTCGAACAGGTCTACGCGCTCAACCGCGAACTCAAAAACTCCGGCGAACGCATCACGCACATCGTGCTGATGGGCATGGGCGAACCGCTGGCCAACTATAACAACGTCATCAAAGCCATCCGCATTCTGCACGATCCCGATGGCTTTAACATCTCCGCGCGCAAAATCACTCTGTCCACCGTCGGCGTGCCGCCGCGCATGCGCCAGCTTGCCGAGGAAGATTTGCCGCTGAACCTGGCAATCTCGCTGCACGCGCCGACGGAAAGCCTGCGCAAACAGTTGATTCCCTGGGCCGAGCATTTTTCGCTGGATGACATCCTCGGGGCGGCGCGTTTTTATTTCGACCGCACCGGCCGCGAGATCACCCTGGAATACATTCTGCTGGCCGGCGTCAATGACCGCCCCGAGCACGCCCGCCAGCTCGCCGCCATCTGCCATACCCTGCGCGCCAACGTCAATCTCATCAGATATAATGAAGTGGCACCGCTGCCGTTCTCCCGCCCGGAGTCGCAAGACGTCTTGAACTTCCAATCCATCCTGCGCCACAACGGCGTCAACGCCCACGTGCGCAAATCGCGCGGCCGCGACATCGACGCCGCCTGCGGCCAACTGCGCCAGCATAATGAGTTGCCGGTGATTCAACCGACGCCAGACTGATGGCTTAATGCTGTTCGTTGCTGGCAACTAAATAACACAAGCAGGGTGGGCGTACTCGCTCACCGTTTTTTCGGGCGTATCGCGTCGGCTGTCAACGGTCTTGTGCGGCACCACCCATTTTCTAGGGTGGCGACGGCGACGGGTTCTTTCTCGGGGAATAGGGTGATCCTGTCGCCACCCACGGCTGCCAAGTTGCGGGAACCGGACTTTTCGACTTTTCGACTTTTCGACCAGGCGAAACAGCAGCATCGGGCCGAATTGCAGCAAGACTTCGATTGCTTGTGGCATTCCACATTTTGCCATGGTCCCAGCGGTGGCGACGGCGACACTCTCCCAGTTTTCTCCGGGAAACAAGGGGTAAGTGTCACCACCCCCCTGTAAAACTGGGCAGACTTGTCCAGCCAATGAAACACCTCCTGCGGCTAGACTCTCTCCCGGGCCGCCAGCGGCCGGAGCCGGCTCAAGCGGCGTTGGCGAATCCATGGTCAATCCTCTCGTAACCAAACGCATACCTAACATACCATGCTCATTGTAATCCAATGTTTGGAGTTGTCAAGGAAAATATTTTTATTTTTCACGGCGGCGGGAATGACATAACATGGACGGTCTGGAAGATACCAGAGTTTGGTGATTTTGGGCAAATGCAGCCAAAGCGACTTGACTGTAAATCACGGGCCCGCCAAGAGTTACGACGACGAAAAATGATTTATTTTTCTGATTACAGGATTGTTGTGCAACTTATTTTTGGCGTTATAATCACGCATAATAATGAGTCTAACTGATACTATATTTGCATCATGCCGCTGCCCCGCCGTTCAGGTCACGAGTTCGGTATTGTGTCCCCGGAATCGGAATTGAGTTTGACCCCGGCGACAGTCAATTCAAGCAAACATCTCGCGGAGGATGGCGCCCACCTGCATGGCGGCCGCGGGGCTGATTTTGCCAAGCCGTTTTACCAGGCGCGATTGATCCACCGTGCGGATTTGATCCAGAACAATCTGGCCCGTCTTGCCGCCAAAGGAGCAGTTGACCCGGGTGGGATAATTCTTCTGGGTTGAGGTCATCGGGGCAATGATGACCGTACGAATGTGGCGGTTCATTTCGTCGGGAGAAATCACCACGCAGGGGCGGGTTTTGCTGATCTCGCTGCCCACGGTGGGGTCCAACGCCACCAGATAAACCCCGAAACGTTCGCTTACCATTGCCATTCGCGCTCATCCCACGGGCTGGCAATGGGTTCCCGACCGATATCCAGGAGTTTGTCGTCGTCAGCGGCCCGCATCCGCGCGAACGCCGCATCCCAGCCGCGCCGGATCGGTCCTGCTGGCCGCAGCACCAGCCGGTCGCGATGGATTTCGATGCTGACTTGATCCCCCAGGCCGCAGTGTTGTAAAACGGCCTTGGGCAGGCGAATACCTTTGGAGTTGCCGATCGTTATTAAGCGCGCCGTCATGGTTACATTGTAATTACGCTGGGCCGCTTGGCAAGCGGTTTTTTTTAATTCGCAGGAGCCTGTATTTGATTTGGCGAAAAGAATTGCACGGTCGATATCGACTGTCTACTGGTCTATCTTCTGCCCTGTCGCGTAGCGCCGCCGGGCCGCAACGCAATGGCTGCCGCGCAATGCCGCAATATACGCGTCAATGTACGGTATCGCGCGTTGACCGCATTGACGCGTTGACCCCATTGACATTGACATTATCTGCCGCCGCGCGGGTGAATATTTTTACCATACGGCCATTTTTCACTCAGCGGTCAGGTCGAACTCGTGCGGCGACTGTTCCGCGATAGTTAGCCGTTTCCCGGCATGAAAAAGGGCAAGGGCTTGGGGGCCAACCCAGTATTCTTGAACTTTGGCAAACCGCGTCTTGATCGCTGAGAGGGTGTGTGAGAAGCCAATGGCCCCACGACGACATGATTTTCGCCTCGCATCAAGTAGCGCCGACGAGTCATATCAATCAAAAGATATGGCGAGGAGGAGCGCCGCCGAGGCGAGGCGAAAAGCATGTCGCCCTGCGGGTGGGCCGGAAAAGGCCCGTCTGCGGCGTTGTCGGGCCTCAGCGTATCGT